>ERZ1643251.1153-NODE-1153-length-31461-cov-14.962905_pt1 | contig 31461 bp, 52 predicted proteins | sample MGYA00579261_ERZ1643251 | MGnify/ENA primary metagenome ERZ1643251 (study PRJEB29033, sample SAMEA4952267) | chicken gut metagenome | biome: Broiler Chicken; feature: Gastrointestinal Tract; material: Caecum | place: Ireland | collected 2018 | study: Broiler... | reverse complement strand
AAGGAGCATACCTTGAAGGAGCAAACCTTGAAGGAGCAAACCTTAAAGGAGCAAGTTTATGTTATTGGGACGGTATGATGCCAAATGTAAATGAAATTATAAATACTTTTGAAAAAGAGACGGGCATAAAAATAAAGAAGTATTATATAAATAAACATATATTATCACCATATTGGTTGATATATTGGAAAAATAGTTTAATTATAGACGAATATGAAGTGGTTAAAACTAAAAAAGTAGCAAAAAAAATGACAGTAAAGCAAATATGTGATGCGTTAGGATATGAGGTTGAAATTGTTAAGGAGGATAACGATGAATAAAGTATTTTTAATCGGAAGATTAGTAAGAAATCCAGAACTTCGCTATACTAGCAGTAATATAGCTGTTGCTACTTTCTCACTTGCTGTCAATAGACCATTTGCTGATCAGGACGGTGAGCGTGGCACAGATTTTATTAATATTGTTGTTTGGCGAAAGCAAGCTGAAAACGTTAAAAATTATTTAAATCAAGGTAGTCAAGTAGCGATTGATGGTAGGCTCCAAACTAGAAGTTACGACGACCAAAATGGTAATAAACGTCATGTAACTGAGGTAATTGCTGATAATGTTCAATTTTTAGATACTAAGACAAGTCGTGAACAAAGAGAAGTTGACTCTGATGAACAATCTTCATTAAACACTGTTCCAAATTCTGAAGTCGATGATCCTTTCAAAAATTTTGCCAAAGAAATCAGATTTGAAGAGGCAGACTTGCCATTTTAAAGATGGAAAACGCGACACAGATAGAGATTATAAATTGGCTCTATAATCAAGATAAAAATAAGACATTCGACATCAAAGAGCATAAAGAAAAAAGAAGCTTGAACGCAAACTCTTATTGTTGGTTACTTTTAGGAAAAATAGCTGACGCGGTTGGGACAACAAAAGAAAAAGTTTATAAAGATTATATAAAGAATAAAGGTGTTTATAGGATTATTACTATGTCTAGTGAGGCAGTTTCGACGTTTGAAAAAGTATGGAACGACAGGGGGTTAGGTTGGATCTGTGAGAAGTCAGAAAATAAAATAGCTGGTTTGACAGATGTTATAGCCTACTACGGGACCTCTTCATATAACACAAAGCAAATGGCAAGTTTTATAGATTATGTTGTACAGGAGTGTCAGCAACTTGGAATAGAGATCAAGTCAGAATTAGAAATAAAAAGTTTGTTAGAAAGTTGGGAAAAGGTATGAGCAGTGACTACGAAAAAGAAATAAGACGTGAGATGTATTACATATCAGTTGAAATAAGCGATTTAAAAAAAAGATTAAGATTTTTAAAACGACAACTCGAGATTGAACAGGACCAAAAGAAAGAAGAAAGGGTAAGAAAAAGAAAATGAAAAAAATAGAATTTGAGTTTGGAAAGAAGAAAAAGAGAAAGATAAATATTTACAAAAAAGATGACGTCTTTTATTTAGAACTTCCTAAAAATTATTTGGTAATGGATAGTGAAGAATTAAAAAAATTCAAAAATAAATTAGAAGAACTGGGAGATGAAATATAGTTATGAAAAGCATTAAGGTAATTAATTTGCTCAATTTGATTATAAATAAAGGAAATAAAGGAGAAGTTCCAAGATACGTCCTGTACGATGAACGAAAGTGGGAATTTAACAAAGGATACAATGACTATTTACCAACTGATGGTAGCTTTGGAACGTTGTTTACACTCTACATTATAAAAGATATTTTAAATGACGAAGTAGAAATTATAGAAGAAAAAGAGATAGAAAAACTAAAATTAAAAGATGGCAAAATAGTTGGTAATTGGGAAAATGGTAGCTATTATCAATATACCTTATCAGCACCACAAACAGTTTTAACAAATAAAATCAATAAATTAATAGATGAAGTAAATAAATTAAAAATGGGAGATAAAGAATTTATCGATATGACGAAAAGCAACACTAAACTATTAGAAGAAAATCAAAAATTAAATCAAGAATTAGAAAATTATAATAAAAGCTTTACAGAATTAAGGAAGATTATTGATCGTAAAGATGAAAAAATAAACGAATTAAAGGAGCAACAAAAAAAGTTTATAGAGTATTTGGAAAATAATTTGAAAGAAACACAAGACATTGGTTTTAAATAAACATAAAAGAATAATAGGAGGTAAAAATGGGAACTAATTATTATGCAATTAAAAAGAAACCAAGTCTTTACAATAGAGAAATTCATATCGGTAAATCAAGTGTTGGCTGGTTATTCTTATTTAGAGATAATGAAGAATTCCATACATATCCACAATTTAAAAAATGGTTAGAGGATAATGTAGATACTGGAGAATATGTGTTGTTTAATGAATACAATGAGGAAGTTACAAAAGAATATTTACTTGATTTAATAGATATTAAGCAAGAGGATAAAGATAGTTTGAGCAATCCTGAAAACTTTAATTATGATACAAAAAATATTGATGGATATAGATTTGTTGATAGAGATTTTAGTTAGGAGAAAAAGAATGAAAAAGATTATAGAAAATAAATATATAAAACATTTCGTAACAATAACAAAACATAAATATTATGTCATGAAATTTTGTTTTAAATGTGGGATTTATAAAAGGGGCATAATGCACGACCTAAGTAAATACGGTTTGACGGAATTTATGGCTAGCGCTAAATATTTTCAAGGCAAAAGTAGTCCTATAGATGCAGAAAAAAAAGAAAGAGGATATAGTTTAGCGTGGCAACATCACAAAGGACATAACCCTCATCATTGGGAATATTGGATAGACAATATAGGGACGTACAAAAATACTCCTTGTAAAATACCCTATCAATATGTGGTCGAAATGATATGCGATTGGTTAGGTGCAGGAATAGTATATTCTAACCAAAAACCAGACTATAACAAGCCATATGACGAGCCTTTGAAATATTATGAAAAATGTAAAAACGAAAGAATATTTCACAAAGAAACGCAAGAATTAATTGAGTATTTTTTAAAAATAATAAAAAATGTAGGAATAAATGAATTTTGCAAACAAGCACGGAGTTTGAATAAATAAGGTAAAAGAGGTGAAATAAATATGGCAAGAGAACTTCATAAGAAAAAAAATAAAGAATTATATGCTATATATTCAACGGTATCAGAAGATTATATAACTGATTTTATGCCATTAGACAAAGTAAGAAAAGTATGGTTAGAAGATTTAATTGAAGATGCAAAGAGAAAATTGGATGTATGGTTAAAAGAAGTTATTAAAGAGGTGGAATAATGATAATAATTAAAACTGAAAATGATAATAATGCAAGTTTAAATATAAGAAAAGGAACTCCCCATACCACTATTCTTTTAGGAATTGAAATGTTAATTGAAGTATTAATAAATGAAAGTAGTGCAAATTTAGATATTGATTATGTTTTAGAAGAATTAAAGAGAATTTATATTCGTGATAACGGAGAAAGAGGTGAAATAAATGATAAATATCACTTTTAAAAAAGATTATAGCAAAGATTTTAACGTGAAGTTTTACGGCTTAGTAAGAATAAATATAATATATAAAAATGGCAAAGTAGTTTCTATCAAAGAAAAAAACAAACCGAAAGAATTATTAGAAAAAATACAGGAATTTAAAGAATTTTACGGGATAAAAACTGATGATGTCATTACGATTGTCGATATGTATTTTGAAAATAAATTTAATCTTGAATACATAGGGAAGCCAATATTTTAAAGAAAGTGGAATAAATGATTAAGTATATAAGAAGATTATTCATTCCTAAAAACACACCATACTGTCATCATGATTTTAAATACGACAAAAAATATGGAATGTTTGCTAAACCATGTAGGAATTTGCGCATCAAATACAATAAAGAATACGGTTATAAAATGGAATACTGTAAATATTTAAAAGAATTTTTAAGTATACAAGACCAAGTAAAAGATTGCAAGGTTAATGATGATTTTCGGAGGTAAAGATGAATAGAAAGATAAAATATAGAAATCATACAGTATTACAAGCTAGTAACAATCATGTAATGATATGTAAAGATAGTGAAATGCTATTCCATGCAGAAGTTGATAAAAAGATGACAGATGATGAGTTAAAAGGGTATGTAGATTTCTATTTAGATGTATTATTACCAAGTATTGATGAAAGTGAGGTAGAAGATGTTAAAGATTAAAGATAATAAAATAGAGATAAGATTTTATAGGCATAAAATTTATAAGAATATTTATTTAAAGAGAGGTAACTGCATATATGGTGGAAGTTCTAATGCAGCGTGGTTTGCAGCCACTACAGATTTACTTGAAGCATTAAATAGTTTTAAAAATAAAGATGTTGTTACAGAATATAAAAATCATTTTTATTCTGATGGTCATTCGGAACTAAAGGCTAAAATCATATTAGAGAAAGAAATAGATTTTGATGGATATAAGGGTGTTTTAAAAAAAGAAGCAATTTATCCATTGGACGATTTTGAATTGATTACATTAGTAGAGAAAGTAGAGGATAAGTAATGGAATTAAAAGAAGGTATTGTATGTTAGAACCAAAAATGGTTTAATTGCCAAATGTATTTCTGTTGATAATTATACGAAAAAGCACGTTTTTGATGATAATATTTTTTGGGATTACGAATACTATGAAGAAGTATCTTCCGATAATTGGGAAGAGTTTGTATCTGAAGACTTGAAAAAATACAGTTTTGAGCTAATAGATTTAGTAGAGGTAGGAGATTATGTTAATGGTTATAAAGTGTTAGACGTTACAGAACAATACATAAAATTAAATAATCCAAAGTTAAATTATAACTGCATAGAATTTGAACGTATCTTTAAAAATAAATATTCTTGCATTTCAATCGAAGATATAGTAACCAAAGAGCAATTTAATTTAGTTAAATATCATAAAAAGAGGGCAGAGTAAATGAAAGTAGTTATATTAAAAGGAAGTGAAATATACAGAATGAAAAAAGAAAAAATATTTAAAGAAATTTCAAATTATAAAAAGATACTAGAAGATAAAGGATATAAAGTAATCTATATTGGATTATATGGTAGTCAAAATTATAATGTTGATGATGAACTAAGTGATATAGACGTTAAGGCAATTATATTACCTAACTTGCACGATATTATATTTAGAAAAGTTACTAGCAAAACCATAGAATGTGAAAACGGTAGCATAGACGTTAAAGATTTAATAACTTTTTATGATGTAGTTAAAAAAGGAAATTTTAACTATATTGAGTCGATAGATACTGAATATTTCATTGGTGATAAATATATCAAAAAATTATTTAAACAATTTAGGCCTAATTTGAAATCGATTTTAGGCGCAATGTATGAAAAAAGAAAAGCATTGACACACGAATATCCTAGTAAAAAAGAAGAATTTGAAAAATGGGGATTTGATCCAAAACAATACCATCACATTGTAAGATTGTTAGATTTATTAAAATACAATAATGAAAATAAAACAAGTAAAAGTTATTTAAAATATGATGAAATAATGGCTATGCAAATGATAAACTTAAAACGAAATTCTATAAATGGCAAAAGTTTTTATTCAAAACTAGATGCTGAAACTTTAGCCGATGAATGTATAGAGCAAGCAAAAAAAATGATATCAGGAGACTATAAATATGATGCAATTAATATAGATACTGAGATTAGCAAATATATAGAAGAAAAAATCAAACTAGAATTGATTAATAACAATCAAACTACTTATGCAAGACAATATAGAACTTTTGGAGCACCAATACCAAATAAAGATTTGGAAAAGTTTCCTGTGCTGAAAAATTATGTTGGCCAAGACGTGTCATACATCGTTTATGAAAGTATAGAGATCTTATAAAAAAATTCATGGGAGGAATAATAAATGAATTTAGAAAATTATGGTTTTAGAAAAGACTTTGATTATAATAATAGATTCGATTTAAAAACTAGAGTAGGAAAATATACAATATCCACAGTTGATCTGGGTCTAAACCATCAACTTAATAGAAATTTACCACCACTTTATTATGAAACTATGATTTTTAATTGGGAAGATAAAAGTGGTAATCCATTTGAATATTATCAGGAAAGATACACTACAGAAAAAGAAGCAAAAAAAGGACATGAAAAAGCTATTAGATACGTTGAAGAGAAGTTAAAAGAGGTGGAATAAATGATTATGAATAATCAAAATATTTATGAGTTAGATAAAGTAATTAAAGATAGTTTCAAACACATAAAATTGATAAATTACAAAGTTAGAGAATTTTTGGGGGCTAGAGAATTAGAATTAATTTTTGATGTTGTGGGAATAACTCATGAATTTCATTTTAGTTATAGATTTTTAGAAAATCTTAATATAGAGGAAGTTATGGCGCACTTAAAAAGTCATTTAATGGATTTAATAGTAAATTATTATTTTACAAAGGAGAACAAAGAATGAAGATAATGTATAGAAATTATAGAGCAAATTCATACGAAGAAATATCTAAAAAAGAACTGTTGTATAGAACAAGTCAAGAATACTATGCTAAGATGACTCAAGAGCATCATCTTGGAGTATTTCTGATTATTCTTGTAGGAATAATAGAAAACAAATGGTATTTTGAAGAAGTTGATGTATACGACTATTAGAAAGTGAAGTGTAATGAGTGAATAAGGAACAAGTTCTCATTTATAATTTTGATAAATTGGCAGAACAATTTAAGAAAAAAGAGTTTGAAAGAGTTATAATCGATGATGAACTATATTTTTGGAACTCAAAAAATAAAAAATTCTATGTTAATCCTAAAGGAAAATATCAAGTGATATATAAAATGATATATACTTATTCTTTAAGTATAGAGTGTGAGTTAATAGACAGATAAAAAAGGTAGGGGATGAGTTAGTGCAAGTAATACAAAAAGAACTAAGTTTGAAAGAACTAAAAAGCATTATTGAAGAGCTAGATAACAAACTACAATTAAAATTAGAACTTAAAAAAATAAATTTTGAAAAAACACAACCTCAATCATCAAAAATAAAAGATGTACTAGTAAATAAAAGTAACTTTGTTTTCGATCGATTCACTCATTACGTAATAAAAGATGAAGAATACGACACTGACATCTTAGCTACTCATCAAAGTTTGTTATCCTATCAAGAATGTTACTTAAAAGAGATTGAAAGGATGCGTAAGTACGACGACATAGCGTTGATTGTTTATTTGCGTGATGAGGAAAAACTAGCGTGGAGAACAATAGACAGAATATTAAATTTTGGGGAAGATTATTCTAGGACAAAATACAGAAGATATAAGGATGATAAAAAAATAAATAACCATGCTAAATTAAATTAGGGAGAAAGAAAAAAAATGAATAGATATATGCTTACAATTTATTTTATTGATAATACATGTTTGTTTACGAATTATAATTCAGACAAAAACTATGATGATGAGTTTAAAGAAATGAAAGAAAGAATAAATAATTATAATTGGTTTAATTTGATTGATAAAGAAAAGAAACAATCTATTAATACAAATAATATAAAGACTTGGGTACTAGAAAAGAAGTCGTTTTACGATGGATTTATAAATAGTGTAGAAAAAGATGAAAATGCAACAGAAATTAAGTTGCCACACATTTGTAAATTTACTATTTTATTGAACGAATACCAAAATTGGTTAACTAAAGAAAAAGAAATTATTTATAAAGATTGTGGTCATACACAAAATGCCATGATAAGGTGTTATAATAAATTAAAAGAACTTAGAGAAAAATATGAAATATAAAAAAATGATAAAAAAAGTGAATTGACCCGTTTTGACCCGATAAAAAAATGTTAAAATGGTATTGTGGAAAAATGTATACCACACCCCTTGAAGAAGACTCATTCTTCTTTTTTTATTATAAGGAAGTGATAAGAATGCCTGAAAGCAACTTGAGAAGGTTAAGCTCGGAAGAAGCCCGTGCGTTCGGTAGCAAAGGTGGCAAAAAGTCTGTTGAAGTTCGTAGAACGAAAAAGCTACTAAGAGAGTTATTAGAAGAAGCATTAGAAAAAGAAACTAAAACAGGTAATATGGCGGTTGATATCACTAACGCTTTGATAAAAAAAGCAACCAAAGGCAATGTTAAAGCTTACGAAGTTATACGAGACACTCTTGGACAAAAACCCGCCGAAAATATTAATATTGAAAATCCGCAAGCTACTAAAGTTCTAGAGTCTATTAGTAAGCAGCTTAACGGTAAATGATGAATACAGAAATATTTCCTTTGAGTGAAAAGTACATAGACTTTTTAGAATATGATGCAAGTGTTGAATTTCTGGAAGGCACTACTTTTGCTGGCAAAACGACTGTTGGCATTCCGAAGTTTATGTTTAAAATAATGAATGATAAAAGCACAAAACCAAGTATTATAGCGGGGTTAGATTTAGGGACTATAGAAAAAAACATAATTAATTCTGATATGGGTTTGTTAGAAATATTTGGTGAATATGAAAGTGGCGGGTGTATAGAGTACAAACCTAATGGAGCAGGCAAAATCAGCCTTCCACATTTAATATTCCATACGCCTAGTGCCAACAAAGTTATATATGTATTAGGATACGATAATAAAAAACGTTGGAAGAAAGCATTAGGCGGGCAATGCTATGGATTGTTCATAGATGAGTTTAATATAGCAGACATGGATTTCGTTCGTGAAGCTTTTATGAGAGCCGACTATAAATTATGTACATTGAACCCTGATGATCCTAATAAAGAATGCTATACGCAATATGTCAATCATGCAAGACCAATAGAAAAGTACGAAAACGACGCACCAAGTGAGTTACTTAAAATGTTAGATTTACCTCAAATAGCTGATTGGACTTGGTGGTATTTTACATTCGATAATAACGCAAGTTTAACACAAGAAAAGAAAAAACAAATAATAGAGTCCGTTCCAGTTGGGACAAAGTTATATAAAAACAAAATACTAGGATTAAGAGGCAAAGCTACAGGCTTAGTATTTAATATTGAGCCTAAGGACATTATTACAGAAAAACAAGCTATGTTTATAGATTGGCAAGAGAAAGTGCCAAAGAAAAGAAGGAAGTTTATTAGGTTCGCTATTGGCTGTGACACATCTTATTCTAAAAGAACACATGATAAACTGACATTTGAGTTTGTTGGAATAACAGACGATAGAAAATGTATTTTGTTAGAAGAAGAAACACATAACAACAAAGACAGGGAGGTTCCGTTTGCCCCTAGCGATGTGATACCAAAATTAGTGGCATTTGCTGAAAAATGTAAGACCAAATGGGGCTTTGCAAGATATATATTTATAGATAGCGCAGATGCTGGGACGATAGCAGAGGCAAACAAATATAAACGTAAGACTGGTTGTATTTATATTTTTGCAGGTGCATGGAAAAAAACAAAGAACTTAACAAGAGTACAATTAGAGCAATCGTGGTTAAATACTAACGATTTTTTTATTGTAGAAACATGCAAAGATTATTTAAGTGAATGTGACACTTATAGCTATGATGAAGATGGTCAGCTTGAAGATGGCCATGACCATTCTATTCAAGGATGTCAGTATGCTTGGTTACCTTTCAAAAAGTTGATTGGTAATTGGGAGCTTATTAAAACAATGATAAAAGATGCTGATAATGATGAGGAGTGACAATATGGGAGTGATTAAAAACATGATAAAAAATTGGTTAGAAATTAAAAACCCTGACTCGATGCAAATCGATATTGAACAATTAACTAATTTTGAGGGTCAGGCTTTTATTAATAATATTTGGTATCGCGGAGACTCAAGTGAACTTAATCAATTATACGAGCAACTAGACGATAGAATTGGCAATACTCATTTTTGGGGAAGCAGACCAACTGCAGGGATGAATATAAGAAAAATTCATACAGGTCTTCCTGCCATGATAGTGGACACTTTGGCAGACGTTTCTACGGATGATTTGAATAATATTGAAGTTAAAGAACGCCAGGAAGAATGGAATGAAATTGCTAAAGAAAATCATTTTAAGGAATTGATTAGAGACAGCGTTGTTGGTTGTCTTTCGATTGGTGATGGTGCTTTTAAGTGGTCAATAGACACTGACATAAGTAATTATCCTATAATTGAATTTTATGACGGTTCAAGAATTGATTATGAGTATGAAAGAGGTAGATTAGTTGCAATTATTTTCAAGACAAAGAGGTTTGTAAATAAGCAAAAGTGTACTCTTTTAGAAAGATACGATAAAAATGGAATCACTTATAAATTAGTAAATAAAGAAGGCGTAGAATTAAGACTCGAAGATTATCCTGAATTAGTAAAAAAATATCGGCCAGTAAAAAATCCGAATGGTTTTATTATGGCGTTACCTATAATGTTTAAAAAATCTAAAAAATATTTAGGACGTGGTAAGTCATTATTCGATGGTAAATTAGATAATTTTGACGCTTTTGATGAGGTGTGGTCTCAGTGGATGCTTGCGCTAAGAAAAGGCCAAATAAAGACTTATATTCCTGAATCACTTCTTCCAAGAGATCCTAAAACTGGTGTACTACTTCGTGGAAGCGATTTTGACAATGATTATATTTCTGTTGAAGAAACAATAACAGAAGATGGGAAAAGCAAAATTGAAACTACTCAGGGACAGATACAACATGAGGCTTTATTAAGCACATATATTACAGCACTGGACCAATGCTTAACAGGTTTGATTAGTCCTAGTACGTTAGGTATTGATACAAAAAAAATAGATAATGCAGAAGCTACTAGGGAAAAAGAAAAAACAACACTTTACAAAAGAAACCAAATTATAGAGGTTCTTACTAAAACAATTCAAGATATTGTAAATATTACATTTAAAGTTTATGACACTATGAAAGAAAGACCTATTGCTGAAATAGAGTCTACAGCAACATTTGGTGGATATGCTAATCCTAGTTTTGAAGCTCAAATTGAAACTGTAGGTAAAGCTAAAACTAGCGGTATTATGAGCATTGAAGCTAGCATTGATGAACTTTACGGTGATACTAAAGATGATAAATGGAAAGCTGAAGAAGTAAAGCGGATAAAAAATGAAAGTGGAATAGTAGAAATGGAAGAACCAGCAATAGCACAGGATATTGACTTAATAGAAAATGAAGTTGGTATGGAAGAAGGTGATAGTAATGATGGAGAATAGTAAAGAAAGGCCAATAGAAAACTTAAAAATAAAGTATGATGGAGATGTCTATGATAAAATAGTTTATTTTTCTATTTCTAATTGGGATGGAAATGAACAGGTTAGCTTTACTAATAAGAAAGATAATAATTCTAGCACTAGTGTGAATTGCAAATTTAATGAGATAGAAATAATTAAAAAGTAGGTGTATAACCTATGAACGATTATAATATTAAAAAGTTATATGAAGAGATGGAACAAGAAATCATTTCTTCGATGAAACGAAATTATAAGCGTCATTTGAATGAGGAATCGAAAACAGGCTTTAAATATGCTCAGTGGCAAGCGGAAAAACTGAAAGAGCTTAAACGATACCAGAGAGAAAACAAAGATATTATAGGAGAATATACAAATAATCTATCTGAGAAAATATCTGAGCATTTACAAAACGAATTAAAGCAAGGCTCTATCAATGCAATAAAGCAATACAACAAAGTTTTAAAGCAAAAGTTGAAACCAAGCAAAGTAATGAATAAAAGCTTTTTCAAGATTAATGATAGAAAGGTAAATGCTTTAATTAAAAGTGTAAATGACGATCTCAGGACAGCAAACACAGCAATTTTACGAATGACAAATGATCAATACAGACAAGTCATTCATAAGAGTGCTTTTTTTGTTGGTAATGGGGTGTTTACCGAACAGCAGGCAGCGAGAATGGCCACTAAAGAATTGACTGAATTAGAATTGACAAAATTAGCTATTGACGAGTCAAATAAAGACTTCTTAAGCCGTGGACTCGCCTGTATAGAATATAAGGATGGCAGACGTGTCAACGTAGCTAGTTATGCTCAAATGGCAGTTAGAACAGCTAATTTAAGAGCACAACTTATGGGTGAGGGAGATTTTAGAAAGTCAATAGGCAGACACTTAGTTCAAGCAACCAGTCATGGTGGAGCTTGTCCTATATGTCAAAAATGGGAAAAGCACATTTTTATTGATGATGTTTATAGTGGAGGTTCTAAAAAAGACGGAAATTACACATTGTTAAGTGTTGCTATGAAGCAAGGATTTCTCCATCCTTCATGCAGACACGGGCTTACAACATATTATCCAGAGGCAGAAGGTGTTGAAGACGAAACTGAAGAAGAATATCAAAATGATTTAGAATATATTAATGAAAAACTAAATTATATCAATAGAAATGTCAAAAAGTACAATAGATTATCTTTAGGCTCTATTGCATCAGAAAATATAGGACATTATAATAATAAAAAAAGGCAATGGGAGAAAGAAAAAGAACTATTATTAACCAATTCGACGATAAATAGTGATTACTGCATAGATGACACAAAGAACTTTATTGATAATATAGATAGAAACAAAAAAGCAACTTTAAAAGATGCTGAATATATAGAAATCAAAGGTAAAAGATATTATGTAAATGATATTAACAAAATTATTCACGAATTTAATGAAGTACCAGTTGCTGAATGGATACAAAATAAATTACATAAAGATGTAGAATATTTACCTAATATTTCGGAAGTCGATGATGTGAAACTTGGAGATTATAAGGTAGATAAAAAAGAAATATGGGAATTAAAAACAATCAAAGGCAATGGCAAAAGAACATTAGATAGTGCTGTTAAAGATAAAAAAGACCAAGCCTCTATATTTATTCTTGATTTATCTTATTCAAAAATGGAAGATATAGAAGCAATTAAACAAAGCATAGAAATATTTAGAAGAAGAGACTGGGTAGATAGAATAATTTTAAAAAGAGATAAAAATATTTTAAAAGTATTTAATAAAAAAAGAAATTGACTACAGCTCCAAGCGGAGCGAAACCAATTTCTATAATTAGATTATACAACATTTTTAAAAATATGTCAATTATTGCAAAATGTCTTATGTTGTGATATAATACCTATATGATGGAGATGGTATTATGGAGCAATGAAAAGATATAAAAGAAACAAAGGGTGTTTACCAGATAAGCAGTAAAGGCAGAGTTAAAAGAGTTGGCAAATATTCAAATCAATTTACAAGTTGGTATGATGAAAAGATATTGAAACCAGCAATACATGAAAGAGGATATTTATTTGTTCAATTATCTATTAATAAAAAAATATTAAGAAGATATATTCATAGGCTTGTTGCTGAGGCATTTATTCCCAATCCTGAAAATAAGAAAACGGTAAACCATAAGGATGGCAATAAAAAAAATAATTGTGTTGAAAATTTAGAGTGGTGTACTTATTTAGAAAATAATACTCATGCATATGAAAAATTAGGCAAATTACAAAAAAATAAAAAAGGTAGTATAGCAGTAGTGCAGTATGATTTAAAAGGAAATTTTATAAAAGAATATCCATCAATACGAGAGGCGCAAAGACAAACTGGAATAAATGCTATTGATAAGGTATGTAAAGGCATTCAAAATAGAAGCCAAGCTGGTGGGTACAAATGGAAATATAAGGAGGATTAAGGATGATAGCTATAGGAATAATTTTATGTATTCTCTTATTTTTTATAATATGCGTATTATCTGCAATTCAGAAAGAGTTAGAAAAAACGCGATTAGAGAATAGGGAAATAGTTAATGTGTTAAATAAGAAAGGAAAAAAATAATATGACTGTAGAAGATATTAAACGTAAAAAGATGAAATTAGAAGAAATGATTTTAAGTCTAGTAACACAATTTGAAGAAGATACAGAAACAACGATCGAAGATATTCAAGTCAATCGTAATATGTGGCAAAATTGCGATGGAACATATCGCTCAACAAATATCGAAGTTGAAGTTACAATATAACACTACTTTATAGGTAGTGTGGGAAGCATTAGTCAGGGATACGAGGGCTGGGTGTTTTCCACAGTGCTTATAAAGCATATTTAAGTCGATAGAAATATCGGCTTTTTTCATGCAATAAAGTGCTTTGTGACCGTGCAATTCACGGAGTGTGGATGACCTTATCCAACATAGAAAAAGGAGAGAAAGATTATGGAACAAAAAGTTCTTATGCCACTAGACATTCAATTATTTGCTGAAGGTGGGGAAGAAGATAATGCAAATAATCCAGATCAAGAAGTAAATAATACTTCAAAAGATACTAAAGCTAATGATAAAAAAGGAACTAAAGCGAATGAAAAAAAATATTCTGATGAGGAATTAAACGCTATTAGTTTAAAAAATGAACAAAAAGCTTTAGCCAATCAATTAAAAGATTTAGGCATTGATGATGTGGAAAAAGCTAAATCTATTCTTGCAAAAGCAAGAGAAGATGAAGAAAAAGCTAAAAGTGTAGATGAAAAGACTCAAGAAGCCTTGAAGAGGGCAGAAAAAGCTACTTTAGAAGCAATCAATGCAAAAATCGAAAACGTTTTATTAAGAAAAGGAATCAACGATAAAAAAGTCACAAGAGCTGTACGTCTCGTTGATAAGAAGAATGTTCTTGATAAAGATGGAGAACTTGATCAGTCAAAGTTGGAGACTGAGATTGAAGATTTGTTAAAAGATTTCCCAGAGCTAATTAATAAACCTGAAGAAGATAAAAAAGGTTTTAAAATTGGCGATGATGGAAAAGAAGATCAAAAGGATGAATTGTCCGAAATGAGAAAAATAATGGGATTGAAATAAATCTCATTTTTATTTGCCAAAAAGAAAGGGAGATGATTAAATATGGCAAATGCAATTACAAAGTTTAAAAAATATGTACCTTTACTTGATGAAGTGTACAAGCAAGCAGCGTTAACTTCTGTACTTGATAGTGATGAAACACTTGCCAGAGCAGGAGCAAATGCAAATGAAATCGTAATCCCAAAAATCTCAATGGATGGATTAGGAGATTATGACAGAAATAGTGGTTACACTAATGGTGATGTAACATTAACGAATGAAACAGTACAATTTAATTACGAAAGAGGTAGAATGTTTACTGTTGATGCAATGGATGATGAGGAAACTGCAGGTATTGCCTATGGAAAACTAGCAAGTGAATTTATTCGTACACAAGTTGCTCCAGAAGGTGATGCTTTCAGACTTGCAACATATGCAAGTGTTAGTGGAATTTCCAAAGTTAGTGCAGGTGCAACATTGTCTACTGGAGCTGATGTTATCGCAGCATTAAGAGTGGCAACAAGTAAAATGGATGAAGATGAAGTACCTTACGAAAATAGATATTTATTCATTACTCCAACTTTAAAAGGTTTGATTGATGATATGGACACAACTAAATCTAGAGAAGTATTAGCTAGATTTACGCAAGTTATCTCAGTGCCTCAAACAAGATTTTATACTGCTATTGATCTTTATGATGGTAAAACTGATGCTAGTGGATCAAGTGGTGCTAATGAGACTGTAGGTGGATATGTTAAAAATGCCTCAGCTAAAGACATCAATTTTATGATTATTCATAAACCAGCAGTAATGCAATATAACAAACACATTGCTCCTAAAGTTATTACACCAGAAGCTAATCAAGATGCTGACGCATGGAAATTTGGCTATAGAAAGTACGGTTTAGCTGATGTTTACGAAAACAAAGTGGCTGGTATTTATCTACACCACAAAGCATAAGGAGGAGATTTTAAATGAGAACAATTGGTTTAGTATTTCCAAAAGGAAAACCAACTAAAAATTCTAAAAGTAAAGAAAAAGTAGTCGAAAAAACTGAGGACCAAAAAAAAGCAACTGAAGAGCCTAACGGTGATGAAGATGAAATTCAAAAATAAAAAAACAGGAAAAATTATAGAAGAACATTTACATTATTACGTAAATAAATATAAAAATAATCCTGATTACGAAGTAGTTAAGGAGAAAACTACTAAAAAAGAAACCAAAAATGATAAAGAAGTGGAAGAAAAATCCGCTTCTTAGGAGGTGGATTTTATGACACTTTATGTTAATAAAGAGTATTATTCAAACACTTTCGGTGGTAAGAACATACCTGATGAAGAGATTGAAAAATACTTGGAATTAGCTCAAGAAAAGATTGATAGTATAACTTACAATAGAATAGTAGCAATAGGCTTTGACAATCTAAGTGAATTTCAAAAAGAAAAGATAAGTAAGGCTATTTGTTATCAAGCAGAATATATCTTTCAAAATGGCTATAATGACGAAAATAACAGAGACGTTTCTTCTTATAGTGTTTTGGATATATCTGTAAGTATTGATAATTCGAGTAATAATAAAACGATAGCTCAGAAATTAAATATGAGCGAAATAGCTTATGACTTAGTTCATAAAACTGGGTTAGATGGGAAAATAAGGTAATGGCTCAAGACATTAAGGTATTATCTTTTCCTGATTGGCTATTAAATACCGATTATTCACTTGTTTTAAACGAAGAAGGTGTGACAGAAGATGGAGCACCAAAAGAATCAATAGAAACAAGTGGTAAGTGTATTTTTAGCGAAAAAGCCCAAAGAGTTATTGATGCAGAAGGTAAACAAATTACTTTACTTGGTAAGGTTATTATTAAAGGAGATATAGCACCATCGCTAAAAACAATTGGTGATGGTGTTATTACTATAAATGGGCGTAGTTATGAGATACATGCCGGATATAGGCCTAGAAATCCTAATGGAGAAGTTCATCATACGGAGTTTGAAATAAAATGAATGTTAAAGTTAAATTAAATCATAAAAATATATCTTACATTAAAAAGTTAGCAAATCAAGCATTAGTTGAAACAGCTGATGCGTTAAAGAGCAATGTGCAACAAAGTAAAACGATGCCATTTGATACTGGAGAACTTCAAAATAGAAGTACCTTTGTTGATGATTCAAAAAAGAATAGTGGCAAGGTTTCTATTATATCAGACACTCCATATGCAAGAAGGCTATATTTCCATCCTGAATATAACTTTAAGAAGGATAAAAACCCTAATGCAGGTGGAGAATGGTTTGAACCTTATATCAATGGTAACAAAAAGACTTATGCGCAAAAAACGTTTAACAAAATTATGAAAGGAAAAATATGACTTTAAAACAGTATAAAGATTATTTTAAAGAAAACTTTAATTGGACTGATTCGATTAGTATTGGAAAAATTGATAATAACCAAGAAAAGGCAATATGCTTTTATAATTCACAAAGAAATTCAAGTTATGTTGGAGTATTTGGTGGAATAAAAAATAAATCTACAAATATTAAACCAGTTACTATTTTATTAAGATATACTAAAAATCAAAACAGTGCCGAAATTATGGCACAAAAAATTTATGACTTCTTTAATGAGAGGTCGTTTTTTATTGATAAAAAAAGAATATTTGTACAAATGATTTATTCAGAACCTATTAGTTTAGGAACAGATGATAACAACGTGTATGAATATTCTTTTGAACTAGACTTTTATGAAGAAAGAGAGATGATTTAATATGGCTACTGTTACTATAGGACAATTTTCTGTAGGACAATGTGATATCAAAGTAAAAACTGCAACAGATCCAACCGAAACATTTTCTTCTATTGCAGATGTAGAAGAAGTATCATTAACGATTGAAAGCAATACTGAGACTTGGTATTCAATTTCTGAAGGTGGCTGGCAAAATGCTTTATTAACTGGCAAAGCACTAACTGGCTCTTTTAGCGGTAAGAGATGTTTAGGAGATGCTGGTAACGATTTCATTGACGGTTTGAGATATTCAATTGGAAAAGACGCTGAAGCAGACTTTGAAATTGACTTTCCAGATGGCTCTAAACTAGAATTTACAGCGGTTGTGGCATTGACAGATATTTTAGGTGCAGCTACAGATGTAGCGCCACTAAGTGGAGATTTAACTGGAAAGGGTAAACCAACATTTACCCCTGCAGAATAGTAGGGTAGAGGCAAAAAGCCTTTGCCCTCTTTTTTATTAGGACGAAAGGAAGATAATATGAGAATTATTGATACAGGAATTACGAAAGAAATTTTAAGTGGAGATAACCACCCACAATTAAAAATTGGAGATAAATTATACACAGTAGATAATAGGCAATCTACTTGGGACAAAATACAAAATGTTCAAGCTGATGACAAATTGAATAACGAAGAAAAAACAAAAAAAATTTATGAATTAGCATTAGGAAAAGAAGCCGCAAAAGAAATTAAAGAATTAGATTTACCAGTAGAAAAGAATACTTATTTGTCTTTTTGCGTTATGGGCGCAATAACAGGCGAAGATCCTAATGAATTACAAAAGATGGCAAAAGAACAAGCAAGAAAAAACTTATAGTCCCAGAAACTTTTTATGATATGAAGTTCGATTGGGACTTAATTGTTTCTAGCTTTGCCCAGCAATATGGAATACGGCTTTATTATGAGTACGAAACCATAAGTTGTGAAGAATTTAGACAACTTTTGACTGGATTAAATGGAGATACACCACTTGGCTATGTCGTAGGGATAAGAGCTGAAAAAGATCCTAAGAGAATCAAAAAGTTAACCGCACAAGAGAAAAAAATAAGAAGTGATTGGGCAAAATTTAAGGCACAGAACGGTGAAATGAAAATAAAAGAGTTAAACAGAGATGAAATTTCTAAAACGCTTTCAAAGATATTCAGCTAGGAGGTGATGAGTATGGCAAACACAAATGTTGGTACTGTTGCTATGAATTTGGTTTTGGATAGTGGCGCCTATAGTAAACAACTTAATAAGGTTAGTAAAAGCACAGAAAATGCTTTTTCTGGTACAATGAAAAAAGTTGGTGGATTTATTGCTGGTGCATTTGCAATAGGACAGGTTGTGAATTTTACTAAAACGTGTATAGACAGTGCTAGTAAAATTCAAAGTGCATTTACTGGATTAAATAGTATAGTTCAAGGTACTGGTAACTCTTTTGGAGCTGCACAAAAGTTTATAAATGAGTATACAGCAGATGGACTGATTTCAATAAATGAAGCAGCAACAGCTTATAAAAACTTGTTATCAAGAGGATATGACACATCTCAGATTGAAGATGTTCTTTTAAGATTGAAAGATAGTGCTGCTTTTGGTAGACAAGCTTCGTACGATCTTGGAGAAGCAGTAGTTGCCGCGACAGAAGGTTTAAAAAATGAAAACAGTATATTGGTTGATAATGCAGGTGTCACTAAAAACGTTGCAAAAATGTGGGAAGAATATGCAGATAGTCTTGGCATTTCTTCAACATCGTTAACCCAAACTCAAAAAATACAAGCAGAGTATAACGGTATAATGCAGGAGACAAGATTTCAAGTTGGTGATGCAGCAGCTTATACAAAGACTTTTTCTGGACAAATTCAACAATTGAAAGCTAGTTTCAACCAAATGACCGCGGCAATAGGAAAAGTAGTTGCTCCGTTAGCTCAATTATTTATACCTATCATAAATTCTGCTATTGAGCGTATTACTAGCTTTTTTGAAATACTGCAAGAGTTATTGAAAGTGTTTGGGTTAGAAATGCCTGACGTTGTTTCTAAAACTAGCAGTAGCTTTGACAATGTAAGTTCTAGCATAGAGAATACTGGAAATGCGGCTGTTGCTACAGCAAAAAAAATGAGTAAATCGTTTGCTAATATTGATGAGGTAAACGTTTTACAAAATAAGTCTAGTAGTGCAAGTGGCGGAGGAACGTCAAGTGGCAGTAGTTCGGGCTCATTAAAACCAGGAAGTAGTTCAGGTATTGTTTCAGAAGAAGACAATAGCGTTGTGTCTGAACTTACCCAAAAGCTCACTGAACTTAAAAATGCTATTGCTGATGCTTGGAATAGCAAACCAATTCAAAGTTTTGTTGGGGCAATAAAAGATGGCGGTAATTATATTTGGACATTCTGGTCAACCTTATGTCAAAACTTAAAAGATCGAATGGGTGAAACTTGGAATAATATAAAAGATAATGCTGGTACCGCTTTAACAAATATGAGCACTTTGTGGACAACTTTTTGGACTGATGTTAGCGTTGGAATACAAACTTGGGGGCAACCGATTATTGATAATGTAAGCAACTTATTTAATACTATATGGACGACTGCCATAGACCCTGCTTTACAAAATGTTAGTCAAGCTTGGTCTGATTTTACAGGCACTTTGCTCACTTTATGGAACGAACACGGTCAACCGTTGATTGATAATATTGGTGAGTTCATTACTAATTTAACCGATTTATTTCAGAAATTATGGGACAACATACTAGAACCAATTATTAAGCCATTTCTTGAAATGCTAAAAAACCTATGGGATGAGCATTTGAAAGACATGGTTAAAAAGGTTGGAGATTTTATAGCAAAACTTGTTAATGGCGCTCTACAAATATGGAATGAATTTATTTACCCGATTATAAGTTGGATCACAGAAAAATTAGCTCCTGTATTTTCATTTTTGGGTGAGTGGATAAGCAACATATTTGGTAATGTGTTTGGAAGCGTTAGTGATTTTGTTGGAGGAATAATCGATACTTTTAGCGGAATAATTGACTTTATAACTGGCATATTCACTGGAGATTGGGAAAAAGCTTGGAATGGAGTAAAAGATATATTCAAAGGTATTGTTGATGGCTTGGCAGCGATCTTTAAAGCTCCTATCAATTTTATTATTGACGCAATTAATAGTTTTATCAGATCTATTAACAAAATCAAAATTCCTGATTGGGTCCCTGGAATTGGTGGTATGGGAATAGATATTCCCGAAATTCCAAAATTGGCTCAGGGTGCATATTTTCCGAAAAATCAACCTCAATTGGCAATTGTTGGAGACAATACTAGAGAACCAGAAATTGTCACTCCTGAAAGTAAAATTTATGATCAAGTTCGTAATGCGATCCGTGATAGTGGGGGTACGGGTAAACAAGAAATAGAAATAACAATCTACCATAAATACGAAGATGGTAGAACTATAATTCAAAAGATAAACCAAGCACAAATAGATGCTGGACAAGTTTTAGTTTTAAGCTAGCTTGTCCTTTTTCTATTTGACGGAAAGATGGTGAATATATGGAAAAAACACAATTTGAAGTTGATGGAATCATTTTTGACGCTAATGACATTGATTGGGAATACTCGTTACAAGAAGGAGATAATGCTGGCAGATCTGATGATGGTACAATGTATCATGATGTAGTTGGAATGTTGAATAAGGTATATTACGATTTTTATGATTTTAGGGACGAAGACGCTACGTCGGAGTTGATTAACTTATTGGAAAAGACAGATTGTCAATTAAAATATTATGATTTAAAGGAAAAGAAGTTCATTACAAAATCTATGTATGTTTCTGGAGATAAAATTAGTGCTCATTATATAAAAGGCGAATTTTATGCTGACCCATTTCAAATCAGATTTATAAGTAACAAGGTGGATTAATGTATCAGATAAGTTCTTCGTATAAAAATTTATTAGAAACATCAACAAGTTTAAAATCAAAATCAAAAATAATTGTTGACAATCAAGAGTATATAAGCCAGATAAAAACATACCCCAAAATATCTCATAAAACTGATAGCATGTTCGGTGGGTTTCCAGCAAAGACATGTACTTTTGAAATTTACGATATAGATAATTCTTTAGATTTTGAAAAAAAAGAAATCAATGTGTATCGAGGATTGGAAATTAATGGAACGATAGAATGGATACCACAGGGAGTATTCATTCCGACTGCAGATAAGATTAAAACCAATATTACTACCAAAACTATTTCATTCAATGGGATACAGGATAAAAGTCAGTGGTTTGATGACAAATACGAAAGTAATTTAGACTGGGTAAATACTTCTACGCATACTGGCCTAGAAATTGTTCAAGAAATCTGTACAAAATTAGGAATTACATTAGAAACAACTACATTTAATTGGTCCAATTACAATTTTAAACAACCTAATTTTTCATCGAATACTACTTATAGGGAAGTAATAAGTAGACTGGCAGAAATTGGTGGAAGTATAGCTTTTATTAGTAGAAATGGCGGTTTGGTGATTAAAAGTCAAAATGCAACAGGACATTCTGTTGCAAGGAGCAGATACGTTAAACTTAGCAAAGAAAAACAGTTTGGCTTAATAAATGTGGTTGTTTTGGGTAAAGAAGGTATAAATGATGATATTGTATATCCCAATCCAGCTCCAGAAACAAAAATTGAGTGGAAGATATTAGATAATCCATTTGTGGATTTATACCGTGAAGAAATGATTGAAACTGTTGCTAGTTATATAATTGGGCAATCAATAATCCCTTTTGAAATGACGGATTTTGCTGATGGATTTTATTTAGATTTAAACGATACTATACAGGTAACAGATAAAAACGATAATGTTTTTAATGCGACCATTTTGAATTATGAGACTAGCAGTAGAATTAAAGCTAATATAAGTGCTAAAACACAAAATAATTTTATAACTGATTATAACTTAGCTGGTAGTGCAAAAAAGCAAACACAGGATATAAAGTTCGATGTTGATCACATAAAAAATCAGATTGTTTTGATGTCTTCAAGTATAAATGAAGGGGAAGAGCAAATTGAAAACTTAAATGCTTCCATTGAGTTAACAAACGAACAAATACAACAGAATACTAATCAAATTACAATAGTTACTGATTCGTTGGGAAATACATATACAAAGGAAGAAGTTAACCAACTTGTTCAAAACTCTGAAAGTGGACTCACAAACATATTTTCAACAAGTGGAGGATTTAACATTTTTAGAAATACATCATTAGCTTTTACTGACAGTTCCGAGAGTGGTTTTGAATTTTGGAATGGTACCTTAACTAAAGGTAGTGAAGAAAATTCAGCAACTAGAACTTGTATTTTGTTAAAAAATGGCAATTGTAGTCAATCACAAAGTGTCTTGAATGGTGAATATCATGTTAGTTTCAAATACAAAAAAATTATTAATTTAGCGGAAGCGAAAGTTTATATAAACAATGTCGGTTACAATCTTGAAGAAACTACAAACGAAACTTTATTTAGCTTGCCAATAGATGTTACTACAAAAAATATTGAAGTTAAATTTGAATGTGATACGGATAGTGGTTATGCAGTCTATGAGTTGATGGTAAATTCAGGACCAACAAAGGCAGTTTACTCACAAAATCAAAATGAAACTGAAACGGACACAGTAAATATTTCCAAAGGTATCGAAGTTACCAATACAAACATTAATACTAAAACAAGAATCGACGCCGATGGACAAAGGACAATAAATTTAACGACAAACGAAGTTGTTAATAGGAATACAGATCAAGGTACAGATACTAAGTCGTTAAAAGTACAAGAAAGAGCTGATCTTGTTGGAATGATTGTACAAGAAGTAAACGATCACATTTGGATAAATTTTCCATAGGAGGTGAAAAATGCAAACATTAATATCGAATTTTTCTATTTGGTCCGCGCCCTCCAGAAGCATGAAAGTCGAATATGAGACGCGTAATCACACTGCGAGCAGTATACAAGTAAGATTTAGATTTACATACACTTTAAACTCGTCTTCGGGTTATACATCTTATTCACAATCTGTTGATGCTTACGCTGGTAGCACAAAATTAGGTACTACTTCTTTAAAAGGTAGTACACCTTCGAGTTGGTACGGTGATCCAATAATAAAAACAACTGGTTGGTATACAGTGTCATTATCAGCATCAGCAACTTCAATTACATTTAAATTTACTTTTTCATCAACAGATCCAGCAGACAGCAACATTTCTAAAAATTCTTCTATACCGATCGAACCACTTTTAAGTGTTTTAAACAGATTTGAAAATAATTTAGTATTAAACTTAGAAGAGTCACTGACATTATCGATAACAAAATACAATAATAGTTACACAAATAACTTAACATTATATTACCGTGACAGTGCTGGGGATCTTACGCAAATAGCGAGTTGGAGTAATGTTGAAGATGGTGACAGTATACAACTAAATTCGACACAATTAAGTACATTATATAATTTGACTACAACTCAAAAATTTTATTCCTTGACCTGGAAACTTGAAACTTTAGATGGTGATGATAGTTTAGGAAGTACTACTTTACTATCGTCTGGAGTATACTCAAACGCAGAACCAATTTTTGCAGTAAGTAATTTTAGTTATCAAGATGTTAATACAACAACTCTATCATTGACTAATAATGATCAGATAGTAATAAGCAACTACAGTGATCTTCAAATAAACTTGACTACCCCAGCAACCGCTCAAAAAGGTGCTACAATTGATCATTATTTAGTAAATGATGAAACGGTTCTACCTAGTGAGTTTCCATATACTTTAAAAAACAAAATTAACATTAGTGATATTACTGTTTACGCAGTTGACTCGCGTTCTTTATCAACTCTTGTTACCAAAGATCTAAGCGAAAATTTTATTAATTATGTAAATCTGGGAAGAGGAAACTCTTCAGTGAAAAGAGATAATGGAGTATCAACGCAAACAAAATTAAATTTTTCTGGTACTTTTTGGAATGGTAATTTTGGCTATGTAGACAATGATTTAAATGTAACTTATAAGTTTAAAAAAACAAACGATAGTACATACACAACGGGATTGACAGTTGTAACTCCTACAAAAAGTGACAACAATTTTAGCTTTAATGATTATATTAGAGGCGATTCAGCTGATAATGGATTCAACATTAGTGATTCTTACAACATAGAAGTAACAGTTAGTGACAAACTATCAAGTATAACTTATGACAATTTAATACTTGTAGCTGGAAGTCCAGCGATTGCAGGTCATGGTAATCATGCTTCGATTGGTGGCGATTATGATGAGGTAATAGGTGGTAACCAAGTGTGGGGAGACCTATTTTTTAATGGAAAAAATATTTGCGAAACACATTTCGAACATGGACGTAATACACCAACCCAATCGTACATAACGACTCCATGGTTTCAAATAGCTTCAGGGAAGAATGCATTTGAGGTTAGTGGTAACAGTAATATAACAGAAAGGATCACTTTCACTAAACCATTTGGAGGTCTTCCTCCACACATCGTGCCGCAGTTAGCAAATGGTACAACTAATACAGCATATTGTCAGGTTGTTGTAAAAGCTATCAATCAAACTACTGAATATTTTGACATGCAAATAATTAATGACGCTAGTTCAGGTGTTTTGCCAGGTGTTGCTTGGATAGCTGTGGGCCAGCCAGCATCTGCAAACGCCCAAACTTTAAGTGAAGAAGAGGTATCGTAATGAAAGAAATAATAAAAAAAATGCTGAAAGCACTTCCTAACTCTATAAAAAATTTTTTATATGGCGATGTTAGGAATGACATAAAAGAATTGAAGAACGATTTTAATTCTAGTGAAAAAGATAGGCTTCGTTACGAGATATTGAGCTTTGCCTCGTCATTACGTCGTGGAGAGGCTCATACAACTCAAGAGTTCCAAACAATTTGTATGTTCCACGATAAGTACGAAAAAATCATAGAAAAATTAGGAGAAAAAAACGGATTTACTCATAGTGAGTTTGAGTATATTGAAGAAAAGATGCGTGAAAAAATGGAGGAGTGCTTAAAATGAACCTAGATTTAATTAAAAATATTTTAATTGTAGCGATCGCAAGTTCGATCGTTTCTACAGCTGTAATACAAAAAATTAAAGAACAGTTAACAAACAAAACGGTTTTAGCTGTTGTGTCTTTTGTGGTGTCAATGTTGGCTGGTTTTTTATTTGCTATTAGTTTTAGCGAATTAAGTTGGCAAAATGCCATTTGGGTTGGAGTAGCTACTTATGTTGGCGCTGACGCACTTTACAAAGCATTTGAGGATAAAATTTTTAAAAGTTTTAGTAGTATGAATAGTAATGTTAGTGTGCCTGCAGAAAATAAGATAGTGTTTGAGGAGGCGAGTGACGATGATAACGAACAAACATAATAAGCTTCCTTTAAAGTTTTTAGGTATCACGAGCACTTGGGAAGATCATAAAAATAGAGGTTCTCGCGGTCAAGATTTTGGCTGGAATAGTAATTACGGTGGACAGTATAACACGGAAGTCTATGCCATAAATGATGGTGTTATTACACAAGTGGACAAAAACTCATCGTGTGGTAACTATATTTGGATAAAACACGAATATAAAGATTATGATCTTTATAGCAGATACTTACATTTAAAAGATAACTCTACAACCGTTAAAGTAAATCAAAAAGTTACTCGTGGCCAAAAAATTGGAATAATGGGAACTACAGGTGATAGTACTGGAGTGCATTTACACTTTGAACTCTGGAAAGTACCGAAAGGCTGGAAGTATTCTTGGAGCACATCGAATAGGACCAAATATGCTGTAAAAGCTACTGACTATGTCTTTGCCTTTGAAGATCAAAAAATTGGTTCTTCGAGTAATAATAGCTGTTTTATAAAAGTTGTTGGAACATCACTGGCGACAAAACGTGACACTTCAAAAAATCAGATCGAAGTTGTTGGTATTAATTTACGAGCCAGAAAAGGAGCAGGTACTAATCAAAGTGTTTTAGGATACATTGATTATGGAATTTACAACTATTCAGAAACGAAAACTGCAAGTGGTTATACTTGGTATAAACTGGATGATAATTTATGGATAGCTGGTACCAAAGAAGACACTAAAGTATATGTGAAAGAAGCCGAAGAAGAAAAAGAAGAGGTCAATTTTAGTGAGTTAGAAGAACTAAAAAAAGAAATAGATGACTTAAATTCACAGTTGGTAGAAAAAGAAAGCCAGATTTTAGAGTTAAAAAAAGAAGTAGAAGAGTTGTCTAGTTCTCAAATAGAACATAAAGTTTTCATAGCACCAGAAACAGCTCTTTATTATATTGAATTGCAAAAAGGAGAAAAAATTTATTATTAAAAGAGACGTACTAATTTAATTGTTTTAGTATTTATCTTTGTTTTGTATTAAAAAGTACCATTTCGTAAAAGATCTGGTACTTTTTTTATTTGGTTTTATATTAATTGTTAATAATATTTATAGAGGTGAAAAAGTTGACAAATTTAAAAAATATCATAGAATATATAAAAAAAGTGTGCTATTCTAAAATTAAGGAAAGGTGGTATTTAGTGAAAGGGTACAAAGCTATAGATTTTGCTAATTGGTTTTTGTGGTACAATGAATTACAACAAAAACAATCTACTGACGATAATTACGATGTTTATGAAGGTTTAACACACTTGAAAATACAAAAATTGTTATACTTTGCTGACGGTATTTGTTTGGCTGTTACAGGTAGTCCGCTTTTTAAAGAAAAAATTTACGCATGGCCTCATGGACCAGTAGTTAAAGAAGTGTATAAAATACTAAGTATAAATGGTAAAAAAGACATAGAGTTTAATAAAAATGAGTGGGAAAAAATCAAAAAGATAAATGAAGACTCTGAATTGTTTGATGTTCTTGTTACAACATACGATAGCTACGCAGGCTATACAGCATGGCAACTTAGAGAGAAGTCACATGTTCCAGGAGGACCATGGCAAATGACTGTTGACAAAAAAGGAATGCAAAAAGAAATAGAACCAAAACTAATAAAAGAGTATTTTAGTAAAAATATTGTGCAAGTAAATGACTAAAATCAAAAAGAAGAAAACAATAAAAGTTAATGATTCAGCGTCAAGCATTATTCCGTGTACGATGTGTAATCCTAAAAAATATTTGAAGTTTAGTTTTGCATTTATAACAAAAGAGTCATCTTCTCCAAAAACACAAGATTTAGCAAAATTATGGGAACGAATGAGATGGTTGAGTAGAAAACCATATATGAATTTATTTTATACTTATCAATCTGATAAGCATTTATGGTTTGAATTGCTTCCTATCGAAAAGCTTCGCAAAGATGTACCACCTTCTTTTAGAACTCTTTTTCCATCTGAAACAAATGAAAAATATGCTGTATTAAGAGTATATCCTGCTGGAACGCCAAATGGAGCAGCAAATCCAAGAATTATAGGAATGCTTAAACATACAGTATTTTATGTTTTTTTCCTGGACTGGGACGGAAATTTTTATGACCACGGAAGATAGTTTTTCCCGAATTTTGTTCATTTTAAATAGCTCTTTCCAAAAATTTTGATAAATTCATCTCGTGTATGTGATTTTTCAAATTCTTTTTGGCAAGATCGTTTCCAATATAAGCTTAATTCAATATCTTTATGTATTTGAGTATGATGATAAGTGCATAAAGGTAATATCATATGTTCTTTCATAGAACGTTGTCTATAGGCTCCTGGAAATACTTCGTGTAAATGGTCCTTTTTAGTTTTACAAATGATGCAATGCTCTAAGTCATCAGTAAATACAGAAAATCTTTTTCTTTCCAATTTTGCCAATTTTGACGTTTTTTGTCTGATTTTTTTTGATGTATGACAATTTGTCTGTTTTGCACTTTTATAGTGCAAAAGGTTGTTTTCTGAAACACTGTTTGCACTGTTTTGTGACAATTCGGTGCATTTTTTATATTCTTTATATTTACAGTTATTACATTCTTTTATATTTATGATTTTGTTCTGTTTTTTGCATTCTAAATTTCTATTGATTTTTTGTTTTAAATAGATACAATTCATATCAATTTTCAGTTCAAAAAATTACTCCAAAATTACTCCGAAGTGGGTAAAATGAGAGTAAAAATAGAGTATAAAAAGAGTAAAAATGCTATTTAAAACCAATAAAATAAGTTATTTAAGCAATTATTAATGCCATAGATTAGAACCATTATGTTAGTCAAAACCCTTATTTTTCAAGGGTTTTTAATTTTGTTACTCCTAAAATTACTCTCACTTAAACCTTATTAGTAATATTTGTCAGTAATTTCTGCTATCTCCTTTCTTACTTTATTTGATAAATGACCATATTTGTTTACCGTTGTTGAGTAGTTTGAATGACCTAATCTTTCACTTATTAAATAGAGTTCTTTTCCCTCTGCCATCATTGTGGCGACATAAGTGTGCCTTAAATCATAAACTCTAATTTTAGGTACTTTTGCTCTTTCACAATAATTATAAAAATGGCTTCTTAATACTGCATCGCTGTATGGTCTATTTGTACTATAGTTAAAAAATATAATGTTGTCATCTTTAATATTTAGATTGCATTCATTAACTAAATAATATTTATATTTTTTTATCTCGTCAATCAATTTACGACTAACATCTATTATCCTTTGTGAATGGTAATTTTTAGTGAATGAGAGAAAATCATCAGATTTTGTATCGTAATTAATCGAGTGTTTTATTTTGACAGTGTTTTTTACATCGTCAAAACAATCAAAAGTTAATGCGCGTGTTTCACCAAACCTATCACCTAAATTAAAACCTATCAGGGTTAAAATTTTTATTTTATAAGCCCACTCTTTATTTATATTTTTGTCGATATCATCTGTTAGCGTGTTAATAAATTTTTTTAATTCTTCAGGCGTCCAGTATTTCATATTTGGTTTTTCGACTTTGTATCTTGCTACATTGTTCATTGGGTTGGAATATATGTATTCTTGTCTAAGACACCAGTTAAAAAATGCTTTCATAGTATTTATAATTTCATTTTTATTTTTGGCACTGCACTTTAATCTTTCAACAAAAATAACTAATTCTTGTTTGTTTAATTTTGTAATTTTTTTGTTAAACTTATTTTTTAAATATTTATTGTATTGTTTTTCTTTTTTTATATAAGTGCTGTAAGCCAATTTTGCGTCATATTTACACCAGTTAATATACCTATACCACAAAGTATCGAAACACTCTTTATCGAGAGCTTCCACGCCCTTTGCATACTTAATTTTAGGATTATCTCTAATTTTTAAAGCATCTTCTAACTTCATAATTTTTTTCCCATCAATAGAAGCTATACTTGTTTTAACTGGTTTGCTAATCATAATAACATAATTTTTATTTTTTATATTTCTATAAATATTTTGATATCTTGTTTTTTCATATTTCTTTAAATCCATGATCATCATTCCTTTCTTTTTTGCCTTGAAATAATGATCCTCTTCTGTTATAATTAAAAACGGAAAGAGAATATTATTTCGTGGTGGATTTAATTTTTGATTTCCATGGCTCGTGTTCCAGCACGAGTCTTTTTTTTATTGTTTAATTTAAAACCTCTCCAGTTTCTTCATCAATTATTAGAATACTTTTGCTTTTGCCAGCCTTTAAGTACAGTTGATATATATAAGCGCACGTCTCACAATCATCAAGAGCTCTATGCGAACGATTATTTAGTCCAAAGTATTGCTTTAAAGTTTCTAATTTATAATCTTTTATTTTTTCTTTTGGAATAATTTTTTTGGCGAGTGTCACTGTGTCAATAATTTTGTTATCACAAAGCGATAAATTATTCCTATAACATTCGCACGCTAACATTTTAATGTCATATGGAGCATTGTGCGCGATTAATGTAAGATCGCCAATAAAATCAAAAAATAAAGGTAGTACTTTATCTATTGTTTGTTTCCCGTTTAAGTCGGATTGTTTAATTCCTGTAAGCTCAGTGATAAATGGGTCAATTTTTACTTTCGGATCAACTAAACATGAAAATGTGTCTACTCGCTGATTGTTTATATATTTAATAGCTGATATTTCAATAACTTTATCTATTTCTGGTTCTAATCCTGTCGTCTCAGTATCAAATACAACATAATCTTTAGGCGTATTTTTTTGCTTCCTCGTGGTGTAAGCATCTTGATATATGTAGTATGGGACTGCGTTTACATATGGATTCTGAACAGAACATTCTTTGAACTTAACATTAATGTCATAATTCTTTGCTGAATTGCCAGCATCTTTTTTTAAGAGCCTTATTCCATATTTAAAAACATCTATTATGTAACCAAACATAAATATTCCAGCTGTTAATAAATATAATATTCCCTTTTTATAATTTCCCTCATAAAAATAATGCAAGCCAAAAAATCCACCAAATAAACACAATAGAAATGAAATTGTTTTCTTATCCGTAAATTGGGTATTTGTTCTGTTTATATACCTACCACAATTTAAACATAAATCTTGATCAACCCTGACTTCTTTTCCACAATGGGGGCAATGTTTCATCTTTTTTCTCCTTTCTAAAAATATTTAAAAATTCCTATACTAGCAAGCTTTTATCAATTTTAATATTATCTAAAATGAATTTAATGTATCTGTTGGCCTCGTCTTCGTACTTATCTATGTAAAACGCAAACAAATCATTGTTTGATTGACAAAGCTGGTTTAATTCAATGTGTGCAACCTCATGAAGAAGCGTCTTTTTCTTTTTATAATAGGATAAATGTTTATTTATAATAATAAAATAAATACTTTCATAGCAAAATACAAAACCACGAACGCCGCTGGGTAGCTCTTCATAAATAACACTAGCATTGTAATAATTTAGCAACTCCTGTTGATTTATATTTCCCATAATCATATTTTTCAAATTC
>ERZ1643251.1152-NODE-1152-length-31473-cov-21.153192_pt1 | contig 31473 bp, 34 predicted proteins | sample MGYA00579261_ERZ1643251 | MGnify/ENA primary metagenome ERZ1643251 (study PRJEB29033, sample SAMEA4952267) | chicken gut metagenome | biome: Broiler Chicken; feature: Gastrointestinal Tract; material: Caecum | place: Ireland | collected 2018 | study: Broiler... | reverse complement strand
GTTGAACCGCAACATAAGATGTATTGAAATTATTGCAGATGATTTCAGGATACATGGATTTACATGGGTTGAACCGCAACATAAGATGTATTGAAATGCAAAAATTGGAGGAAGCGTTTGACTTGAAACTGCGGTTGAACCGTAACATAAGATGTATTGAAATACTCTTAAACATTAATAAAAATAAACACTGTAACAAGTTGAACCGTAACATAAGATGTATTGAAATCCACCTTCTCCAACTAATGCCATTGTTGGAGAATTGTTGAACCGCAACATAAGATGTATTGAAATGTAACAATTGACATTGTAGCGAATGTATTAACCAATGTTGAACCGTAACATAAGATGTATTGAAATGCCTGGGGCGATAGGGTTTAATGATTTTTTTCATAGTGGATACAGTATGAATGATTGCAGAAAAAGTGGGTACTGAATTTTTTTCGATGTATGATAAATATATTAGGAAAGAAGAGCTGAAAACTATCCTATGATTTGGTAGGATAATTGCAATAGAAGATGAGGGAAAGTTATTGACTGGTTACAGTGAAATCTGTTTGGAGATAACACACCATTTATGAAGATGCTGTTTTTGTTTGAAGAATCTCAGGACTGTAAACACAAGAACGCCATCATTTTTATAGGGAAAAACCAATGAAAAAGATGGCTACAAGTTGGTTGTGACATCTTCTCTATCAAATGAAGAAGTGCATCATTTCTATCGCAAATGAAATGAGGTGGATTTTGGTACACTACTATTGTCCCCAAACCGATAGAAATCATTTTTATAAAGGAAATAAATGTTATGTGTCAAGGGGAAAATCTTTTTGAGCTCTTTGGATAGCAAAACATGCGGTATGTTGTTTTTTCTATCAGCATACCGTTGTTTGTTGTTAAAGTCTTGTTTATGGTCTGCTTTCTTTCCTTTTATAAAGGCTGATGTATCAAATTTTCTAGGGTATTTGAAAGAAAAATGGTTTAATGATATTTGGTTGGTGTACAAATGTAACATGATAGAAATAGAAAATTTTGGTGTAGTTGTCGTTAGGAAAAAATAGATAAGGAATGAGTCAAAAGAAGATTGGACAGCAGTCCAGTTATCTTTGTTTGATAAAGTAGATTCATTTCCTAAAAAAGTGGATGAAAAAAATCATTTATTTAGAATTTTATAAGTAAAAGTGCTCCAAAAAGAAAATGATTCTTAGAAATTGTTTAAGTTTGGGTTAGTAATAAAGATAGGGTTACAAAGCAAATTATCGATTTACATGGGTAGTTGTTTTTGATAACTTAAGATAAAAGAACATAGATAAAATTAGCAAAAGCTTCTTTAAAGATACTTGTTTTTTTAAGTAAGTTGAAAACTTATCATGAAATGCTAGGTTGGCTTGGCATTTTTTCATGGGTATTTTTTCAATATAGAGATTTAGGGAAAATGAATTTGAATTTTTTGTCAATAAATCATTTTTTGAATCAATTTTTAAAAAAAATTAGGGTAGATATCTTGAATTTTCTTTTTTGTATCTGGAATTTGGGTAGGATAAAATATAGATGATATGTTTAATAAGAAAAGTTTGGGTTGACAGCAATCCATACAGAGTAATTTTACTGCTGTTTGTATGAGAAAAATTTAATGAAAACCATTTGTAAAAAAATGGAAACATATAGTAATATTTACAGAGAGAAAAAGAGTATAAAATAAGGTTATGTCAAAGGAAATATATTAAGGGAAAGAATAAAAATGAAAATAAAAGATCATCATTATATAAAAGGAATTGACGGTTTAAGAGCATTTGCTGTTTTTGCCGTTATTATGTATCATTTGGGCTTCCAATGGAGTGAAGGGGGCTTTTTTGGTGTTACGGTATTTTTTGTCATTTCAGGTTTTTTAATTACATGGTTGCTAATGAATGAGTACTATTTAAATGGAAAAATACGTTTAGGTATGTTTTGGTTGCGAAGATTGAGACGTTTGCTTCCTGCCTTATTTACAGTATTGTTCTCAATTACAGGTTATGTATTTTTGTTTCGCCCAGATTTGATAGATAATTTAAAGGAAGATTTTATTGCAGCTGCGTTGTATGTTAGCAATTGGTGGTATATTTTTGAAAACCAGTCTTATTTTGAATCATTTCAATCGCAAAATTTATTGACACATTTATGGTCTTTGGCGATTGAAGAACAGTTTTATCTGATCTGGCCATTGATTTTAATTTTTCTATTTGCTTATCGAATTCAGTTGAGAAAAATTGGCTGGTTTATTTTGTTTTTGGCGATTGTTTCTGCTGGTTTGATGATGTTTTTGTATCAGCCAGTTGCATTGGATCGTGTATATTACGGAACGGATACAAGAGCATTTTCCTTGTTGCTTGGGGCGATGCTGGCCGTTTTCTGCTCATCCGACCAAAGATTTTCAAATCAGATTTCAGGATTTGCCCGTTTTATTTTACATAGTTTCTTTCTTTTATCTTTTTTGGGTTTGATTGTGATGTGTGTGTTTGTTTCTGAATATAGTCCATTTGTTTATTATGGTGGTATGGTACTTGTATCGGTTTTAACTATGATTCTAATTTTTTGTATACTGCATCCAGCCAATCGACTCAAAAAGATTTTTGAGTGGGCACCGTTTGTTTGGTTGGGAAAACGCTCCTATTCTTTATATTTATGGCATTTTCCAATTATTGTTTTAACAACACCGAAAGTTCATACTGCCGGAATGGATTGGAAACTTGTTTTGTTTCAAATTGGGTTGACCTTGGTTTTAACAGAGTTGACCTATCAATTGATTGAACATCCGATTCAGCGAGGTTATTTCTTTAAAAATATAAAGGGAAATCTTCGGATCAGTGGAGTCATCGGTGCAACTTTGTTTTTCATGATTGGCGCTTTTTCGACCTATGGTTTGATTTTTGCATCCATTTATCCAGTAGGTACCAATGAAATCAATCCGTCATCTTCGGTTCAAGGTGTCACTGTAAAAGACAAATCTGATCAAGATGATTCAACCATTGTACAGGAGAATTCGTCGCCTAATGCAACTTCAAAAAACAATCAGAATGAGGAACAAGGTTCTATATCAGAGCCAACTGATGATCCCAATTTGCAACCTGTACAGAAACCTTATGTTGATCCCAAAAATGATCGAATAACTTTTATTGGGGATTCCATTATCATTAACGTAGATACCTATATTCATAAATATTTTAAAAAAGCAGTTGTGGATGGAAAAGTCGGTCGTCAAATGTGGGATTTAGCCGAAGTAATTTCCCGTTTGAAAAAAGAAAATAAATTCGGTGATGTACTTGTCTTAAGTTTGGGTACAAATGGTGCTTTTCGAGTTAATCAGCTACAAAGTTTAATCGATGAATTAAAGGATATGAAGCAAATTGTTTTGGTCAACACACGTGTACCAAGAAAATGGGAAACAGCAGTGAATCGAGCGTTCCGTACCATTCAAAAAAACAATCCGGAAATTATTCTTGTTGATTGGTACACGGCCAGTTCTGGTCATGATGAATATTTTGTTTCAGATGGTGTGCATTTAACAAAAGAGGGTGCCCAAGTTTATGCCAATTTAATTTACCGTGAAATTATGAAAAAGAAAGTAGATGTTTCTTCTTAAGTCTATTAGATCATAGCCAAACAAGGCAGTTGGAAAAGCTGTATTTTGTTTTTGGCGTGATCTGTTTTTTTTATCATAACAAAAAATTTCTTTTGAAGATATTGTATTTTTTGTTTTTGGATTTCAAATATACGACAACCCTTACCCATTTTATCGAGTCACATAAATCCTTGTGTATCAAAGTATTTTAGACCATCAAGTTTTTACAACCAACCACCGATTTTCCTGTATTTTGGTCATTCGTTTACATAAAAAACTTCTGTGTCAAGTTAGGGGTTTGATTTCATCTTCTAAAGTTTGTTGAAGACAAGCGATAATATTGTTGAGCTCTTCATTTTTCTTTTCTATTTCATTTCTTCTTTATGTCTCTTACCATCATTTTTATACATGCTTTATATTGTGCGTCCGTTATTCCTCTACTTTCCATTTCTTTTCACCTCTTTATTTCAAAAGTCTTATCCCTTTTGATAATCATATTTATTGATGTTATGAAATCAAGGGATGTTTAAAGTTTTATCAATCAAGTTTATAACAAATTCATTCATAGACATATTTTTTACAAATATTTTTCTTTCTTTTTTCAACTATTATGTATAGATGGTTCTATTTTTTATTGTACTTCCAAGCCACTTTCTTTTGAGATTCTGAATACGAAAAAAATACCTCCTTTGTTTTTTTATAGTATGGTTCTGTTTAATATGAATAAAAATATATTTTCATAAAAAATATAACAATTTTTGTAGACGTTTCATTAAGTTGTGCTGGTAAGATATTCCAAGTAAAGTAAATAAGTCTGTCTGTAATTTTTACAGAATAAATCAGTAAAATTTTTGGTTATTGATTTCTTTGATTTGTACTTTTGTTCTAGACCTTTTGTTTTTTAAAGCCTTGATTTTCTGTTTGAATATTTCACATCTCTTTTTGTTGCTTCATAAGATAAAATGTGAAGAACATGGGGGATGTATATGGAGCTGAAAATCGGAGATTTGGTTGAGCGTATTTCATATGGCCGGGATATTGTTTTTCGGGTGAAAGAAATTAAAGATCGAAATATGATTATAATGGTCGGTGAGGAGTTGCGTCTGATTGCGGATGCTCCTTATGATGACTTGGTTTTGGTAGATGCACGAGCATGGTCGTTGTATACTGCAGAGTCGGAACAAAAGAAAAACGATGTGTACCAATTGTTTTTACAGGATTATGATTTGACACGCGAAAAACAGGCGTATGAGGCAACCGGTGGCTATCGTTCGCAAGTGAGTTACTTTCAAATTCCTGGTAGGGTTTTGCATATAGATGGTGATCCGATTTATTTAAAAAAATGTATTCATTTGTATAAGAAGCTAGGTGTCCCAGTTCAAGGCTATCATTGTAAAGAATCGGATTTGCCAGAGCATGTCCCAGAATTGATTGATTATGTCAAACCAGATATTTTGGTTTTAACTGGACATGATGCGTTTATGAATGGGAAGGGTTCTGTATCTGATGTGCATGCATACCGCAATTCTCGCTATTTTATTGATGCTGTGCAGAATGCCAGACAAAAGCAGCCACATTTGGATCAGCTTGTTATTTTTGCTGGAGCTTGTCAATCACATTTTGAAGCCATTATTCATGCAGGTGCCAATTATGCCAGTTCACCAACACGCGTGAATATTCATGCGTTAGATCCAGTTTATGTGGTCGGGAAAATTAGTTTGACATCGTTTATGGAACGCGTCAACGTGTGGGATGTTGTTCGCAACACATTGACTGGTGAAAAAGGAATCGGCGGTGTCGAAACAAAAGGTCTGTTAAGAATTGGTCTGCCTTATCAGCCATTGGACTAATTAGAAACGGAAATGTTGATTTGTATCTAAAATAAAAGATACAAATCAAACATTTTCGTTTTTTACATATTCCAGTGTTTTTTGGTGCATAGTAAAAAAAGGAAGAAAAGATTCATCACTTATGTGAAAGAAAGGGTGTTTCTGATTTGCAAAAAAATATTGAGGAAATTAAACGGGATCTTGAACCGAATTTGGGTCGAAAGCTGCATGTTACAGCAAATGGGGGCAGAAGAAAGACCATTGAACGAAAAGGCATACTTGCCGGTGTTTATCCGTCAGTATTTGTAATTGAATTGGCTGAAGAGTACTGTACATCTGAACGGCTTTCTTTTAGTTATGCGGATGTACTGACTGAAAATGTTGTTTTGGAGTTTGAAGAATTGTGACCATTATAAGTAAATTTATGCATAATGATAAGCCAAGCCTTTGTTGGTTTGGTTTATTTTCATGGAAGTCTGCATAAATCTTGTATGTATTGAAGAGTTGGTAGATTTCAGCAGGGGTTAGGAAAAGACAAAAGAGAGTACTTGTATTTTCAAACCAATTTTGTGAACGATGAAGCTGTTTTTTTACCTTCATATGCATTTTGAAACTTTTTCAATAAACTGAAAGCAAATTTTGTGGCGTTTTGTCGGTGTTTGGTTTTCAGTTGATTGGAATTCTACTTTACAACGGGTACTTGAAATACCATTTTATTTTTCCTTGTTTTATAGTGAATCCATATGTTCTTTCTCTTAATTTAACATAAAATTTCTACTCTTCTTATTTAATACTGATTAAATTGTGCGTATCTTTAAATCTATAATAGGACTTTTTATTGCATGTACGATTGGATTTTCATATAAAAATAAACTTAAAGATTGATAAAATAAAATTATAAATATGAGTATAATTTTTACGATCATCGTTTTTTATGAAAAACCGCCTATTGCATGGATAAAACAATCTGGACAATGATTTAATTATTCAGAAACGATTTGGTAGGAAAAAAGAATTGGCTCATGATAGAAAAATATTATGGGAAGTTATTTTAGATATAATCAAATGATAAAAAATTCAAACCATCATTTAACCAAATAAGAAGAGCTTTGGATTCTATGAAAATTAATTCGATTTTTGATCCCAAAAATGAAAAGTATATCATTTTAAAAATAAAAGACTTAGTGAATTGGAGACTCAAAAAGTAGTCATAAAAAGTTATTTTTTGCATATCAGATACAAATGTATTTTTTTATGTTCACCAATTTGGTATAACCGATTAAAGCATTAAAATCTTATTTTAAAAGTATTTAACTATGATTTAGATATTTTTAGAAATTCAAGGCTATTTCTTGAATATGATTTAAACGTGATTGCAATATGATTTTAAAAAATATTAGAAGGAATCATTTATGTTGTATAATGCTCTTACAAGAAAAAAGTAGTTTGGTGCGTGCTGCTTGGCTAGTTGTTTTTCAAGTATATAGGAAATTTCATATTATCAAAGATATTATAATTTTTATATGGCATACTTTGGAGATTAGGAACAGTCTATCATTCATTTGATGGAAATTTTTCTTAGATTGCTTTTGAAGGAGCACACTTAGATTTGGATGAATTTATAGTATTTACTAGGATGTATCTGAAAACAAAAGTTGCACAAATCTTTGTTTAATATATAATTAAAGAAGAATGAAAAAATCAGAAAATGGAAGCAAAAGATATGTTTTTAAAAAAAAAAGCCAAGATAGGAAGAGCATCCAAAATCACAGACTTATGTTGAACACAGTATTGTAGATTACGAGAAATGGAGCAGTCTAAAAGATATTTCCAAACGCTATGTTACATAGAACACTGTGTATAGCTGTTTTTATAAATGGCATGATAATGGTACTTTTTTGAATGCCTAAATTACGATATTGATTTTGAAAATCTTTGCATTGGTAGCAATTATAATGACTTATCTGTAAAATGTAGGTATAAAAAAGGGCTGTAAATGCTGATAATAATCAGTTTATTGGAAAAAACCAAGGTGGGTAAAATCACTGAAATTTATGATGTCATAAGTGGTTTAAATAATTCTGTCTGTTTTTTTACTGAGTGGTAGTCATATATATGCTTTTGTTGTTATTGTTGATCTATTTGAAATGGGTATTTTGGCGATCACATAGTTGTTGATAAAGTCTACGGAACAAATAAAATTTGCAAATATATTGGAAGTCGAAATGAAAATATAACTTACTTCCCAAAAGCGTCATATTGATCTATGATACTGCATTTTTGAATGGATAAGGCATGTAATTTAGAGGATTTTTTCAATAAACTGAAATCATTTAGAAGAGTTACAACTCGTTATGATCAGTTAGATTTGGTTTTTGGCTTTTGTTTATCATCGTACCATTATGGTGCGTCTTCAGATACATCCTAGATTATCTTTAATCAATAAAAATTTTGGAGGGTTAAACATGAGAAAAGATTCTTCTAAATGTCCTATTGATACAACCTTAGACTCTATTTGTGGGAAATGGAAAACTTCAATTTTATTGCATCTTACATATGAGGAACCTTTAAGATTTAGTGATTTACAAAAACGCATTTCTGATATTACACAACGCATGTTGACTTTACAGCTTAGAGAATTAGAAAAAAACGATATTATTGAGCGGCATGTTTACCCTGAGGTTCCTCCACGTGTGGAGTATTCAATCAGTGAATATGGGAAAACACTTATTCCAATTTTAGCTGCCATGCGTGAATGGGGGGAAAATCACAGAAAACGTATGCAGCAAAAAGAAAGCAATTAAACAAAAATAAGCACATAGAAATATGAAATATGTGAACATTTCTATGTGCGATTTTTATTTTTTACTTCTTTTGTACATTTTAATCCATCTGTTTTTTCTTAAACACTTTTTTCCAAACCAATGTATCTAAACCGTAGTATTGTGTACCTCTCCAACCCAGTAATAAAATAATTGCAATGGCAACATAGCTTGGATTTGAGCTAATGACACCTGCCCATAAGAAGTTTAGATTCATAAGCAAACTTCCTACCAAAGCTGGAATGGTTAAAAATCCTAAAATCAATGCCAATCCAACTAAAAGCTCTCCTACTGGAATAAGGAAATTGATAAAACCAGACATGGGTAGGATAACGTTTTCAATAAATGCTTTATACCATTCTGGCGATACTTCATTGGCAAGTACACCATTTAAAAATCCTGTGGAATCAAAGCCCTTTGTTATTTTCTCAATTCCATGTGTCATCCAATCAATACCAAACCAAACACGAGCAATTGCCCAAATAACATTTGTGTATTTATTAAACAAATATGACATTTTGCCAACTTCCTTTCTGTTTAAAATTAAAATATTATTTGTTTTATCGACCGGTCTAAATGATAATAATTCTCATATGCACAAGATAAGTATATAATGATTTCGGCTCAATAAAAAGAAGGCACATTTTTTTTCGTCAGTATCAAAAAGTATACTTTTAGTGGTGTGTTTTCAGATACACCCTAATACATTTATTGTTGCGTTCGCTTTATAAACGATACAGAACTTATAAAAAGCGACATTGTCAAATACTTGCATTTACAAGAAATCATATGTTTTTCAACAAAAGAGCCCTATGTTTTACATATAAAAATATGATATTTCTTTCCTAATCTTAAAATAAAGTAAAGAAAGCCAATTGATTTGGATATGAAATTTGACAAGCATGTAGAAGATATGCTAACATTCATTATGTATTATGGAGGAATACCCAAGTCCGGCTGAAGGGATCGGTCTTGAAAACCGACAGGGGTGTGAAAGCCCGCGGGGGTTCGAATCCCTCTTCCTCCGCCATACTAGAGAATACAGAGACTGTCTACAAAAGGTTTGGCAGTCTCTTTTTTATATTGTTAAAGTGGAAGATATATTTTGATTGATCATTTCAATTTTCAATTTTTCTAAATTGAGTTCACTAATGTTTATCCGAATCTTTGTAAGGAAAAAATGAAATAAAAAAGGTTGTTTTTGTACTTGTTTTGTGTCTGTTTGTTATTTTTGGTAAAAATTTGAGGTGACTTGGTATGAGAATTCTTGTTGATGGCGATGGCTGCCCTGTCAACAAGCAAATTGAAGAGTTGGCAAAAGAAAGAAAAATTCCCGTTTTTATTTTTATTGATACAAGCCATATTATGGAATCTGATTACTGTGGTATTATACAAGTTTCAAAAGGGGCAGATAGTGTTGACTTTGCTTTGATCAATCAAGCGAGACATAAAGATATCGTTGTAACTGGGGATTATGGACTGGCAACGATGGCCTTAGCCAAACAGTGCATTGTAATCAATTTTCGAGGAAAGCACTATACAAATCAGAATATTGAATCCTTTCTTTTTGAGCGACATTTGTCAAAAAAGATGCGCCGCAATGGGATTTATAAAGGAAATATGAAAAAAAGAACGAAGGCGGATGACTTATATTTTAAAGAATCCTTAAAAAATATACTGGATCAATCGGTTTAATAAATTTGGTTATATAAAGGTTTTCTTTGGTTTTGAATCCATTGTTTTGTAGGGATAACAGTGCTGTGAAACACATGTAAAAACATTGCATCTGTAAAATCTTTTTGCAATGGTCCTGGGCAGGCATAAGCATCAATTGGTGTGACCAATTGAAATCCACGCATATAGGCGTCATTTGCTGTAAATAAAACACAAATATGTCCAGCAATGCCTGTTAAAATGAGTTGTTCGATTTTTAATTGAGCAAGATATGTTTCCAATTCAGTTTGAAAAAATGCAGAAAATTTTTTTTTGAAAAGAAAAATATCCTGTATATTTGGTTTCAGTTGTTCAATCATTTGAAAATTGCTTTTGGTTGTCATCTTTTGTAAAAATGTTGGTATCGAAAGAGAGTCTTGAAATGGATTGTCATTGATATAAATAATTGGAAACCGATTGGCTTTGGCGAATTTTTTTAAAAGCAAGATGGACGGAATCATTTTTTCCGTTGCATCTTTTAGTTCATCACCTTTTACAAATTGGAAGTCGTTGAATATATCAATAATTAGTAAAGCTGTGCGCATATTGATTCCTCCGATATAAAGAAAGCTGCAAATTAATATGACCGATTTGCGTTGGAAATATACATAAAAAGGGGATACAAATAAATGAATATGGATGAATACTATATGCATCTGGCAATTTTGGAGGCAAAAAAGGGACTGCAATTTTCTGAAGTACCGATTGGTGCCATTGTTGTGTATAATCATCAAGTAATTGGCAGAGGATATAATACAAGAGAAAATTTGCAAACGTCAACTGGGCATGCGGAAATGATGGCAATTGAAGAAGCTTGTAAAAATTTTGGTTCGTGGCGTTTGGAAAATACAATATTATATGTTACTTTGGAACCTTGTCCAATGTGCGCTGGCGCCATTATGCTTTCCAGAATTTCTAGGGTTGTCTACGGTGCAAAAGATCCCAAGGGTGGATGTGCTGGTTCCATCTTTAATCTTTTGAATGAGCCGCGGTTTAATCATCGCTGCGAAGTGAATGGCGGTGTCATGGAGGAAGTTTGTGCCAGACTCTTGCAATCCTTTTTCCATTCTTTGCGTCAAAAGAAAAAACGTCCGAATGGAAATGACTTTTGACCAAAAAGTTTGCTTAATTATAAGCAGACGAGTTTTGGATGAGGTCAAAATAAATTTATCTGAAAAAAGGTAAAGGCATAGACTGTTTTTTGTCAGTTGACTTTGTTTTTAATTTTTCAATAATATTTATTAGGAAAAATGAGAGATTCTGATTGGTGGTTTTTTATTTTTATTAAGAGCTGACCTGTAAAATAAAAATATTTTCACCGATTAATTTTTCGGTGAAAACGTTTGAATGTATTAACTTGATAAGAACTGGTTCATCCTTTTTTATAAAATAACCAATTATTTCAACTTTTTTATAAATGATCATCAGTATAAATTTTTTCTCCTTTCCATATTGATAGGAATTGATATGAAATCAATGAATCATTAACGATTTTTTAAAACATTGTTATCAATTTATTGATAATTAAAAAATAATTCAATATCAAGTATTGGCGCTGCAAACTGACAAAGGGGGATTTGTTGAAAATTTTGCTGCAAGTTATGGTATCATTGGGTATAAAAAGAGAAAATTGAAATGATAGAAAAGATCATTTCCTAATTTGAATCGACGAAAATTTTATGCGTAATACAAATAAAATGGTTGGAATAAAAAGATTTATGCCAAAGCAAAATCTAATTTTATTTAAATATTTCTTTGACTAAAATATCTATAAAGCAAAGGATTGGTTTGCACTTTCTTAAAAAACATATTTCTCTCTTTGATTTTTTAATTTGAAGCGTTTTTATCTCAGTCCTTTGTTCGTTGCTCCCATGCTTAAACAATGAAAATGACTTTACTTATTGAGGGAAAAATATTATACTTAACATGCGTTTATAAAAAGCTTTTTTCTTGAAAATGAACGGGAGTTTTACTTTGTTATGAAGCATACAAATTCACGATGAAACGGAAGCTTTTACAATAGAAGCCCATGAACCATGTCAGGTCCGGAAGGAAGCAGCATTAAGTGGTCAACTTTTATGTGTAGCAGGCTGAAGTGGAGTGTTTTTGTATGTTTCATAATGAAGTCAAAGCAAACGGATGATTCGCTCGTATGAGCGCTTTTTTTATAGGATAAAGAAAGGGTGGTTTTTGATGTATCAAGCTTTGTATCGGACATATCGACCACAGATGTTTCAGGATGTAGTTGGACAGCAGGTGATCACCCAGACACTGCAAAATGCTTTATTGCATCAAAAAGTGTCCCATGCTTATTTATTTTCAGGTCCACGTGGAACTGGAAAAACAAGTATCGCCAAAATTTTTGCCAAGGCAATCAATTGCGAAAGTAGAAATGGTGCTGAGCCATGCAATGCTTGTGAAATTTGTCGTGGTATTACGGATGGTTCTTTAGATGATGTTTTAGAGATTGATGCAGCGTCTAATAATGGTGTAGATGAAATTCGGGAACTTCGGGAGAAAGTAAAATATGCACCGACACTTGGAAAGTATAAAGTTTATATTATTGATGAAGTACATATGCTCTCAACAGGTGCTTTTAATGCATTATTAAAAACATTGGAGGAACCACCAAAACATGTGATATTTATTTTGGCAACAACTGAGCCACATAAAATTCCTTTGACCATTATTTCCCGTACTCAGCGTTTTGATTTTAAAAAGGTGGATGAAGCTTCTATGCTGCGCCGAATGAAACAAATTGTCAAGATCGAACAATTGATGGTTGATGAGGACGCCTTGAGATATATTTCTTTGGTTTCTGAAGGTGGAATGCGTGATGCTTTGAGTATTTTGGATCAAGCAATTTCCTTTGGTTCAGATCAAACCAGGTTGGATGATGTTTTGTCGGTTACAGGTGGTTTAAATCAAAAATGTTTGCTTGATCTTGCCAAATGTATTTGGCAGAAAAAGGGAAATGATGCTCTGATTATTTTTGATACGCTTTTATCAGAGGGAAAGGAGCCGATTCAAGTTCTTGAGCAGATGCTGTATTTTTATCGTGATGTACTGATGCAAAAAAGCAGTCCAGCAGCAGGGAGTCATCTTTTGATTCACACACTTTATACAGATGATTTTCAAGAGATTGCAAAAAATTTGTCAGTTGCTGAAATTTATCATTGCATTGATTGGCTACAAAATGGAATTAGCGAGGCGCGTTATGGCAAAAATGCTCGTCTAATTGCAGAAATGACATTGCTAAAAATGTGCCAATTGCTTTTTTCATCTCAATCTGTATCTTTTATAAAAGGCGACGTAGAAAATGCTGATCTTCCTCAGTCCGAGACACTACAATATTTAGAAAAAAAGATTGAAAAATTGGAAGCACAATTGAAAGAAATATCACTCGGAGCCTTAAATTCAGTAAACACATCTCCCTCTTTGGAAGCAACTGGTAACAGACAAAGTATCGCTGGAAATGGAAAAGAAGTTTATCGTGTAAATGAAAATCATATTTTTCGGATATTGAAAAAGGCGGAAAAAGAAAAAAGAAATGAACTGACTGCTGTATGGGGGCAGCTTCAAAGTTATATGCGCAGCCAGGGAAAGGTTCATTTATTTGCCATGATTGAGCGCTCAGAAATTGTTGCAGCAACGGATCAAGTCTTTTTGCTTGCATTCCAATTTCCGATTCATGCCAAAATGGCAGCGGAAAATCAAGAGCTACCCTATGAAATACAACGGTTTTTGGCAGAAAAAATAAAAAAAACATATGAAATGATACCAATTTCTAAGGAACAATGGGTTATAATAAGAGAGGCCTTTATTAAATCTGATATGAAAGCAGATGAGTCAAGTGCATCCGATTCTTTAGAAGAAACAGAACAGATTGAAAAGAAAGAAGAAAATTTGGTTGAACAGGCTATTTTACTTTTCGGTCCAGACTTGGTGCGTGTAGAAGAAAAATAAGCCGTATTAATATAAGGAGGAAATGAATATGATGCGTGGTGGAGGTATGAATAATTTAATCAAGCAGGCACAAAAAATGCAGAAGAAAATGATGCAGGCACAGGAAGAATTGGCTGCAACAGAGGTGGAAGGGACATCTGGCGGCGGTATGGTAAAAATCAAGGTCAATGGAAAAAAGGAAGTGACAGATATTGTGATCCAACCAGAAGTGGTAGATCCAGAAGATATTGAAATGCTTCAAGACCTAATTTTAACGGCAATGAATGACGCAATCAACCAAATGGATGCGATTACGGAAAAGAAAATGGGTCCTTTTACCAAAGGAATGAATATGCCAGGATTGTTTTAACAGCATATGAAGTATCCGGAATCCATTGCAAATTTAATTGAAAGCTTTTCAAGACTTCCTGGAATTGGTCCCAAATCCGCAAGTCGTTTGGCATTTTTTGTTCTGAAAATGAAAGATCTGCATGTGGAGCGTTTTGCCAAGGATTTATTGGATGTTAAGCAAACCACGTTTTATTGTTCCCAATGTGGTCATATTACCGATATAGATCCTTGTATGATTTGTCGAGATGAATCTAGAGATCGCTCTCAAGTTTGTGTCGTTGAAAATATTACGGATGTTTTCGCAATTGAGAAGATGGGTGAATACAAGGGCTTATATCATGTGCTTCATGGTTCATTATCTCCCATGGATGGAATTGGTGTGGCAGATTTGAAAATTCCTGAGTTGTTAAAACGGTTGGAAGATCCGAATATTAAAGAAGTTATTTTGGCGACCAATCCGAATATTGAAGGAGAGTCGACAGCACTATATATTTACTCAAAGTTAAAAGATACAGATTTGAAGGTTACAAAAATGGCACATGGGTTGCCAGTTGGCGGAGATTTAGAATATGCTGATGAGGTAACACTTTCCAGAGCATTTGAAGGGCGCAGAGAGTTTTAGAAAAGAGGTCTTGATTATGTTTTTTAAGAAAAAAACAAAAAGAGAAATTTATGATGATTTCATTATGGATAAAATTGCATGGTATAAAAAAGGTCTTGAGCTTGAAAAAGAATTTATGGAAAAATGCTATGATTTGCCTGAGGATGTGCAATGTCAATACAAAGTCAGTCGGGCAAAGTACTTTTATTTTATTCAAGAAGCGCGCTATCGAAAAATTGATGGATTAAATCGAAAAAAATAGACTTTCTGCCTAAAAGATTACAAGTCTTTAAGTTTAGAAGATTAAGAGCTGTTTATCAATCGTATGTGTTGGATTGATTGGCAGCTTTTTTTGTATTTTGCCGTTTTGATAAAAATTTGTGATTTATTTAAAATGAGATGGAAAGAGAAGATAAAAGGTTTAAGACAAAGATTAAGAAGTTTTCTTTAGGATATCAGGCATTTTCTTAGGGAAATTGCAAGCTTACTAGGAAATGTCAAATACTTCTTTGAATGCTTTTTTCTTATAGTTAATATCCATGAAAAATTTCACTTCATTGTTAAGCAAAAGTCACCTATTCTCTGTAGGTGGGTGATGAATGTCGTTTGGTATGAGCTAACTTTGGTAACTTGAAAACCAATAAGATAAGGCTTATTGCTGCTTTTTTATTTGTTCCACGTGTCGGGGGAGTGCACAGAAAATGGGTTTGAAGCAATTTTTTCAGTAAAAAATCTCTTTTCTTGACTCTTGTTTTATGTATAACAGCTTATCCATTATATTTTATCTGAATAATCAATATAATCAATATATGATGGAATTTGTCAGAGAAAACAATTGAAATTTGTTCTAGTCCGATGTTTTTTTCATATAATCAAGTAAAAATAATAAGGAGGTGTGGGACATGCATATTTTAATCGGAAGTTTGATGATGGTTTTACTCGTTTTACTTTGGAGAAAATCTCTAGGTGCTTTTTTAAATTTCCTTGCATTTTTTTGTATAAAAATCATTATTGCTGGTTTTTTTCTGTATGGAGTCAATTATTTTTTTGGTACATATGGCATAACCATTCCAATTAATCAATATACACTTTTATTTTCTGGTATACTTGGGGTGCCTGGTATAGCAGTTTTAGCTTTATTTCAACAGATCATATAATTTTTGCTGTCGTTTTTATAAAATCAAATTGATTATGTCATTTAAAAAAATAGCTAGGAAAAATGAAAACGACAAACCCATCTGGTATAAATAAATGTTACAATAGAAATGGTGATATTTTTCATAAAGGAATGATAGAAAGAATGCAGGGGCAGAGTGGTTACAGCGGCATTTTTATAACAATAGAAGGTACAGACGGATCAGGAAAATCAACAGTTGCTTCCTTATTAAAAAAATATTATACAAAACATTTTCCAGATGTTCTTTTGACAAGAGAACCTGGCGGCATTGTTATATCGGAAAAAATTCGGGAGATCATTTTAAATCCTGATTACAAACAAATGGATGCAAAAACTGAGGCACTGCTCTATGCAGCGGCCAGAAGACAACATCTAATGGAAAAAATTATACCAGCTTTACAAAAAGGAAAACTTGTTATCTGTGATCGCTTTATTGACAGCTCTTTAAGCTATCAGGGCATAGGGCGGGGATTGGGCATTGAGGCTATTTGGCAGATTAACACATTTGCGATTGAAACATGTATGCCAGCTTGTACGTTATTGTTAGAAGTAGACTATAAAATTGCATTGCAAAGAATTATGAGCAATCCAATGCGTGAAGTCAACCGTTTGGATATGGAAGCAGAACAATTTCATAAAAAGGTTTCTGAAGGATATCGAATATTAAAAGAGCGTTTTCCTAAGCGAATACAGGCTGTAGATGCGACACAGCCTATCGAACAAGTTGTATCTGCTTGCGTTCAGATTATCGATTCATATATTTAAAAGAATTAGAGGAGGCGATCTTTTATGAAAATCGAACAGACACTACGTGCAAGTGTAGAAAGAAAAATTGAGAATCGTCAAGCACAAGTACAAAACAATCATTTTTCTATGTATGTAAAGAACAGTCAAACCAAGTTTGAAATATCTGCATTTAATCGGTTGATTTCTGACATTGAGCAGCAAGGGCGACGTGTTGCAACATCTAGAACTTTTAAAGACTTGGCAAAATTTAAATCTTTAATTAAAAAATTTGTTGAGGAGGCGGTTGATCATGGTTTGGGTGTTGAGCAAGAACGCGGCTGGAATATGGAAGGCTATTCCAGAACTTTGAGCACGGTTCAAGAGGTGGATACCAAATTGGTTGAGCTGACACAGCTTGTATTAGATAAACAGCGAAATTCAATTGATATTTTAGAGAAAATCGGAGAGATTAAAGGTCTTTTAATCAATTTATATATTTAGGTTGGTGGGCAACCATTGGGAAAATATGAAAACTTAAAAGAAATGCAGCCTTATGTGATACAATTGTTAACAAATAGCTTGAGAAAAAATCGTTTAAGTCATGCGTATCTATTTTATGGCAATAAAGGAACAGGAAAATTGGATTGTGCATTTTTACTGGCACAAATGTTTCTTTGTGGGCAGAAGACAAACGAGGGGCACCCTTGCGGACAATGTATAAATTGTACACGAATTTACAGTGGAAATCATCCCGATGTTCATGTCGTTATGCCAGACGGTACTTCGATCAAAACGGAGCAAATGCAGTTTTTACAAAAGGAATATGCATATTCTGGTATGGAGTCTGATAAAAAGGTTTTTATTATTAAAGATTGTGATATGATGACAGTTCAAGCTGCCAATCGTATGTTAAAGACGATTGAAGAACCATTACCAGGCATGCTTACGATTTTTACAACGAATCGAAAATCTGCCGTCCTCTCAACCATTCAATCTCGAACACAGCAAGTATCTTTTCGTGAGAATTCAAGGCATCAGCTATTAAATTTTTTAACAACGGAAGGGATATCGATGCATTTGGCGAAAGTTATTGTAAATATGACAACAGATTTAAATGAGGCGCTTCAATTTGGACAAGACCCGTCATTTGCAGATTCCTATGCAGTGGTGTTAAAATTATATGAAACTTTAGAAACAAATAAAATGATGGCGTTTATCTGGCTGCATACAGAATGGCTGACACATTTTGGTACAAAAGACAGGGATAAAAATATTTTTGGCTTATCTCTTTTTTCTGTTTTACTAAAAAGTATTTTACTGAAAAAATTGGGGTATGCAGATGATTTACAAATTGAAGAAATAGCCAATATAAATTTAATGATCTATCATGAGACTGAATTGTTTGCCATTTTAGATGAAATTCAGCTTGTACAAAATAAAATCAGACAAAATTTTAATATACAAATTACATTAGAGCGTTTTATGTTGTATTTACAGGAGGTGTAAATTTTGCAAAATGTTGTGGGCATACGCTTTAAAAGAGCCGGGAAAATTTATTATTTTGATCCCGATCAACTGGAGATCAAAATAGGAGATTACGCAATTGTAGAAACAGTTCGTGGCATTGAATTTGGCAAGGTTGAAATTGGCCCGTGCTTGATTTCCAAAGAGGATTTGGTTTTGCCATTGAAAAAGATCATACGCAAAGCAACAGATGCTGACCATAAACAGTTTTTGTCCAATCAGGAAGCTGCAAAAGAAGCGCTTCAAATTTGTTTTGAAAAAGTTGCCGAACACGGGCTGGAAATGAAGCTTGTGGATGTTGAGTATACATTTGATCGCAATAAGGTGATTTTTTATTTTACAGCTGATGGACGCGTTGATTTTCGTGAACTGGTAAAAGATTTGGCGGCCATTTTTCGAACCAGAATTGAGTTACGCCAAATTGGTGTTCGTGATGAGTCCAAGATACTAGGGGGTATTGGACCTTGTGGTAGAATGCTTTGTTGTGCAACATTTCTTGGAGATTTTGATCCGGTTTCCATAAAAATGGCAAAAGATCAAAGTTTATCATTGAATCCAACAAAAATTTCCGGATTATGCGGTCGTTTGATGTGCTGTTTGAAATATGAAAATGATGACTATGAAGAAATTCGTGATGCACTTCCTGATGTCGGTGATGAGATTCAAACTTCAGAAGGAGTGGCAAAAGTTCTTGACATTCAAGTACTAACGAATAATGTACAAGTTCAACTCTTAAGCTCGGGTAAAATTATAGATTTTGAGGCGGATCAGTTGATTCAAGCTTATTATTTATCAAAATCAATTGGAGTGGATTGAAATTGAGCGAATATGAGAAAAGAAATATATTGCAGCTTGTAACGGCTTTAGAAGAAAAGGTCAGTGATGTTCAAGAGGACCTTGCTATTTTAAAAGTTCAGCTTGTACAAGCTTTAGAAGAAAATTATGATTTAACGATGGAGAACAATCATCTCCGACAAAAGCTGATTGAAGAACAGTCTAAAATGGAAACAGCATACGATAAAAAAGATCAAGTTAGCTCTTCTAGTACAAAACCGCCTAATAAAAAAACAAAAGGAGAAGGTTTAAGTAATTTGGAGAAGCTTTACCAAGAAGGTTTTCATATTTGCAATGTTTTTTACGGGAGCATTCGCAAAGAAGATGATAAGGACGGAGAATGTATGTTTTGTTTAAAATTTCTAGATCGGTAGATTGTGCGTAACCAAACAGATGAAAAATTGAAAATATTATTGGCTATAGAGCAATTTAGCGGACTATCCAGTATGTGTTTTTTGAAATAGCCAATTTAAATCATAAAATATAGGTAATGAGCAACATATTGGGGTTGGGACAAAGGGATTTGATTTAAGAAAAAAATGAACCATGATGTAAAGTTTCACATGAAGCCATATACTTGTTTGTCTTTTTTGACTGGATGAATTGTATCATTTGAAAATGTTTGTTTATGCAGGTAAGGATGTTCGTTTTGTCTCGACTTCAACTTAAGATTTATGATGATTCAATTTAGTTCTTTTCCAATTTGGTATGAGTGTACACCAAATATTTGAATGGTTATGGAATATGGAGTGTATCAGATAGTTTAACCGATTTACCTCAAGAAATATATACCCTGTGTGAAAAATGGACAGATGTGACAAAAGTTTTACAGACTAAAATGGAGTATATCAGAATCCAGCAGAAGAAAAGATTGAACAAAGCGAATTTATATAAATCGCTTTTTTTTTATTTTTTCAGCAATACGGTCTCTTTCTCTGTGGTAGAGGATGAATGGTTGTTTGTCTGAAAAGTTGAGGAAATTGTTGGAAAGAATATTATATTGCATTATAATAAAGTAGTTCATTCAGTATAAAAGCAGTGCAGTGCTCCTGTGCATGGGATATTCTTGTTGCATCATGAATTTTGTAGGGGTTATAAAATATTATAAAGAAAGTTTTGTTGAGCATTTTTTATTAAGCAAACGAAATATTTACGTATATCATTCTTAGTAGACAGTTAGTTTATAAAAATCAAATTATAATATAGACGTATGCATATGCTTTTTTAACTTAAATTCAGCAAAAGTCGCCCCCCATCCTCTATAAGTGGGTGATAAATATCGTTTTAGTATAAGGGCTATCTTTGGTAACTTGTAAACCGACAAATAAAGCGCTTTGCCTTTTTATTTTGTCCTATATTATAATCAGTCTATACAAGAAATAATTTGATATAAAAATTAAATTAAATAAAAATAATCATTCAGTATTTCCTCTTTATTATCATCTGATATGGGTAACGAAATATTGTAGACCAGTGATTGATGATGAAGTATTTGATTTTGCTAAAGCTACTTTTGAACGAATTTTAGAATCTTATCCTATTACTTTAATTGAATGGAATCATAATCAAGGCCACATTTATATTTCGTTCAAAGCCCAACCGAAAACGGAATGATCAAAATTTATCAATGCGTATAAAACTGTTGGTTCTCGATTGATAAAACAAGATTTCTAAATATTAAGAAATTTATTTATCGGAGATGTAAATATAGAGGGTATGTCGTGTAATCATAAACTAGAAAAGTGTATTTCTGACGTATCACGGTCTAGTTTCGTCACCAAGTTACAGTATAAAGCTGAGACTGGTACGGACGTGAGATCATTAAGATGGATAAATGGTTTCCATCCAGTCAAATCTATTCAGAATGTGGACACAAAGACGAAAAGAAACCTCTCAATATCCAAGACTGAATTTGTCCGATTCGTCATACACACCATGATCGAGATATAAATGCTAGTAAAAATATTCTAACCAAAGGTCTGCAAATACAATGATTAGCTTAGAGATAATCAAGAAGTGTAGGGACTACAGGGAGATACTTGGTAAAGAAGAGAAACCGCTGTGAGTAAAGAAATATGCGCGCAAGTATGCTCTATTCTCAAGAAGCTTCCACTTTAAACATTAAGAACCATTGGGTTTAGCTAAGAGGGGAGTGGTTCATACATATCCCAAAAATAAAATAGATAAGTTTATAAATATGTATAAAAATGCAACCAGCAAATGCCAAGACAAGGAATATTCCCGAAATTAGAAAAGTTGTGGAGGAATGTTTTTGGCATCAAAGCTTTGTTTGCCAATCATAGACAAAGCACTTATTAGAAGCAATCAAAATTATATGTGGAATATATGATAAGGTATATAAATTCAGAATTTATCTAAAATAATTGATAAAAAATTATAATTTTAAAACTTTTGCTTGGGTATATTCTATAAGCATATGATTTGCAGATAAAATCAAATATTTTATGAAAAAATAAAGTAAAATCTCAATACTTCTCTATACCATATAAAAAATTCAAATGATCAAAAAAATTGATCGCTTGGCTTGAGTAAATGCAAAGAGCAATTTGTAATCAGCTATCATCATTTTTGTAGAAGTCCAAAGGCCGTTTTTTCAGAGTCAAGCCAAAAAGAAAAGTTGGCATAGTTATGTGATAAAATGTGGATGCAGTGTAGTGTTTGCATGATGGGATATGATTCTATCAAAATTGAGCAGAGTAAAACGGAAACCATATGGGGATTTATCGTAAAGCGATCAAGCGTTCTGTAATGGTCAGTTTAGGCGTCAGAATGTTTTTTACATATGAAAATGAAATGCAGATCAGACATACATATCTTCTTCTTTTTCAGCTTGGCTTTTTTATAAAAAATGACACATGGTTTCTAATGAAACGCCTACAAATGCATCCTATATTTTACTGCATTCCAAAAATTTGAAAAAGCACAGCATAAATTTTTAAAATAAAAGAGCATCGTAACAATTTTGAGTAAAACAATAGGTGGAAGCTGCAAAGTTTTATAAAACGCCTACAAATGCAGTGTTGGTATACAGAAAAATGAGGATATGTCGTTCATAAGATGTATAAATATAGAATGGGAGCCTGCGTGCCACGTGCGATTGGTTTGTTTATCTTAGCCGTTATACGATCGAACGGAAAGCGCCTTTATGTTTGTGTATCAGTATAAGCGATAGGGCTATCATTTGATAAAGCTAGGTGACAAAAATGGAATTAAAAGATGATGAAAGATTGGATCATATTTTGGGAGAAGGGTTGAAAATTATTCAAAGTCCCTCTGTATTTGCTTTTTCTTTGGATGCAGTTTTGCTTGCCCGTTTTGTATCTGTACCAGTACAGAAAGGAAAAATTTTGGATATGTGCAGTGGAAATGGGATTATTCCACTTTTTCTAACAACTCGAACAAAGGCAGAAATAATAGGAATTGAAATTCAACCAAAGTTATATGATATGGGAATTCGTTCGATCCAATACAATCAATTGGAAGCACAAATTCAGATGTTTTGTGGGGATATCAAAAAAATTTCTGCCAATTTTTCGCATGGCAGCTTCGATGTTGTAACGTGCAATCCGCCATATTTTGCGATAAGGAGTAAAGAGGAGATCAACCAGAATCCACATTTTGCCATCGCTAGGCATGAGTTGAAATGTACGCTTGAGGATGTAGTTGGTTCTGGTGCTTTTGTTTTAAAAGAGGGTGGAAAATTTGCCCTTGTGCATCGACCAGAGCGATTGATAGAAATTATCTTACTCATGAAAAAATATAAAATTGAGCCCAAGCGTATGCAGTTGGTTTACCCAAAACTGAATCGAGAGGCAAATATGCTTTTGATTGAAGGGATCAAAAGTGGAAAGCCTGAAATAAAAATTTTACCACCGTTTTATGTGTATGAGGAAAGTGGCAATTATACGGAGGAAATGAGGAAAATTTTACGTGTCTAATGTTTTAGAATATTATACTTATATATTGGAATGTCGAGATGGTTCTCTTTATATTGGCTATACAACAGATCTTAAAAAGCGGATAAAAATGCATAATGACGGAAAAGGAGCGAAGTATACAAGAGGGCGTACGCCAGTAAAATTATTATATTATGAGACATTTTTTACAAAATCTGAAGCGATGCAAAAAGAGGCATTGCTAAAAAAGAAAAAGCGTAAGGATCGGTTGGCTTATATCCAAAAAATGCAGGAGGGAAAAGCAAGTGTGGATTCAAACGAGTTTTAAGCATAACGAATCAAGCACAAGCGGCATATTATATATTGTTCCGACACCCATCGGAAATTTGGAAGATATAACATTTCGTGCTGTGCGCATTTTAAAGGAAGTTGATTTTATTGCTGCAGAAGATACAAGAAATACAAAGAAGCTTTGTCGGCATTTTGAGATTTTGACACCGCTTTTTAGTTATCATGATCACAATAAAAATATAAGTGGGCAAAAAATCATTCGTTTGCTTGAAGAAGGAAAACATATTGCAATTGTTTCAGATGCGGGAACCCCTTGTGTCAGCGATCCTGGATATGAAATTGTTGTCCAAGCAGTAAAAAAACAAATTCCAGTCATTGCACTTCCTGGTGCCAGTGCAAGTATTACCGCATTAAGTGCATCCGGTTTGGATACACGCCATTTTTATTTTTATGGATTTTTGGATCGGTCAAAGAAAAAAAAGCGCATTCAGTTGGAAAACTTGAAAGCTTTTTCGGAAACAATGATTTTTTATGAATCGCCACATCGACTGAAGGAAACTTTATTTGTTATGTTGGAAGTATTTGGGAACCGACAAGTGGTTGTTTTGCGTGAATTAACTAAGGTTTATGAGCAGATTTTTCGTGGTAGACTGGAGGATATACAAAATTACTTTTCCATGGAGCCAGTGCGTGGTGAATTTTGTATTTTAGCTGAGGGAACAACAAGTAAGCATTCCATTGAAAGTCAAACTTCATTTTGGAAGCAGTTCAGTGTGGTACAGCATGTAAACTACTATATAGAAAATGAGGGCATGTCGTCAAAAGAAGCTGTGAAACAGACAGCGGCAGATCGAGAGATGTCTAGGCGAGATGTATACCAAGCTTACCATATTGACAGATGATATATAAATTTTTAATAAAAATTTTTACAATATATGCTACAATTAAAATGCTAATTTATTTGTGATAAAGGGGTTTATGGGAATAATGACAGAACAAAAAACATTTTATATTACGACGCCGATCTATTATCCAAGCGGTAAATTTCACATTGGAACGGCGTATACAACAACCGCTGCGGATGCAATGGCAAGATATAAACGATTAAAAGGCTTTGATGTTCGTTTTTTAACTGGTTTGGATGAACATGGCCAGAAAATTCAGGAAAAAGCACAAGAGGCAGGTAAAGCGCCGCAGGCTTATGTTGATGAGATTGCGAAAGCAGCAAAAAAGCTTTGGGCACAAATGGAAATTTCCTATGATGATTTTATTCGGACAACAGAAAAACGTCATAAGCAAGCTGTGCAAAAAATTTTTCAAAAGTTTTTGGATAATGGTGATATTTATAAAGGTGAATATGAAGGTTTGTACTGCACCCCTTGTGAATCGTATTTTACAGAGTCACAGCTTCAAGAGGGCAATTGTCCAGATTGTGGACGTGCTGTACATTTGGTAAAAGAAGAATCGTATTTTTTTAATATGAAAAAATATGCGGATCGTCTTCTTGCATATTATGAAGAAAACCCGACATTTATTGAGCCTGAATCCCGCAAAAATGAAATGATTAATAATTTTATTCGGCCAGGGTTAGAAGATTTATCGGTTTCTCGGACTTCTTTTGATTGGGGCATAAAAGTACCTGGTGATCCAAAGCATGTGATTTATGTTTGGGTTGATGCGTTAACAAATTATCTGAATGCTTTAGGCTATACTTCAGAAGATGAATCTTTGTTTTGCCGCTACTGGCCAGCGGATGTTCATGTTGTGGGAAAAGATATTGTCCGATTTCATACCATTTATTGGCCAATTTTCTTAATGGCTTTGGACTTGCCATTGCCAAAAAAGGTCTTTGCACATGGATTTATTATGATGAAGGACGGAAAAATGTCCAAATCTAAGGGCAATGTCATTTATCCGGAAATGTTGGTTGCACGTTATGGTCTAGATGCGACACGCTATTTTCTATTGCGGGAGCTGCCGTTTGGTCAGGATGGTATATTTTCTCCAGAATCTTTTGTTGAAAGAACGAATTATGATTTGGCTAATGATTTGGGAAATCTTTTGAACCGAACGATTTCTATGATTAATAAATATTGCGGTGGTATCATTCCGGTTTATAAAGGACAGGTTACATCATTTGATCTTGTACTTGAGAGATTTGTACAAGATACGGTTACAAAATATGAAGAGCATATGGAAAGTATGCAGTTTAGCTTAGTTCTTAGTGATTTGTGGGCATTGATTTCACGTGTCAACAAATATATTGATGAAACGATGCCTTGGGTATTGGCAAAGGATGAGGTGCATCGGGAACAACTGGATTCTGTTATGAATCATTTGGCAGAATCGCTTCGTTATATTGCAATTTTGTTACAACCATTTTTGCCTCATGCGCCGAAAAAAATGATTGAGCAGCTTGGTCTGTCATTTGATGCTTTAAATTGGAGTGGATTGTCAAATTTTTCTGCAATTCCTGAGAATATAAAGGTAATTGAAAAGGGCATTCCAATTTTTCCTAGGTTGGATGTAAAAGAAGAGGTGGCTTATATTCGTGGCCTAATGCAAAGTTCAAGCAAAGATCGTATCGAGGAGAATGCAAAGCAAAATATGCCGAAAAAACCGGAAACTGAGCAGATTTCCATTGATGATTTTATGAAAACCGATTTGCGTGTTGCCCAAATTATTGCTGCAGAAAAAATCAAGAAATCTGACAAACTGTTAAAGCTGAAAATTGATTTGGGAGAAGAAAAGCGTCAAGTCGTATCAGGTATTGCTGAGCATTATGCACCAGAGGATTTAATTGGAAAAAAAATTGTGTGTGTTACCAATTTAAAACCGGTAAAATTACGTGGTGAATTGTCCGAAGGAATGATTTTGGCAGGAAGCACAGAATCAGGTATAAAAGTCATTTTTGTCGATGAAAGATTACAAAATGGTAGCAAAGTGAAATAAAAATGTAATATGGTTTTTTATAGATTGTTGAAATCGCACGCCATTTGGGTAATTTGGTAAAAATATAGGTAAAAAGCCCTTGTTTTTTACCGCTTTTGTAAATTTTTTTCATGAAAAATAAGCCCTGAGGGATCAAGGTTTGTAAAGAATTGCCGAAACAAAGCTTTTGTGAAAAAGTAGACAAAAGCTGTACAATTGTTATATCCTAATGAGGAGCTGCTGAGAAATGTTGATAGATACACATACACATGTAAATGATCAGGCTTATGCGGATGATTATGAAAAAGTCATTCGAGACGCCAAACAGACAGGCGTGGAAAAAATGCTTGTAGTAGGTTTTGATCGACCAACTATTTTAAGAGCAATGGAACTGGTAGAAAAATTTGAAGGACTTTATGCAGTGATTGGCTGGCATCCTGTAGATGCAGTTGATTGTACATCAAAGGATTTGAAATGGATTGAAGCCTTATCTATGCATGAGAAGGTGGTTGCCATTGGGGAAATTGGATTGGACTATCATTGGGATAAGTCTCCAAAAGAGGTGCAGCAAAAATTGCTACGTACGCAAATACAGCTTGCAAAAAAGGTAAAGCTGCCGATTGTCATCCATAATCGAGAGGCAACGGCGGACGTTATCCAAATTTTACAAGAAGAAAATGCGCAAGAAATCGGTGGGATTATGCACTGCTTTGGCGGAAGCTACGAAACAGCTAAGATTTGTATGGATATGAATTTTTATATTTCCATTGGTGGGCCAGTTACTTTTAAAAATGCAAAAAAACTACAGGAGGTTGTCAAACAGATTCCTTTAGACAAGTTATTGATTGAAACGGATTGTCCTTACTTGGCACCGCATCCCTATCGAGGAAAAAGAAATGAGCCGAAACTTGTAAAATTGGTTGCAGAAAAAATCGCAGAGTTAAAAAATTGCTCTTACGAAGAAATTGCACATATGACAAGTACAAATGCAGTTCGTATATTGAATTTAAAAGATTAACATGCTTGTTCATTTATGTTCTACTTTTCATATGTGTCAGTCGGTCGGCATATAGAAAGAAAAAGCCCAAAACCGACAGAAAATGAGGAGGATAAAAACATGATGAATTTGAAAAAAGAAAGGCTTGTGAGGACTAAGCGTCCAGAAATGACAGTGGCGACAATTGGTTTGACTATACTGATCGGAGCAGGTCTTTATCAAGGAACAAAGAATGAGGTTCATCTTGTAGTAGATGGGAAGGAACAAACCATCTTAACCCATAAAAATAAGGTAGAACAAGTCATTGATATGATGGGTTATGATCCACAAGAAAATTATATTTTGCCTGCGCTGGATACGAAGGTAAAAGATGGACTGCAAGTTATTATCCAGCCGGCAAAAAATATTACAGTAAAAGTTGATGGAAAAAAGATTGAGCATTTCACAACGGCCAAAACGGTTGGTGAAGTTTTAGAATCGGGAGGAGTAACTATATCTAGGCTGGATCAGGTTGTTCCAGCAGTAAGTACAGAGCTGACGGAGGATTTAGAAATTGAAGTTACACGTGCATTTCCTGTAACTGTTCAGATTAGCGGGAAAAAACAAACCATCTACACACATTCGACTACGGTCGCTGATTTTTTAAAGGCGCAAAATATTCAATACGATTCAAATGATATTGTGACACCTGAACCCACGAAAATATTAGAAAAAAACGATGTGGTAAAAATTATACGAGTTCAAAAAATCACCGATGTAGTTGAAGAAACCATTCAACTAAAAACAGAAAAAAAATCCGATTCAACCTTGCTGAGCGGTTCAGAAAAAGTGATTCGCCAGGGGAAATCTGGAAAAGTTGAAAAGACCTATGAAATTGTAAAAGTAGATGGAAAAATTAGAAATAAGAAATTGATTAAAGAAACGATTGTGAAAGAAATGGAACCAAAAATTATCGCTGTTGGTACAAAAATGCCATCGCGCGGAGATGTAGCAGCAAAAGAAATGCTGGTTACAGCAACGGCCTATACACCATACTGTACCGGATGTAGCGGGACAACTGCAACAGGTTTAAACATCCGGCAAAATCCGAATATGAAAGTAATTGCTGTTGATCCGGCTGTTATTCCTCTTGGAACAAAAGTGTATGTAGATGGCTATGGCTATGCAGTTGCTGGTGATACAGGTAGTGCAATCAAAGGAAATAAAATTGATATTTTAATGCCAACTAAGCAAGAGGCCTACCGTTGGGGTGTGAAAACAGTCAAAATCCGAATTGTTGGCTGAATCAGGTTGGAAAATTTGAAATGATTTCGTAGTAACCCTTTTTGAGAAAGACTGCTATGTTACTATAAAGATGGGGCTTTTATGCATGTTCGTTTATATTTTATTATAAAAATTCATTTAGAACATTTATTTGGTTCAATGAAAATTATATTTGTTTTACTGGATAAGAAAATCGATGTCTCAATCGGTTTTCTTTTTTTTATGATAGAGTATTTTTTCAACTGGTCAGTTTTTATCGAATGTAGTTTTTCAATAAAGGAAGTCTTATAAAGTAAGATGATTCATCAAGAAAGCTGAATATGGGATGATGCGAAGGCGTTTGGATATAAGGGTGTCAGCATTTTTTAATTTATGGGGACTGATATTGGTTTTTTTAATAGATTGTGCAGTCAATTTCTCTCAATGCTGGTAAATTTATTGCGACGACAATCTAGCAATCGTTATGTGTTTGATAATCCGTCTGATTGTTTATGTTCTCGATGTCATTTTGCGGATATACATTTCTAATATATAATTGTTTTTACGTATGGATTTTTCATCTAGGGCAATATAACAGTTGGGTGGCAAATCAAAAAGATAGCATTAAGCTCATCAATGGATGAACTATAGAACTTATTTTATCTCACAAGGTACAGATTTATATGATATAAATTTTGCAGTCAGTCCAAATAAATATGTTTGGGTTAAATTGTAGTATTATTTCATAATGTGGTAATTGTAAAGATTTTATAGAGGAATTGTTGGAATGTATTCTTAGAGCATTTAAGCATAAGGAAAGAGTATTTTTTTATGAGTTTTTGTTCCTATTGTTATAAACAACGGTTAATATTTGAATTGCTTAAGCATGAAAGCTATGCGTATTACTTTTAATAATTTGTAGCATTTGGTACTTTGTCTGATTGTGACATTTCTGTTGATGGCATCAAGGGGTAACCATTGTATTTCTTAGTTTATGATCGTTTTTGCAAGTTATTGTTTTTATCATCGCGCAATATCTTTCACAGATTAAGAGTTTTATCACAATTTTTCTTGTTGTTTTATATGTTGTATCTTTATCTAATCGGACATGTAATAATTACGATATCGAATAGTAAGAAGCACATTTCGATTGGTACTTGGATGTTGTATTTCCCCAATACAATATAAAAACATATCATATGAATAAAGTGATGACAATCATGTATGGAAACCAAAAGCGAAAGAAATTCTTCTTAAAGTTAATTTGTATCATAATGATAATAACAAATGTTTGATTCAGTAAAGAAGCACTCTGTCTATTTTGTGCCATTTTATATCGGATGAACATGTCAATAAGTACTTGGAATGGAACTGTTATGGTTTCTACTGAAAAAACCACACAAAATACAATCATGTTTTTTGTCAATATCTTCCTATTAGATCTTTTCATGCATGTATCTTTTTTGGTAGATGCTGTTTTATTATTCATGTAAAATTCTAAATATTATATAAAATTCTCTTATTTCTATATGCCCTTAGTGTATCGTTCTTTTCTGTTCTCTCAATACATCTTATGTTGTGGTTCAACAAACAAGAATAATCCATCCAATTATATGTATGCAGGAGGGTATTATTTGCAAAAGAAAAATTATGAGCAGGCAGAAAAAGCCTTTTCTGAAACTATTGCTAAAAGTAACAGTAGTGCAGAGGTAGCTTTGAAGCTTGGTCGTGTAGAATACGTATTAAATAATTATAATGAAGCAGGAAAGAATTTATTGATGGAGGTATTTTACCTTCTAGCAAAAAATGCGTATGCTGCTAAAGAACGTGGAAAGGCGTTGGATTATATTTCTATTTCTTTATTTTTAGATCCAGACAACGCAAAATATAAAGAATTGAAAAAATCACTTTAGTGATGAAGATATGGACAAAGTAATTACAATTTTATAGAATATAATTCTAGGGTTACTGCTTGGTGGTTAGTCACTTCCTCATGGGAGGTGATGCTTTATGACATGGATGGAATTTTTAACGTTCTGTTTAGTAGTTGTAAGCATTATTTCTCTTGTTAAAAAACAAGATTAAGAAATAAAAAAATAACCGCCCTTTGTAAGAGCGGTTCAACGAAACTTTTCGGACTAACCGCCCAACCAAAGGCAGTAACCCTCCTTATATTTTTATTCTAACAAAGCAAAAAATATACGTCAATTATTAAATGTCTTTTATACATGTACATGGATAATCTGGATAAAACCAATACAAACATCTTTACAAATTTTTGTATTAGTTTTTTGTGTTTTCGTATTTTTTGTCTAGTTATAGATGTTACTTTTTTTTCACTAACACAAAATATTATAGAATCCAAATAAAGTGCAGGTAAAAAAGTGGCTCGAGAGATTTTAAAAGGCAAGAAAATTAGTGAGATATTATAGAAGAAGTTGGGACAAAACAGAAATATTTACTTCTAAAACCAGATAATCATAGGTTACTCGACAAATAAAGAAAATAAAAAACGAATGATTCCAAAATACTGAACTAGTGTTTTGAAAATCGTTCGTTTTTTTATTAAACGGCGTTTTTTCTCAGTGTTAATATGTGTACTTAAATGGATAGCAATACTTTAAGTTAATGTGAAAGAGCTACTATTCTAATTCATTTCGTACCTTTTTAATTAGTTCAGAATGTACATTTATACTAAATCTACCAATTAATGAACTGTGCAATTCAATAACCACTTTGTTATTATCTTTTTTAATCCTAAGGATTTCCCTAGGATTATTAAAAACTTCAAAACAGTCTTTTTTGTGTTTTACAGTGCACTCTTTAAACGAATATTCTTGTTTATCCATATAGCATAATACCTCCATAGTAATAGCAATTGCAGATTGGACTCAAAGAGGTTCAAAAGTAAATATCAATTCTGCAAAAAGTCATGCAAATATTAGTGTTTATGGAACATGGGAATATAATGCAGA
>ERZ1643251.1150-NODE-1150-length-31490-cov-9.581231_pt1 | contig 31490 bp, 27 predicted proteins | sample MGYA00579261_ERZ1643251 | MGnify/ENA primary metagenome ERZ1643251 (study PRJEB29033, sample SAMEA4952267) | chicken gut metagenome | biome: Broiler Chicken; feature: Gastrointestinal Tract; material: Caecum | place: Ireland | collected 2018 | study: Broiler... | reverse complement strand
TTTTTTTGTTTTCAATTACTTATTTTGCAATTGCGCCAAGACCGTAGGTTCCGTCGGTGAAGGATGCAAATACTACGTAGTAAGTTCCTGCCGTGATCACGATGGGGTTGTCGTTCCATGAACCGCTGTTTTCCCATGTGGGAGTTTGGCTGTGAGGAGGACAATACAGTGTGTCGGGGGTAAGGCTTCTAACGTTGGTGTTGCCTGCATCGGGGATCCAACTGGGAACCCATTCCGCAATGTCGCCCGCCGTTTTGAGTTCGCACTTCAAAACTTTGATTGCCATGTTGCCGTCAACTTCGGTGAGTTCCGCACCTTCGGTAAGAGCGTACGAAATAGACCAGCCTGCTTCCCATGCACCGTCAACCTTGTTGTTGGTGAATGTGTGTTCTGCTATGTACAGGTATTGAACGCCGCCTTCTTTCAAAACGTCTTTGATGCTGGCAACTCTTTTGTCGCTCAATGCAACGGCTTCCATAGCGTAGTTTGCGTCAAGTTTTGTTTCGTCTTCGGCATCAACGTTTACTTTCCAGCCATTGAAGTTTCCCGTAATCGTGTAGGAATACGTGGGATCTGCCAGAGGATCGTTGTCGCAAGCAACAAGAGCAAACAGGCAGGACACCACAAGTATTGCTACCAATGCAGTCGTAACAAGTTTTTTCATCTTTTTTTCTCCTTCTTTTATATATTCTGCCAAAGGCAGTAATATCGAGTTTACGGCAAAGCCTTCAATGAAGGACGGCTTTGTCCAAGCAAAACCAACCTTACACCTTTTACGAGGTCTTCTGCTCTTATTCAGTCTATCACAGCAATATTATAAAATCAATAGTTTTTTGAAAAAACTTCGATTTTTTCAACTTTTTTTCACAAAATCCGCTTGCTTAAATGCTTAAATGTGATACAACAAGCAGGTTTACGCAATGTGTTTGCAACAATTTGCAATCTGACAAAAACCAACAGAAAATGTCTACATCGCTTTTTGTGCAATCAGCGTCTGGAAGGGCAACACTTCCGTTTGAGAGGAAAGTTCTTGCGTTACGCCCAACGTGTCGAGGTACAGTGTGTACCCCTCCAAATTCACCGCAACGTCCTTTGCCACGCCGTTTGCATGCACTATTGTGTACATTGTACCGTTTTCGCTGTCGGTAACTTCAATTACAATCACGGCACCTCCGTCAAGACTTTGAACTTTGTAGGCTTGTTGTACCTGCTCTTGGGAAAGGCTCAGCCCGCCGCAATGAGTTTTTAAGGCAATCAGTTTGCGGTAGTTTTCAAACATGTCGGCGTGAGTGATTTTCAAAGAGTAGTCAAGTTGGTTGACTTCGTATCCCGACTGATAGGAATTGCCGTCGCCACCTTTCGTGCGCAAAAATTCCTCCCCTGCCAGCATAAACGCCGTGCCGTTGGAGGTGAGTACAACGGAATTTGCCAACATCGCCATTTTTTTGACGGTGGCTTCATCGGTGATGCCTGCGGCGGAAATTCTGTCAAACAAGGTGTAGTTGTCGTGGCAGGTAACGTAGTTGGTAGTCTTGTTTGGGTCGGTGATGCTGTTTGTGCAGGCAGTGATACCTTTCAGCCCGTCCATAATTTTAGAAACGTCGGAAGAACTTAACGCACTTTCGTTTGTTATCCAACCTTTGTCGGTAACGGCAGCCAAACCTCCCTTTATCAAAGCGTCACGCAGTTGGTCGTTGAACTGTCCCACACCACGCAAACTGTTGGCGTTGCTTTGTACCGCCTGTTGCGAGGAAGGCAATGCCGACGTGCCTCCCGTCCAAGGTTCGCCGTAAATTACTATGTTTGGGTTAATAAGTTTCAAAGCGTCGGCAAGCATATTCATTGTTTCCACGTCATGCACGCCCATAAGGTCGAAGCGGAAACCGCCCAATTTGTACTCCGACGCCCAAAAGCACACGGAATCTATCATAAATTTGCGGAACATTGCATGTTCGCTTGCCGTTTCGTTTCCGCAGCCTGAACCGTTGGACATGCTTCCGTTTGCACCGTAGCGGAAGTAATAGCCCGGCATAAGCACGTCAAAATTGCTTCCGCCTGCGGCATTGACGTGATTGTACACCACATCCATAATAATGTTGATGCCTGCGCCGTTAAAAGCAGCCACCACCTGCTTGAATTCCTTAATTCTCGTGTAACCGTCGGTAGCGTCGGAACTGTAACTTCCTTCCAAAACGTTGTAGTTCAACGGATTGTAACCCCAGTTGAAGATGCGTGCGCTTTCATCGTTGGCTTGGTCGAATATCGGCAAAAGTTGCACTGCGTTGACGCCCAACTCCTTGATGTGGTCAAAGCCCGTTTTTACCGTTACGTTGCCTTCCGTGTAGGTCGTGCCTTCTTCAATAAGTCCCAAAAATCTGCTTCGGTTGCTTTCCGTGCCTGTCCACGTTTGCGAAGAGGTAACGTCGGCAACGTGCGTTTCCCACACTACAAGTTGTTTTCTGTCGTAGGCAATGGGCGAAACGTTTTCCCAACCGAGAGGATTGGTCTTGGAAAAGTCCACTATCATTCCACGTTCGCCGTCCAGCCCTGCGCTTTTGGCGTAGGGGTCGACAATTTCCACGCCCGTGGAATAAACGTGATTGTACACCGTGTAGGTGTAGTACTTGCCTGCAAGGTCGCCGCTGACCACCGCTTCAAACGTTCCCTTTTGCCCTGATTGCATGTCGTAGGAAACAGGCGTTTCTTCGCCGTTGCCCTTTTGATAGATGTTAAGCACGATTTTTGTGGACACGGGCGACCACACACGGAATGTGGTTTCGGTAGCACTGTACATTGCGCCCAACTCGCCGTCGAAGTAGAAGGCGTCGTTGAAAGCGTCGGTACCGTACAACGCCTTCATGTCCACCGTTGCCGTTACCTTTTTGCCGTCGGCAAACTGTACTTCCGCAGTGTACCCCTCGGCAAGGCGCAAAGTGTGGTTTTGCGGCAAGGCGCAAACAATTTCCTTTGCAGGTCCGTTTTGCACCGCAACGGATTGCGTTGCTTCAAAAATGGTTACGCTTGCCATTTCCTGGCGTGCGTTGACTGTTATTTTGTCGTATGCGGTAAATGCCGCCGTTACATTGTATTTCATTTCCTCTGCGTCCTTGTATAAATTTTGATCCCCCTGCGTCAGGTAGATGTGAATGAAGTTGTCGGCGCCCATTTCGCACTGTGAAAGATCCAACATTCTGTCCACGTCGCAATCCTTTGTCCACGAGGCAATCAGTCGGGGAATAATGCCTATCAGACTGTCCCTTTCCGCTCCGAAGTCGGACAACGGGTACATTGCCACACCGCCGAAGTCGTCTTGGTAGTTCAACTTAAACAACTGCCCTTCTTCTCCGCCGTCCGTCCAAATCCAAAATCCCCACTTGAGGTAATCGTCGGGATTTTGCCTTTCGTAGTGAAGCACCAGCGTCGGTTCCGTCGCACTTTCAGGAACGTCTGTCGGCAAACCGCCCGCCGTCGGGTCGTCCACGCAGGCGACAAGCACAATGCACACAACAGCCAACAAACACAACAAGATGACGGACAATTTCCTTTTCATATTGTACCCCCTTTTTACTTTTCCTTTCAAAACTCTCGTTCAGCGTTAAAATTTTAGCATTTTTATGCGTTAGTTACAATAGATTTTAGAAAAGTGAAAATGATATGTCAAATATTGCGTTTGTTGAAGTGTTGCGTTTATCGACTGAAAGGCAAAACTCTCCTTTTGTCGTTACTTGAGTGTAGTAGGCAACGTAAATGTGAGTGCAAAAGGTGCTTTGGGTCCAACGTTGCAAAAGTTCTGTTTAGAATACGTCTTGTGCAAAACAAAGCAAACGGGGCAAGTGCGATTTTTCAACGACATCCAAAATTTTGCAAAACGTTGCGTTTGTTTTTGTATAATTTTGCGTTTGTCGAAGGGTTGCGTTTATCGGCTGAAAGGCAAAAACTTCTTTTGACGTTACTCGGGTGTAGTAGGCAACGTAAATGTGAGTGCAAAAGGTGCTTTGGGTCCAACGTTGCAAAAGTTCTGTTTAGAATACGTCTTGTGCAAAACAAAGCAAACGGGGCAAGTGCGATTTTTCAACGACATCCAAAATTTTGCAAAACGTTGCGTTTGTTTTTGTATAATTTTGCGTTTGTTGAAGGGTTGCGTTTATCGGCTGAAAGGCAAAACTTTGCGTAAAATTTGCACTACACAAGCACATTTGCACAGATGCACGCTTTTGCAGTTACCTATTGACAAAAACACGCTTTGTGAACAGTTTTTTTCGCTACGTAACAACTTTTTTGCTACTGTGCATTGCCTGTTATGTTCAAAAACAAAATCAAAAAAATTGCACTTTCATTCCTAGCTACGCAAAAAACGCAGTTGTAACTTTCATCGGAAGTTTCGCAAAAGGTCGCCAAAAGGATGCCGTTGCATTGTGATACACGTCAAAATGTACAAAAAAAGTCCCTACGTAGGGCAAAAACCGTTACACACAGTCAAAAGGCAAAAGAAAACCCCCGAAAACGGGGGTTTAGTTGACTCTGCAACAAAATTACTTAAGTTCTGCTTCTGCGCCTGCATCCACAAGGGTCTTAACCATGTGTTCTGCAACGTCTTTGGGTTGAGCTTCCTTGATGGTAGCGGGAGCGCTTTCAACAAGGTTTTTGGCTTCAACAAGACCAAGTCCCAAAAGTTCACGAACGGCCTTGATAACGCCGAGTTTGCTGGAGCCGAAGGACTTCAACACAACGTCGAATTCCGTCTTTTCTTCCACAACGGGAGCGGCTGCTGCTGCACCGCCTGCAACTGCTACGGGAGCGGCTGCGCTTACGCCGAATTCTTCTTCGATAGCATGAACAAGTTCGTTGAGTTCCAAAACAGAAAGAGATTTAATCTCTTCGATAAACTTCTTTGTATCCATTTTAATTATCTCCTATAAATTTAATTTTGGCGGGTATTACCCTGTTTGCCTTTTTTGGCGGCAAGCCACTGCAACAAGCGTTGTTATTGCGCTTTTTCGGCGATAGCGTTCAAAGCCACTGCCAATCCACGTACCGGTGCAGACAATACGGAAACCAACATTGCAAGCAAAGTTTCTCTGTTGGGAACTTTGGACATTGCGTCCACAACGCTTGCGTCGGCGAATTTTTTGTCGAACATACCGCACTTGATTTCCATTGCCTTGTACTTTTTGATTCCTTCGGCAGCAATCTTTGCGGGTGCTACTGCGTCTGTCGTACCGAATGCAAATGCACTGGGTCCGTTCAACGCTTCGTCAAATTCCGTGTAGCCGAGTTCGTTCAAAGCCTTTTTTACGAGAGTATTTTTCAAAACTCTGTAATCAACGCCGTTCTTTCTGAATTCGGAACGGAATTCCGTGTCCTGGGCAACCGTCAGTCCCTTGTAGTTGATGATGATGAGGGATTGGCTGTTTTGGATTTGTTCCTTGATTTGTTCCACCAACTCCCTCTTTTCCAACTGCGTGGCACTGAGGTGACCTTCATGACGTTCGTGATCCATTGTGATTTTACCTCCTTGTGATATTCAATATCAAAAAACCCTTGCACTGCAAACTTCGGTACAAGGGTGAGGTTTTACGACTAACCTACTGTTGTACCTCGGCAAGATTTACCTTTGCACTTGCTGTCTTTGGCTACGGTGTGGGTTTTTTATATTTGAATTAAAGTAAATTATCTGTAATTTACTTTGATGCCGGGGCCCATCGTGGTTGCGATTGCAACGGATTTGAGATAGGTTCCCTTGGCGCTTGCGGGTTTCGCCTTGATGATGGCGTCCATGATTGTCGTTACGTTTTCCAACAACTTGTCCTTACCGAAGGACTTTTTGCCGAAAATAACGTGGCAGATGGATTGTTTGTCCACACGGTATTCCACCTTACCTGCCTTAACGTCGTGGATTGCCTTTGTAACATCCATGGTAACGGTACCGCTCTTGGGGTTGGGCATCAAGCCTTTGGGTCCCAAAATCTTGCCCATACGGCCTACAAGTCCCATCATGTCGGGGGTGGTAATCATAACGTCAAATCCAAACCAGTTTTCCTTTTGGATTTTTTCGATGTACTCTTCCGCACCCACGAAATCGGCACCTGCCGCTGTCGCTTCGTCTGCCTTTGCGCCCTTGGCAATTACCAAAACACGCACGGATTTACCTGTTCCGTTGGGCAACACAACCACACCACGAACCTGTTGGTCTGCGTGACGGCTGTCTACGCCCAATTTAACGTGCAATTCAAGTGTTTCGTCAAATTTTGCAGGAGCAATTTCCAATGCCTTTTCAATTGCTTCCGCCATATCGTATTGCTTTGTTTTGTCGTACTTTTTCAAAGCGTCAACATATTTCTTTCCTTTCATTTGGCGCCTCCCTAGTCTTCAACAACAACGCCCATGCTGCGTGCCGTTCCTGCAATCATGGAGCATGCCGCTTCCAATGATGCTGCATTCAAGTCTACCATTTTAAGTTTTGCGATTTCCTCAATTTGAGCCTTGGTGATTTTTGCAACCTTGGTCTTGTTGGGGGCGGCGCTTGCCTTTTCGATACCGCAAGCCTTTTTGATAAGGACAGGTGCAGGGGGAGTCTTCAAGACGAAAGTGAAACTGTGGTCTTGATAGATAGTTACAATAACAGGAATGATAAGTCCTGCTTTGTCTTGCGTCCTGGCGTTGAAATCCTTGGTGAAACCGGGGATGTTGATGCCGTGAGGACCAAGAGCGGAGCCTACCGGGGGTGCCGGTGTGGCTTTTCCGGCAGGAAGTTGAAGTTTAACAACTGCCGTTACTTTTTTTGCCATAAGTGTTTCCTCCTAGTCGTGGTTTTAGCGAAAGCATTTGGCTTTCTCCCAAATTCCGTTTGGTAAGGTCAAACGGTAAAAACCGTGTTGCCGCAGCAAAAGGTCAGTTTTCGCTGTCCTCGCTTGCCACGGTTGTTGCATTGTTGAGTTTTTCCAGTTGCACAAAGTCCATATCCACGCTGGTTTCACGTCCGAACATGTTGAGAGAAACCTGCGCTTTCTGACGTGCCGTGTCGATGGATTTGATTACACCCACAAGTCCGTCGAAAGGACCGCTTACAACTTTTACGTCGTCTCCCACTACCATATCGAAGTTGACGACGGTATCTTCCAAGCGAAGGCGTTTGACTTCTTCGTCATCCAATGGCCATGCCTTACCGTTGGGACCGACAAATCCCGTAACACCACGGGTGTTGGTAAGCATAAACCACAGTTGCGACGAATACACAAGTTTGATAAACACGTAACAGGGCATCACTTTGGCTTCGTAAGCCTTGCGTTTGCCGTTTTTTTCCTCGATCAAAGTTTCGGTGGGGATTTTTATGTCCAAAATAACATCCTGCAAATTGCCGTTTTCCACCATTTGCTCGATGCTCTTTTTCACCAGACTTTCATAGCCGGAATAGGTGTGCAGTATATACCATTTTGCACTGTTGTTTTCGCTCATAATGCCGCCTTAAGAAATAAGTGTAAGAAGCCAAGACAACAGTGAATCGAAACCTAAAATCAGCACGCCGAAAAACAACACCACAAGCAAAACAATGCCGGTGTTTTTAACAACGGTTTTGAATGTCGGCCAAGATACCTTTTTGAGTTCGCTCCAACTTTTCACGAAGAAAGTGCCAAGTCTGCCACGCTTTCTGTTAGATTTTGTAGCCATCTGTTTTTCTCCTTACTTCGCTTCTTTGTGAGTTGTGTGCTTTTTGCAGAATCTGCAGTACTTGTGCATTTCAAGTCTGTCCGTTGTAGTCTTGCCGTTTTTGTATGTGTCGTAATTGCGTTGTTTGCATTCCGTGCAGGCAAGCACAACCTTTACTCTGTTTCCTTTTTTCGCTGCCATCGCTCTAATTCTCCTGTGTTTTGCATGCAAAATTTGCCCAAAAAGTAAATTTTGTACGCAAAAAATTACACCCCTTACAGAAGTGCTAACTAATAATACCACATAATGTATCTGATGTCAACGAATTTGCGCTCTTTTGGCAAAGTATTTTTGCCCCGAAACCTTCAAAAAAAGTGCGTTTCGGGAGGAAAAATACAAGGAAAATTTTGCCGACGCTATTGACAACGCCGAAGAAAAATAATATAATGTACGTCCCTCAAAACGCACACGCTTTTGTTGAGCGAAACTGACGTTGGCGAGGTCAATCTGCACCGAAAAACCTTTCGGAAGGGAGAAAAACAAAATGACGGATTACAAAATGCTGGTGAAAGAAGCGTACGAAGCGCAAAAAATGGCGTATATTCCCTACTCGCACTGGGCGGTGGGGGCTGCTTTGCTGACCAAAGACGGCAAAATTTACCGTGGCTGCAACATAGAAAGTTCCACCTTTACGCCGACGGTATGCGCCGAAAGGACGGCGTTTTTCAAAGCCGTTTCCGAAGGCGAACGCAACTTTGCCGCCATTGCCATTGTGGGTAACGACGAAAAAACCCCTGTGGGACAGGGCGATTTTTGCCCGCCGTGCGGTGTTTGCCGTCAGGTTATGACGGAATTTTGCGGTGGCGACTTTGAAATTGTTTTGGCAAAGGACTACGACGACTACAAAGTGTACACCCTTTCACAACTTATGCCTCTTGTGAGCCTGCCCCTTTCCAAGTAGTTATTTTTAAGTGTTGTACACGCCTAAACGGCATAACGTCAACCCGACAATACGCAACACGCAATAAAAACACACGAAAAAGCAACACAGAAAGTTTGCGTGATTTGGGGAGACCGGAGCCGATTTGCTCGCCCATAGGGGACATTGCCACATCGGCACCCAAATTGAACAGACCTATTCCCAACACCAGAAACAGAGAAGACAGGGCAAAAACGCCCACTTCGTGAGAAGTGAGGTCTATCAAAGGCGTGCAACACAAAATCAGCACTATCGCCACTACGGGTAGCACGGAAAACATGACTTTTCAAGCAGTGCGAACGGAACAAATGAAAATGAAACTCACCAAACAGCCGAACATTCGGCTGTTTTTTTGTACCCTTTTGTTGCAATTTGACACTTGAAGCGTTTTGAAAAAGGCGCTTTGCCGTAATCTTCAAGCGACTGTATCCGCACGACTTGCAGAACGGTTTTTGAAGTCGCCAACGCAAACTTTTGCAAAACCAAACAGCATCTGACGTAAAAGGGAAATACCCACAATGCCCTCGGTTTACAGGCAAAACACCTACAATTACAAAGAAAGGGTCGGAAACAGACACTGCAACGTGAATTTCCGACAAAAAAAACGGACACCACGTCCGTTTTTCCGCTTTTCTACAAACTTTTGATACTTTTCAAATTTTCTAAGGTTTTTGCATGACCGTTCAAATATTGTTTTCTGCACGACGATCCTTTACCTATTACACTGTTGCGCAGGAAAATGCCTCTTTGCAACAACATGCCAAAAGACGCTTCCGTATTGCAAAAAAACTACTGCTTACTTTTTCGGAGAAGAAAGGTCCTCGTCGGACTTTTGTTCCTCTTGCGACGGCGCCTTCTCCGACTTGCCCTCTTTTACCTTTTCCGTCTTTTCGGGGGTTGTCGCCTCTTCCTGTCTGGCTTGCTTGGGGGCAAACCCCACCACATCGCACACGGGAAGGGCAAAGGCAATGCCCTGACCTGCCGTTTTTAGCCCCACCGCATGGTACAGGGCGTGAAGTACCTTTTCTTTCACCTCACTTTCCACCAGAATCATCACGATTTCCTTTTCCGGCTGAATGGTTACGCCGAAAATTTTTTCCGCTTCGGCATTGGCTGTGCCGCTTGCGTGCAGTACCGTGCCGCCTCTTGCGCCAACCTCACGGGCAGCGTCCATGACCGCCTCGGCAAAACCTGCGTTTACTATGCAAAAGATAACTTCGTGTGTGTAGTTCATTTTGCGCCTCACTGTTTGTTACTTAAAAACTTATACACGGCAACGCCCACCGTGCTTGTCATGGGGACGGTGAAAGCAATGCCTTTGCCTCCCCGTATTGTAGAAAACTTTTTTTCCAACTCTTGCAGGGCTTGTTGCGCCATATCCTGACGAACAACGCTGAACAACGCCTGTTTTTCCCTGTCGGAATTGAGCAAGCCGAAACTGCTTGCCGTACCGAATGCCGACACTTCCATTTGAAGGTTTACTTCGAAAGATTGCAGCAAATCCAGGAAAAACTCCGCCTTGCGACGTGGCACCACCGTTACCAACAGCAACAGTTTGTTTGGCGCCAACGGCTTTTGCGACGTTTCCTTTTCCCTTGCGTTGCGTTTTTTGACAGATTTGTTTGGCATGTTTCCCTCACATAAAGTTTATGATTTGGTCGTCGTCGGCGCTCAGAATGCGTTGTTGCGCACGCTTGTTGCGTACTTTTTGCGCCGTTATTGCACGGAAGCCCAACAGTTGAATGGTAATGAGCGGCGTCATTGCCACCATTGCCACGATGCCGAAAGCGTCGGCAAGCACCTTTTCTTCCCCCTGAATTACGCAACACGCACCTATTGCAAAGGGCAAAATAAAGGTGGTTGTAAGGGGACCGGACGCCACCCCGCCGGAGTCGAATGCTATTGCCGTGTACACTTTGGGAACGAAAAAACTCAACCCCAACGACACAATGTAGCCGGGTATCAGGTAGTACAATACGGAAAAATCCAACCATATTCTCACCATGGACAGCGCCAACGACAGGGCAACGCCCACCGAAAGGGCAACCAACATGGATTTTTTGGAAATGACACGGTTGGTAACCTCTTCCACCTGTTTGTTGAGTACATGCACGGCAGGTTCGGCAAGCACCACCACTGCGCCAAGCACAAGTCCCGTAACAATCAACACGGACGGGTGATTTTCCGCAAGTTGCTGACCCAATTTGAACCCGACGGGCATGAATCCTACAGTGACAGCGGTCAGAAACGCCACAATGCCTACAAAGGTGTACACAATTCCTATCACCATACGCACTATTTTTATTTTAGGCAGTTTCAGGCAGGTGATTTGCAACACCGTGAAAAACGCCACGATAAGTCCCAACGAAAGCAGCACGTCTTTGACCACTTTCCACATTTCCTCCAAAAATGCCACGATAAAATTTGGCGCAACGGCGTAGTTTGGCACGGAATAGGACATATCGCCCGTACTTGCAAGCCCCAGCAACAACACCGTTACAATGGGACCTACGGAGCACAAAGCAACCAAGCCGAAACTGTTTTCCGTACTGTTGCGTCCGCCCAAGGTAACGGAAATGCCCGCACCCACCGCCATGATGAAGGGCGCAGTAATAGGTCCTGTGGTAACTCCGCCGGAATCGAACCCCAACGCAACAAAATCCACACCGCCACGCTCTATCAGCAATGCCACAAGGGCAAACATGCACATATAGAAGAAAATCAAAATAGGCGCAAGGGATTTTCCAAGTACCGTTTTAAGCACGCCCAACAACAAAAACGCTCCCACACCGACGCCAACAGCCAGAATGAGCACCAAGGGCGGAATTTTTTCTGCTATTTGATTGGACAACACCGAAAGGTCGGGTTCGGCAACGGTGATAAGCACGCCCATGGCAAAACAAACGGAAAGCAACACGGAAAGTTTGCGTGATTTGGTAAGACCGGAACCTATTTGCTCGCCCATAGGGGACATTGCCACATCGGCACCCAAATTGAACAGACCTATTCCCAACACCAGAAACAGAGAAGACAGGGCAAAAACGCCCACTTCGTGAGAAGTGAGGTCTATCAAAGGCGTGCAACACAAAATCAGTACTATCGCAACGACTGGTAGCACGGAAAACAACGATTCTTTGATTTTTCCCAGCAAAGCGTACTTCAATGTTCACCACCTGACAGGCAAAAGCACAACGTTCAGATTGCCTGCACCGCACTGTTATTGCTGCCACGCACAGCCCTACAAAAACGCATTTCCGTAAAACCGACAAAATTACCGCTCGGTTTACGACGCCGTTGCAAGCAGGACAACAGTAACTGTTTACAATTTCTAATAATATTTTATTATACCATCTATCGAAAAATTTTGCAATATTGTTGCCCTCACGGGCAGGAAATATTTTTCAAAAATAACCGAAAAATTGTTTTTACGCAGTGTTTATTTACACGGCATTGGACAGCAACGAAATTTATGACTAAGCCTGACACAAAGGTCGGAAACAATGCAAGGTCGACAAATACGACTTAACGGCGAAGAACTCAAAACACAAAACCTGTTTTTTGTTGCCTTTTCCCTTGAAAAGTTGAAAGGTTTTGTACACTGCACAAACACGTTTGCCGCCACAACGCAAAAAAATTTTTGTGTTTTTGCAACTTACGGCACGGGAAACAAATACATTTACACCATTTTCAGACAACAAAACGTCAACTAAAACAACGGTTTGCGTACCAAAAAGTTACTACCGTTTGAAAAAATACGTTACAACGCTTAGTTTTGCGACGGCACAAACGCACAGCAAACACGGTTAAAACGCTTGCAGGTTTTGCGTGTTGCACCATTGCACCTAAAAGGCAGTTGATACAATATTTTTTGTTGCAATTTGCTCAGTGTACAAAACAACAAATAAAGCAATTGGATTTTTACTTTCAAAGTGCGTTACACCACAAACAAATAAATTCTTGTGCGTTAGGACAACGGAAAATGCCTTTGCGTTGCTTGCAAACCTCTTGTTCAAAATGTATAAAACCGTAAATCGCCAATACAAGAGAAACATTTTACGTTTTTACACAACGGTTAACAAATTGTTGTTTCCTGTTTACGAAGCAATGAAAAACTTGCAAACACTTCAACAGGAACTACGCATACTTTGAAAAAAATACAACTTTTGCCCTTTGAAGGGCACAAAACCGCAACTGCAACATGACAAAACAAAAAAAATCTCACTTCAAACGAAGTGAGATTTTTTGTTTTTGTTTCAATTACTTAATGATCTTGGAAACAACTCCGGATCCTACGGTGTGGCCGCCTTCACGAATAGCGAAACGAAGACCTTCTTCCATAGCGATGGGGGTGATCAACGTAACTTTGATGTGGGTGTGGTCGCCGGGCATAACCATTTCAACGCCGTCTTCAAGTTCGATTGTTCCTGTAACGTCCGTTGTACGGAAGTAGAATTGAGGACGATATCCCTTGAAGAAGGGGCTGTGACGTCCGCCTTCTTCCTTTGTAAGAACGTAAACTTGTCCTTCAAATTCCGTGTGCGGAGTAACACTCTTGGGTTTAGCGATAACTTGTCCACGTTCAATTTCTTTACGGTCGATACCACGAAGCAACAAACCTACGTTGTCGCCTGCGAATGCTTCGTCAAGAAGTTTACGGAACATTTCAACGCCTGTAACTACGGACGTCTTGATTTCGTCTTTCAAACCAACGATTTCAACAGGATCGGAAGGTTTAACGGAACCACGTTCTACTCTACCTGTAGCAACTGTGCCACGGCCGGTGATGGTGAACACGTCTTCAACGGGCATCAAGAAAGGCTTGTCGGTGTCACGTGTCGGGGTGGGGATGTAACTGTCAACAGCGTCCATCAAGTCCAGAATGGGCTTGTAAACAGGAGAGTTGATGTCATGGTTGCCTGCTTGGTAAGCGTCCATTGCTGCCTTTGCAGAACCCTTGATGATGGGGATGTTGTCGCCGTCGAATTCGTACTTGGAAAGAAGTTCTCTTACTTCCATTTCAACAAGTTCGAGCAATTCTTCGTCGTCGACAAGGTCGGTCTTGTTCATGAATACAACGATGTAAGGCACACCTACCTGACGTGCAAGAAGGATGTGTTCACGTGTTTGCGGCATGGGACCGTCTGCAGCGGAAACAACCAGAATAGCACCGTCCATCTGAGCGGCACCGGTGATCATGTTTTTAACATAGTCGGCGTGGCCCGGGCAGTCTACGTGTGCGTAGTGGCGCTTGTCTGTTTCGTATTCAACGTGTGCGGTGTTGATTGTAATACCACGAGCTCTTTCTTCGGGAGCCTTGTCAATTTGGTCGTAAGCCATAACTTCCGCATCGTTCTTCATGGAAAGCACCATGGTGATTGCGGCTGTCAAAGTGGTCTTACCATGGTCTACGTGTCCGATGGTACCAATGTTGACGTGTGGTTTGCTTCTGTCAAATTTAGCTTTTGCCATTGTTGTGATTCCTCCTGATTTCGATTGTTGATCAAATCTTTATTTTGAGTCGATTCAATTATATATTATTTTTTTGTTTTGGTCTACACTTTTTGTAAAGTTTTTATAAAAACTTATTTGCTTGAGTGTTCCTTGGTAATCTTTTCTTTTACCGATTTGGGAACTTCCGCAAAGTGGTCGAACTGCATTGTGTAGTTTCCTCTGCCCTGCGTGCGGGAACGCAAGTCCGTTGCGTAACCGAACATTTCGGCAAGAGGGATGAATGCGTTTATCACCTGTACGCCGTTGCGCATTTCGATACCGGAAACGTTACCACGTCTGCTGGAAACGTTGCCCATCACATCGCCGAGATACTCTTCCGGCAGGGTGATTTCCACCTTCATCATGGGTTCAAGCAAAATGGGGTCTGCCTTGGCTGCGGCGTTTTTGAATGCCAACGAGCCGGCAATTTTGAATGCCATTTCGCTACTGTCCACTGGGTGGAAACTACCGTCGTACACGGTAACTTTGAAGTCCACCACTTCGTAGCCTGCCAAAGGACCTGTTTTTGCCGCTTCCATAATACCGTTGTTGATGGGTTGAATGTATTCCTTGGGAATACTTCCGCCGACGGTTGCGTCCACAAATTCGTAGCCCTTGCCTGCTTCCAAAGGTTCCATTTTGATTTTACAGTGACCGTACTGACCTTTACCGCCCGACTGACGGACATATTTGCCTTCCGCTTCCACTGCCTTGGTGATGGTTTCACGGTAGGAAACTTGCGGTTTACCTACGTTTGCTTCCACCTTGAATTCACGCAACAATCTGTCCACGATGATTTCCAGGTGCAATTCGCCCATACCTGCGATGATTGTCTGACCCGTTTCCTGGTCGGTGTAGGTCTTGAAGGTGGGGTCTTCTTCCGCCAACTTGACAAGTGCAAGAGTCATCTTTTCCTGACCTGCCTTGGTTTTGGGTTCGATTGCAACTTTGATTACCGGTTCGGGGAACAGCATGCTGTCCAAAACGATGGGGTCCTTTTCCGAACACAGCGTGTCGCCCGTCGTCGTGTCTTTCAAACCTACCAAAGCGACGATTTCGCCTGCATAGGTTTCGGGAATTTCTTCACGTTGAGCGGCGTGCATCTGCAACACTTTGGTTACACGTTCACGCTTGCCCTTGGTGGAGTTGTACACGTAACTTCCCGCCTGCAAAGTACCGCTGTAAACACGGCAGTAGGCAAGTTTTCCCACAAAGGGGTCGGCAACGATTTTGAATGCCAATCCGCAGAAGGGTTCGTCGTCGTCCGTTTTGCGAACGATTTTTTGTTCCTCGTCGTGTACGTCGAAACCAACAACGTGGTCGATGTCCACGGGGCTGGGCAGATATTCGCAAATTGCGTCAAGCAGTTTCTGAACGCCCTTGTTTTTGTAGGAAGAACCGCACAAAACGGGGTTGACTTTCAGTTCGATTACCGCTTTACGCAACGCATGTTTGATTTCGTCTACCGAGAGGTCGCCCTCTTCGAAGAATTTTTCCATCAAAGCGTCGTCCGTACCGGCAACAAATTCCACAAGTTCTTCGTGGGCTTTGTCCACTGCCGCCACCATGTCGGCAGGCACTTCGCCTTCGTCGATAACTATTCCCTTGGGATCGTTGTAGAAATACGCCTTCTTGGTGATTACGTCCACGATTCCGCGGAAAGTTTCTTCCTTTCCGATGGGCAACTGAACGGGCATGGCGTTGGCTTTGAGTCTTTCACGCATCATTTTGACAACGTTTTCGAAGTTTGCGCCGTTGATGTCCATTTTGTTGACAAACGCAATACGGGGCACGTTGTACTTTGTAGCCTGATGCCACACCGTTTCGCTTTGAGGTTCTACGCCGCCTTTTGCGCAAAATACCGCAACGGCACCGTCCAGAACACGCAAAGAACGTTCCACTTCCACCGTGAAGTCCACGTGGCCCGGGGTGTCAATCAGGTTGATGCGGTAGTCCACGTGATTGTAACTGTCCACCCAATGTACGGTGGTTGCAGCACTTGCAATAGTGATACCACGTTCCTGTTCCTGAGCCATGCTGTCCATTACGGCTGTGCCTTCGTGCACTTCGCCGATTTTGCGGGTTTTACCCGAAAAGAACAGTATTCTTTCACTCGTAGTGGTTTTTCCTGCGTCGATGTGCGCCATAATACCGATGTTACGCACGTTTTGCAAAGGATAAATTCTAGCCATGTTACCTTACTTTACTCCCCAAATTACCATCTGAAATGAGCAAACGCCTTGTTTGCTTCGGCAGATCTGTGCATTTCTTCCTTTCTCTTGAAAGCGCCGCCTTGCTCGTTGTAAGCGTCCATCAATTCGCCTGCAAGACGAAGATGCATGTATCTTTCGCTGCGTTTGCGTGCAAATGTAACCAACCAACGGATAGCCAGTGTCTGACGTCTTTCCGGTCTCACTTCCATGGGAACCTGATAGTTTGCACCGCCTACACGTCTTGCTTTACATTCCAGCATAGGCATAAGATTGTTTATTGCTTTATTGAATACTTCCATAGGGTCATTGCCTGTCTTGGCTTTGATTTCGTCAAAAGCGCCGTAGACTATTTCCTGGGCAGTACCCTTTTTGCCGTCCTGCATGACTTGGTTGATAACCTTTGTTACCACCTTGCTGCCATACACGGGATCGGGCAGAACGTCCCTCTTGGGAACGCCACTTCTTCTGGGCATTGATTTTTCCTCCTTTTAAGAATTTTGTTTTTTAATTTTGTTTTACCAATACAGCCAACTCGACGCACCCTCGGTGCGGAGAAACTTCTGCAAAAAATTTGCATACTGCTTACCGGAGAAAAGCCAAAATTAAAACTCCGACTATTCACCTTGAACTGTATATTGTTTGTGTCCCGACCTATTTCTTGGGACGTTTTGCGCCATACTTGGAGCGAGCCTGCTTTCTGTTGGCTACGCCTGCGGTGTCCAGCGTTCCACGGATGATGTGGTAACGGATACCGGGCAAGTCTCTTACTCTGCCGCCACGGATAAGAACGACGCTGTGTTCCTGAAGGTTGTGTCCTTCACCGGGAATGTAGCAAGTACCTTCCATGCCGTTTGTACGGCGAACACGGGCAATCTTACGCAGTGCGGAGTTGGGCTTTTTGGGAGAAGTCGTCGTTACGTTGAGGCATACACCACGCTTTTGAGGACAACTGTCCAACAACGGGGATTTGCTCTTCTCGGCATCTCTTCTTCTTCCTTGCTTAATCAACTGGTTGATTGTTGCCATTTTTTGTTTACCTCCTTTCAATAGTGAATGTCGGAATTCTTTTGGAGAATCCATATATACAAAGCGTTTCCGCTCAGTATCGGGTTTGCTGTCAATATTGTTGACAGAAAGCGTTGTTTTAACGGATTTTCGCGATTTTTGTTTTTATTTCAAAAATCCCACGGCGCCGCAAGGCACGTCTATCCCGTACCTGTGCGCAATCTGTTCCATCGTGTCTTCTGTTTCCACAGGCACATTGTGCGCCTTTGCCACCGAAACAATGGCACGGACGTAATCGGCGTCCGCATCTGTGGCAATTCGGATACGTTTCAGTTCGTTTGCCTTGGTGAAACGCAATATTTGTTTTTTGCCCACCACCGTGCGCTCAGTATTGTTATCCATAAAACACCAACGTATATTTTACCAAAACAACGCAAAACAGTCAATCGTTTTTTCAAACACCTGACTGTTTTTTGCATTCTTCACTTACGTGAAAAGGTTGTTGATGTTACTCCTTCTGTTCGGAAGTTTCCTCGTCGAAGTTTTCTTCAACTTTGGGAACAAGTTCCATATCACGGTACTGTTTCAAGCCCGTGCCTGCGGAAATCATCTTACCGATGATGACGTTTTCCTTCAAGCCGTACAGCGGGTCGCATTTGTTTTTGATTGCCGCTTCGGTGAGTACTCTCGACGTTTCCTGGAAGGATGCCGCCGAAAGGAAACTGTCGGTGGCAAGACTTGCCTTGGTAATACCCAGCAAAATTCTCTTTGCCGTTGCGGGTACGCCGTCTTCGTCCAAAGCCTTGTTGTTTTCCGCTTCGAAACGGAAGATGTCCACCACTTCGCCGGGGAGCATATCCGTTGTGCCTGCGTCTTCGATACGCACTTTGCGAAGCATTTGTCTTACGATAACTTCCACGTGCTTGTCGTTGATTTCGACACCGTTGGTGCGGTAGGTAGCCTGAACTTCCTTGACAAGGTACTCTTCCACTGCACGCAATCCCTTTGTGGAAAGCAAATCCTGCGGATAGATGGAACCTTCGGTAAGCGGGGTGCCGCTTTCCACCTTGTCGCCGTCGTGCACCTTGATGCGGGCGGTGTAGGGGATGGAGTATTCCTTAACTTTACCGTCGGCTTCCTTGACCTGCACCACCTTTTTGGTTGTGTTGGTGGGAATAACTACGGTGCCGTTCACTTCACAGATGATGGCGCATCCCTTGGGTTTTCTTGCTTCAAACAATTCCTCTACACGGGGAAGACCCTGTGTAATGTCGTCGGAGGTTGCAACACCGCCGGTGTGGAATGTTCTCATTGTCAACTGCGTACCGGGTTCGCCGATGGACTGTGCGGCAATTACGCCTACCGCTTCGCCCAAATTTACCGGTTTGCCCGTTGCCATGTTGGAGCCGTAGCACTTGCAGCACACGCCGTGTTCGCTGCGGCAGGTAAGCACCGTTCTCATGTACAGTTTGTCGATGCCCGCCTTGACTATTTCCTTGGCGAGGTCGTCGTTTATCATTGTGTCGCCATGGCAGATGAGTTCGCCCGTCTGAGGGTTGACGACATCGTCTATGACGTACTTGCCGATGATACGGTCTTCGAACTTTTCGACAATTTCGTCTTTGCCAGAACCACGGAAAGCCTCAATCCACATACCTTGCGGACGGCTTCCTGCCGAACAGTCTTCTTCACGCACGATAACGTTTTGCGCAACGTCCACCAGACGACGTGTAAGGTAACCGGAGTCTGCCGTCTTCAAAGCGGTGTCCGCCAGACCTTTACGTCCGCCATGGGAGGAAATGAAGTATTCCAACACCGACAAACCTTCACGGAAGCAAGCCTTAACGGGCAATTCGATGGTACGTCCGCTGGGGTCGCTCATCAAACCACGCATGCCGCACAACTGACGAATCTGGTTCATGCTACCACGGGCGCCGGAATCCGCCATCATCCAGATGGGGTTGTCCTCTTCCATGACGTTTTTCACCAGGTCTTCCACTTTGCCGGCAACTTCCTTCCACACGTCGATAACCGACTTGTAGCGTTCGTTTTCCGTAAGGAAACCTTCGTTGAAACTGTTTTCGATGTCAATAACACGTTTTTCCGCTTCGTGCAGAATAGCCTGTTTTTCCGTGGGAATGTTCATGTCAAACACGCTTGTGGTAAGTCCGCTGATGGTGCTGTACTTGTAGCCCAAAGCCTTTACGTTGTCCAACATTGTCGCAGTGGGCGTCGTGCCACGCAACTTGAAGCATTTTTCCACAATTTGCGAAAGTTGTTTCTTGCCCACCAAATAGGATTTGGGATTGGCAATCATTGCCTTTGTCAGTTCCACGGGGATGCCCAAAGTGCGGCGTTCCAACTTCTTTTGCGCGAGTATTTCCTCATCGGTGATGTAGGAATCGTCCTCGGCGGATGCGTCGGTGTAATCGTAGTAGATTGCCTGACAGAAAATCATACGTCCCACCGTGGTCCAGATTTTTCTGCCGTCTTCCAACTTGATGTTGACGACGGTGTGCAATGTTATGTCGTGCGCCACATACGCTTCGTACGCTTCGTCGAAACTGCTGTAGAATTTGGCTTTGCGCAGCAACTGTACTTCTTCTTCCGTCAGTTCACGCTGTTTGCGTGTTTCGTCGTACAGTTCCATTATTTTTTGCGTTTCTTCCACGTTTCCACGCACCGTGGTGAGGTAGTAGCACCCCAAAACCATGTCCTGCGTGGGGCAAATAACGGGTTTGCCGTCGGAAAGTTTAAGAATGTTGTTGGCGGCAAGCATCAAGAATCTTGCTTCCGTCTGCGCTTCTATCGAAAGGGGTACGTGCACTGCCATCTGGTCGCCGTCGAAGTCGGCGTTGAATGCCGTACATGCCAACGGGTGCAGTTTGATGGCTCTGCCTTCCACCAGTACCGGTTCGAAAGCCTGAATGGAAAGACGGTGCAATGTAGGCGCACGGTTGAGCATTACGGGATGGTCTTTGATGACCTCTTCCAAAATGTCCCACACCTTGGCGTCGGCACGTTCCACACGTTTCTTTGCGGATTTAACGTTGTGGCACTGGTTGGTTTCCACAAGTTTTTTCATTACAAAGGGCTTGAACAATTCCAAAGCCATTTCCTTGGGAATACCGCACTGGTGAAGTTTGAGTTCCGGTCCTACCACGATAACGGAACGTCCCGAGTAGTCGACACGTTTGCCCAACAGGTTCTGACGGAAACGTCCCTGCTTACCACGAAGCAATCCGGAAAGGGACTTCAACTCTCTGTTGCCTGCGCCCGTTTGCGGACGTTTGCTTCTGCTGTTGTCCAACAGACTGTCCACGGCATCCTGCAACATACGCTTTTCGTTGTTGATGAGGATTTCCGGTGCGTTTATTTCAATAAGTTTTTTAAGACGGTTGTTGCGGTTTATTACCCTGCGGTACAAGTCGTTGAGGTCGCTGGTGGCGTATCTGCCTCCGTCAAGAGGCACCATGGCACGCAGTTCCGGCGGAAGTACCGGCAATACCGTCAGAATCATCCATTCGGGGTGGTTGCCGCTTTTTCTGAACGCTTCTACTATGTCAAGACGCTTGATGGCACGTACCTTTTTTGCGCCTTGATTGGTTCCTGTAACAATTTCACGCAAAGCCTGCGATTCCTTTTCCAAATCGATGTTTTGCAACAGTTCCCTCACCGATTCGGCTCCCGTGCCTGCACGGAAGTTCTTTTCTGGGTTTTCCCTTGCGGCGGCTTGCGCCTCACGGTACTCGCTCATGGTGAGTATCTGCTTGTATTGCATTCCGCTTTGCATGGGGTCCAGAACAACATAACTCTGGAAGTTTATCAGTTGTTCAAGATACTTGGGGGAGATGTCCAGAATAAGACCCATTCTGGAAGGCGTTCCCCTGAAATACCAGATGTGGGAAACGGGTGCGGCAAGTTCGATGTGTCCCATACGTTCACGACGAACCTTGGATTTGGTAACCTTAACGCCGCACTTTTCGCACACTATTCCTTTGTAACGTATTCTCTTGTACTTACCGCAGTGACATTCCCAGTCCTTGACGGGTCCGAAAATTCTTTCGCAGAACAAGCCGTCTTTTTCCGGTTTCTGAGTGCGGTAGTTGATGGTTTCCGACTTTTTGACTTCGCCGAAGGACCATTCTCTTATCTTTTCGGGAGAAGCAATTCCAATTTGAATGGAATCGAAATCGTTCATGATGCCACGTCTTGCCAAAGAGTTGGAACGCAGCGTGGATATCGCTTGTCCGCTGATTACCTGTTCATTACTCATTTCCTTTTCCTCCCTTATTTTTCTTCATCTTCATCGTCGTCGACATCGTTGTCTTCGTCGTCATCGACGTCTGCATCATCGGTGTCTGCGTCATCGTCGTCGCCCAAAGCGTCCAACAAACTGTCCAGACCGTCGGAATCGTAGTTTTCCTCGTCCTCGGGCTGTGTTTCGGATTCTTTCTTATCGCCGAACAAATCAGCCAAAGAATCGTTGTCGTCTTCAAACAGACTGTCCAGACTGAAATCGTCGTCGTCGGCAGTGTAGTCGTGATGAGTTTCGCCGATGTTGATTTCGTCCTCTTCCTTGAACTGCTGCATTGCCTGCTTGCGTTCTTCCTGTTCGGCAAGCATAACTTCGTTGTAGTCGGCTTCGTCGTCCACGGAATCACGCACAATGATTTCTTCCTTGTCGGCGGAAAGCACTCTCACGTCCAAAGCCAGCGATTGCAATTCCTTGATAAGCACTTTGAAGGATTCGGGAATTCCCGGGTCGGGAATGTTTTCGCCCTTGACGATGCTTTCGTAGGTCTTTACACGTCCCACCACGTCGTCGGATTTGACGGTAAGGATTTCCTGCAACACGTTTGCCGCTCCGTACGCTTCCAAAGCCCACACTTCCATTTCGCCGAAACGCTGTCCGCCGAATTGAGCCTTGCCGCCCAAAGGTTGCTGCGTTACCAGGCTGTAAGGACCGGTGCTTCTTGCGTGAATCTTGTCGTCTACCAAGTGAACGAGTTTCAGGTAGTACATGTAACCGACGGTAACTCTGTTTTCAAACGGTTCGCCCGTTCTGCCGTCGTACAGTTGTACTTTGCCGTCCACTTTGCCCGTTTCGGGGTTGACCATGCCGTTTTCTTCAAACAGTTTCTTTATTTCCGCTTCCGTTGCGCCGTCAAACACGGGGGTAGCGATTTTCCATCCCAAAATTTTGGAGATGAGTCCCAAGTGTACTTCCAGAACCTGACCGATGTTCATACGGGAAGGTACGCCCAAGGGGTTGAGCACTATCTGCAACGGAGTACCGTCTTCCATGAAGGGCATGTCTTCTTCCGGCAACACACGGGAAACGACACCCTTGTTACCGTGACGGCCTGCCATCTTGTCGCCGACGGAAATTTTACGTTTTTGCGCAATGTACACACGCACCAACTTGCTTACGCCGGGGTCGAGTTCGTCCTTGTTTTCACGGGTGAACACCTTTACGTCCACCACGATACCGCCTTCGCCGTTGGGAACACGCAAAGAGGTGTCTCTCACTTCTCTTGCCTTTTCGTAGAAAATGGCACGAAGCAGTCTTTCTTCCGGCGTGAGGTCCGTTTCTCCCTTGGGGGTAACCTTACCTACAAGGATGTCGCCGGGACGCACTTCCGCACCTATGCGGATTACGCCGTTTTCGTCCAAATCCTTCAATGCGTCTTCACCGACATTGGGGATATCTCTTGTAAATTCTTCGGGGCCGAGTTTGGTTTCACGGCACTCGATTTCATGTTCTTCGATGTGAATGGAGGTAAAAGCGTCCTCCTTCACGAGTTTTTCCGAAAGCAGTACTGCGTCTTCGTAGTTGTAGCCTTCCCACGTCATAAAGCCGATGAGAATGTTTCTGCCCAACGCAAGTTCGCCGCCGTCGGTGCTGGGACCGTCGGCAAGAATCTGACCTTTGGTAACCCTGTCGCCCTTTTTCACAATGATTTTCTGGTTTATGCAGGTTCCCTGGTTGGAGCGCACAAACTTTTTCAAAGTGTGCGTCTGCAACGTTCCGTTGTCGTTTTGCACGATGATTTTGTCGTCCGACGCTTTAAGCACTACGCCGTCGTCGGTGGAAAGAATCATCACGCCGCTGTCGTAGGCTATTCTCGCCTCTATGCCCGTTGCCACAATGGGCGCCTCCGGCTTAATGAGAGGCACTGCCTGACGTTGCATGTTACTGCCCATCAACGCACGGTTGGTGTCGTCGTTTTCCAGGAAGGGAATAAGACTTGTTGCAACGGAAATAAGTTGACGGGGAGAAACGTCGATGTAGTCCACCTTTTCACGGGGGAATTCCAAAATCTCTTCACGGCGACGGCAGGTAATACGGGGATTGACAAAGTAGTTGTTTTCGTCCAACGGTTCGTTTGCCTGTCCGATGATGTACTTGTCTTCTTCGTCGGCGGTGAGATATTCCACAAAATCCGTAACGGTGTGGTGAATTTTGTCCACTCTGCGGTAGGGTGCTTCGATAAAACCGTATTCGTTTATGCGGGCGTAGCCTGCCAAAGAGGTGATAAGACCGATGTTTTGTCCTTCGGGCGTTTCAATGGGGCACATTCTGCCGTAGTGTGTGTAGTGAACGTCACGCACTTCGAATGTGGCTCTTTCTCTGTTAAGACCGCCGGGGCCCAATGCCGAAAGTTTACGTTTGTGCGTAAGTTCCGCAATGGGGTTGGATTGGTCCATGAACTGCGAAAGTTGCGACGAACCGAAAAATTCCTTGATTGCGGAAGATACGGGACGCACGTTGATGAGCAGTTGCGGAGTGGCTTTGCTTACTTCCTGCACCGCCATTCTTTCACGGATTACCCTTTCCAGACGGGAAATACCGATACGGAATTGATTTTGCAACAGTTCGCCTACGGAACGGATACGACGGTTGCCCAAATGGTCGATGTCGTCGGCGCAACCGATGTCGTACTTCATGTTGAGGTTGTAGTTTACCGTTGCAATGATGTCTTCACGGGTGATGTGCTTGGACACCAACTCGTCCTTTCTCTCTTTGATGAGAGCCGACGTTTCTTCGATGGAAAGTTGGTTTGCAAGAATTTCACGCAATGCTTCGCTGTCCACCGCTTCCACGATGCCGCACGCCTTGAAGTCGATGTCGGCAAAGCGTTTGTCGTAGGCAATGGCAAAGTTTCTTGCGTCCACCGTGCGGTTGCCGATAACCTTGACTTTCGGGCAGGTTTCCGCAAGCGCAATGACGCCAGCAGTTTTGCTCATGTACACGTTGTAACCGTTTTCCACGGCAATCTGCACCGCTTCGTCTACGGAAATTTCACCCTTGCGTTCCTCGTAGGTTGCCTTGGGCAATTCCGTAAGCACTCTTCCGCTGGCGTCTATTTTGTCGCCGTAGATGTCGATAGTTCCTTTGCCCGTCATCAGCACGCAACCCAGGTGTTTGGAAAGCACTTCACGGTAGTCGTGAGGAGCGGCGCCCTGTCCGTCAAGCAACAAGGTGTACGTTTCCTGATTGGTGTGAATAAAGTTGATGCCACTGTGCTGAATGTCGTAGGCATCCGCCTCGGTCAGTTCCGTGCCTGCAGCAATGGTACGTCCGACAGGCATTGTAACGTCGGCGTCGAGGTAGCAACCCGTTGCCTTTTGTACAAAGTCGGCGTCCGCAACGTTGAAGGTAACCGTTGCGCCGTTGTTGTCCAAAATTTTGATTTCTTTTATAACGCCGCAGTTTTTGATTTGTTCGGCAGCCTCGTCGGTGAGTTGAGTGTACTTGGGCAAAGTGGTGAGTTTAACCTGCACGTCTTCCCCCAAAGTGAGCCCTGCAATACGTGCCGACAAAGCCAACTTCTTGTTGAACTTGTAACGTCCGACTTTTGCCAGATCGTAACGCTTGGCGTCAAACAGCAAATCGTTCAGCGTCTTTTGCACCGATTCGTCGGTGGGGATTTCGCCCGGACGCAAACGCTTGTAGATTTCCACCAACGATTCCTGGTCCGTTGCCGTGTCGTCTTTGGCAAACGTCAGGGACAAAACGGGATCGTATTCCAACAACCTTGCGATAAGGTTGCCGCTGCGGTTGTCTTTGTTGATACCGTTGTGCAAAATGCCACGCAACAGCACCGTTATGGGCAACTTTCTGTTGCGGTCAACGTGTACGTACAGCAAATCGTTGTTGGAATCGTGTTCGATTTCCAACCATGCGCCACGGCTGGGCATTGCCGTTGTGTTGTAGGTGGGCTTGCCGTTTTTGTTGAGTTCCACCGAACAATACACGCCGGGAGAACGCACAATTTGCGAAACGACTACACGTTCCGCACCGTTTATGATGAAACTTCCCGTGTCCGTCATGAGGGGGAAATCGCCCATAAACACTTCCTGATCCAAAAATTCGCCCGTTGCCTTGTTGGTAAGACGCACGTTCAGACGCAAAGGACTTGCATACGTTGCGTCACGCAAACGACACTCCGCCTCGCTGTACTTGGGATGCGGATCGAGATGGTGATCCAAAAATTCCAAGCGGAAGTGTCCCGTCATGTCCTCGATGGGGGAAAAGTCTTCGAAAACTTCCCTTATTCCCTCGTCAAGAAACATCTGATAACTGTGCTTCTGCACCTCTATCAGGTTGGGCAAAGGCAGCACTTCGGTGGTTTTTGAAAAGGACTTTCTTTCGTGATTGCCGTATTTAACGGTCTTGATGTCTTGTGGCATAGACAAAACTCCTCAAAAAAATTTTCTAAAAATTTGCCGAAAAAAGTTGCAATGTGTCTTTCTTTGTGGTATCGTAAATTCAGCGACAAAGAAAAACGGTAAAATTTTTCTGCTTTCCAAGTCGTTTCGGCGTACTTTCCGACGACAAAATACACGCAAAAACAGGCAAAATTGCCGTAAAAAAGGTGTAATTTGACGCAAAAAGGGCAAAAACCACCCTATAAGCACAAAATCGTACGCATATATACTATCACTAACGCCGTCAATAGTCAAAGACTATTACAGTAATAGTAGCAAAAAATAAATACAAAAATATTTTTTCATTTTTGACGTTTACGCTTTCCGACAGGAAGGCGTTTTTTTGTCGAAAAACACAAAAACGAGGCGGCGAAACAGTTAAATTTATTCTTGCAAAAATATGTTTTCAAAACAAACAAAAAAGGCATTGAAGTAGTTAAATTTATTACTCAGAAGATACGGTTTTCAAAACAAAAAAACCGAAAAAGGGGCATTGAAACAGTTAAATTTATTCTTGCAAAAATACGTTTTTCAAAACAAAACAAACAAAAAAAGATGTGGTGAAATAGTTAAATTTATTACTCAGAAGATACGGTTTTCAAAACAAAAAAAACAGAAAAAGGGGCTTTCCCCAATACAAATCGATGTGATTTTTGCCAAGAACACAACGAAAAACTTTCGCAAAAGCAAATTGCAAACAAACGTGAAGCAGGTTAAAGACGCTTAAACAAAAATTGCCTGTGAAAATTACCGCAGTAGACGGCAAATATGCACGACTTGTCATGTGTTCAGGCGTGCATACAAAACAACCAAGCGACATAATGATGATTTTCACGGGAAAACCGCCCGCAGAGCAAAATTACCAAATCAAACAGGAAGTCTGACGCACAGTTGTTACCTTTTGTGAAGACTGCAAATGCCGTTACCGTATGCAAAAAAACTGCCTTTCAGCGCAAAACTCCGTGTTATCTTTTCTAAAATAACTGCACCGTTGATACGCTTTTTAACCACGCCGGTGCATGTGTCGCAAAACGCCGACACGGCACAAAAAATCACGTCGCACGGGATGACTGCGACGCTCGGCTTAATTGACGCACAAATGTCAGCACTTGCGGGTAATCACATCGACGTTGTCGTCAAGATACTTGCGGAAAACATTGTACTCCTCCTGCGACAGAGGACGGCGAAAGGAAAGTACTTCCAAAGGAAGGTCGGCATCTTGCTTGCGGTAGTGAGGCTGAATGTGCAAAAAGGCATTTGACACCATTCCGTTGCGTAAATAGAAATTCTTGCGTCGAATTGTCAATTCATCCACGGGAAGTTCTATTTCCAGCACAAGCAATTTGTCCGATGACGACAGCAGTTGCAAAGTTTTACTGCCGTAGCCTCCGTTGCGTTTTTCCGGCGATATGCAAAAATTTTCCAAGTAGACAAATTGCGGCGTTTCCCAATACCCCACCACTCCCACGGGAATTTTGTCGAAAATTGCGCACAGGCGGTAATCGGGATGGGAAATTACTTTCATCTGCTCGGCGTCATCCCGCCTTTCTTCGGCAGGAAAAGCGATTTTCAAAAGTTGTACCGCCCAATCGTACAAACCTGTGTCGGGCAAAATTTGTTGTAAATACATGGTTCCTCCTTTCACGGTATTTGTATTGTACCAAAAGAACAGGAAATTTGCAAACGTCGTTGACGCATTTGCAAAGCGCATGGAAAACGGCACTACCTTTCCCTTGGACGGCAAAAAAAGACGGATTGCTAAATACCGTCAGAATAATTATATTGCAAAAACAATGCGTTTTTCCGTTGCACCCAAAAAACAAAAAAAATGCGACGTGCGGCGTTTGATGTTGACAATTTTTTGTTGCAGACAAGCACCGCCGTAAAGGTACTAAGCAGTTTTCAACCTGACAATTCTGCACTGAATTTTAATACCGTCTCGAAAAATACAATACGCCTGCCACGTTTTGAGCAAGAAATTGTAAAAACAATGCGTTTTTCCGTTGCACCCAAAAAAACAAAAAAAAGCGACGTGCGGTGATTTGTGTTTACAACTTTTTTGTTGCAGACAAGCACCGCCGTCACAGCAATTATCGCAAAATCACGAAACACAAAAAACCGAAAAAAAACAGCCGAAGATTTTCGGCTGTTCAATTTCAAACAAACAGTAATGCGGTGGGCTGCGTGGGAATAGTTTCCATAAGTTTCAAAAGCAAAGTGAATTCGAAAATTATTACCAACAAAATTATCAGCATGATTACCAATCCCACAATCATTCCTGCCATTGCAAGACTTTTGCTCTTTTGATTTTTTGCATTTTGCATGCCGATAAGCCCCAAGATAAAGCCTGCAAGGGGCACAAAAAAAGCACAGATTATCGCCGCAATGGATATTCCGCTTAACTCGTCGTTGACAGGATGAATTTCCGTCGGCACCCCACATTTGATACACACAACGGCTCTGTCATCAATCTCCTCACCGCAATTTTTACAATACATTGTTCTGTCCTCCGTGTGTTTTTAGTTTATTATACTACAAAATAATCTCCGTTTCAACAAATCGGCAATTTTTTTGACAAAATTTTTAACGCCGAATCACGCCGACTGCGTTTTGAAAAAGCACGGCGGATTGTACGGGAAAACTCAAACCGTACAAAAAATGCCTGCAAATTTTTGGGTGGAGCAAAATTCTTTACAACGTTACAAAAAAAACAGCCAAACTTGCGTTTGACTGTTTCGTATTTGCCATTAAAGCAGAGCGACACCGCTTACCTTGAAGCATGCCGAGGATTGCCGCACTGTACAGTACACCCACCAACACGTTCAAAACCATAAATACAACGGAAACGATGATTGCCGCCTTTGCAAGTTTAGCGCTTTTTTCGCCTGCGTCTTTCTTGGCTACGATACCGAGAATCAATCCCACGAGAGGAATGAAAAACGCCAAAACAAGTGCAGCAATAGAAAGTCCGCTGGCTTTATCTTCGCCGCTTTTGCCCGTGGCAACGCCACATTTGGGGCAAACTACTGCTCTGTCGTCTATTTCCGAACCACAATTTTTGCAATACATAAAAAAACCTCCTTTGTTGGTTAAAACTTTTATACACTACCGATACGCTTGACGCAACAATTTAATGTAAAAAAACCGTTTCTGACGTATTTTTTTTCAAATTTTGACAAAAATCAACTCTTTGCGGTAAAAAAACGCATATAAGTTGCAAAGAAAATGCGATAACAATGTGCTTGCCACAACCGTGCAACGCATTGGCAATCAAAGAACGGAAAAGCAAATTGCGGCATCACAAAACAGTTTTTTTGCAAACACCAACTAAATCGCCGTCATGCGGACGGCAAAATCGCACTCAACTTTTCCAGCAGCACAGGCGCAAAAATAGCGCAAAAAACAAGGCCTATCACCAGGTTTACTACCGACAAGACAATTAGTAGCGCGGGCGCATACCGTGATGTCGAGTCGGCACGCTTGCGTGCGACAACTCCCAAAATAAGCCCCAAAACAGGAAAAATAAAAGCACACACAAAGCCTACTACCAGCAAGCCCGCATCTCCTGTTCTGGAATAGTTTTCCGTAGGCACTCCGCATTGCGGACAAACAGTGGCGTTATTGTCCAACTGCGCCCCACATTTCTTACAAATCATAGTTATTCCTCCGTATGATAAAATTATATACCAAACAAAATAAAATTACAATATGTCGGACGAATATTGCAAATAAAGACAATGGGCACAACAGTTAAACACGCACCCTCACAGGAACTTGGGCACGTTACGTAAAAAAACAGCCGAACTTTTCGGCTGTTTTTGCGAAAATATTTAATGAGATACACTCTGCAACAAAGATTGCACCAATGCCATGAGGTAGGCGCCGAAAATCAGGTAAACAACCACATAAACCACCATTATCGCAACGGAAACAATAATAGCCGCCTTGCCAAGTGATTTACTTTTGGCGTTGCCGTTGGAAATGACAATAATTCCCAAAATCAAACCGATGAGAGGCGAAAACACGGCAAAAATGATAGCAGCAATAGACAAACCGCTGTAACTTTTATCTTGCACTACGCCTGTGGACATTCCGCAATCGGACAAATCACCGCTTTGTCGTCCATTTGTCTGCCACAATTTTTACAATACATAACAAATGCCCCCTTTATATACGGGAAATTGTACTACATATTAGTGCAATTTACAATGCAAAACTACAAAATTTGTCAACAAAAGGGAAAAATTGCCTACACAGCCAAAAAAATGTTTATGCCAAGACAAAGGGGTCAGTGCCACTTCTGCAAACAAAACTTCCACAGCAGTTTGCAAAACGTCAACTTAATATCGGTAAATAAAATTTCCGTGGCAAAGCAAATTGCCTGCATTGAGGTATGAAATTCAAAAACCTGCGAAAATTCACCGCCAAAACAGAAGACACAGCCGAAATCTTACATTACACTGCGCTGCGAGTTTGTTTACTAGTAAATAATTGAAAACACGTTGCAAAAAAATCGCCTACACTGCCCCCAAAAATGTCTATGCCAAAATAGGGGTTTCACACCACCTTTGCAAATAAAATTTCCACAGCAGTTTGCAAAGCATCAACTTAATGTTGGAAAACAAAATTCCTGTGGCAAAGCAAATTGCCTGCATTTGGTATGTAAAATTCAGAAAACGGCAAAAATCACCGTCAAACAGAAGACACAGCAAAAATCTTACATTACACTGCGCTGCGAGTTTGTTTACTAGTAAATAATTGAAAACACATTAGAAATTGACAAAATAAATCAAAATACTTTCACAAATAGAATTGTTTACACGAAAAAAAAGACGAATCCGAAAATCGAACTCGTCTTTTAATGGATGCGGCAAAACCTTACTCTCCCGGGCCGTGTCCAGCCAAGTACCCTAGGCGAATTGAGGCTTAACTTCTGTGTTCGGTATGAGAACAGGTGGGACCCTCAACCCTAAATCACCGCAATGGTTATTTACACGGATAAACCGTAATAAATCAATGTTGAGAAAAGGAACATTGACAACTGCATGCACAACAAAGCTTAGTGTATCTGAGTTTTTGTATTGTGATTGTATTCAAGGCTTGTTCGTATTATTTGAACAAGCGTTCGGCCTATTAGTATCGGTCAGCTGAATGTATTACTACACTTACACCTCCGACCTATCAACCTTGTGGTCTACAAGGGGCCTTATCAAAGGAGATATCTTATCTTTGGGTGGGTTTCACACTTAGATGCTTTCAGCGTTTATCCCGTCCGTACTTCGCTACCCAGCCGTGCTTCTGGCGAAACAACTGGTGCACAATTGGTACGTCCATTCCGGTCCTCTCGTACTAGGAACAGATCCCATCAAATATCTTACGCCCACGATGGATAGAGACCGAACTGTCTCACGACGTTCTGAACCCAGCTCGCGTGCCACTTT
>ERZ1643251.1149-NODE-1149-length-31508-cov-12.298859_pt1 | contig 31508 bp, 27 predicted proteins | sample MGYA00579261_ERZ1643251 | MGnify/ENA primary metagenome ERZ1643251 (study PRJEB29033, sample SAMEA4952267) | chicken gut metagenome | biome: Broiler Chicken; feature: Gastrointestinal Tract; material: Caecum | place: Ireland | collected 2018 | study: Broiler... | reverse complement strand
TTGCAATATTTTTTGATTCATAACTGATGACTTTTCGCTAGAAAATTGGTACAATAAAAGAGGAGAATGGAGGAATAAAAATGGATTTAAAGAAGTTATTTGGTTATGAAGGTAAAACGGTTGTGATTACTGGTTCTGCTTCAGGAATGAGCAGGTCTGCTACGGAGTTTTTACTTGAGTTAGGGGCAAAGGTATATGCGATTGATAAGAATCCAATTGATTTGCCTGTTATGAAGGCTTATCAAGCTGATTTAAGTAATAAAGAAGAGATTGATGAGGTTATAAGTGATTTGCCTGATCAGATTGATGCTTTGTTCTTATGTCATGGTATTGCTGGTTTTAAGGGTAATGAATTACTTGTTCAAAAGGTTAATTTTTATAGTCAAAAGTATATGACTGAGTGTTTACTTGAACGGATAAGTGATCATGGTTCTGTTACTTTTATCGCGTCTGTTGGTGGTTTTGGATGGCAGAGTGTTTATAGGAAAGCTGTTGAGCTTATTAATTTACCAACTTGGGAAGAGGCAATGAAGTGGTATGAGGATCATCCAAAAGAGATTGAAAGTTCTTATGTTTTTGCAAAACAATGTTTATTATCTTATGTGACTTATAAGTGTATGAGTAAAGAATTTATTGATCGTAAGATTCGAATTAATGCGATTAATCCTGGGGATACGACTACAGGTCTAACAGATGATTTTAATAAATCAACGAGTCCAACTGGTGATGCCGAAGAGGGTGCGCAGATGATTGAGAATATTTTCTTAAAGAGTTGGAATGGTTATGCTGCAGAGCCAAAGGATATGGGCTATCCAATGGTTGTTGTTGGTAGTGATATTTGTTCTTATATGTCTGGACAGTTAATTTATATTGATTATGGACTTACTTCAAATTGGACAAGTATGGCTTTACTTCAAGACAGTAATAAGACGATTGAAGAAATTTCTCACGAGTCTCAAGAATAGAAAAAACGAGCTTAATTTGACTCGTTTTCTTTTAGTTCTATATAGATATTTTCTTTGAAGTTGTGTTCTGTTACGGTGATTTCACCTTGATCTACTTCTCTTAGCTGGCTTGTGGTGATAAGAAAGTATTTGTGTTGTAAGTAGTCTTTGCCATCCGTGCTAACTGGGTCATCCCAAGTAAGGTCAAGATGAAGCCAGGTGTTGTTTAGGTAGACAGCATTCCATACATGTCCTTCGGTGTTAGTTGTGTTATCTGGTGTTCTTGCTACTTTGAAGTTTGGTATACCCATTTTGATTAGGAATAAGGCCATTGCGTCTGTGTAGCCATTGCAGGTGGCGTATCCTTCTAATAAAGGACCATAGGCTGTGTATGAGTGGTAAATGCTTGTTCCATCGTTGTTTCTTTCTACATCGTATTTGGTGTTATTAATAATGTAGTCGTGAATGGTTAGGATTTTGGTTTGGGTATCCATATTGTCTGTAATGATATTGTTGTAGATTTCATCAACTTTAGCATTGATTTTTTGGATTTCTTCATCGTTATAAAAGTAAGTAATGGAAACGGTGACATCTCCAGCTTCGCTGATAATGGTTTTGACATTAGAAAAGCCATTGTAAGGATGGACAAAGTTGTTTAAGTGGGTTAAGAGGTCTTGATCTTGACTTAGGTCTTTCACGTCGTTTAAGCAATTGGTATATTCACTTGGGCAATAGAATGTAAATTGATCCCAACCGTTGTTGACAATGGTATAAAAGATGTTTTTTAAGTCTTGTTTACTTAAGGGAACAAAGTTTTCAGTAGATTTAACAAAGATGAATTGATCTGTTTTGACATAGTTATTGGTAGGTTCAATGAGAATTGGCGGATCTTTTTTGATGAGTGTCATGGTGTGATTCGTAATTGAATCGAGATTGAATAGTAGAAAGGCGAAAAAAAGAAAGCATAAAAAGGGTATAATTGTCTTCTTTAATATATTTAACATAGTCATCATCCTAAGGATATTTTATCAAAGTTTGAGAGAGGCTTCAATCTAAAGTTGAAAAATGTAGGAAAGAGTGTATAATAAATGCACATGGAGTGGTTGGTATGACTTTTGGTTATGAATTGGAGTTTTTGGGAGCGAATTTGGAGACAGTTTCCAAAAAATATGCAATTCCTTTGTATACGAAAGGGTGGCCCTGTAATTATCGTACCTTTATTTTAAGTGGTGAACAAGACGTGACCAATATTTTAACTTGTGAAGGAGGAGAACTTATTTCTCCAATCTATATGGAGAACAATAAATTGCAGTGTTTGAAAGAATTGAAGGAAAAACTGGAAATTTTAAAGGAAGAAAAAGCTTACTTAAGAGAAAATGCTGATGGGACGGGTTTTCATATTCATTTGGGAAGACAATGTTTAGTTTCTAAAGAAAGGAAACGGATGTTGTTAAAGTTTTTGGTGGCTTTTCAACCTGAAATTTTTGAACTTGCTTGTGGTGGAAATAAGAAAATACGTGCGAATGCTCTTGTTTATGCTCAGTGGCTTACGAAGCAGGATGTGGAAGATGAAATAAGGCAGAGCTCTAAAAGAGAACTTCTTCATCAAAAAACGAAGTGTTTTCGTTTTACTAAAGAAACTTTTGAACTTCGTCATTTTAATAGTTCTTTAGATTTTTCAGTTTTAGAGAGTTATTTACAGTTTGCGTGGCATCTTTATGCAGTTTTAGAAACGGGAGATATTGATTTGGAAGAGTTAGAGTTTTATTATCGTAAGTATTATTATTTAGGGTTGGAGCCAAATGAAGTAAGAAGAAACGCGATGGAAAGAATGTTAAAAATGGAATAAAAAAAGAAATGACTAAGCCATTTCTTTTACTTTGTGTGAAAGTCTTGATTTTTCACGAGCTGCTGTATTTTTCTTAATTAAGCTTTTGCTTACAGCTTTATCAATGTATTTTTGAGTATCAGCAAGGAGTCTTTGAGCATTTTCTTTATCTCCAGCTTCGATTGCTTTATCGCATAAACGGATACAGTTTTTTACACGAGCTTTAAGTTCATGATTGTTTTCTGTTTTTTTAGCAATTACTTTAATTGCTTTTTTTGAACTTTTAATATTAGCCATTACAATATCTCCTTTCTTCATTAAGTCATGTATAATTTTAACAGATTCTAAGGCGTTTGACAATCATTTTTTTCAGTAACTTTTAAAGCTGAGGTGTGATAGGCTCTCATTAAAGGTCCAGCGCCAAGTTTTGTCCCGCCAAAGTAACGGACGACGAAGATGGCATGATTTATAAGTTGACTCCGTTCTAAGACTTGATAGATGGGCATACCGCTTGTCCCGCTTGGTTCTTTGTCGTCGGTTTTGCCAGCTGTGTTTGTTAAGAGATAGGCATAGGGAATATGACGGGCTTTTTTATGTTCTTTTTTTAAATTCTCATAAATTTCTTTTACTTCTTCTTTGGTTGATATTTGATATAAATAAGCAATGAATTTTGATTTTTTTATTTCGATTGTGTATGTGTTTAAAAGTTTCATAGTTTGCCTCCATAGATTCATTGTATCATAAGTTTTGCTGATATTCTGTTAAAATCATGATAAAATAATAAAGAAATGGAGATGGCGGGTATGCTTAAGGAAAAGTTGGCTCAGATTCCCAATAAACCGGGAAGTTATCAGATGAAGAATAAGGATGGAATTATTATTTATGTTGGTAAGGCTAAGAATTTACATAAGCGCGTGAATTCTTATTTTAATCGTGTTCAAACGGGTAAAACGGCTAAGTTAGTTTCGGAGATTGCTGATTTTTCTTATATTGTGACGGCTAGTGAATTAGAGGCTTTTTTGCTCGAGATTAATTTAATTAAGCAATATGATCCAAAGTACAATATTTTACTTAAAGATGATAAGAGTTATCCTTATATTGAGTATATTGAAAAACCATATCCAAAGCTTAAAGTGTCTCGTTATTTGAATATTAAGAAGAAAGAGCATAAGAAGTTGTTTGGGCCTTATCCTAATGCTTATGCGGCAAGAAGAATTGTCAATCTTTTGAATCGTTTATATCCTTTAAAGAAGTGTGATGGTAATCCTAAAAAGGTTTGTTTGTACTATCATATTGGGGAATGTTTAGGGTATTGTGAGAAAAAGGTAGATGCGGAAAAACTTAGACAGATGCAAGAAGATATTTTAGGATTTTTGAATGGAAATGATAAGATTTTAAAAGATAAAATTGAGGAAAAGATGCGTTTTTATAGTGAATCTTTGAATTTTGAACTTGCTTTAGAGTTAAAAAAGGAATTAGATTATATCAATATTGTTTTAGATAAGCAAAAGATTACTTTGCAAGATTTGACCAATCGTGATTGTATTGGGGTTTATTTTCATAATGGGTATATTTCGGTGCAAATTTTGTTTATTCGTAATGGGAAGATTGTCGGTGGACACACGGATTTATTCCCGGTTGTTTCTGATTTACAAAGTGATATGGAACATTATATTACGATGTTTTATGCACGTCATGAAATTCCTAAAGAGATTATTGTTCGTGAAGATATTTGTAGTGAGGTTTTACAAGAGTATTTTGAGCATAAGTTTGTTGTGCCTCAGAAAGGACAGAAGAAGAAGCTTTTACTTATGGCAGAGGAGAATGCTCGTATAACTTTTGATAATGAAATGGAGCTTGTTTTAAAGAAGGAAGATGCGACTGAAGGGGCAAATGAAGAGTTACGAAAGATTTTAAAGTTAGATATTTTGGATCGGATTGATCTGTTTGATAATTCAAATCTTTTTGGTGATTGGAGTGTCAGTGGGATGGTCGTTTTTAAAGGTGGTGTTCCGGCTAAGAACGAGTATCGTAAGTACAAGATTAGTTTTGATAAAAATGATGATTATGATATGATGCGAGAGGTTATTTATCGGCGGTACCAAAGGGCAATGGTGGAAAAGTCTGAACTTCCTAATTTAATTATTGTTGATGGTGGTATTGGACAGATTCATGCTTGTAAGGAAGTTTTAGATGCCCTTCATTTAGAGATTAAGGTATGTGGTTTAAAAAAGAATGATAAGCATAGAACCAATGATTTGGTTGATGGGGATACTTTAGAGGTTATTGATATTCCTCGGGATAGTCAAGTTTTTCATTATTTAACGAGAATGCAAGATGAGGTCCATCGTTATACGATTAATTATCATCGAACAGTCCGTAGTAAGGGGTCTATTAGTAGTGTGTTAGATGGTATTCCAGGGATTGGAGCAAAAAGAAAAAAGGATTTGATTAAGACTTTTGGTAGTGTGACGGCGATGGAAAAGGCTAGTTTAGAGGAGTTAAGTAAAGTCGTGCCGGTGGAAGTGGCTAAGACTTTGCAAAGTTATTTAATGAGTCGTAAAGAGACTGATGTGTAATATTATTTTACAGATTAACAGATTTGTAGTACAATAAGGGCAATTTAAGGAGTCTTGGGTTATGTTAAGTCAAAGTGAAGTGTTTAAGATATTGAAAGCCGTTCGTGAGGGAAAAGCTAGAAGAGTTGAGGATGTTTATGCGTTAGTTGCTGTTGAGAATAGAGATTTGGATGTTATGTTTTCTTTTTTCATTTCTTATTATCAAAGAAAGGCAACGAGTCAGCCTGTAACAGGGATAACTTTAGATGTTTATCATTTTTTGGTTTATTTGGTTCAATTTTCTAATTATATTGGTAATAAATTGGCAGAAGAACATTTTTTCGCTTTAAAGGAAATTGGTAAGCAAAATGAGCATGATGGACGATTAATATGTGAGTTAGAGAAAGTTGAGGTTAAAAGTAAAGTAGAAAAAGAAGAAGTGGCTTGTGAATGTCAGGAGGAAAAAAAGGGTTTAACAAGTAAAGAAGAAAAGAATTTACGAAAAGCTTTGGAGAAAAGGAGTGAGCGAATTACTCTTTTAGAGAAGGAGCTTGGTCGTGTTCGAGAAGAGAAAAAGGCTCTTCAAACTGAGGTAAAGGATTTAGGAAAAAAGGTTCGCGAGCTGGAACTTAAAATGTCTAAACAAGAAATGGACTTTCAACAACGTCAAGATAAGATGCAAGATTTACAGATTTTGGAAGAAAAGTTAAGTGGATTACAAGAGGAGATTAAACGTATTGAGGCAGAAAAAGCGCATCTTTTAAGTGATAAGGCAACTTTAGAGGCAGTGCTCCAAAAACTTAAAAAGAGAAAGCAAAAAGAGGTTGCAAAGAGCGAACAAATTGAGGCTTTACAAAGAGAAATAAAATCTTTGAAGGTACAGAAAGTAGAAGGGGATTATACTCAAGAAATAGAAGATTTGCGGATTGAGCTTTTGAAACTTAAGGGAAAGGAAAGGGCAAGGCGTGAGGATGAGCAAAACAGATTAGAAGAACAGGAACGCATTAAACAAGTTATTTTAAGCGATGCTCTTCAAAAAACAACACTTGAAACGGTAGCGGATCATTTGCGCTTAGATACTTTAGAGACTAGACGATATTTAAATGTTCTTAATCGAGATTATATGATTTTGCCAATGCGAAGTCTATCTAATAATCCAACTGTTCAGTTTTACTGGCCTCAGATAGTTCCACAGACATTTGATATTGCGTCGGAAGATGAATTTCTTGATTTATTAGTTGTGGCTGACTTACATTTGAAAAATGTTAATGAGTCTTTCTTAAAAGGAACAGATCAACTTTATACTTATGCAACAAGTCATCATATATCTTATATTATTGATTTAGGTGACTTTACATCCGGCTTTTGGGAAAAATGTGCACATCCTCCTAAAACTTATGAGGATATCCAAAGCACGGAAAAACAACTTGAGGAAATTTTAAAAAAGTTCCCTAAAGATCCTAATGTAAGTTATTGTCTTCTTGGGGGCAATCATGATGAATGTCTGTGGCTTGGCGGGATAGATTTTGTCAAACGACTAGAAGAACAACGTTATGATTTTCGAAGTTTGGGGTATCGCCATGCTTATTTGTCTTTTAATCACAAAGATTATTTTCTTTTGAATCATCCTTCATCACGGTTGCTCGCTTCAGAAAGCGAGGGCTTGCAGACAAGAAAAAAACTTATGGATCATCTAAACGAATTGAATTCTAGCGAGTCCTATTTGAATTTGTTTGGCCATTTTCATATGTTGTACATGGATCTTCCTGGACGAATTTGTTCTGTTCCATCTTATTTTAAGGATCGTCATCATAATGGGGCAATTCATATGCGAATTTATTTTGATCAAGATAAGAAAATTGATTATGTGATTCTTTGGCCTTTATTACATCATGAATATTTAGCCAAACAAGGTGAATATGTATATCAATTGTCCAAAAAGAAAAAGTGATTTATGTTGCTTTTTCTTTTTTTCTATATTATTCTTAATTTGTAATAGAAATGAGGATTTATGAAAAAGTATGATTATGTCATTGTTGGTTCTGGGTTATTTGGATCTTGCTTTGCTTATGAGATGAGTAAGATTGGTAAGAAGTGTTTGGTTGTGGAAAAACGTGATCATATTGGAGGAAATATTTATACGGAAGTTATGGATGGAATTCCTGTTCATAAGTATGGTGCTCATATTTTCCATACGTCAAATAAAGAGATTTGGGAGTATATCAATCAATTTGCAGAGTTTAATAATTATGTGAATAGTCCAATTGCGAGGTTTAGCAACGAACTTTATAATATGCCTTTTAATATGAATACGTTTACGAAACTTTGGGAGGATGTAATTACTCCTAGTGATGCCAAAAGAAAGATTGAGGAAGAAAGAAAAGAAGTGGAAGGTATAGAAATTACTAATTTAGAAGAGCAAGCAATAAGTTTAGTTGGACGAACGATTTATGAAAAACTAGTCAAGGGATATACCGAGAAACAATGGGGTAGAGATTGCAAGGATTTACCTGCTTTTATTATTAAACGTTTGCCAGTTCGATTTACTTTTAATAATAATTATTTTAATGATCGTTATCAGGGAATTCCTATTGGCGGATATACTAAGATTATTGAGGGCATGCTTGAGGATTGTGATGTTGTGTTAAATGTAGATTATTTAAAAGAGAAAGAAAAATATGATGGGTTAGCGGATAAGGTTTTATATACTGGAATGATTGATGAATATTTTGGATATAAGTTAGGTCATTTAGAGTATCGTAGTTTAAAGTTTGAAATGGAAAAGTTAGATATAGATAACTATCAAGGAAATGCTGTAGTAAATTATACGGATAGAATGACTCCTTTTACACGTATTATTGAACATAAACATTTTGAGTTTTTAGATACACCAACTACTATTATAACTCGTGAGTATCCTAGTGAGTGGCAAGTGGGTATGGAAGCTTATTATCCAGTAAATGATGAGAAGAATAATGAGTTGTATGCTTCTTATAAAATGCTTGCGGATCAAGAAAAAAAGGTATTGTTTGGTGGCAGATTAGGGTCTTATAAATATTATGATATGGATAAAGTTTTAATGGCTGCCTTAGAATTAGTTGAAAGTGAAAGAGAAATATAAAATGGAATTTTGTGGAAAAAGCGTACGCATGTTGTCGGAATTTTGTGGTATAATATGTGGAGTGAGGTGAAAAAATGGCTAGATTGAAGCGAAAAATTGATCAATATTTAATGGAGTGGAAAAAGAATAAAAACAGATTACCTTTAATTGTAAAGGGAGCTAGACAGATAGGTAAAACTGACGCGATTGAAAATTTTGGAAAACAGAATTATAAAAATTTAGTTGAGATAAATTTTGTTTTACAAAAACAATATAAAAAGATTTTTGATGATGGCTTTGAAGTAGATACCATAATAAGAAATATTTCATTGATTAATCCGAACTTTGTTTTTGAACCCGGCGAAACCTTAATCTTTTTTGATGAGATCCAGGATTGTATTAATGCGACTACCTCTTTAAAGAGTTTTCGGATTGATGGCCGGTATGATGTCATATGTTCTGGATCTTTGATGGGCATTAATTATAGAGAAATAGAGTCAAATAGTGTAGGTAATAAACAAGACTATGAAATGTATTCTATGGATTTTGAAGAATTTTTATGGGCTAAGGGATATAAGGAAGAACAAATTCTTGAAATGTATTCTTATATGTTAAAGGGCGAGCCATTACCTCAATTAATGTACGATGTTATGTTAGAAAATTTTCATGAATATATGATTGTTGGTGGAATGCCTGCAATAGTGAATCGTTTTATAGAGCAGAAAAATTATTCTGGAATCTTAGAAATGCAACGGCAAATTATATTAGATTATGAAGAAGATATTACAAAATATGCTGGTGGTCTTGATAAAACTAAGATTTTGAATGTATATCGTAAAATTCTGGTATTTTTAGGAAATGAAAATAAAAAATTTCAAGTTTCAAAGATTCAGGCAAATACGCGTAGTAGAGAATATGTAGGTGTCATTGATTGGCTTATTAATGCTGGTATCATTAATATTTGTTATTGTATGGAACAACCTGAACTACCTTTAAAAGGCAATTATAATCCAGATAATTTCCGGTTGTATTTTCGTGATACAGGCTTTTTAGTTGGCTCTTTAGATGATGAATCTCAAGAGGATTTACGAAATAATCGGAATTTTAATACATATAAAGGTGCTTTATATGAAAATGTTGTGGGCGAGATGTTAGTCAAATCTGGATATTCATTGTATTTTTATAAAAATGAAAAAGGAACTATTGAAATGGACTTCTTTATACGGGATGCAAATTCATTGATTCCTGTTGAAGTTAAGGCGAGCGACAATGCTACTGTGTCTTTGAATAAACTAATTAAGAGTGATTCATATAAGGATATTAAATATGGTATAAAATTATGTAATAAGAATATAGGTTTTAACGGAACATTTTATACATTTCCTTATTTCTTAACATTTCTTTTAAAAAGATATTTGCAAGAAAAAGGTAGTTAATCGCCTGTGATTTAGATGAACAAAAAAGGCTTTGTAAGGCCTTTTTGTTTTGATTGGAATTTTGGGAAAAATATCAAAAAAATGCAAAAGTGTGATATTTTTTATAAAAAAGTTTGCAAAAGTGTGATAATTTTGGCAAAAAAACGTGCAAAAGTGTGATATTAAACTAAAATGAAATACTTTTAAATATGAAAGAGCCTATAAACATTATTGTTCTAAATGTTGATTTTTTCAACATTTATGCAAGAATTAAATTATAAAAAAATAGGTGAAAGATCAAGAAAACTAAGAAAATATATGGGACTTACACAAGAACAAGTTGCAGATATTTTAGGTTTAGGTAGAGATGCAATATTGAGAATCGAAAAAGGAGATAGAAAAATCGATTTACAAGAATCAATTGATTTTTCAAAATTATATAGTATTAGTATGGATGAGTTAACGGCTGAAGAACATACGATAAATAGTGATGATATTGCGTTTGTAAGAGGTTTTAAGGAATTAGCAAATAATAAATTAGAAAAATTAAGAAAAAACGATAGTCTCACTTTCCCTCTGGATTCATTTAAAATTCTTCGAAGTGCTGGAGTTTTTATCCATGGCCAATTTTTGTAAAAGAATTGGAAAAAAGGGACTACAAGAAAGAAGCTGATTTGATTAGAAGATATCATAAATGTGATTAAAAAAGTTATTTTTCGATTTGTTTTGGACAATTTAAAGTTAGATGGAAAGGTATTAAATATACCACTGTATTTTATTGAATACATGTTGAATTTGCCTGTGTATTAATAGTATGTTTTACACCCTTTTAACGATTTTGAGTATATATATACAAGGAAGTTGACACAAAGTGATGAAAATGTGTTATAGTTATTTTGCATAGAAAAAAAAGAAAATTGTATGGGTGATTTTATGGAAAGTAATGAACTTGTTATGGAAGATATTTCAAAAGTATACATTATAAAGCGTCATATGTATTTTGGCGTGAAAAGAATGTTTGATCTTGTATGTAGCTTAGTAGGAATTTTATTTTTAATTCCTTTAACTATCTTGGTTAAAATTTGTTATGTGTGTTCAGGCGATTTTCATAGTATTTTCTTTCGACAAAAAAGGTTAGGCAAGGATGGTAAGGTTATTCGTATTTTTAAGTTTCGAACTATGGTGCCAAATGCTGAGGAGATACTTAAAGAATGGCTTAAGAGTAATCCAGAGAAAAGAGAAGAGTATTTAAGAGATCGTAAAATTGATAATGATCCTAGAATTACAAAAATTGGGAAATTGTTAAGAAAGGCTTCGTTGGATGAATTTCCTCAGTTTTTAAATATCTTTTTGGGTGACATGTCATTAATTGGTCCTAGACCGGTTGTTTTAGATGAAATTGAAAAGTATGGAAAAGATAAAGATAAATTTTTAAGTATGCGTCCTGGTTTGACTGGTTATTGGGCTAGTAATGGGCGTAGTAATATTTCTTATGAAGAAAGAGTTAAGATGGAACTATTTTATGTGGATCACTGTGGAATTCGTTTGGATCTCAAAATTATTTGGGATACAATTGTTACAGTGATTAAAAGAGATGGAGCAAAATAATGAAACGTTTGTTGTTTCTTGTTTTGCTTATTTTTGTATGCGCGGGTTGTGGTTCTCAAGAGACGGTGACTGAGCCCGATGTGGTAGAAGATGTACCGATCGTTACAGAAGAAAAAGAAATATCCATTATCGATTTGGATTCTCAGTCAAGACCATATGCGATTGTTGTGAATAATTCTACGGTCGCGGTTGGTGTGCAAACTGGATTACAACAAGCTTATATCGTCTATGAGTTTCCTGTCGAAGGTGGTTTGACAAGACTGATGGCTTTGTATAAGGATATATCTACTTTAACTGTGGGAACCATACGCAGTTCAAGACATAATTTTTTGGATTATGCTATGGAACATGATGCTATTTTTGTTCATTATGGGTGGAGCCATTATGCCAAGGATGATGAGACTGCTTTAGGGTATGATTATATTAATGGAACTTTAGGGGGAGGACCTTTTTGGCGAGATAATCCTGAAGGGTTAGCAAGCGAGCACACGGCTTATACAAGTTTAGAAAAAATTAGTGAATATGTAAGAAATAAAGGAATACGTAGTACTACGGATCGAGGAATTGTTTTAAATTATGACTATGATGTTGTTTCTTTACAGAATAAAGAAAATAGCATATTAGCAAGCAAAGTTATCATCCCATCTAGTGGCTGGATTAATACTACTTATGAGTATGATAGTATAAATAAGATTTATAATCGTTTTGTTAATGGTAATGCTAATATTGATTATTATACAAAAGAACAGTTTACAGCGAAAAATATTCTTGTGCAAAAGATTAAAACTAAGATGGCTAGTGATAATTATTATTGGGATTTAGAAACGGTTGGTAGTGGTGATGGATATTTTATTACCGAAGGTTACGCTGTACCAATAAAATGGACGAAAGAAAGTAGAGAGGCAAAGACAAAATATACTTATTTGGATGGAACAGAGGTTTTACTTAACGATGGAAATACCTATATTCAGCTTCAATCTGTAAACCAGACTTTGACGATTGAGTAACTTATGGTATACTTAGATCAAGAGATTGTTGTAAGGAAGTGAGTCTGGTGACGGTAGAGATTATTTGTCCCTTGTATAATGCAAGTAATTATATTTTAAATTTTCATGATGCTTTGCGGAAGCAAAAAGATGTGCAAATAAAAAAGATTACTTATATTTTAACTGAAAGTAAGGATAATACAGAAGAATTATTAAAAGAAAATCATATAGCTTATCAAAAGATTAAAAAAGAAGAGTTTTCTCATAGTTTGACAAGAGAAAAATTTGCTTTAAAGAGTAAAGCAGATGTTCTTTGTTTTCTGACGCAAGATGTAGTGATTGAAGACGAATTATTTTTGCATACATTAATTTCTAAGATTGAGTCTGGGGAATGTGAGGCAACGTTTGCTAGACAGATTACTAAATATGATAATATTGAAAAGTATACACGTGAAAAAAACTATCCGAATGTATCTAGAATTGTTTCTTTAAAAGATGTAGATACCTTAGGGTTAAATACGTTTTTCTTTAGTGATGCGGCAAGTGCGATTAAAACAGAAGTATTTAAAAAATTAAAAGGATATGATGGTAAGAAATTACCTATAAACGAGGACATGTATTTTGCATATAAGCTTATTACAAACGGATACAAAATTGGCTATGAAAGTGAGGCTATAGTTTATCATTCTCATAATTTTTCTTTAAAGGAACTTTATGATCGTTATAAGTTAACGGGGAATTTTTTTAGAGAAAATAGTTATTTGGATCAATATGGAACGACTAAGGCTGGAGGGGGTCTTGCGAAATACGTCTTGAAAAGAGCTTTAAAAGAGGTTAATATAAAAGTATTGATACGTTTTCCTTTTGATATGGGAGCACGATTTATTGGTATGAAGGTGGGGAAGAAATAATGGCGATATATATTGGGGTTATTTTAGCAGTAATATTACTTTATTTCATCTTTAAAGATAAAAAAATGTACTTTTGCATTTCTGCAGGCACTCTTTTATTTTTTTTAGTTGCTTTTAGACATACTTCAATGGGTATTTTAGATACAGAAAATGTTTATTTGCCAATTTTTATGAGGGTACAACAACATTCTTTTATAGAAATATTGACTAATTCTATGTTAAGTGGGAATGACATAGCCTGGTTAAATGGAAAACTCTTTTTTTTAATAACAAAATGTATAACATGCTTTACTACTGATTATCAGATTTATCTTGGATTAATTGGGGCACCATATATCATTTCAACTATGTATATTGTTTACAAGTATTCTAAACAGCCTTTAGTTAGTGTAATTATTTTTATGGCACTTTATTATTTGTATTCGTTCTTTTTGATTAGACAGATGCTATCTATAAGTTTTATCTTATTGGCTTTTGTTTTTATGAAAAAGAAAAAACCGTTTCTTTTTACAATTATGGTGCTTATTGCCACCTTGATTCATCAAACGGCAATTATATTTTTAATTGCTTACCCAATATGTAAATACGTTAAATTTGGCAAAAAAAATTTTATAATTATCGCAATTACTTTTGGAGTAGCGTATTTTTTTCCGCAAATAATTTATTTTTTAATAGAACGTTTGGATTTTACGGGAAAAATTATACAAAGAATTCAACATGGAATTTACGATTCAAATAATAGTGTATCAATGTTTGGTGCCTTTCTTACAATAGCAATGTTGTGCTTTGCAACATATTATAGGCAAAAAGAACTTGAGAAACCAATGGATGATAGTCTGTTTCATTTGTCAACTTTAGGAAGTTTAGTATTTTGTATGTCTAGCGTGGTTAGTGAGTTTTATCGTTTGTCTTTGTTTTTTAGTATATTTAATATTCTTTTAGTTTCTAACTATGTTGTTTTAGAAAAAAATAAGATGATACAAAACGTTTTAATAAGTTTAATTGTCATTTGTGCTTCGTTATATATGCTTACAAGGAGCATAAATAATACAAATAGCAACCCATATATATTTTATTGGAGTGATGTCGAATGAAAGTATGTATATTTTGTCATGATTCGTATATGTCCGGGGCAAATCTAGCATTAAAAGATTGGATAGATGATAATAAACAGGATCAATTTATTCTAGTTATCCCACATAAAAATGTACAATTTAAAAATGAATTTAAGAATAAAAATATAAAGGTAGTAGTAGGCAATTATTTTTGCTTGGTTAAAAATTTAACGAAAATGCCTTTAATGTATTGTATAAAAAAAAGTTTAAAAAAAATATACATGGTCACTATTGGAAAACTCTTTTTACAAAGGCTTTATTCGAAATTGAATCAAATAAATCCAGACGTGGTTATATCTAACTCATTTGTACTTATCTATGGTGCTTTGTATAGTCAAAAAAATCATAAAAAACATGTATGGTATATTAGAGAGTTTATGGAAGAAGATCATATGATTACTCATTATAATAAAAAGCAAATAAAAAAACTTGCTGAAGAATCTTACGCTTTATATATCAGTGAAGTGATCGAATCTAAATACCAAAAAATATATCATTTCAGGAAGTGTGTAACAATATATGATAAAATTGCATTTGAAAAAAAATATAAAAGAATTATTCCAAAATTTCAAAACGAACCATTGCACGCTATAATGGCTGGTAGCCTTTCTTTAGGAAAAGGACAGTGGGATGCCATTTTTGCGGTCGAAAAATTAACTCGGAAAGGCTACAAAATTATGTTGGATATTTATGGGGATGGTCCAATAAAAAAAGATATTGAAAATTATTTAAGAGAAAGAAAGCTCGACAATATTTCATTGAAAGGTTTTTCAACTGATTTAAACAAACTGCGCTCTCGCTATGATTTGGCATTTGTATGTTCTAAAAACGAGGCATTAGGAAGGGTGACCGTTGAGGCGATGTATTATGGGAACTTAGTACTTGGCGCCAATTCTGGGTTTACAAAATATATTGTTCAAGATAAACAAACAGGTATTTTGTATAAAAGTGGTAATGTTGATGATTTGGTTTTAAAATTGGAAAACGTATACCAAAATGCTACTGAGAATAATAAAATTATTCGTAATGCGCAAAAATACGCATTGAATAACTTTTCTAAATCTATATCTTTAAAAATTGAATTGTATTTAAAGCTTGTGATTGGAGATGAGGTATGAAAAAGATTTTTGTAAAATGTGGATTAAATCATAATTTAGGAGATGATTTGTTTTTATACATAATCGCAAAAAGATATGAACACCAGGCTGGAATAACATGTATTACTCATAGCCGTGACTATCGAGACGAACGAAACGTTCATTTCTTTTATTGTCCCAATTTATTATATCGATTAGCTAATAAAATTGCAGGAGTGCTAAAACACGGAAATGTTTTTGATAAATATTTTATAAAAAGAAGCAATATATATTTGATTCTTGGTGGATCTATATTTATGGAAAATGTTTTTACTAGTAACTATTTAAAAGTAATGTACTACTTTAAAAAGAATAGAGTTATTTTAGGAAGTAATATTGGTCCATATTACAACGATGCTTATTTGGAATTAATAAAGTGTATATTTCGTAATAGTAAAGATGTTTGTCTAAGAGATAAAAAATCCTATCAGTTAGTTAAAGATGTGAAAACGGTTCGTCAAGCTCCAGACATGATTTTTGCTCTGGATATAAAAAAATATAAAAACACTAAACAAAAAAGAGTTATTTTTTCTATTATTAATTATGAAAAGAAATCGAAACAATTTAATTCTGTTTTTGAAAACAGCATATATTATGAGAATATTGTGACGCTGGTTCAAAAATATTCAAAAAAATACGAAATAGCTTTTATGTCTTTTTGTGAAAATGAAGGTGATATAGAAGCAATTGATATTATAAAAACAATGCTTCCAAAAAAGATATGTGAAAAAGTTATTGTTTATAATTATAACGGAAATATTGAAGAAGCCTTGAATTTTTTGGCAAATTCAGAGATAATAGTTGGTAGTAGATTTCATGCTAACATTTTGGGATTTTTATTAGAAAAAAAAGTTGTTCCGGTTATATATAATGATAAAACAAGAAATCTTTTGAAAGATATTAACTTTCAAAATTGCTACATTGATTTAAATGACAATAAAAAAGTAGAATTGGAAGAATTAGATAAAGTATATAAATATCCTGATTTAAATAAATATATAGAAAAAGCTGAACAGCATTTTAATGTGTTAGATATGATGGTTTGTGAAAGAAGTGAGCATTTTGATAGAAATTAGTAATATTAGAGTAGAAAAGGTAGAAAATGGTGGAAGGCTATGTTGTCAGCTAAAAACACCAGCTTTAACTAAAGAGTTGTGGTACCAAGTTAATGAAGAAAATGCAAAATACTTAACTTATGAATTAGCTGATCCCTTTGTTGTTATTTTATTGCCAATGGCAATAATGCATTCATGGGATATAAAGGTTAAGGATACACCTGTTTCATCTAAACTTTTATTTGGCATTAACCATTTTATTTTTCCAGGACTAAAGTGTAATAGCAAAGTTTTAGCTGAGGGAAAAGAGATCTTTTTTGATTCTAACGACTCTGTTGCTACAGGTATGTCTTGTGGAGTGGATTCTTTTTATACATACTATTTATGTGGCTTAAACGCCCAAGATGATAAATTAAAAATCAAAGAAATGACTTTTTTCAATGTAGGAGCCCATGATGCGGGTTCGCCTAATGAAATTCGCAATTTGTTTCTTGCACGCTCTAAAAAGCCCTATGAAGTTACTAAAGATTTAGATCTCACTTTCTTATTAGGTGATTCGAATATTCATGAAATTTTGCAAGAAGATTTTATATATGTTCACACATTTAGAAATATAGGTTTTGCTTTAGCTTTACAAAAAAAATATCATTACTATTATTATTCTTCAGGACATAGTGTATATGAATTTGATATAAGTAAAAAGAAACCAGCTTTTTTCGATTTGTTTCTCTTAACGTTTTTGTCTAATGAAAATATAACCTTTATTTCGACTGGCTGTGTTGAAAGTCGGTTATATAAATTAAAAAGAATTTCTGAAATTCCTGAAGCACAACATCTGTTATTGGTATGTTTTCGCGATGATCATAATTGTGGTTTTTGTGAAAAATGTATACGGACATTATATGGGTTGTGGTCAATACATAAACTAGATGCTTTCAAACATTCATTTGATTTGGAACAATTTTATCGAAACAAAAAAAAGTTGGATGTGAAATTTATGAGTTACGTTTATAATGATGAAGAGGATTATAAAGAAATTTATCAAGAAATAAAAAAAGAACATTTAAAAATATCTTTTGTTATTAAAATAGTAGGTTATATGTATCATTTTGCTAGAGATTATATAAAGCCTTTAGTGAAGAAGTGGAAGTGATTTTATGCATCGAGTATCGGTTGTTATGGCAAGTTATAATGGCGAAAAGTTTATCAAGGAACAAGTAGATTCTATTTTGAAGAATTTGCAAAAAGAAGATGAATTAATTATTTCAGATGATGGAAGTACAGATAAAACATTAGAACTTCTAGAAGTTTATAAAGACGATTCTAGAGTTAAGATTATAGAAGGCCCCAAAAAAGGTGTGAAAGCTAATTTTGAAAATGCATTACGTGCTTGTAGCGGGGAATATATATTTTTAAGTGATCAGGATGATATTTGGGTAGACAATAAAATTGATACAGTACTTCCTTATTTAAGGAATTTTGATGTGGTGGTTCATGATTGCAGTGTAGTAGATAGCACGAAAAAAACTTTAGAAAATTCTTTTTTCGCTTATCGAAAGTGTGGGACAGGAATTTTAAAAAATATTTTAAAAAATACATATATAGGATGTTGTATGGCCTTTAATCGAAAACTTCTTTCTTATATTTTGCCAATACCAAATAATATTGAAATGCATGATCAATGGATTGGAATTATAGGTGAAAAATATGGGAAGGGCAATATTTTTATTTCTGACAATTTGCTACAGTATCGTCGTCATGATAAAAATGAATCTTCTTTGCATCATTATCCTTTGAGAAAAATGTTTACAAATCGGAAGGTTCTTATTATAAACTATTTTAAACGAATTAAAGAAGTTCAGGAGAATGGAAAAATTTGTACTAATCATCGAACCAAATTTAAAATATTAGCTATCTATCTGCCAGCTTTTCATAGAATTAAGGAAAATGATGAATGGTGGGGACCAGGGTTTACTGAATGGGATAATGTAAGAAATGCCAAGAAATATTTTAAAAAACATATTCAACCTATCGAACCAATGGATGATTATTATTACGATTTATCGCGAAAAAAAGATATAGAAAAGCAAATAGATTTAGCAAATAAGTACATGGTCGATGGCTTTATTTTTTATCATTACTGGTTTGGAAATGATAAAAAGTTGTTTGAAAAGCCTGCAGAAATACTTAAGGATAAAATCAAAGCAACTATCGGTTATTGTTTCTGTTGGGCGAATGAGTCATGGATTACTACTTGGCATGGTCAAGACCCCAAACAGCTCATGCCTCAGGTTTATGAAGGAAAAGAAGATTGGAAAAAACACATTTTGTATTTCTTACCTTTTTTTAAGGATTCTAGATACATTAAGATTAATGATCGTCCAATTTTATTTATATATAAACCTAATGAAATTCCGGATTATGAGAATATGATTGATTATTGGAACAAGATATTAGAGGAAAATGACATGGCTCCAATTTACATTATTGAATATATTAGTTCTAAAAACCGTAACCTATATAGTTTAAAATCTGATGCTGTTGTAGAATTTGAGCCACTGTATACTACTTTTTTTGATATCACCATTTTTAATAAAGCAAAGCGATTTATTTGTAAGAAATTGCATGTAATTGATTTTCAAAATTATAATAAATTATGGAAGAAAATTATTAATAGAAAAAGAACCTATAATGGAAAACCTATTTTCAGAGGTTGCTTCAGTGGTTGGGATAATTCGCCTCGAAAAGAAAAAAATAGTATGATTGTGAAAGGATGTACTCCAGTTAATTTTGAAGAAAATTTTCGAAAGCTTGTTCATTCTAATAGAAAAGATGCAAATGAATTTATTGTGATTAACGCGTGGAATGAGTGGAGTGAAGGCGCAATGCTTGAGCCTACTAAACATTATCAATATGAATTTTTAGAGGCTATTAAAACTATTAGAGAGGAAGAGAATAATGACTGAATCAAGAATAAAAAATACTGGTAAAAATATTATATTTTCTTTTTTGTTTCAGTTTTTAAAAATATTGCTTGTTTTCATTAACCGTATTATATTTGTCAGAATTTTAGGTGCTTCTTTCTTAGGTGTGAATGGCTTATTTACTAATATTTTAAGTTTTTTGTCTTTGGCTGATTTGGGAATGTCGACAGCTATGATGTATAGTTTGTATGAATTATTGGCAAAAAAAGATGAAGAAAAGATTCTTATGTATATGAGGTATTTTAAAAAAGCCTATAGAATTATAGCCTTCAGCATTTTTATACTTGGATTAATGTTGATTCCTTTTTTAAAATACATTGTAAATTTGCCTAGTGATATGCCAAATATTTATATTTACTACATTTTGCTGCTATTAAACACTGTTGCCTCATATCTCTTTATATATCAAACAACTATTGTATCAGCTGACCAGAAAAATTACATTCTAAATAAATACGATATTGTTTTTCAGTTTGTATTATTTATATTACAGATTTTGGCACTATTGATAACAAAAAGTTTTATTTTTTATTTAATGTCTCAAATTATCTGTACTATATTATGTAATGTGGCTAAGGTAAGAGCTTCTAAAAAATTGTACCCGTATCTTTCCAAAGAAAGTAATGAAAAATTGTCTTCGAAAGAAAGGAAAAAGATTCATAGTAATGTTTTTTCTTTATTCTTTTATAAATTAGGTGGAATTATAATCACAAATACGGATAATATTTTGATATCGATTTTTGTAGGAACAATTGCTGTTGGTTATTATTCTAATTATTGTACAATAGTATCCTCTATTACAACTTTTTTGACAATGATATTTACGTCAATAAAAGCCAGTTTAGGTAATTATATCGTTAAAAGAAAAAATGACGAACAGCTTCATATGTTTGAAATTTTAGAAATTTATAATTTTTGGCTTGTCTGTTTTTGTTCCATTTGTTTTTGGATTTTAATTCCTGATTTTATTGAAATTTGTTTTGGAAAAGAATATGTTTTGACTACCGGCTTATTAGCATGTGTGGTACTAAACTTTTATACTTCTAATATTCGTCAGACTATTTGGGCATATAGAGAAACAACAGGTACATTTAACAAAACAAAATATATTACTTTAGTAACTGCCATTTTAAATATTATATTGTCTATTATTTTTGGTTACTTTTTTGGTTTAGTAGGGATTATTTTTGCCACTGTATTATCACGGATGCTGTATTCGTGGTGGAAAGAGCCATTAATTATTTTTAGAGAGCATTTTAATACATCTCCAAAACGTTATTATATAAATTATATTAAAAGATTTTGTTTATTTTTGTTTATTGGTACTATAACTTTTGGAATTATTTTGCTAATTGATATTCCGAATTTATATCTTTTATTTATAGTTAAAATGCTTATTTGTGTGACTGTGCCAATAATATTATTAGGGATATTTTATAGAAATAGTGGCGCAATGAAATATTTGAAAAATATTGTAATAGAATGGAGAAAAAAATGAAGCAAATAAAGATTACTTTTTCCGGAGATATAATGCTTCATTCTGAAATGGTAGATTTGTATAAAAAACAAAGTGGCTATGATTTCACGCCCATTTTTGAGGATGTAAGTGAATTTTTGAAAAAATCTGATTATGTTGTAGGCAATTTGGAAACACCTTTAAGTTTTCAAGAAGCAGATATAAAGAAAGAAAAATATACGTTTACTGCTCCCGAAGAATTTGCTAAAGCAATTAAGTCGAGTGGTTTTAATTTGGTAAGTACTGCTAATAACCACTGTTTAGATAATGGAGTGACTGGAGTGGATAAGACAATAGAAGTATTGGATAGTGTTGGCTTAAAACATACGGGCACTTTCAAGAATAATAGAGATGTCTGTATAGAGCAAATACACAACTTAAAAATAGCCTTTTTATCTTACACATATGGTACTAATGCTTTTAATAATAAAGTGTATTTGAAGAAGAGTGAAAGGTATAAGGTTAATTTATTACAGAATCAAGAGCTATCGAATAGATTACTTAGATTTTTATACTATAATAAAAGTTTGTTTATTAAGATTCTAAGATTTGTGATGAGAAAACTACACATTTTTCAGTTTCAAAAGCAACCCTATGAAAGAATAGAAAAGAAAAGAATATGCGAAAAAAAATTGCAAAATGATGTGAAATTATGCAAACAACAGAATGTGGATTATATTGTTGTTTGTTTACATGATGGTGGACAATATAATTTAAATCCAATAAAACGTGCTAAGAAAAATATGAAATTTTTAAAAAAGATTGGTGTTGATTTCGTGGTAGGAAATCATGAACATCGTGTTCAAAAAATTGAAAAACAAAATTACAAAATTTTTGCATATTGTTTAGGGAACTTTGATGGTTATGGGGGAGTATTAAGAAAACCCTTTGATAAATTTGGAGAATATTCACTTTTACTGAATTTGTATTTATCTGAAAAAGAAAATGATTCAAAAGCAACTGTGACTATTCTGAAAACAATTATAGATCCTGAAATTGATGGCGGTGTGAAAACAACTTTATTGTACGAATTGATACATAAGACTACTAACAAAAAAGAATTGAAAAAATTGATGGATGATAATCAAAAGATTATAAAAATTGCGTTAGGTAGAGATATCGATTTTAATGATATACAGGTAGAATATGAAATATTATAACTGAATAACTAAAGAATTTCTGCCATTTAGTTTCGATGTTTAAAAAGTCATCTAAAAAATCTAAAATGATTATTGAATTATAACTAAATTCTTATAAACGACAATCTGTACTGTTTTTTTGAGATTTGTGTGTTATAATTTTTTTAGAAAAGAGAGTTGTATGTTTTTTAGAAGGAGAGATAATAAATATGAAAAAAGTATTGGCCATTTTAATTTTTTGCTTTTGTGCTTTTTTACCTAAAATCAGCGCACTGGAATTGGAAAATGGAATAGTTTATTCGGTTTTGGATGACGAAACTGTTCAGATTGATGATTATACTGGTTCGCTTAGTACATTGGAAATACCAAGTGTGATAGAAGGAAAAAAAGTTGTTGAAATTGGAAATTATGCCTTCTCTTCTAATACTGTTATTGAAAAGGTTATACTTCCAGATACAATTAAAGTAATTGGTTATGCAGCTTTTGCAAATGCAAAAAATTTAGAGTTTATAGATCTTGGGGAGGGATTGGAGACTATTGAAACTTATGCATTTCAAAATGTATCTTTGACCGAGATTGATTTTCCGGATAGTTTAACTACGATTGACAATTATATATTTTACGGAGTTACTACATTGCAGGAGCTTCATATTCCTAAAAATGTTCAAACTATAAAAAGTAATCCAGCATATAATACTACGATAGAACGGTTTGGCGTTGATGACTCAAACGCTTACTTCACTGTTCAGGATGATATTTTGCTTAGTAAGGATCTAACATCTTTAATAGGATATCCTCCAGGTAAAGACATAGTAAAATATCAAATCCCCGAGTCTGTGATATCGATTAATGATTACGCTTTTGCAACCGCTGAAAAATTGTTAGAAATTACAATTCCGGACATGGTGACATCCTTAGGGGAGGGCTCCTTTGCAAAATCTGGAATTACTCAAATTACCATTCCAAAAAGTGTTAACGAAATAAGTTTTTTCTTGTTTTATCAATGTAAAAATTTAGTAGAAGTTACAGTGAATGGCAATCTGAATCTAACAGGTTACGAAATGTTTCAGTCTTGTCCAGCGTTGAAAAAAGTAATATTTAATGGGAATATTAATAGGGTAAATTCACGTACGTTTCATGACTGTTCAGTTTTAACTGATGTAATTTTCAATGGAGATGTTAATGAGATTTGGGATTATGCCTTTTTAAACTGTCCTAGTATTCAAAACATCGCTATACCAAATAGTGTTAAAAGCGTTGGTGCCGAATTTTTATCCAATAGTAATGAAAATGCTTCTTATCGAATTCCAAGCTCACTAACACTATTATCTAATGGAAGCTATAAACTTCTTTATCAGTTGGAATTAATAAATAATACTTATTTATATAGTGAGGCAAGCACTGTCGTAGATTTAGTGAATCAACAAAGAACTAACAATGGATTATCGGCTTTGATTGTGGATAAAGAGTTAACCGAAGCCGCAATGACAAGAGCTCGTGAACTTGCGCTTTTGTTTGAACATGAACGGCCAACTGGTGAAAGTATATATACAGTTAATGACATGGTTGTTGGTGAAAATATTGCTGCTGGGCAATCTACTGCAACTTCTGCAATGAATTCTTGGATGAACTCTTCTGGTCATAGAGCAAATATTTTAGATGCTAGCTACCAAGCAATTGGAGTTGGAAGCTTTTATCAAAATGGCGTTCATTACTGGGTGCAATTATTTTCTACTAATGTTTCAACCAATCCGTCTGTTTCAACGGAGAATATTACAACTGCATCCGAACTCGAAAAAATCAGTTATGATAATATTTATAATATTCAGTTAAGATATGATTCAGATGATTGGTTTGAAGGAGAGTATGTTTATAAAATTGGGGAAGAACATAAAGTGGAATTTGCAGGTATTACAAATGGTGGTTGGTCATATGTAAGTGCAGAAGTAAGTCCAAATTCTTTTGCGTATATTAGTTCGGACGCATCTGTTGTAGAAGTTGATGAGAACGGAACTATTATTGGAAAAAAGATAGGAAGTGCAACTGTAACAGCTACTTTTGCAGGTAAACAAGAGGAAATTCCTATTCGTGTTATTCCAAATAGCACTAGTAATCTCGTTTATAAATCATATATACAAGGAAATGGCTGGGAGTCTGAATTTTTGAATGAGGATCAGATTTCTGGAACAACCGGACTGGGCAAACAATTAGAAGCTTTTCAAATTTATCTGACAAATCGAGATTATCCAGGAGAAATTTGGTATCGCTCTAAGTCCAGTGGATCAGATTGGGAATCAGATTGGCGTGAGAGTGGTGAAATTTCTGGTACATATGGGAAAAGATTAGAAGCAATTCAAATAAAATTATTCAGCAATGTCTCATTGTATTATAATGTATACTATCGTGTTTATGTTCAAAATAGAGGCTGGTTAGGATGGGCCAGAAATGGTGAGTCAGCCGGTACAAGTGGTTACGGATACCGTATTGAAGCTATTGAAATTAAACTTGTACCAAAATATACATATTTTGATACAGGCGGTGTAGCGTATTTAGAAAAGAAAACTACAAATGTTGTATATCAAACGCAGGTTCAAAATAAAGGCTGGTTAGCTACTGTTTCTAATGGTGCGACATCTGGTACAACTGGCTCAGGACTTCGAATGGAAACAATGAAAATCTCTTTAGATAATCAGGAATATTCAGGAAGTATTGAATATCGTAGTCATATTCAAAATAAAGGTTGGGAAACAACCTGGAAGAAGGACGGGGAAGAGTCTGGAACCGTGAACAAAGGACTACGACTTGAGGCAGTTCAGATACGCTTAACCGGAGAAATTGCTAATTATTATGATGTATACTATCGTGTTCATTCGCAAAATAAGGGATGGCTCGGCTGGGCAAAAAATGGTGAGTCAGCCGGTACAAGTGGCTATGGCTATCGGGTAGAAGCCATTGAAATCCAATTAGTTAAAAAGGGAAATTCTGCTCCAGGGAGCACAGCACAGCCTTATGTGAAATATGACAAAACGAAAGTTACATATCAAACGCAGGTTCAAAATAAAGGCTGGTTAGTTACTGTTTCTAATGGTGCGACATCTGGTACAACTGGCTCAGGACTTCGAATGGAAACAATGAAAATCTCTTTAGATAATCAGGAATATTCAGGAAGTATTGAATATCGTAGTCATATTCAAAATAAAGGTTGGGAAACAACCTGGAAGAAGGACGGGGAAGAGTCTGGAACCGTGAACAAAGGACTACGACTTGAGGCAGTTCAGATACGCTTAACCGGAGAAATTGCTAATTATTATGATGTATACTATCGTGTTCATTCGCAAAATAAGGGATGGCTCGGCTGGGCAAAAAATGGTGAGTCAGCCGGTACAAGTGGCTATGGCTATCGGGTAGAAGCCATTGAAATCCAATTAATTAAAAAGGGAAATTCTGCTCCAGGTTCAACTAAGAATCATTATTATAGTAAATAACTTTTGAAATCACTAATTTTATTTCGACTTTTTCGGAATACTACTCCGAAAAAGTCATTTTTTATAGACTTTTGCTGTAATCAATAGTATAATTATAGATATAGGAGAGAGAATATGAAATATATAAATCGTACATTAGAAAAAATTGTGGAAAAAACATTAGGAAATTTTCCTGTTGTTGCCATTACAGGCCCAAGACAAGTAGGGAAAACAACGCTTTTGGAATACTTATCGCAAAATATGACTGAAAAGATCAACTATGTTTCTTTGGATGATTTGCTTCTTAGAAGTCAAGCAAATGAGGACCCTGAACTTTTTTTGAGAACTCATGAGGCTCCACTTATTATTGATGAGTTTCAATATGCTCCAAAATTATTAAATTATATTAAGATAACAGTGGATCAAACGCGAAAAGAATCTTTATTTAAAAATAAAGAGGTCAAAACCTTATATTTTTTGACTGGATCTCAAGTTTTTTCAGCTATGAAAAATATTACGGAATCTTTGGCAGGCCGAATCGCTATTTTAGATTTATATGGTCTATCGGCAAGAGAATTGAATGGTTTAGAGGAAACAATATTTGTTCCTGATATTTCTTTGTTAAAAGAAAAGAAAAAATTAAAAAAAGTATCAACTTTAGAGTTGTTTGAAAAAATCATCAATGGTAGCTACCCAGAATTAAATTCTAATTCTTCGTTGAATCGAGAAGTTTTCTATCAAAGTTATATAAGAACATACATTGAAAGAGATGTACGGGATTTAATAAAGATAAAAGACGAGACTAAGTTTATAAAATTTTTGGGCTCCGTTGCAGCTCGGACTGGCTATGAATATAATGCTTCAGAACTTGCTAGTGATATTGAGATAGATTCAAAAACGGTTGATGAATGGATGAGTATTCTAGTAAACACGCACTTGGTCTTTCTTTTAAATAGTTATTCTAATAATACTGTTCAAAGAGTGATAAAACGGCCTAAAATAATTTTTATGGATACGGGACTCGCTTGTTTTTTAGCTGGGTATTTGACTGCTGAAACACTGGAAAGAAGTTCTTACAGCGGACAAATATTTGAAAATTATGTTATTTCTGAGATTATCAAGTCTTATACGAATAATGGTTATGATGCTCATCGTCATCTTTATTACTATCGAGATAAAGAAAAGAAAGAAATCGACTTATTAATCATTTATAATAATATAGTATATCCGGTTGAAATTAAAAAAAGTGCTAATCCTGGAAAAGAAGCTTTTAAAAATTTTGAAGTGGTTAAGAAATTCAATTTAGAAGTAGGGACTGGTATTGTTCTATGTATGATAAGCGAAATACTGGCTTTAGAAGAGGATCGCTATTTCGTGCCTATTGAATATATTTAAAAACTTCTTTCATGTATGGGGGATTAAAATGATTGAGAAAACAGTTTTTACAAAAGAAGAAGTTAAAGATGTAATGAAAACAAATTATAATATTGTAGTTAATCATGTGGAAAAGCTAAATCCAGGTAGTGCTAACTTGTATTCCTTAAATGGCAATAAATATATACTTAAAGAGTTACAATTTATGTATATAATGCATGAGATAGATAATGAGATTGCTATTATTAATCATTTAAGAAAAGGTGATATTCAGGTTCCAGAATAGACTGACTTAAAATATATGTTTTATATCTATTTGTTTCGGCTGTTAGAAAGTACTTTTGGTTATAAGTAATATATCGCTGATAATTCAAAGAAGAACTTATTAGAATTTGCTGATTTTCGAACTAGTTTATGTAGAAATTTGTTTGAAAATGCGAATAAAGTAGCCAATATTTTAATAAAAGAATTCGAAAGATAAGGGATTGTTATTATAAAATTCTTGATTTACAAATTTACTGCAAAATGATAAAATGTGGTAAATTTGTAAAGGGAACGTTAACGTTACTGCGTGGGGCGTTTTAAAGATTATTATGATTTGTATTTTTTGATTTCCTCGAAAAATTATTCTGTACCGCTTTTGCAAGAAGCAATTGTAAAAACTTTTAAAAAAAGAAATACTGATTTGTCTAAAATTAATTTAGTACTAAATGAAATTAATGAAAGTAATTTTATTAAAGAGTTATGGGAAAATTATATGCGTAGATATTCATATGCTGAAAATGTAAAATTTGAAACAATTATGAAAAGTATGCAAGAAATTTTAGCTATTATTAATTAAAAGGATAATAATTTAGAAGAGTTGGTGAGATTATGCAAAGAATAGCGATTATTGGTGGTGGCGCCAGTGGTCTTGTGGCCAGTATTTATGCAGTTGATAGTAATCATGAGGTGACTGTTTTTGAAGGGAATATTGAGCCTTTAAAAAAAGTATTAATGACTGGTAATGGTCGTTGTAATTATTGGAATGAGGATATGGATATTAAGTATTATCATTCTAATGAAGAAGAGTTTTTACAAAGTATTATTACTGAAGATAATCAAGAAGAAATCTTAAGATTTTTTGAAAAACTGGGAATTGTTTCTAAGGTAAAGAATGGCTATTATTATCCTTTTTCGAACCAAGCTCTTAGTATAAAGAAAGCTTTGCTTAGCGAAGCTGAGCGTTTAGGTGTTATATTTAAAAATAATTATCGTGTTAGAGAAATTCAAAAAGTAAATGATCAATTTGTAGTAGATAAAACTATGACTTTTGATAAAGTTATATTAGCTACAGGTGGAAAATCTTATCCAAAAACTGGTAGTGATGGTTTTGGATTTGGGCTTGCTAAGTCTTTTGGACATAGTGTGGAGTCTTTATATCCTTCGCTTGTGGCCCTTAAAGTGAATTCGAATTTAAATTCTTTATGGAATGGGGTGCGTAGTGAGGTCGAAGTTTCTTTATATGAAAATGGAGAATACAAAGCTAAGCAATATGGTGAAATACAGTTTACCAATTATGGTGTTAGTGGGATTTGTATTTTTAATTTAAGTGGTTATGTTGCTAAAGGATTAGGTATGCATAAAAAAGAAGAAATACGGATTAATTTTATGCCATTTTTAGATAAGGAAAAAATAGAAGAATGGTTTGAGAGTAAAGAAGAGTTATCTTTAGGCGTTATTTTGAATGGCTTTTTGAATGAAAAGCTTGTTAAGATTATTTTAAAAAAGAGTAAGCTTGATCAAGATGATTTGTATAATAATTTATCTTTAGAACGTCAAGAGAAACTAATTTTAAATTTGACGGAGTTTTCTTTGATTATCGATGGTACTTTAGATTTTGATCAAGCTCAAGTTTGTAAGGGTGGAGTAAGTTTGAAGGAAATTCATTGTTCTACTATGGAATCTAAGATTATTTCGGGGCTTTTCTTTGCTGGAGAAGTTTTGGATGTTGATGGTGATTGTGGTGGTTATAATCTTGGTTTTGCTTGGATTAGTGGTATGCTTGCTGGAAAGGGGGTAAAAAATGATTCGAATTAAGCAAATAAAAGTTAGTGTCGAGGCTAACAAAGATACTTTAGTTAAGAAAATTGCTAATAAGCTTCATGTTAAATCTCAGGATATATTATATTTGCAAATTATAAAAAGATCTTTAGATGCCCGATTAAAACCTCAACTTTTTTATGTTTATGAGGTGGATGTCGAGGTATTAAATGAAAAGAAGATTTTAAAAAAATGTTATCCTTTTGTTTCTAAAAGTGTTCCTATTGTGTATCAAGTTCCTCAAGCTGGAAGGCATAAGCTTTCTTATCGGCCAGTAGTTGTTGGCAGTGGCCCTTCAGGGTTATTTGCTAGTTATTTGCTTGCTAAAGAAGGGTATCATCCTTTACTTATTGAACGGGGAAGTGATGTGGATACTCGGGTAAAAAAAGTGAGTGAGTTTTGGGAAAAAGGTATTTTAGATGAAAATACTAATGTGCAGTTTGGGGAAGGCGGAGCTGGAACATTCTCTGACGGCAAATTAAATACTATGGTAAAGGACGTAAAGGGAAGAGGTAGAAAAGTTTTTGAAGTATTTGTAGAATGTGGAGCACCTGAGGATATTTTATATGAGCATAAGCCTCATATTGGAACGGATCTTTTACGGAATGTAATTGTTCATTTAAGAGAAAAAATTAAAGAGTATGGTGGAGAAATCTGTTACTTGTCTTGTTTAACAGATGTTGAAATAGAAGACGGTAAATTGAAAGCAATCGTTATTAATCAGAACGAACGTATTTTATGTGATTGTTTGATTTTGGCTTTAGGTCATAGTGCCAGAGATACTTTTACTATGCTTTACCAAAAAGGATTAGATATGGTGGCAAAACCCTTTGCGGTTGGTTTAAGAGTAGAACACTCGCAAAAAGATATAAATGAAAGTCTGTATGGTCTAAATTATCCAAAAATTCTACCACCGGCTAGTTATAAGCTTACTTATACGTCAAAGAATAATCGAGGGGTATATTCTTTTTGTATGTGTCCAGGTGGTTATGTTGTTAACGCTTCTTCTTCTAAAGGGATGTTGGTTGTTAATGGAATGAGTGAGCATAAAAGAGACAGTGAGAATGCTAATGCTGCGATTGTAGTGACGGTTGGTCCTAAGGATTTTGGTGAGGGTGCATTAGATGGTATGAAATTTCAAATGGAATTGGAAAAAAGTGCATATTTGAAAACGGATGGTAAAATTCCTGTACAAACTTATAAAGATTTTGTTTTAAATAAACAAAGTGAAAGGTTAGGAAGTGTTTTGCCTGTTGTTAAGGGAAGCTATTGTTTGGCTAATTTGAATGATTTTTTACCAAAGTATATTACCGACTCTATTAAAGAAGGCATGGTTCATTTTGGAAAAATTATTCCGGCCTTTAAAGGGGAAGATGCTTTGTTTTTTGGGATTGAAACAAGAACTTCTAGTCCTATTAGAATGGGTCGAGACGAGACTTTAGAAACGAATATTAAAGGAATATATGCTTGTGGTGAAGGTTCTGGCTATGCTGGCGGGATTACAACTAGTGCAATGGATGGACTTCGATGCGCTGAGGAAATTATTAAAAAGTATCAAAAATTAGATGATTAAAATCATATTTGCAAAAAAAATAGAATATGCTATAATGGAATAGTCCGAGGTGAAAAAAATGAGTTTAATTGAAACTTATGAATTTAACTCAATTATAGATGATATTGCAAATCATGAGGAATTTTTAAAGTTAAAAGAAGAGCTTCATCATGGTATAAGCCGTTATGAGCATTCGATGCGTGTTGCTAAAGTTACTTATAAAATGACAAAGAAATTGCATTTAGATTATGAGAGGGCGACGAGAGCTGCGTTGCTTCACGATTTTTTCTTTGATGAAAATTTAAAGGAATATAATTCTAAGGAGACTTTGAAGCTTCATCCTGAATATGCTTTGCAAAACGCTTTGAAATATTTTGATGTGGACACGAAGCAAGCCAATATGATTCGAGCTCATATGTATCCAGTTTATTTGGAAAAACCAAAGTATGCGGAGAGTTGGCTTTTAACAGTGGCGGATAAAATAGTGGCTGCTCATGAGATGTATCGTTATAAGGCGGCACTTACTATCGGGATTTGGACCATTTTCCTCTTTAATATGATTACGATTCAAAAATAGTATCGGTTTAAAAGGCTGATACTTTTTTTAAAATTTAGTAATTTTTAGTTTAGTTTTTTTCTTATAATTTATACTTGTTTATAAAAAAATCATTGTCTGACGCACTAGGATCTTTACTTTTGCAGCAAAAACGCGCAAGCTACGATAGATAAAGGGCTCGCGCG
>ERZ1643251.1145-NODE-1145-length-31615-cov-6.197972_pt1 | contig 31615 bp, 40 predicted proteins | sample MGYA00579261_ERZ1643251 | MGnify/ENA primary metagenome ERZ1643251 (study PRJEB29033, sample SAMEA4952267) | chicken gut metagenome | biome: Broiler Chicken; feature: Gastrointestinal Tract; material: Caecum | place: Ireland | collected 2018 | study: Broiler... | reverse complement strand
TTATAGTAGCCAACGGCAAGAAAGTTAAATACCCATAACCAACACCGAAGGTTGTTTCAAACATCTTATAAGAGCCATAGAAAGGAATCAAGATTGCCCAACCAGGTTTTCCTGCCTTACTAAGCAATTTCCAATAGCTCACTGTAGCAATCAATGTAGCTATACCAAATATCAGCAGCTATATCCCAAGTCCTGCAAAAGCTATGCCGACGTCAGGCTCGTAATACCCTCCGTCATAATAGTAATAATCACTCATCTTAAAACTCCTCACTTATTAAAAAATTTTTAATATTTATCAAAATTCCTTACGTATTAAACTAAGTTACTCTCCTGCCTAATACGATTTAAAATTTCAGTACCAGAAGCTAAAGTATTCTGAATCTTCGCAACTCTTTCATTATAGATCTGCTCTATATTATCAGGATTAACTACTACCCCAAGTTCAGTAGTTAACTCAGCACAGATAGACTCAAGTTCTTTTTTATTAAAGTCTATCTCCGCGGAAATCTTAGACGCCTGATCTTTATACTGTTTCAAAGTCGCGTTATACTGTTTTACCTGACCAATATCTACTGCATTATTCATTTTAATTTACCTCCGATTTAATTCTTAAGCTTGTCCAGATTTTAGTAAGTCTATTGCCTTTTTCTTATAACGTTCATCTACATCTTGCATAGCCATTATAATATCCTCAGGATTTCCAACTGCTCCCTCATGAGTATTAAGTTTATTAACTACGTCAGATATATCAACTCTGTTACGTTTCTCTTCTCTTTTCTCTGCCTTTGTCTCAAGTTCCTTGATATTAAAACTTTCATCCATAGGTAACAAAGGAATCTGAATTGCTTCAAACTTAAAATCCTCTGTATCACTTATAGTTAACTTAAGCATCATACCCGTAGTATCCATATGACCTTTTCGATAAGCAGGTCTACTCATACATCCAGGATAAACTACTACCATTTCATGAGCTACGTTATCTCTCATAACATAGCCACTAAATATCTCTTGCTTATGTATATGACCACAAATTAAATAGTCTACCCCAAACCATCTATCGAATCTATCTAACTCTATAGCCGCACCATAATCAGCTATAACTGTATCTTTAAACTTGAAATAGTCATGAGCCAAAACTATATTTGTCTTACTATCCTCAACAGGAAGTATATTTGTCTTAGTCGCACAACCATTATCAACCATTGAAAGATTTACATCGCCTATCTGAAGATTAGTAGATGGTCTCAATAGTCCTTTCTCTATATAATACTCGTACTCTGTCATACCATAACCAGCTACATCATGGTTTCCTTTAAGCTCAAAACGATTTCCCTTTGTCAACTTATACTGTTTTTCAAGCTCTGCCTCAACTTTACTGCGATATTCAAGGGTATGGAATCTACTAAACGTAAAGTCACCTAAACCAATGATATGAGTAGCTCCAATCTCTTCAGCCGTTTCAGTTATGGTCTGGAAGTATTTCAAACTCTCATTAGCATAATCTTTATGTCCACCGTAGTTCTTACTATTCAAATGTATATCGCCATAAACTAATATTGTAGCTAATACCATTTATATGTACCTCACTTATATCTTTAAGCCTTCTCTATTTTATCAAGGTCAATTACTATTGTCTCTCCACACTTAGGACAAGTTTCAGTAGCAACTCCAATGTCTTTCATCCACTTAATTACTGCATCACAATAATTATCTATCTGTACTTTAGCATCTTCCAACTGTTTATTTCTTTGCATAAGTCCTAAAGCTTTATAAGTTCTGTTATATACTGTCAAGTCAGAATCCGAAACATCAGCAGCGCTTGAAATATCCAAAGTCTGTAGCTTAGTCATATCTGCTTCAATCTTTCTCTATAAAGCTATTGCTCTCTGAAGATTGCTAACTTCGTTTATATTGATTTCACTCAGACCATTAACTGCTATATAATTTTTACTTTGCTCTTCACTATTTTTCAAGCTTTCATATCTTACATGAGCATTGTATATATTATAATAGCTATTGAGATCAATTTCTTCCAAACTGTCTGCTAAACTGTAAGTTCTGTACATATTGCCCAATTCTTCAAGATTGTCTAACACTCTATAAGCCTTATCCAAAGACATTACAAGAGTAATGCTTATCTCAGGTATACTAGAAAGTTTAGAAAGTTCACCAACTTCACGAGTTTGTACCTCTATCTTTTTCTTAAGCTCTAAAGCTCTGTCCAACTTATTTAATTGAGCTACTTCATTTTTCAACCTGTCTCTTATATTTTGCAAAGGTTCAAGGTCGTAAATTTTAAGAGACTTTGCCTGAGTATCTAAAGTTTCTGCCTAAATTTCCTTTTGATTTATCGAGGCTTTTAAAGCATTTGCTTCTTTAGAACCAAGTTTAATTGCATCAACCAACTGACTAATTTTTAAAGCATTGTACATAACTTTATAGTTTGTACTGCTTGCAGTAGTCACAAACAATAACTGATCTTCATAAGTTCTAATATGAAGAAACTCTTTTGTTTCTGGCTCTTCAATCATTCCCATTACGTCTTGAACTGCCTGAGGTAAGTCATTACTTAATTTAGCAGCTTCCCAAGTAGGCTTAATAGGATTTCCATCTGGACCTTTAGGGTATGTAACTCTATAACTATTTGCCGTAGCCATTTTCATTCTGACCACCTGAGTTCCATCCTCTAGCTCTATTGCTACACCAAAGCCTTTAGTTCCATCACGAATGTAGTCCTTTTGGTCTCTAGGTGTCGCATGCATCGCACAAACTGCTATCGCTTTAACTACTGAGGTTTTACCCTATTCGTTTTCACCTATTAAACTGACTATTGGGCTATCTTTAAAGTCTATTGTGACTTCTCCAAGGTTTCTGAAGTTTTTAATATATACCTATTTTATAGGACTGTAACTGTACATATTGCTTTCAACACATCCAATCAAAGTATATTTTTATATTATTCAACGCTTTCTAACTAAATCGTTAGTATAAACTTTTCTACTATGCCATACATTACCAGACCTACTACACCTTGTCATACCTGCCGCTTTCTTAGCCGCCTCAGATGCTGTAAGGTCTAAAGCTTCCTCAACATAAGGAGTATACTTTCCATCATCTCTAACATACAACGGAAATTTCTTGCCGTAATCAAACCTTATGGTATATACCACATGTTTTACATGATAAACCTTATCTGACATTAGGAACCCATACACATTGTAATTGTCTTTTTCATCGACATATACTTTCATCTTGTTGCCCAGGTTCCATTCTGTTATATATTCTTCACATTCATCAACTGTAGGAAATCTAAATATTGAGACCTGACATAAATCTACAATATCATCACTTAACTGAGTAGCTCCAAGTATCTCTGTATTCTACAACTTTTTTAAAAGCTGTTTCTTAGACATTTTATGTATATTTCCAGTAGTTGAGTCACATACCTCAACATCATCTGTATCATACACTTTTGTAATGTATAACATAGTATTCACCAACTGTATAAGTTTATTCGACCAGTTCAACTGTTCCATCAGCTTCAACTGTCATATCAGTTTCAACTGTTCCATCAATTTCAACTGTCGCATCAGTTTCAACTTCTTCTAAGTCTGAACTCAAATTTGAATTGTTTTCATTCGAATTATACATGGATTCAATTACTTTACTATAAGTATCCATACCAGAATCATAAGTACGCATCTTAATACCAAGAGTATCACAATCGTCAGCACTGAAGAATGAATAAACTCCAAAGTTTATGTTTTCGCGTCTTACTCTATTTCGCTCGTCATCAGTTAATTCAGGAGACAATAAGGCTTTCGCTAAAAGTTTATTATCTCCTGCACATCTAGTACATTCTTCATCTGGACAGCTATTAGAACGGCACTCAGGTAAATCAATTTCAACACCCAAGTAATGCGCAAGATTTAAAGTTATCTGACGCTTACGATTGCATTCACTCTTTGTCATAAGTACTTCCTCCGTTAACACTGTTATAACTCTTTTTCAAACTGTTATTATCTATAAATAATATAATATACACCTAATATTATAAAGTATTTATTAACTGCTCCTCCAATTTTCTGAGGTCTTCCTTAACTTCATCGAAAAAGTTCTTTATCTTAGGCGCAGGATTTATACCGGAACTCCCAGAGTATATAGACCTTCTATACATACGAATTGTTTTACAGGTCTGGTACTTATCCTAAAAGTAATCAAAAATTAAAGGTCTATCCAAGTTCAAATCAGAGTATTTCTGCTCTTTTAAGTTATATCTATCGTCCTCAAAGCTCTCAAAATTTTGTTCATGTGGAGCTATTATATACTATGTATCGTCCTCGAGTACTTCATAATAAACTTTATTCTTTAAAGTATGCTTCTTTAACTTAAAGTTTAGCTTACTCCAATCAAAGCTATCTAAGTTCTACCTAAGTCTTATCATATTCGTAAGTCTTAAAGGTAAAAATACTACGTCAGTAACATATCCTCCTGATGATGTTTTTCTTTTGGGAGTTAATATCAATCTAAACTCCCGTCTAATCTTCTGCTAAGTATGCACTTCATCTGCTATAAGGTATATATCATCAGCTATCTTGTACATAGTAGCGTCTCTACTTTTATTCTCAGAAACATATAAAATCTTATAAAGATTCATATTGTCATCATCAGAAACTAAGCTAAACATATCCCCGCTTCTGCTTATTGTCGTTCTCCAAGTTACCCCAGAGTTATCAACATACTTAAAGTTCAAATCATTAACAACTTTAGGCAAAAATCTCTTAATAGCGTAGTAAACATCACTGTCTGTACATCTTCCACTAGTGCTTTGCACCTGTCTCTTATGGAGTTCTAACCTATGCAACATAGTAGCATAATCTTCAAATCTATAGTTTCCATACATATTAGCAGTAGTCTCAGAATACCAAGCATCAGAAGTTTTAACATTCTATAAGCTTCTAAATTTTTTAATATTGTCGTAAGTTATAAATCCTGTAAGTATTTCTATATCTTTAGAGACTTGCTACATAAAATCAGGGTATTTGTTATATTCTGGATAGTTCTGCCATTCCTACTACAGCTTAATTGCTTTTAAAGCTACTGCCTATCCAACAAGAACTGTACTATCTAAAACATCTCTAGACTTAGCAGTTAAAAAGTCTATATATAATGCTAAAGCTACAATCATTCTTGGGTCAGCCTATTTTATAATGTTCAAGATGTCTTTCTGAATCTTATAAAGTTTATCACTTATAAATTTGTCATGCTTTATTCTATAAGTTATAAAATCTTGTAACTAAGGTATATATAAAGAATCACTTTTGCTATTATCGTTCTTGCTCTGCTTAATCTAACTCATTAAACGAGGATAATGTTTTATCCATAGTTCTGACTTACTTAGTATATGTATCTCTTGTTTAATTCTACGAATTATCTTCTTTTCAGAAGAACCTATTATTCTTTTTAACTGAGGTTCAACATAGTCAGACATATCATAACGTCTATAATATCCAAAATATCTGTCATAGTCAAATTGTCGATTAGCTTCTTGAGCCATAAACCCTAAGACTATAGACTTATTATTTCCTGTCATTATTAAACTATACTCTGTATTCTTATAGAAATTATCAAAGTCATCCGATATTATTGTTCTGTTTATCTAGTCAACAGAAAGCATCTAGCTCTGGATCATTGTAGACTAATAATTTGCTCCAATGCTATCGTAGAATTTAGTATAGTTTAATAAATATTTCCATTTGTTATTACTATTATTAGCTTTCTTAGCTTCAGGAGTTTTATCTTTTATCCATAAAGTATAAAACTGACCCTTTATAGTCCACACATTATCTCCAGATATCCTACCATTTGCAAGCTTTATAGGTTTCTAAGAGTTTCTCTAATTTTCTACAAGGTTCACAAGTTTTCTTTCACTGATATTAGCAAATTTTCCATTGCTATCACAGCACACTAAACTGTTATTGTTTTTCAATCTAGCTACAACATGAATTATCTGCTCAGGGGCTCTATCTGCCTTGTCATTCTAAAATTCAGGAAGATAGTAAAGTCTTCCAGATACGTTTATAGGTCTATGCTCTGTCAGCAGCTTAATTGCTTTCTGCCTGTTACTATTATTGCATAAGTATTTAACATATATACTCTTAGCCTATCCATCCTGACATTTGATACAACCATTAACAACACTGAAATTAGTAACTTCCCCACGCACTATTGCATCTAAAGTGTCTTTAAAACTTAGAAAAGTTTTATTCAATGTCTTATAGTCTATCAACATACATAGTATGTCATTCTCAGACGCATAAATCTATATTAAACGTAACATCTTTATCACCCCTGCTACAATAGCAAAATCTTTATCACATTAACAACTTTCCTTGCCCAGCCAAACTATCAAATATACTGTTTAACTACTGCATTATCTATGCCTCTGCTTTTGTCATTATAGGATCCACTACAAAGTACTTAAGCGTCTAATGAATAACTGTATATAAATTTGTAGTATCTATCTGAGAAAAATCAATGTTTACATCTGGAAATTTTGTTATATTTGCAAAAAACATAGCTAAGTTACGCTAAAATAAGTCAAGCTCTAAACTTGTATTAAAAAGTATCCCATCTATTATAAATATCTTCAAAACCATATACTAAGCTACAGCTATTAGACATATGATTACCATATCAGGAGTTATTTTAAATTTCTTACGCTCTATTGGCTTAGCTATGTCTATAGACTATAAATCAGGAAACTTTTGTTTCAACATATTACACCTACCAGAATGTACTAAACTTGTTTGTATAGGTATTATATGCTTTTTGCACTGCCACATTAAACTTAAAAAGTGCATTGAGTAGATAATATACGAAGAGCTTTGCAGGAGTAAAGCTATTTGCATATTATTTCGACTGCAAACTACATATAATGTCGATGTGGAACGACTAAGTATTCTACATACTTAAAGTATACAACAAAATAAATAATATAATATAAAACTATATATTCTATGATTTAATGTAGGTATACACGTTATAAAATCGAAGTATACGGGCAAAATAAAAGGTGAGTTACCACAGATTCCTCCATGATAACTCACCTTACTAGGACGACACAAAATTTATATTTGATTAAAACAACCCATCAAGATTTGAACGTCCTTTCAACAGTTCCAATCCTTAATCAGATCAGATCTGAATCGAACCGTCAGGGGTACCAAACAAGTCGCTAATGTTACTTGCGTTCAGGGTAGGAGCCGCAGGGGCCGCAGGAGCTTCAGGAGTCGCAACAGTCGGAGCTGCAACACTAGGAGCCGCTACGGTAGGAGCTGCCAGGGTAGGAACTGCAGGAGCACCAGACAGGGAAGGATTGTTGTCGGGAGCAGCAGTAATATACTCCAGATACTGAGCGTTGGGATTGACCTTCAGCTCTTTCTGATAAGCGTCCCACTGAGAGAACAGACTATCGGTAACAGCCTTAGCCTGCTCAGTAGACATACCAGCCCACTCAGGGAAGCCCTGCTTGTCCAGACCTTCAAAGTCGAACTTATTGAAGTCAGCGTCAATCTTCTGCTTCAGATTGGGATACTTAGCAGTCAAACGGTTATTAGGGAAGACCACAGAGATGCTAGGACGACCACCAACAACACGAATATCATCGCTCACGGGGTACTTAAACATCAGTTCACAGCCTTCCAGCTGGTCACCACTGTTCTCAACGGTACTCAGGATCTGCTCCAGCTTCTTATCGGTCATCTTCATAACCTTCAGGTCATACATGGGAAGACCGGTAGTACCATCAATCAGAGGCTTGTTACCATCGGTACGGAACTGAACAACCAGCAGGTAGTTATAAGAGCTGGGCTTGCGGCACTTCATCTCATTCATGAAGGTACGCTTAGCTGCGTCCATATGCTCCTTCAACTGATCGCTTCCAGCAGGCAGAGTACAAGTCTGCTCTTCCTTAGCCACTCGCATGTTAACGATGTCCCAAGCGTCACTGATGCGCTCACAGAAGGGGCAAGAACCATCATTGATTACAGTGCCATCTTCAGATTTAATCACAGTATCCTTAGCACAAACAGTGCTATGATAGCGACCATCAGGAGTAGTCCACTCATGGACGTTACCGTTAATCATCTTCAGACTACGAACAGTAATGGGATTGCCGTTCTCATCCATCTCGGTAGTTTCCTGATAAGGAATGTAAATCAGGTGGGTCTTTCCAGACTCAACACGATAACGGATAGAATTGCCATTAGCCTTGTCACGCAGATAAGCATGAACGTCGCCGACTCTCTTCTGGGATGCTTTAATAAAACTTGCCATAAAAATAACTCTCCTTACTCTCAAATAATTTGTTTTTCTTAAAATACTCTCAGTCTATTTAATATCATCCGAAGATGCTATTAACACTTAAAAGATAGTCTCTAACAAACTCTTTAACTCTTTTTCATTTATTAAAAACTATACCCACAATATACCAATGTCTAAAAACCAGACATAAACTTAAATTTTTATGTATTATCTATCTAATAGATTGTTAAGCGCCAAACACTTATAGACACTCAAAATCTTATCACTGACTGCCTTTTTCATCTCAAAGTCAGCTAGACATTTACAAGCCTAAACAACTGTTACCTAGCTACTTCTATAAGTTCCATCCCTTAATTCATAAGCTACCCAAAATTGTAAAGCTCCTCGTTCACTAAAAGATATCTCTATTGTCCAGACATTATCGTTATAAATAGGTATGCTGCCTTTTCTTCCAGATACATAGCTTAAAAGTACATTGTTTAATATATACTCGTTATGCATCTAGTATCTCTGTCTGGTAGGCTTATAAAAATCATCTAGGACCACAAAAACATTAAATTTTAGATTAGGCATAGAAAACTTGCAGACTTTTCCATAACTGATCTGACCAAACCATTTCTCAAAGCCTTTAGCAGCTTTCTGAGCTTGATAATCATTTAAGTTCTCTAAACTATATATCTGATCTATCACATCTTTATAGTCATTTGCTAAACTATAATGAGCATTATCCCATCTATCAAAGTATTGAAATATTAACATAAGATCACCTCAATAACACATTATAAAATTTAATATACTATTAAGGCAATTCAAGTAATTGAAACTGATTAACTGTTATAGACATATATACGTTGGGATAAGCTATTTTATTTTATCTATGCTTTTAGGCTCCTTAAATAGTTTCTTTCGCATTCTAAAGCTTTTTCAGCATCTAAAGGCCAATTCAAAGAAAACTTTTCGCAGAGCTCTTTTTCCCTTAATCTCTTGTCTACTATCTCTTCAACATTGTCGTCATCTACATAAATAGTGCCTACATAAAGATATCTATCAGCTATAGCATACATACAATCTAGGAACTCTTCTCTAGATTTTGCTGTTTTATCAATTTGTGGAAAGCTTATAGGATATTTAGCAAAGTCATCGTCTTTTACACTCTCAAACCACATAACATTAGTTAGATGCAGTATAACTTTTTTATTTTTAGCTATCTCGAATAACCAACGCTCACAATCTTCTCCACACGCCTGACCCCAAAAATGTTCTGTCTCACTCATATTCAACATCATTATAAGATTTTTTACTCCACGCTATAGATAGGTAGGAGCTATTTGACCAAGCACAGGAGACTCTATACAATGAGGAGATAATACCTCACACCTATCTATATCCAGCACCATTGCTTTAGCTTCATTCTATTCAAGCCATTCAGGCTCGAAAAAGCTATCAAACACTGTATCAACATCCGTTATTATATCCGAATGTATTCCACCCCAAATTTCAAGCATTTTAATCACTCCAAAACTTTGTTTACAATCTTAAATCATAGTTATCTTTTCATTTAAAGATGCTTGCCCATTATGAGGCTCAGACTTTATCCAATCTGCACAGGCATCTAAATATTCCTTTGCCCACTGCTGATTATCTAATGATTCAGCACATAATTGATCAATGTCCTTATATTTAAAACTTATGAATAGCGTCGCGCTTCTATTGCATTTCCAACCTTTTAAAGCTCTTAAACCTGGGTCATCTCGGTCAGGTATCTTGATTATTCCAAATCTGCATCTGTTTAACTGCTTCATTATAAAGTCACTGCTATGAGTACCACACATTGCAAATGAGTTCTGATAACCTAAATCACGTAATCTTATCGCGTCAGTGATACCTTCTGTTACAAATGCGTACCCCATTTCATAAGCAAGAGGTAGATTCTCTAAACCCCAAAGAGTTTCACGCCTTTGATAGTATCTAGCCGTTCCATAAATATATCTTTCATCCGCGCTAGGACTATATCCTACAAAGTTCTGAACTAAACCATCTGACGTCTTTATAGGTATAATCCAACGATTTTTGAATATCGGCATATTGTTCGTCGGAGAAATTACACCGAATGAATTAACTTCATCCAAGTATTTAGGATTCAGCATTTCTGCCATCTCTCCAACATAAAATATACCACATTTAATCACAGTGTCGACACTAAATTTACGAAAGTCAGCGAACTCTTTTAATTTGTCCTTATCTGCTCTAGCTAAAAGGTCATTGTAATATTCAGTAAGTCTTTTTTCATAAGCTTTTTTCTCATGTATAATAGCCTATATCTCACTCAAATGTTATCACCTTTATTCTGTTAAACTAAAGCTAGTTCTTTATGTTTCTGCATAATTCTAAAAGATTTATCTAAAACTTCCTTAGGTACACTCTACAATGATTCAGGAGCTTTCTAATCTGCAAAGATTGCAAACTATTGCTTATATCCTACAATATTTCCAGATTTATCAAAACTGACCCGATACCCTAAACCATCTGTCAAGTCAAATACCCACTCACGCTATAATATATAAAATTTATGTCCATCAAACATATACCTCACCATCAGAAAGTGAGCTTAAAGTACTTATCCAAAGATTCCCCTAAGACACTTTCTGCCTTATCTTTAATACTGTTCATATCATCTTCCAACATTTTCTTCCGGGAATTAAACTCTGTACTAGTCACAAAACCCTTATGAACCAAGTCACAGTAAGCAGAGTACTCCAACTGTATATGCAGTAATGCACTGAGTAATACTCTTTCTGCCCCGCTCAAAGGTTTTTCAAAATGTACAGTAGCAGAATATTCAACGACCTCAGTTTCGTACTGACGAACAAACACGGTTTTCTTAAAAGAAGAAGTGATTTCTGAAGAAGCTTCACCAAAAGAAGATCCCAGCATATCATCCATACTTACACGCTTTTTTACATTACTAACACTGTCCATAATAAACTCCTTTCGCTCTATAACTCTTTTAAATCTATACTATCTAATATCTCTAAGTCTTAAACTATATACTACCTAATTTATACTGTATTAAATCTGCATCCTTAAAGCAGCTATATCAGTCTGCTTAGACTCTTTAACAGGTTGGCCAGGTATTACATCCTTATACAGCTTGCACTGTCCGCCAAAGACCTTCTGTATCAAAGAAGGCAAAACTTTACAAACTATTGCAAAATCTCCATATCCAAGTTTTAATATATCTTTATTAGCCCAAACATATATAGGTATTCTATCAGATATACTCTGACCATCTCCAACTTGATTGAGCACTTCCTCATTATTATAATCGTCTATCAATATTTCATCCAAAGCTCTCATCTGATACTGAGATATTTGTTCAACACCTGTAAAGTCTATCGTATAATTAGGAAGTTCAACCTTTTTATCTGCAGGTATCAAAGCTGTTTTAACTGTAGTACCCTTAATAGCTTCACTGATATCTTTAGACTTTAACTTCATCATTTCGTTATTATCATTTGTAGGCAAATCTAATTTTACACGATGATCACTACTCTGAAAAAGTTCATCAGATTCATAATGTACTCCGCCGCTATAATCAGGCTCAGATTCTTTTACACTGTTATTCTTATCTAAAATGTCTGACAATACTGTCACTCCCATCACTTCACTGATTTCTTTAAAAAGAAAAGCCTCCTAAACAACATTCCTAAAGGCAATTAAAATTTACCTTTCATATAGAAATGTCATTTAAGAGGCCGTCTATCAAGTTAATATGAGTTACTGAACTCGTTCATCAAAGTCATACTTTGCAGAAGCAAGTCTAAGTCTCTTCTCAACTTCAGATCCATCTATACCTTTTACGAATACTCCAGTTCTACTAAGAATGTTACAGTTCTGTAAGAACATAATCTCCATTGCACCGTCATCATTCTCATCACATACGTGTTCGTAAAGATAATCAATGATTGCATCAGTCTTAGTCTCAGATATGTTACGCATATCGATGCCACATACCTTTCTAGTCTTAGACACGAAATTTCCGAAAGTAAGAATCAAATCTTGTACAGAACACCCATACATCTTATCAGACTCATCCACAGGAACAAACTCGCTATTTGTGAAGATAGAATCGTCATCAATGTCTACGAATCCTTCCTCGTCTGCATCATCTTCATATCCATTGTCCATATCTTCCTCAATATCAGGAACATTTGAACTGCTAGAATTATCAGTAATTCCTTTAAGTTTATTCGCTTCTGTCTGAGTCAAATAATCATCAGGATTACAGATTCCTTCAAGACCATTATGAACTATAAACTCTTTCAAACAAGTCTTAGTCAATTCATCATCTGTTAAACCCTCACTCTTAGAATGTCCGTACTTAAACTTTAAGTTAAGTAAGCTACCAATAGCGGGAGCTATGATTTGACCCTTGTTTTTATCATCAAGTAAATAGTTCTTTACCTTATCAATACGGAATTGCATGTTTCCGTCATTAAGTATCTTTAACCATTCATCAGGAGACTTACGCATATCAACTGCATCGTTTCCAGTAGAAAAGTCGTAACTGAAATGCATATTGTCATCACTCAAAGGCATAGGATCTTTGACCCAGATACCATAAGCATCCATTTCTTTTGTCCAGTTTTCCAGAAGAGTAGGATGAATCTCAGCATCCTTGCCTTTAGCTGCATCCCAGCTGTCTCCAACACCTGCACCAATGTACAGAGGTGGGAAACCATCTACCTTAAACTGCATGTTCTTGCCTATACAAGTAATGATTTTCTTGATATTCAAGTAACGAGTATCAATTTCAAACAACTGCTCGTCATGAATCATATTTATAATAATCATCTTACCAAGCAGTCGGTTATCACGAATGAACTTAAAGTTACGAGCTACCGAAATTTTAAATACGTCAGCTGCAGTGTTATGAGTTATAATACCGTCAGCAACGTAATATCCTTCATCAGTATTGCATACATCATACATATCAATGTATTCGTCAGTAATTTCTACAGATTCTACTAAAATATATGGCCTGCCTACACTAAGTTTAGAGGTAGTATTGCACTCCACAGCAACACCTTTCTCCAAATGCTTGCACTCCACAAATTTTTTAGTATCACTGACCTCAGATATGTTTTTGTCATAATTCAATACACTGAACTTATGAATAGGACTACAGATAAACTTCTGCCCGTTAGTGAACGTAATGATACACTTCTGTTTCTTACCAGAGTAAAGAATATCACCATTAGTCCACTTCTCGCCATTCCAGACATGAAGATGTTGGTTAACGACATCCTGAACTTGAACAATGCCATATTCCTTAGTCTGAATTAGGGCTTGAGGATATAAACAACCCTGAATGACCGCATTGCCTGCTTGACGTAGAGCAGCTGCTTTTCTAGCGTGATTAGTTTTACCATCCTTGTCTTCGAAAGAATAGTAACGTCTACGATGCCAGAAAGTCTGAGTATACTTATTAACCTGAGCCTGCTCTTTAACGGTATCAAAGAATTTACGAGTCTTAGGCTGATTTTTAAAGTACAGCTCATATTTTTCTTTAGCTTCTTCAATAGAAGCAGGTGAACTATTACCAGTCAAAAGAATTGCCAAACTTGCAAAGCCCATTCCGTATGGAATGCCGAAATTGAACGACTTCGCTTGCTTTCTCATGTCTCCAGTAACTGCTGCATAGTCTACACCAAACATTAAACTCGCCTGCAACTGATGATAGTCGCTATCAGGATCACTAAACAGCTTAGCTAGCCACTCATTTCCTGCTAGTGCAGTAAGAACACGGTATTCAATCTGGGAATAGTCAGCGTCAGCCATTAAATATCCAGGTCTCGGCTTGACCATTCGAGTCACACTATGTGGATACTGTTGAGGATTCTTTAAGTATATTACAAGTATTTAACGTCTGTAATATACTTTACATGTTATCGCATAGGCTCTTTATCCTATACTTCAGGAGGTTTCCCTCATACGCTAAGTCCAGTATCTTGGCTGGTTAGGCCGACTTAACGATACGTCTGTCTATTCAGACCTGGTCTGACTATCTCTTGTACCTTTAATATTTAAGCGATTTCTATATTATTACCTGCGTATATGCTTTAAGTATTTATTATACTTCTCGCGTATACAACAATCTATATTTATACTGTACATCCAATCATATAAGCCTTTTAAACTTAACCCCTTAGGAACGCTTAATATGAAAGCTGTCTTCTGACTTTGAAGTATTACTGGCTTTATATTGTAATCAGCACTACTCAACCCAGCCAATTCCAATATGTATGCTATACTCTCTATCATGTCAAGCCTTACTTCAAGAATAGATCCAGCATTTGCATAGAGTATTGTACCATCGCCATCCCAGATGCCTCTAAAATACATAGCTAAATTACTATCCTACAAAGATTCTAACACTTTTTTACTAAGTATTCTATTAACAACCTCTTTATTTCCAGCAATTCCTAAGCTTCCCAATATATTTAAAAGTTTCTTCTACTATATAGTTAAGTCATAAACAATAAATTCTTTATTATAACCGCTGTTCTCCTTATGATATACCCTTATTCCATTCTATACATTAAAATACTTAGCTAGGTATTCCAACACTTCCTTAGCTTGACAACTCATCTGAAGGACTACTCTATGATTTTTTATATCTATATAACCATCAGTAGCTATAAGCCCTAAATAATAACAGAATATCGGGTCATCTAAAGCCATCTTCTACTCATTGCAATAAGTTACTTTGCTCTCAATTTTAATCAAATTAAGCCCCAAATATTTTATTACCTTATATACAGCACCGTTACTTATTCCCCACTGTTCTCTTAATTGAGCATAAGTCTTATTTTTAGTTATATATTCGTCCTTAACATATTCAGGATTGCCTTTCAAAAAAGCTATACGCCCGCTTGAATCAAGCATGTCAAAAAACCTAGCATCATCTTCACTTATAAACTGCTACTTTATCATCTTTCCACACCCCCTTACTTTTATTAAAAGTATTAAAATATTTAAAATCACTTAATTATAAGGCACGTCCGCACTCGTGGGCTTTCAACCAATTAAACCTTGGTATAATAACCTAGTCGATTGACACATAAATGATTACTCATTTACTTCGTACAGTATTACACAATGGGGTAACCAGCCCCAAAGGCTCCACCGATTTCACGAACAGTTTACTTGTACGTTACCGTACAAGGGCCCAATCCATGTTAGGCTTAGATGCGCTCATTCTTCCCGTCGCAGCCGCAATCTGACCGAAGTGACTAAAGATATAACCACCTGGGTACATATAATACTGCAAGTTATCGAAGAACTTAGTCACCAAAGTATCCTGTTTCTTGTATTCAGAATACAAATGAACCACTGGGTATTTAGGAGAACCGTCAGGATTACGTTCCTTTAACAACGCCTTAAGTTCACGTTTTGCAACTGACTTCTTTTCGCCAGGATTAGGTATCTGCAACACATCATAGAATAGCGTCGCAACCTGACCAGGAGCAGCAAGGTTTAGAGGATGCTCATCATCAGAATCAATTATCTCACGCATCTGTTTACACAAGTCATCTAACTTAGTAACCTCTGCTTTAATCTTAATCTGATCGTCCTCAGAATCTACTTTCTTGTAGGTCTCTATCTCTTCCTTGAGTTTTGCATAAGCTTCAATCTCTTTAGCTCCTGCATACCCTACTAACTGACGGATTTCAGATTCTATTCTAAGGACGTCTGCCTTAGTCGATACACGAGCACCTTCAATCATACGTTCATCCAAACGATGTCCGTAGAATTCCATATATCCTATACAGCAACTAACAAGCATCTCAACCTGATACAAGTACTCAAGGTCTTTATGGTTCTCCAACATATCCTTCTTGTACTTAACAAAAAGTTTAAACGTAGCATCTCCATCAGTAGGAGCATAAACTCTGGTTCCGTCATAGTCCATGTAAGAGAAGTCTATCTTAGAACCTTTCTTGCTTCTACCATTAGCACGAGTCAAACCAGAATCGTCTTCCTTAAAATCAGGGAAGAAGTCTTCAAGTTCCCAAGCGTCCATACCGAACTCACGCTTTTCAAGGTATTTCAAAGAAGAAGGCTCGCCACGATTAGAAGTTGTAGAACGGAACTTATACATCAACTGATGCATAATCATCGTATCATCTACAAAGTTAGTATCAATACCATACTGATATCCAACCTTCCAGTCGAATGTTCCGTTATGGCCTATCATATGACCCTTTTCAAGAATATCACGGACACGCTCCATCAAAACTACGTCATTTCTAAACTCTTCAGCAGGAGTTTTCATAACATAGTCGTACATATCATCGTCATGTACTTCTCTAAGGTCACCAACTGTATATCTAGCTTTAATCTTTTCGATTGCCTTAATACGTTCAGGACTATTTACATCCTGATAAAGATTCTTGAACTTCCTATTGAAAGCAGGGAAATAATAACTGACATTCTCTTCTACACAGAAGATTATTCCCACCATTCTGTCAGCCCTAATAGGTTCATCAGGATGCTCTTTATTATATTCAATAAGTTTTCTCTGATAAACGGAGTTTATCTTACCGAAACAGTTTATTTTCAATCCTGTAGTCTCTGTATCGTATGCGATTGGTCCACTATACTTTTCTAACTGACTGAACAGGGCTTCTGCCTGAGCGTCATCGTTAATAATATAGTATTTCTTACCCTTTAACCAAGATACATCTTCTTTTTCCAAGGCTATCTCAGCTACGCTACGAATAACCACATCATTCGCGCTGTCGTCTACATTAGACTCAGACTTGCGTTTCTTTTTCTTTTCTACTGTCAGCTTAGTATATGGAATGTCAGGAACTTTAAAAGATTGATCACTTGCATACTCAATATGAATATACTGAGAAGCTGTATCGCTCTTTATCTCAGCTCCAACCAACTCTCCATTGAATAACTCAACAATATACTCAGTCTTAGTTTTGATAAACTGATGCAACATTGAAGTTCCCAATGGGAAAGGTATGGGAGTTCCATTTTTAGAGGTGCACCCTCTAATTCCAGCAGCTAAGAACTTCTCTGCTTCACGAGCCTTCTTGTTTATAAAAGAATACTCGCCAGTTTCATCACGCTTAAAAGCAGAAGAAACTTGCCCAGATGTGACAAGTAGCACTTCTATATTTGACTTGTCCTTAACTACTATCGCACCGTAGGTACCGTCTTTGTCTTGGTATTCACCTTTTGTTACCATGTCATCAACCTCCTAAGTTTAGTTTAGGCAACTATAATTTTCTCAACACATAACTCTCATTGTCTTTCAATAACTCTCATTGTCTCTCAATAACTCTCATTGTCTCTTAGTTTGCACATCCTGTCTATATTCACTTGTAATTTCTATAAAATAAAAATTACACCCCCAATACATTGAGGATGTAATTTAAGCATATATCATCATAGTTAACTGACCATTTAAAATTCTAAAAGCTTATTTTAAATATTGTACTGTATTACCAATACAACAACACCAAGAAGTTATCTAAACTTATCTTAATAGAGTTCTCCAGATTCATTAAGTATATCTATTGCGCTCTTATAGTTATCTCCTATAACTATTCGATTATTAACTATTTTTCTAGTTCCAGCATCTTCATTTTCATTGCTATCGCTAGAATCTTCAACGTCATTTAATTCATTTACAGCCAGTTCTTCCTTACAGTACTTGTACGACTTCTCAGATTTACGAGCTTCACACAAACCTATTCCGATTACTATTTCTTTAGGAGACCCTATTCTATAAGGCTCAACAGCCTTATCCATAGTAGCAGTATAATTCTTATTCTTTGTAGGATCTACAATCCATCCAGCCAAAGTACTATTATCTGTTACAAGCATTACCTGAGTAATTCCTAAAGCCTTCAGTCTACCCTGACACTGATATATTGCATCAAGGGCAAGATTGTAAGACTGTATAGCAGTAATAAACTGATGATTCTGCCAAAGTCTCTGACGCTTTGTCAAATGTCCTATAAGTCTTTTACCCTCAAAATCATTATAAAAAGCTACAGCAAAAAGTCCATAATCTTTTCCCTTAGGTCGTTTAAAAGAAAAATGACAGTATATGTACTTATTCCTAAGACTATTTAATTCAGTACTCAACTCAAATCCTCCAATCCTTCGACTTCCTCAATCTTAGCTTGAGTATTAAACATTCTTCCAAATGCTCTTATCGTTACAGGCTCAAGCACAACCTTTTCAAAAGCCGGTTTACTATTTAAGTCTATTAAAAATGTAATAGATCTATCATCTAAACTGCACAGACTAAACACTACTGATTCCTGTCTTAGCTGATCCAATAGTCTGTCCAATATAAACTATATTGCATGCCTGCAACTGTATTCTACAGGTATTTTATAGTACTTAGTATTAAAAGTCATTGTCTGAAAATAATCATACATGACACTATCATCTTCATTCCAGTATGCCTATCTGCCAATCTTGTACATCTTACTATATTTATAGGGTTCATTATCACCTATAATGTTCAATAGTACATCCGCAGAATTCTGCGTCATTATACCAACGTCTTTTAACAATTCCTCTATTTTTCTATGTGTAAATCCGAGGTCTTTATTCATCATTTCAAAAGCTATTATATTGTCTAAATCGTCGTAAGTCACACGAACTACAGTAGAATTATCGGGTCTTTTAATATAATTAGTACAGTCTACTCCATCCTTCTCAAAGTTTGCTAGCTCACAAGGATATGACCTTGCTAAACCGTCAGCACAAAACCAAAGTATAGGAATACTTCCATTACGACAATTCGTCTATATACCAGATAGCACCTTATGTATCTCAGCTAACTCCTTCTTACGAGAAGCCTAGGCACCTTTTATCATAGATTGAATCAATTTTTCATCGTTTAATATTGATTCTAAATCAACGTCCAATCTTTTATATCCGAGTTTAGTTAACTTCGAATTAAGATTACTACTTATTTCATCTTTCTGTTTCAAAACCATGTCCAATACACCCCAAACAAAGTATCTGCTTAATCTAACATGTCCATACTCATAGATTTCTCAATACTATTTTCAAAATCTTCCCTAGACTTATTAAAAGTTTTAAAAGCCTCTTCTACTTTTGCAGGAGTATCTAGGGTTCCAAGAAATTCTACAGATATAAGTCTATCCAAAGAGAAAGACCTAGCCTCACCTATTTCAAGGTCTATAACTGCCATATTGTTATTCTTTATATTGCAACGTTTATCATGCCCTGCAAGCTGCCCACCTAAATAGTCATATAAAGAACTAGCAGTATCCATATTTCTAGTAGCAAGCATTAAACGAATTTCGCCATTCTTCTTCAGAAATCTTATCATAGCAGTCTCACTTGCCAGACGCATATATAATTCGCCATAAGATATATTCTGGTTCATTTTAGACTCCTTAATTTTAAATTTTAACTTATTCCTAATATCAACTAGTATTGAAGCAAAAACTAGCACCCCAGAATTTAAGATATCCTGGAGTGCTAGCCATGTCATAACTTAGAATTAACTGCTTGCTTTATATCTTTAGCCCCGTATACAAAATTTTCTAGAACGTCAACAGCAGTCCTAAATCCGATATCATTAGCAGCTTTAAGTATCTAAACAAAAACATCGTTAGTCTACTATTTTTTCTATACCGTCTATAGCTGTTTCTTATTGACCCCCAGCACAGTCATTATGCTATCATACACATCATCGTCGTTTATCTTTCCTTTAGATATTAACAACAACTTAACGTATATAAGCTGAAACATATCGCACCCAAACTTATATCTGTAGCACTCATAAGATTCACAAAGTCTCATTAAATCATAATCAATTCTAGAAAATTCCTATCTGACCTAAGCATCCTCTACAAAGTCAAACTGACTACTTTGCTTGCCATCCTAATCTTCAAAAACACGTTCAGGTTGCTCATTTTTCATGATCTTTGACTTCTTAGTACAGTATTTCTATACACAAGTTCTTACACACTAAGATATATACACCTCAATGGGAGTTATTCCATCAGAAATATCATCGTATGCTTTATTTATATCATAGTCTTCAGTTTCATATAGATGTTTACCTAACTCTTGATAAATGTCCTCTATATCTTGTATCTATAACGCAGGTCTACTAAACGCTTTTGCGTTATTAAATATCATTTTCTTGATTTTCTAAGCATGCTAACTGTAATACTAAATTGTAGCTTTGTCCCACCCACATCTAGCTTGCTCTTCATCAACTTTTAAAGGTTGGAATACCAGTTCACTAAAGTCAAAATCAGACGTTTCGGACCCACCTATCTGATCTAACAACTAATTATAAGTATTTTGATTCTCGCTCACCGTCATAATCATTCAAAGCCCCCTAAACTTTCTTGACTGCAATAAAATATACACACGCGACCTAGGATACAAAAATCCCAGGCTACATGTGTATATACATTGACTCTATCTACTCTTTAACTGACTCTCTTTAAACTCTTATTGTTTGATATACTCTAAACTATTTGCTTCAATTACATCATTAGACTCAAGATTTTTTTCATACGTCACAACCACATTATCGCCTACGTTTACAGCAATCACATCAAGGTTGTCTACTACCTTTACCAAATAGTATTTATCATTTCCTTGAAGCTTAACTGCGTAATAGGAGTCTCCGCTCATAACAATATCACGAATATCTTCAATAATTCCGATGATATTCGAATATTCTACTTGCTCCACAATTTCATTTGGATTAGACTCACCAATTACACCATTGTTAACAAGGGCTTTTCTGTAGTTCTCCTCACATTCTGCCAAAGTCTTACCAGTCTCCACAATTTGATAAGACTCCACATTCACCATAGCATACATCTTAACCAAACCGTCGTAACCCTTCAAAGACATGAAGTAAGTGGGCTTGTCAGCGATATTCAGCAACAATGGGAATGTAGCCACATAGTCCATCTGCTGTACCTGACTCTGAGCAGAAGACATAGCAGAACTTTCGGTAGCTCCAGATACATTGTAGAACTTAGTTTCCTTAGTTCTCTGATTTACCAGCAAGAATCCAATATTAGATTCATCAGACGTTACAGAAGTTACACCAGTATAAACATACACATCATCGTTAAGCACAACATAATTATAGCCCTCTGTAGTTTTAGTCACGCCAACCTGACCAAAAATACTGTTCCAGAATCCACCATTGTAAGAACCATAATAATCGTATTGTTCAATCAACATAGATGCAGGATAAAGTCTGTCTACCCAAGAAGGAACTTCTTCCAAACTATATTTGCTATAATCTCCTGTAATAGCATTAACCATTACAGCACCGTCCACATCAGTACCACCGAACAGTCCGATAGTATTCTTAAGAATGGGACAAATCCAATAAGGAGTTCCTTCGTCATCTACCTCAAACACAGGAGTTCCAAACTTAAGAGTTGGGAACGCAAATTGAACATGGCGCATCAGGTTATTTCCAAAATGTTCAGCAGTAGAGTAACGAATGCCTTCATCTACACGAACAATGTCCGCTTGCTGAGTTACCATGTCCACTACTACATATCCAGGGATTCCATTATTATGATTGTTGAACCAACGGAAAATATCAGCGTATTCCAAACCAATCAAACGAACAGGACGCCCATTATAATTGATTTGATTATTAGTATCCATCAATTCATACTGACTAACAAGGTCAGAAAGCTCACCCAACTTTCTACTGCCAATTTGCTGGGCAGAATCAGAGTCTAGCATAGGAATTTTGTTGTAAGCCACTTCCTGAATATCAGTAGCAAAATCACCGTCTTCTACACTCATCATACTGCTATACTTCTTAGCATTAAAGACAGGAGAGCTTACAATAGCAGCTGCAACCAAAAACACTGCAAGACCAACTGATACAATCAAAAACATGCAATTTATTACAGCCTCAGTCTTTTTCGCTACTGCATAGCCATCTTTTTTGCTGTACAACAACGCATTTAATATTAAGAATACCACACAAAATACGATAAGTGTGATTGCCACAAAGATATACACCTCAGGAAATCTCGGGTTAAACGATGGTAACGCAAAGTAGTAAGCTACGCCTGCAAATACAGCAGCTACAACTGCAGAAATTATAGCATACTTAATACTAGCCAAGCCTTTCTGTTTCTTCTTATTCAGTTTTTCTTCCATTTGTGCTTCCTCATTATCAAAGATTTATTATTTCAAACTGACCATCCAACTATTTACATCAGTTCAAAATCCTTTTCGACCTTGTCCAAAATCCCGATAAACTGATCCTTATGACCAGAACGGAACTTCAAAGCCAACGTCATAGCTTCCATGAACTCAGGATGGTCTTTATTGATATTCTGAAGTTCAACGAAAACTGACTTAACGCTCTTAGAACGGCTATAACGACTAATTAAAGAGTCGATGCTCTCAACTTCTCTAAAAAGAGAAGCAATGCAAATCGTAGTACCGTAGCACAAATCCATGCAGGTCTCGATAGCATCACGAACGCTCAACTCAACTTCAATATTGTCGATATCGTCATAAGAAGAAGCGTTCTTATAAGCCGCTTGGAAGCCAGACAGCTTGTCCTCACTGTCAGACTCATCAGCGGAAGCAGCTACAAGGTCACAACCGTTACGACTTTCAACATAACGAATGTCGTAACGCTTGTTCAAAGAATAACCTTTAATACGCCCGAAAACAAACTGACGAACATCAATTCCGCAGAGTTCGTAATCATATCCATGACCGTCGAGCTCGTCCTGACGAATAGATACATAAACATCGTTCAGGAGGTCGTTCACCTTATCAGGATGAATACCCATTTTCAGAATACTGTTACGAATCTCGTTCATGTTTTCCTCTATAAATTCAGAAGCCTCGAAGTTCATTTCGGGCACCTTCAAAACAGGAACGTATCCAAAAGCAGGCTCATAAGCCTCAAAAGCACTGAAGGCACCAGGAGTCTGGAGAACCCCCTCAATTGCTATGTAAGTCGCAGGGTTAAGAATGGTGATATCACTCAAACTCACATTGCCCGTGTCTTTATTGCTATGTACATTATCTCTCATAACTCGTTCACATATATTAGTCTGTACGCTTAAACTCATTTTATCCTCCGTATCCACTCAATGCACAATGACTACCTAAAAGTTTCGTTCTCAAATTTCGTATTTTTATTATATCACAAACTTGACAAAATTTCAACTACCTAAACTGACAAAAATTTAGAAAATTCAAACAAAATTTTGACAGATTTTGTATAATTTGCACAAAATCTGGAACGTCCTATGAATTTACACTTCAGACATAACCTAAATTTTAAATGCGTTAAATTAGAAGAAGAAGCTACTTATATCTACAGCTCCCTGTACCGTCTTTTTACTAGATGTATCACCCTCCTTATTAGGAGTCTTCTCCTTAGGCTTTTTAGGCTCCTTGGGTTTATCGCCGCTAGAAGAAGACTTAGTTTTATTAGCAGAAGATACTGCCTGAATATCAGAAGTTATTTCGATATACTTAATACATCCGCAACCGTCACAACCCTGACACTCATGATTCGCAGAAGGAGTAGGCTGCTCCAAAGCATCGTCGCAATAAATTGCCATAAGCTCACGAGCTTTAGCGGCAGTCAAACAGGCAGAATCTTCAATAGCCAACGGACTCTCACAAACTGCTACACTCTTAAACCTCTTGTCATCGCCATAAACTATATCTGCTACACGCTTTCTTACATTGTTCATCATAATTTCACCAATAGCAGAAGTTCTATCACGAACGCATACCTGATCAACATCAAGGTCAAGCAGATCATAGAGAAGGTTTTCAACTTCATCAGGAAAAGCATCATTCTCATTTACATAAGCTAACCACTCGTCAGTAAGGTTCAAGTACACAAAAACACACAGCTTATCTATCGATTCCTTAAGAGTCTTAACACCCTCAAGCACTTCATCTGCATTACTATTGCCTGCACTATAATTTACATCGAGTTCTGCCAGATGAGCAGAGTATTTAAAAATTCCCTTAAGTCCTTTAATATATTTTGCTATATCGCTATACTTGTCGTCAACCTTATCCTCACTGAATCCACTCAGTCTATAACGAATAAATGGAATATCTTTAATGTCCTGCTTTTCAACTTTGCTAGTACCATCACCAGTAGGTACGACTAGATTAAACTTTCCACTGTCACTTACTTTAACATCGTAAAGCTTCTTAAACATTAGACACGTTATCATCAAAATACCTCCAAAACTAACTCTTTAAACTTTAAAGTTATCTATAATTATAAACTAGTTCTAAACACAGCTTAAAACTTTTTATGAAGTCTGTTCACTATTACCTAAAATTATTTAACTAAATTTCTTTAACTACTCTCTCCCACTTCTTAATTCCTACTAAACTACTTCCAATCCCAATTTCCCAAATTTACCTCTCGAAAATCATCCCGAAACCAAACTTAAAAATTTGACCCAAGTATACCCGGTTTTTTAATCGAGGCATATCAAAAATTTCGTCAATGTATCTACTGATAATTTATCAAAAATTCTGGATTTTTCATAGTCTTAATATTTGATTTTGGCTATCTAACCTAATTCAAACAAGTAGAAAATTTATTTAAAAAGCGGAAACACATTTAATGTCTATCAATTTTTTAACTAGTGATTTATAAAAATCTCAACTAGTCTTTCATACATAAGTATCCCCAATGGAACCCCAATGTATTCACACCGACCATCATAAGTCCTTAACGTCCAGACTCTCTATCAGGATTGAAAGTTGCATAAGCTCTTCCCATGATTTCGGTATCTTCAAAAGATATGCTCCAATTTCTAGGGAGTTCAGGATATTTCTTCCAATCTTTCGCAAGTATACCAGCCTTTATAAGTGATCTCTCTACCTTAAGAGGATTCAAGCAACTCTGTAAGTATTTATCAATACCTCTTTGCCTGTAATACCCGATCTCTCCGTTAGGCTTAATAAGCTGAATGATTCCCTCTCTAATAACTATTGCTGTCAAATAGTCTCTCATAGCCATACTAAACAACTCCTTTGTATAATTTTTAAATATTTTGTATAGCGCTCTTTAAATCATGCTCAACTTCATTTTCCTGTTCAATTCTAGCCTGTTCATTTTCCTGTTCTATAAGTTTCATATGCAATTCCTGCTGTCTTACTTTATTTTCAAAAGCTGACTCTTCAAGCTCTTTAGCTCTTTTGAGCAATCTTTCATCATAAACTACATCATCTATCTCAGACATTCCTACTGATTCAATACTATCTATATTGATATCATAGTTCAACATACAAGGATTTAATATACTTCTAACAGTGACCCTATACAAAGCTTCCTCGTAGCTACGCTTATTCAGATAAGTCGTATTATCTAATAGCAGACGCATATAAACCCAATCTCTCAGAGATGTTCTAGAAGCTATAAAGGCCATTCTCTTAAATCTATAGTCTGAAACTTTATTTAAAGGATGATCCTCACCCAATCGTCTTCTAACTTCTTTAAGAGAGTATTTGATCAGTACTGGAATGTTACCTTTATTTATCTCTTGCCTAAAAGAAATATAAATATCTATTTGTTTTTTAAGTCTCTTGCATAGATCCTCTGCTCCATACTCCTCTATTAAAGCTCCAAGCATTCTAAACACTGCTTTACGATTCGTAGGAGTATCGTTTTTAAAAGGTATTAACAACTTATCAATAAAGTCATCTAGTACACAGTTATTGATACCCTTCATTCTTTCAAGAAGCTCTTTTTTATCTAATACATGACCTTCATCAAAATCCAAGCATATGTTAGTTATCACTGCATCATAATCATCATAAGCGTTGCTCATCCGAAATATAAAAGTCTCAATCTCAGGTTTATTTATTACTATACCATTGTCTTTAAACTTTTCTACAACGATACTGTATAAAGTATCTTTGTCTGGAAAACTTAACTGAATTATATGAACATAAGGACTATTATTAACAGTCTTATCCTTCAAATATTCCAAGTATTCTTTAAACTCTGTAGAGAATAAAACCAGTATTCCATTGTCTGATGGGTCTTTAATATAGTTCTTAAACCAATCTTTCTGTTTTTTCGTCAACATTGATATAGGAGTACTGCAATACCATTTACCAGTAGTAGGCATAACTGATATTGATTCTCTAAATTCGTCAAAAGATAAATTATTAGAAAACTGAAGATTAGCCCCATCATCAAGCTTTATACCAAATTCTGCAAAGAGTTCAGGATCATACTCAATGTCTCTACCTTTACACATTGCACGCACTTTATCGCAAGCCATGTTGTTGAATATTGAATAGCTGCCAGTAACTATTAAAACTCTAAGATTATCAGAAAATAGTTTAGGATTGTTAAAATCCTTGAATGTGTATTTCATCAGTCCATCCTCATAACTTAAAAATATAATTTTTCAATCACTAAATATCTCACTGTATAAAAACAAAGAGGAAGAAACACTGTATAAGTATTCCTTCCTCTCTTCATTAGCATTTCATATCAGAAAGTCTTACTTACTCTGATAAACTCTACTGCTATATTACTTGATTATAATGTTCTTACATACAACAGCAAGTCCACTAGCACTGTTTCTCAGAGTATACTTGTTACCTTGACCACGATACTTAGTATTTATCTCCCAGTCACTAGAATTCATAGTATGAATTGCTCTATATCCACTAAGCTCACACATTGCAAACTTATGAAGAGCTAACTCACGAATTGCTTTCTCACTGATATCATCATACTTTTCGAGAGACTTGTAAATAACTTCAGTATCTTTTACAACTGCCAGATAAGCCAGCAAATCACGAACACCCTGAGGAATATAAGTCCAGTCACCAGCAATCAAAGCGTCGTTGATCTTCTTGAATCCAGTCAGCTTGCCATACTTATTAGTATACTCAATTTCTATAGCAGAATCGTCCTTTTCCTTAGTAGACCTAGCACTCTGCTCGTAATATCCACTAAAGATATTCACACCCTGCTCTAGAAGCTCTCCAAGAATAGCATCACTCTCATTTCGATAAGCTTCCACAACTCTTGATCTGTCAATCATCTTATTCTCAAAAGCCAATCTAGCTTCGCCAAGAGTCTCATGCTTTACAGCAGGATTCTCAACTCCATTGACTTCAGCCAAAATCTGAAGAGCTCCAGACTTATCATTTATAAGAGTTTTGCACATCTTACAAGTATAAATATCAGTTACGAGCTTATCAATCTTATCGTTATTGCAGATTAAACTTCTAGCATGTTCATCAGACAAAACATTAAGTCCATCAAGGTCAATTGCGATAGCATAGTAAGCAGAACTCATTTTAGTCTTAATTGCCTCAATGTCTGCCCTCGTAAGATGATCAGTTACATCACTGAAAGAAACTGCTCCACTGATATTGCTTACAAAACCTGTAAAGTTTTCCACAGGAACAATAAACTTTACCACATAGTCATCTATCTTACCGTTCTTGATTAAAGAAACAGTTTTGAAAGCCTTAACAGGCAGAGCCTTTCCACCAGCCACACAATTTCCAGAAAGTTCACCAGTGATATTAGCGTTCAAATTCTTAGCAGTAAATTTCAACTTAGGTCTAGCAATGAAAGTACTATTGATAAGAATGGAACCCATATGAGTTACGCCAGTATCAATAAGTATATAAGCTTTACTGTCATTTGCCAAATCAAATAAGCTCACAAGGTCAATACCGTGATTTACAGGATTTGCCTTTGCTACAGCATCTCTATTCTTGAGATTTACTACCTCAACTTTAAGGTCTTCTTTCTTCTTTCCACCAGGTTTACCAACGATGTAAGGTACATCATCTTTTCCATTTACGACTTTAAAATCAAGATTAAGGACTTCAGACACTTTCATAATGTCATCGCGCTTAATATCCAGACGTTTTCCGCAGTACTTAAGAACGTATACCAATACATTCTTAGGATCGATGCTTCCGTTATACTTGATTCCTACAAACTCGGCACTGTTCTCAATAGGAACAAGTCCCTCATTAGTATACAGTTGCACAGGGAAATCCCTAAGTCTTACAGTACTTCCTTCAGGATATACCACCTTTGCCTTTCCGTCGTCAAGTTCCACACTAACTGTAGCGGTCTTAAACCCAAGTTTTGCAAGGTCCATCAAATGATAACTACGAGTTACTGTTTTATTAGGAGCTTGCATAACACCAAGTTCAGACGCTTTACCGGAAACAGTGAGTCCGATAACATTCAGTTTGTCGTCAATAATAGAACCAGATACTTTAATCATATAAATCCAACCTTTCTTAATTAAATTTTTAATTATAACTATATTACACAAATGTCTTTTTCATGGCATGTAACTTTCACGAATGTACATAAAAAAGTACTATTAAGATAGTTTGTTTAAGTATTCAACTTTTTGCACAAATGATACCCAGACAGCTAATTGCTTTTATCAACTAGTCATCTGGGTATCCAAAGTTTATTTAATTTTCCTATCTGTTAAACAATCACAATCTGACAAGACCTCATGGTTGCCAAAGCAGCTTCGTGGCTTTCAACTGTTACTCCGGCACAACAATCTTTATACACATTGATCTTTGCCTCAGGATAATAAGCTTTAACAACGATCGCATTGCTTACAACACAAATATCAGTGCAGAATCCCATAAAGTCAACTGCCATCTCAGTATCCTTTACGCTTAGGCTCATAAGGTCATCAGCCAGTTTCAAAGGCAGATCTACAGAACCAAAGGTATGCTTTTCTAGAAACTCAAGATTCACCCCACTTACATACTCGTTCACAGCCTTGATTACATCAGGATGAACTTTCCAACCCTCTGTACCTTTGATACAATGAGCTACGGGTAACTTCTTTCCTTCAGAAGTCTCGTAATAGTTATCAAAGTGAGTATCCTGAGTAATATAGAATTTTAAACTGTATTCGTCAGGAGTCCCTACTGCCTTTCTCCAATCAGCTACTTCTTGCTCAATCTTCTTAATGATATTAGGAATTTTCTTGATAGCCTCATCATTCTTAAGACTGCCGGTAGTGAAATCTACCTGAGGATCTACAATCACAACTGCTTTAAACTTGAAATTCATAAGATTGCCTCCCAAACTACTTTAGCTTACTTATACTAATATATGCTATTAAACATCAAAGAACTGCAATGCTCTCTCAATCTTAGGGTCGAATGTAGGCATTGGCTTGTACTTAAACAGATTTGCACGATGTTTCTTATCAATCAACTGCTTCTTGTCTTGGTCTTCCATCACTCCAGTATTGATATAATCATCAAGTTCACTGTATCTAAAACCAAGATTATCTTCATCAGTTTTATTGCATAAGCCATCAGAAGGAGTCTTATGAACCAATTCTTTAGGTAGACTCAAATAATCTCCAATTGCTATAATTTCCTCAACAGTGAGTTTGCCTAAAGGACTGAACTGTCCGGCAGCATCACCAAACAGCGTACTGTAGCCTACCCAGTCTTCGCTAAGGTTACAAGTATTTACTACTCGACCATTAAGCGTCTGAGATACTGCAAACAACGTAGTCATCCGCAGTCGAGGAGGCATATTGATTTTTGTATTGTCACTTACTTCTCTTTTAAGTCCGATTCCGTATAGACCGTCTTCTACACCATTCATCAAGGCTCTGTAAGTATCGTAAATGTTTACATTGATACGTCGAATACCCAAAAAGTTAGTGACCTTGATGCTATCTTCGATGTCGTCCTGAAAACCATTGGGCATTGTTACTCCAATTACTCTGTCTTTACCCAACGCCTCGACTAATAAACCTGCACAAACTGTACTGTCCTTGCCACCAGAGATTCCGATGATTGCATTGCAGGTAGGTCCATTTTTCTGAAAGTATTCACGAATCCAATCAATTAAGTCATTCGTCACTTTCACAACGTTAAAATCTTTATTCATATTGATTATCCCCAATTCTATTAGCTCTGTATTTTATTAGAACTTACCATTCCACAGACGATTACGAATTTCACCAAGAGTCTCCTCTTTTACCATCTTGCCGTCACGGAATACAACTTCAAAGAGGTTTCCATTCTTCTTAGTATACTCATCATAATCAGACTGATAGAGGTCATCACGATACTTGATTTCTCCATCTTCCTCATATACTGCACACAAACCCTTGATGCTCTTCTTGAAAGAATCTTTGTCTGTCACAGGGTCTTTGAAGATTTTAACTTCCTTGCCATTGATTACACCGTAAGTAGCCTTGATTGCCATGCAGAAAGTATCACGAGTAAATGGACTAAACTTACCGTCCTCAATAATACACTGCATAGAGAAACTACCAACACCAAGAGATACGTTAGACGCCGCAAAGCCCGCCTTTTCAAGACGCTTGTAAATTTCTTCACAGTATCCAACAGTAATACTATCTCCGTAGATGGCTTTTACATGAGGATCCAAAACTTTATAACCCTTGCTATTTACTTTACCGCCAAAGATATTCCACAGGTGATAAACTGTTTCAGTAACAATATCAACAGGGTTACCACTATCACCACGAATCAAAATTGTTCCATTATGATTCATGATTTCATTATACAGCTTAGGAAGAATATTGTCAACGAGGTTCCAGTAATCGTAGCTGTCAGACACAACGCTGAAGCAGCTATCAGGATAAAGTACAGTGAGTAGACGACGCAACATAGTGATCTCGTCACCATCAACAGCAGCGTTACTGCACATCACACTATGCTCAGTGCTAATTGCACCATAGCCTACCTTATCTTTAGAACAATCGCAATTGTAATTCTTCTCCAGATAAGGAATAGTAGGAACAGTCGCAGTGTTTACAAACGACAGACACCAAGCCGCAGAAGACTTGATTGCACTGAAGAAGCTTTCCTGTCCACGGAAAGAGAAGTCTCCCAAGGCGCGGCAGCGCTCAAGGTTATCATCACAAGTCTTATCATAATATTTATTCACGATATTACGATACATCATACCGACCGTTGCACAAACCATAGGATGCCAGGTTTCAGCACTAATAAGGCTCTCAAGAAACTGAGGAACCCATGCAAAGTCATCATGGGTATTTTCCATTCGCATAAACGGAACATGCATAGGACACTTAGTACCTTCAGGAAGAGCAGAAATCTCAATCGGAAGGTATCCCAGCTGATGAAGTTCACGCATCTTCTCAATATCATATACCTGCTTGCCGATCGTATTGTCCAGTACATGAGA
>ERZ1643251.1141-NODE-1141-length-31677-cov-10.021599_pt1 | contig 31677 bp, 30 predicted proteins | sample MGYA00579261_ERZ1643251 | MGnify/ENA primary metagenome ERZ1643251 (study PRJEB29033, sample SAMEA4952267) | chicken gut metagenome | biome: Broiler Chicken; feature: Gastrointestinal Tract; material: Caecum | place: Ireland | collected 2018 | study: Broiler... | reverse complement strand
GTGTTCGCAAATTTTCATGAACAGGCACAGCCTTTGCCTCATGAAAATTTGTCTCCAAGATTATGTCAAAGCATATTTTTTCTGTAGCAGCATATTTGATTTTCGTTTGTGGCAACCAAAAAATTAACGAGGGCACGCCATTGGCTAACCGCTATTTTAGTTTAGTTGAAAACCTACTTTTATGATATCGCGGCTGAGATAGATAAAACTTGTCTATTCGTAATCAAACTGCCTTTCATTTGTTACAATATTTTTGTTGAAAAATGTCGATAAACAAAAAATTAAGGGGCTAGAATATTTCCCAATTTGGCTTATGCTACTTTTTGTGATTATGATTGCGGCAATCTCTCAAACTAACATAGATGTTGCGCAAGAGCAGATTTCACTCATCCAAACAATCACATTGTCTTTTATCGCCATAAACATTTCGCTGCTGCTTTTCATTTTGCCGTCTTTGGCTAACAAAAGGGATGCCTGCAAAGAGGTGTTAGCCTCAATGGAGGAAGGAGAGGTTAAAGAGGAAAAGCAAGCGCAAGTTACTGTTCTGTCGCAAGTTGTGAACATGATTTTGCTGCAAAATTTTTGCTCGTTTATAATCTTGCTCGCAAGCACTTTTGCAATAATTTTTATAGCAGACAGCATTTTAAAATTTGCATTTTTAATTTCGTCACTGCTTATTCAATCGTCATATTTCTTAAATCTTTTAATGTGGTTGTTCTTTATTTATTGGCAGCCAGTAAATGCAAAACAAAAAGCGCCGCAAAATAATAAAGTGCATTTTAAAGATAAAAATTTTTAAAAAAATTGATATAAAAATTTTAGATATATGATATAATCAGTTTGTATCGAGAATTTTACAATAGAGGGGTTTTATGAAAATTAAATTTTCAAGCGATTCTACATGTGATATGCCAAAACATTTTGTGCAGGAATTTGATGTTTCAATCTTGCCACTTATTGTAACGCTTGGCGAAAATGAATATTTGGATGGCGTTAATGTTCAGCCTGATGACCTTTATGCGTATGTTAAGCAATCAGGCAATTTGCCAAAAACGGCTGCAAGAAGCGTTGACGCTTATAAACAATATTTTCTTAAACTTTTAAAGAAAGCAGATGTTGTTGTTCATTGCGGAATTGGCGCAAAACTTTCTGCATGCTATGAAAATGCTTGTGCAGCGGCACGCGAAATCGGTGAAGATAAAGTGATTGTTGTTGACAGCAAGGCTTTGTCGGTGGGGATTTCTTTGGTGATTTTAAGTGGCGCAAGTGCGTATAGGGCGGGTGCGAGTTTGCAAGAGGTTGTGGAAAATATAAAAAACGCAGCCGACAATGTGCAATCATCTTTTGTAGTGGATAGGCTTGACTATCTGCATAAGGGCGGCAGATGCTCTAAATTCACTTTTTCTGTTGCAACCTTTCTTAGAATTAAGCCAAGGTTGGAGGTTGTTGATGGCCTCTTGATTAACACAGGCAAAGAGGTTGGCCCATACAAATCTGTGGTTCTAAAATATGTGGATGCAATTTTGAAAAAGTACGACAAACCTAGAAAGGATTTATGCTTAATTGCACACACAAAAATGGATGAAAGCATTGTAAACAGTGTGGTGGAATATTTGAAATCCAAAAATATTTTTGAGCATATTGAAGTAACTTATGCTGGCAGCGTAATCACCAGCCACTGCGGCGAGGGCACTCTTGGAATTTTGTATATAAACGACGGCAAAAATTAGCAAAAATTTTTAAAAAGGGCATTGACGAATGCCTCTTTTTTTATTATAATTTCTCCATACTGTTTGGAGGAAATATGAAAAAAGTAAGGCTATTAAAAGATGCTGTTTTGGATGATGAAGAATGTGAAAAAGTTAAAAATCAAGATAAGCAAGAGTATGAACTTTTGCTTGCTGTTTCAAATTCATTAAAAAACAAGATAGTTGAAAAAATTAAAGCAGCCAGAGAGGGGCTTCGTGACTATTTAGAAACCACCGCACTGATGATAACTGATCAAAAATATTGCATAGATATGTTTAATGAAAAACAAAAGGAGTTAATTTTTGCAGCCATCATAATCGATAGAAAAATGCAGGAATTTTTGATTGCCACCGAAGAAAAGCCGTCTTGGAATGGTTACAGCATCAAAGTGTTCTATTCGATTATTGACGGCGTGCTTGAATTGGAGCAGATGGCAACAAAAGGAAAGTTGTATCCTTTTGTAAAAAGATTTAATTTAAACTTTGCAGATTTTAAGGAGTTTGACAAGGTTGCGCCAGCGCTTTTTCCAAACTATCAATACCTTTTGGGTGTAAGCGCAAAAATGGAGCAGCAAGCAGAGCAGCCTAAGCAAATTGTTCAGTCGCAGCAACCTGTTTTAACTCAGCCAAAGGTGGAAGAAGTAAAACCAAAGTCAAGAGAAGAGCGCATGAGGGATGTTGAATTGCAATTTGCTTTGTCGGAAGATTTTGTTGAACATTATGATAAAATTCTTGTTGATATGGAAAAGCAAGGCGATGCCAATTTTGCCAAGGCAGGTAAGGCGCTGGAAGATTATGTGGAACTTATTCTGCGCGATAAGCAGGTCTACAACCACTTTGAGTGCGACGAAAAGGATAACTATGTGAGAGATGAGCAAGGCTATGCCGTTTTAGCAAATAGGGATAAAATTGCAGAGAGAGATTTAAAAATGCTTGAAAAGAAGTTTAAAAACGCAACGCATTATGCTTACAAAGTTTTGGACCTTACAGAAAATTTTCAAAGATAAAAGGCTGATGGGCCTTTTTTCTTTTGCAAGAAATCAAATTTATGTTAGAATAAAATGAGGTGAAATTATGGACTGCATTTTCTGTAAGATTATGAAAGGTGAAATTCCTAGTTATAAAATTTATGAGGATGAGCATGTTTTTGCAATGCTGGATATCGCAGCCGATGTGGAAGGGCACACTCTTGTTTTGCCAAAAAAGCATGTGCTTGACATGAATGAGGCGGACGAACAAACTTTCGCGCAGGTTATGAATGCAACAAAGCGCATTTCCGCACATTATTTATCTTTGGGCTATGACGGCATAAATGTTTTAACAAATTGTAAAGCGTCAGCAGGGCAAGAGGTTATGCACTGGCATGTGCATATTTTCCCAAGGCGAAATGGTGATGAAGCAAAAATTAAAGTGCTGCATCCAGACAAGCAATTTAATCTTGAAGAACTTACAAAAAAGTTGAGGATAAACTGATTTGAAAAAGGTTACTTTATTCACAGATGGCGCATGCTCTGGCAATCCTGGCAAAGGTGGTTGGGCTGCCATTTTACAAAGCGAGGGCAGGGAAAAAGTGCTCTCTGGCGGAGAGGCGCAAACCACCAACAACCGCATGGAACTTATGGGCGTGATAAGCGGTTTAGAGGCGCTTAAATTTCCTTGTGAAGTTGACATTTACAGTGATTCGGCATATGTTGTCAATGCTTTTTTGCAGGACTGGATTAGTTACTGGCTTATGAGCGGCTGGAAAACCAAGGGCAAAAAGGATGTGCAAAATGTTGAACTTTGGAAAAGGCTGCTTGAAAATTGTGCAAAGCATAAAATAACATGGCACAAAGTTAAAGGCCATGCTGATAATGAACTTAACAACAGATGTGATATGCTTGCAAGAAGCGAAATTCAAAAAATTAAAGATTAGTCTGTGTTAACTAAGTTTTCATAAACAAACTCATAAACATTTGGGGCTTGACGCTTCCATTTCTTATCCGCTTCAATAGCGCTTTGTCTTGAAGGCGCTTTTATTTTAATTTCAAACATAGGGGAAGCAATCATAGGCTCATATATGCGCAGTGTAACAGTGTAAGATCCGTCTTCATTTTTTACATAAGTTGAGGTGTATTCCTGAGAAGTTTTAACCGAAAGTTTGTTGTTTTTAACATATTCAGTCATTCTTTCACGCAGCGCGTAAGGAACGCGTGTGTAAAGTTGCGCAAGGCAATCTCTGCCAGCGTAGGTGATGGAATAAAGTTCGTCATTTTCTGCGTTTTCGGTTTTATAAATAAATCCGCTGTCGTTTAACTCGGCAATAATCGCCACACAATCCATGTAACTTATCCAGTCGTTTTCAATCGAACAAATGTCTAAGATGGAATTTTTTGTAAGAGGAATTTCCATTTTTTCCATAAAAAAAAGCAAAGTAAGTTTAAGCCTAACTTTTTCCTCGTTGTTTATTTCGTTCGAAATCAAATTGTCCATGACTAAATAATAGCAGTTTTTTTATAATATTGCAAATTTTTTATTGTTTTTTTTGTTTGATATGCTAAAATATATTCGAGGAAACTATGGAAAATATCGACGAAGCACTCAATTTAATAGAGTTATGTGATGAACTTATGTCCACCAAAATTTTGTTTGCAGACAAAAAAATTGATAAAATTTTGGAGGCCATTGCAACTTCACCACAAATTTATGACCTGCTTACCGAATGCATGGGGCAGTTTAACAAAGAAAAAGAGTTTGACAAAGCCTTTACAAAAGATGCAAGCGGCAGAAAAATTTTTGTTATGCCAAAAGAGGAATATAAAATTTTGGCGCTAGTTTTTTGTTTGCTTGCAGACATCGGCAATGGCAGGGTTAGTTTTGACGATTTAATCGCAACCTATTTTGCAGATGAAAATGGCAGGCTTGACCCAAGCGCATTTATGAACACCGTTATAAAACCGTTTAAAGATTTAATTGCAGATGCCTTTCAGGTGAAAGGTGAAAGCGAAGAAGAAGAGGTGGTGAGTGAGCTAACTCCTGAAAAACTTGAAGAACTTTCACCAGAAGAACGGTTGAAAATTGTGCCATTCCCAATTGAGAGAAGTTCAAATTATTTGAAAGACCCAGAGCACGTTTGCCAAACATTTGTTTTGGCAAAAGACACTGCAATTGAAATGGTGGAAAGGCTTAGCGAAGAGCGTGTGAATGAGCAAACCGAGGATGTGAACTTTATGTTGCACTGCGCAATCATCGCGTGCATGGAGCAGGATTTTGATTTGTTAAACGGCATTGTTTGCGGGCTTAAATATGCAACCAGGGGCATTAAATCACTTAAATATTTAATGCGCGAACTGGACGAAATTGTTAAGGCTCAAATTAAGCATGAGCAATCTAGATAGCCAGTGCCAGCAGCGCAGTTATAGCCGCTGAAATTATGCCTTGCGTAAGTTTTTGAACTGAGAACAGCCACGAGGGCATTCTCAGTTTTTTTAACATCGCTTTTGATTGTAAAATGGTGGATATGCCGCCAAAACTGATTAAAAAACTGCATATGATTATGGCAGGATAAAGCGGCAATGTGCTGGCGTCTATGCAGCCACGGGTAAGTTCAACCATGCCTTCAAAAAGTGGGACAAGCGGCGAAGGAAAAAGCGAAAACAGCGGGCTTAACGCCTCGATGATTATAAAAAACAAACAGATTATTGCGCCAACATTCAAAATGCCTTGCACAGCAACCAAAACCACATCGCTAAATGTGGCGGGTTGCGGTTTTGTGGCAAAAGTGTCACTCTCGGGCTGATTTTTGGCAGTTGTTTTTCTGTAAAAAAGCCCGTTAATTAGTGCGCTTAAAACATGTGATGCGAACAAAATTGCACCCGCTGCTGGGCTTTTGAGCAGCAAACAGCCCACCGTGCCGATAATAAACATAGGGCCAGAATTAGAGCAAAAACTGCTCATGCGATAGGCCTCAGTAAGGTTGATTTTTCCGCTTTCGTAAAGTTCCGCCGTCATTTTAGAGCCAACAGGATAGCCGGCAAGTATGCTCATTAAAAAAACATAGCACGCCGAAGAGTTTGTCCCATACAAAAATTTAAACGGCTTAGAAAAAGGCTTGGTCAATTTTTCTACTTCGCCAAGTTCTATGATGAGGCGAGAGATAATCATAAACGGCAGCACGCACGGCAAAACATTGAATGCCCAGGCAGACAAACCGTTTAAGCCTGCTTCAATATATTTTTGCGGAGAGCAAGCGATTAGGCATAAGAGCAAAAATAAAAAAATAGTTAAATATAACTTAAAATTTTTCAAAAACACCTCGAAAGCATTTGACAGAACTTCGACAATTTATATATACTAAAAATGACGTAATAAAAGAATAGTTAATTATTTTTGTCTTAAAAGGAAAGCCTTTTATGTTTGATATAAAACAACTTTTTGCAAGAGCAAAAGCAAAAAATAAAACAATAATTTTTCCAGAAGCAGGATTCAGCGACCGCACAATCGAGGCGGTTAAGTTATTAAAAAAGAAAAACATCTGCAACGTGATTTTGGTTGGTGACGAAAGCAGTTTGGTGATTAGGGATAAATCGCTTTTAAGTTTTACAATTTTAAACCCAAAAACCTATGCCTACAAAAACAAACTTATCAAGCACCTCTACTTAAAAAGAAAAGATAAGGGCCTTACATTGGAGCAGGCGGAAGTTTTGGTGCAGGACCCATATTACTTCGCCGCACTGCTTGTTGATTTGGATGTGGCAGACGGCATGGTTGCAGGCGCAGAGTGCCCAACGGCCACCACACTTAGGCCTGCCTTGCAGATTATCAAAACCGCCAAAAAAGGCGAGATTGCATCCTCATGCTTTTTAGTTTTTGGCAAGAACAAATTTTTGGATAAGCGAACACTTTTGCTTGCAGATTGTGCTCTTAACGAAAACCCTAGTTCGCAAGATTTGGTTATCATTGCAAACCAAACTGTTGACACTGCAAAACAGTTGGGGCTTGATGAAATGAACGTTGCGTTCTTATCCTATTCATCTAAGGGTAGCGCAAAAAGCGAGATGACGGAAAAGGTGAAAAATGCGGCAAGCAAGTTTTCAAGGCCGGCGGTTGTCAGCGATGGCGAACTGCAACTGGATGCTGCGTTGAATCCAAGTGTGGCGAAACTTAAAGTGCCGTCCAGCCCAATTCAAGGCAACGCAAACATTTTGATTTTCCCAGATTTAAATTCGGGCAATATTTGTTACAAAGCCATTCAAATGTTTGGCGGCGTAAACGCGATCGGGCCAATCGTTCAGGGACTAAAAAAGCCTGTGAATGACCTTTCAAGAGGGTGCAGCGTGCAGGACATTATTATATTAAGCGCAATCACAGCGCTTCAAGCAAAGGAGACAAAATGAAAATACTGATTATCAATGCTGGAAGTTCTTCCATTAAATTCCAACTTTTTGAAATGAAAGACGAAAGCGTTATTGCAAAGGGTACATGCCAAATGATTGGCCTTGCAGACCCATTTATTGAATATAAAGCAAAGGGCAGCGAAATCGTAAAGCACCTGCCTATGAAAGACCATACCCAGGCATTGCAGGTGGTTTTGGATATGCTTTCCAAAAGCGAACTTAAAGTTGTTAATTCCTTCGATGAAATTGCAGCAGTAGGGCACAGATGCGTGCAAGGTGGCTGGCTTTATAGCGAAAGCGTGCTGATTACAGACGAAGTGATTGAAAACCTTAAACAAACCAAAGATATTTCACCACTTCACGCAGAGGCAAACATTGCAGGAATGGTTGGATGCAGAAAGGTTATGCCGAACACACCACAGGTTGTTGTGTTTGACACTGCATTTCATGCCACCATGCCTGAAAAAGCGTTTATGTATGGAATAAAATATGAAGATTATCAAAATTATCATATCCGCAAATATGGTTTCCATGGCACAAGCCACAGATACATTTTGGGTGAAACAGCGCGCGTGCTGAACAAAAACCCAAAGGATATTAAAATCATCTCTTGCCACATCGGCAACGGCTCATCCATAACCGCAATTAAAGATGGCAAAAGCATTGACACCACAATGGGCTTTACACCTCTTGAAGGCGTTATGATGGGAAGTAGGTCTGGCGATATAGACCCAACTGTGGTTTCATTCTTGGCTGCAAAGAAAAATAAAACTGCTGGCGAGATTGTAAACTATCTTAACAAAGAGGGTGGAGTGCTGGGCGTCTCAGGCGTTTCAAGCGATATGAGAGAACTTGGCGCAGCAATTCAAAAAGGCAACAAACGCGCTAAACTTGCGTTTGACATGTATTGCTACCGCATCGTAAAACATATTGGCGCTATGCTTGCAGTGCTTGGTGGGGCGGACGCCATTGTGTTTACGGCTGGCGTTGGTGAAAATGATGAAGCAGTGCGCGAGGAAATCCTCAAAAACCTGTCATATGCAGGAGTGGATTTTGATGTGGAGAAAAACAGACATCTTCCAAGAGGTACTGTTGAAGAACTTTCAACGCCTAAATCTAAAATCAAAGTTTACAGAATTCCAACCAATGAAGAACTTTTAATTGCAAGAGACACAAAACAGATTGCTAAATTAAAAGACTAAAATTGTTAAATTTGCTTGACAAAATAAGACAATATAAATATAATTGAAAAGAACGTTTAATTTTTAAGGAGGAAATCATGGCTGTTCCAAAGGGTAAAGTTTCAAAAGCAAGAAGAAATTCAAGAAATTCCGCAAACTTTAAGGCTACGGCTCCAACACTTGTTGAATGCCCACAATGCCACGAATTAAAAGCACCTCACACTGCTTGCAAAAAATGCGGAACTTACAAAAATCAAACTGTGATTGATGTTGATAAAAACAAGAAAAAGTAAAACATAATACTATATGTTTGTGGTTGTATGTCATAACACACACAATATGTTGTTTTATATTGAAAATATTGTCAAAAATTTTGATTTTTAAAATAAGTAAAATTTGCTTTACTTATTTTTTTTATTTTGTTAGACTATTTGTGTTTAAATAATAATATATCGCGAGGTTTAACATGAAAATTGCTGTTGATGCTTTTGGTGGAGATAATGCTCCGGGCGAGATTATAGAAGGTGTGCTGCTTGGCGCACAAAATCATCCAGATGTTGAGTTTGTGCTTTGTGGCGATGAAAATAAAATTAAAGAAGTTTTGGCAGGCAGGGGTAGTGATAAAATAACCATTGTGCATGCACCTGATGTTATCACCAACGATGATGTGCCAACCGAGGCGATAAGGAAGAAAGAAAATTCATCTTTGGTTAAGGCTTTTGACCTGTTGAAAGAAGATGAGGATGTTATTGCACTGGTTTCGGCAGGTTCAACTGGCGCAATTTTAACCGGCGCAATCATGAAAATTGGCAGAATTAAAGGTATTTCGCGCCCAGCGCTTGCACCAGTGTTGCCAACCAAACTTGCAAATAAAGATGTTTTGTTGATTGACAGTGGCGCAAATGTTGATTGCAAGCCAATCAATCTTCAGCATTTTGCATTGATGGGAAGCGCTTATTATTCAATCCTTTATGGCGTGGAAAACCCAAAAGTTGGCCTGCTTTGCAATGGAACTGAGGAGCATAAGGGTAATGAACTTACCAAGGAGGCTTATCCACTTATCAAAAATGCACCTGTAAACTTTATTGGCAATGTTGAGGCAAGGGAATATATGTCGGGCAATGTTGATGTTATGGTTGCCGAGGGCTTTGCAGGCAATGTGCTTTTAAAGGCAAGTGAAGGCGCTGTTTTGGCGGTTCTTTCGCTGTTGAAACATTCCATCAAAAGCCACCTTTCAAGCAAAATTGGCGCGCTTTTCATGAGCAAAACTTTCAAGGAATTAAAAGGCAGAATGGATGTTTTGGGCAAACACGGCGGCTCACCATTCTTGGGCTGTAAAAAACTGGTTATGAAAAACCACGGCTCTTCAAACAGAAACAACATTTCTTCATCAATAGACCAAGCAATATTGCTGTATAAAAATAAACTGATTGAAAAAATTGAGCAGGCGTTGGAGGTGGCAAGTGCAAACAACGTTTGAAGAAAAATTGCAGGTGAATTTTAAGGATAAAAATCTGCTTAAAAGGGCGGTTACTCACGCCTCTAAATCACCGAATAACTACGAGCGCTTGGAGTTTTTGGGAGACAGCATACTTGATTTTTTGGTTGGTGACTATCTTTTCAAAAACAGCGATAAAGACGAGGGGTTTTTAACTGTTATGCGCAGCCATTACGTTGCCGAAAGTTATTTGTGTCAGGTGTTTGATAAACTTAACCTTTCAAATGAAATAATCAAGGGCAAAAGCATGAATGGCAACCTGCCAAAAGCAGTGAAAGCAGATGTTATTGAGGCGATTATTGCGGCAATTTATCTCGATAGTTCTCTTGACGAGGCTAAGAGATTTATCGAGAGAAATTTTGAACTTGACAAGTTTAATTTGGTTAAAGACACCAACTATAAAAGCAAACTTCAAGAACTTGTTCAGGCAGGCTTTAAATGTGCAATGAAATATGACACTTTTAAAACCGAAACAGGCTTTAAATCAAATTTTTACATGGATGAAGATTTGGTTGCCACTGGCGAGGGGTTAGACAAAACCTCCGCCGAGCAAGACTGTGCAAAAAAAGCGATAGCAATTTTGTTCAAAGATGAAATTTAAACAAAGGGAAAAACAATGATTTTAAAAAAGATTGAAATGGCGGGCTTTAAGTCATTCGCCGACAAAACAGTAATTGATTTTAGCGATGGTTTCACCGCCATTGTTGGGCCAAACGGCTGCGGCAAAAGCAATGTTGCCGATGCAATTCGTTGGGTGCTTGGTGAGCAGAAAGTTAAAGACCTTCGTGCAGACAGCATGCAGGATGTGATTTTTAATGGAACAGAAAAAAGAAAAAGCCTTTCATACTGCGAGGTGTCGCTGCATTTTGACAACTCCACTCGCTATTTTGATTTTGACTATGACGAACTGATTATCACAAGAAAACTTTACCGCTCAGGCGAGAGCGAGTATTTAATCAACCGCAACACTTGCTTGTTAAGAGACATCAACAATCTGCTCTACAACAGCGGACTTGGCAAAAGCGGTTATTCAATTATTGGGCAGGGCAAGATTACCGAAATTGTGGAAAGCAAGCCTGAAAGCAGGCGTGCCATGTTTGAAGACGCGGCAGGCATTGCTAAATATAAAAAAGAGAAAACCGATGCCGAGCGTAAACTTGAACAGGCAAGGCAAAATTTGGATAGGGTTGGCGACATCATTCAAGAGATTGAAAGACAGATGGGCCCACTTAAAAAGCAGGCTGAAAACGCTAAAAAATACCTTGACTATAAGGCGCAACTTAAAGATTTGGAGGTCAATGCCTACATCTATCAATTTGAAAACGCAAACGAGTTTAAAGATAGAATTCGTGAAAAACTTAGCGCAATCAGCGAGGAACTTGCGCTTAGAGATGGCGAACTTAAAAAAGCCACAGATGCATACGATGAGGCAATGGATAAACTTTCCAATTTTGACAAAACCTTGTCACAGATTAACGCCGAAATTTTGTCACTTACCGTAAGTTTGGAAAAGCAGGAAGGCGAAACCAAGGTGGCGAGGGAACGTATTTTATACACCCAAAAAGAAAATGACAGGCTTAACCTTGATGCCACAAATGCACAAAAAGTGCTGGAAGCAGCCACTGCTCAGCGCGAGAATAAAACCTTGGATTTGCAGAGTTTGGAAGAAAAACTTTCGGCTTTGGAAAAGAGTTTTGACGAACTTTCACAAAGTTACAACAATGCTGCAAAACAACTGGAAATCACTGAAATTGAAGCAGGCCAATCGCAAAAAGAGTTTATTCAAACATTGGGTTCTCTTGCTGATGTTAAAAGTTCAATTTCAAAACTGTCGGCAGAAAAAGGCTTGCTTTCTTCAAGTTTAGAAAATCTTTCCAAGCAGTATGATGAAGAGGTGGCAAAAAAGCAAGAACTTGAAAAAAACATCTCTCTTTTAGAGGCAGATATTTCTGCAAAACAGGGCAAAGCAACTGCGCTTGAAAACGACAGAAGCGAACTTGCTGGCAAAGTTAGTTTACTGCAAAGAAAACTGCAAGATTTTGAAGGCGATAAACAAAACAAAACCACAGAACTTAAAGTTTATGAAAACAGGCTTAAACTTTTAACCGAAATGCAGGCAGAGTTTGAAGGCTATAACTATGCCGTTAAAAAACTGCTTAAACTTGCAACACAAAACGCCGCTCTTTCAAAAAACATTGTGGGCGTTGTTGCATCGCTTATAAAAGTGCCTGAAAGATATGAAACCGCCATTGAAGTGGCGCTGGGCTCTTCGGTTCAAAACATTGTTACATATGACGAAAACGGCGCAAAACAGTTGGTTGAATTTTTAAAGACAAACAACTTTGGCAGAGCCACATTCTTGCCAATTTCTTCTATGAAAAGAAGAAGCGTTGATGTGGGCAGAATTAAAGGCGAAAGAGGCTTTATTGGCATTGCAAGCGAACTTATTTCGTTTGATAAAAAAATTGACAATGTTGTTTCAGGCTTGCTTGGCGGAACGGTTATTGTTGAAAGGCTGATAGACGCCATTGAAATTTCCAAAAAAACCGGCTATGCATTTAAGATTGTTTCGCTTGATGGTGATGTAATCAATCCTCAGGGTTCAATCACAGGCGGAAGCAGAAAAAGCGAAGCCGTTGGCATTATGAGCAGGGAAAGAGAAATTGAAACCCTCAAAAAGCAGATAGGTGAACTTTCATCTTTCCTCAAAAGCGCGGAAACTCAAAAGAAACTTTTGGAGGAAGAATTTAAACTTGAAAGAGATAAGTTTGACGCAACTTCCTCGGCTTTGTCTGCTTTAAGCATTGAACTTTCAACACTTAAAACCAAAATTGAGGCACAAAAGCAAGCACTTGCAGAGATTGATGACGACATCAATGTGCTTGAAATGGAAAAACAAACAGTTGAAAACAACCTCAATGTTGTTAGCAGTGAATTTGAAAAATCTTCACGCCTTCAAAGTGCACTCAGCGGCAACGAAACAGACGCCAATGCGGTTATGGAGGAAAGGCGCGCGCTTTCAGCAAATTTAAGGCAGCAGCGTGAACAAATCAGCGCAAACCTTACTGCTGTTAGGGTGGAGATTGCTTCAACTAAGGCGAACATTGCGTCCGTTAAAACTGAAATTTTGAGGCTTGAAAATGAGATTGGCGCACAAAATGAAAACCTGCACTTGATTGGTCAGCATATTAAAGATAACCAAGAATTTATTGAAAATGCTGAACAAATGATTAAGCAAAAATTGCAGGCAGCGCCAACAAGTGAAGCAAAACTTAAACTTCAAGCGCTCACTCAAAGGCAAAAACAAACCGAAGACGAAAAATTGAGTTTGTCGGTGAATATTAGAAACCTTGACGCACAAAAAACCTCGCTTATGGAGCAAATCAGTGCGGTGAATGACAAGAAATTTAGAGAGGAGATGAATCTCTCCAAAATCGACACCGACATTGAAACCATGCAAGAGCGAATTTATGAGGAGTATTCACTTGCATACAACGACTGCCTTGAAATGCGCAGACCTGATTTTGACATCAAGTATGCTATGCCAGAGATTGCAAGAATTAAAAAAGCAATCAACGCTCTTGGCCCAATCAATGTAAACGCTATTGAAGATTGCTCGGCGCTTCTTGAAAGATACAACACACTTTCTTCGCAGGCAGACGACCTTAAAAAGGCGGAAGAGGATTTGACGAAGATTATCAAAGACCTCTCTTCAATCATGGTTGAAAAATTCACCAGCGAACTTGACAAAATCAATGAAAGTTTCAAAATCACTTTCAGGGAATTGTTTGGTGGCGGAAATGCCAAACTTGAACTTGTTGACCCAGAAAACCCTCTTGAAAGCGGGGTGGAAATTTTTGTTCAACCTCCTGGAAAGAAAATCCAAAACATGTCGCTTTACTCAGGCGGAGAAAAGTCGTTGACGGCTATGGCGCTTATTTTTGCAATCTTACGCATCAAACCTTTGCCATTCTGCCTGTTCGACGAGGTGGAAGCCGCGCTTGACGACTCCAACGTTGAAATTGTGGATAAATATCTTAAAAAACTTTCTTCCACAACCCAATTTATTTTGATTACCCACAAAAAGCCTACTATGGAGTATGCAGAGTCATTGTTTGGGGTAACAATGGAAGAAAAAGGTGTGTCTAAGATTGTTTCTGTTAAACTTTCGGATGCAATTAGGCAAGCAGAGGTGGAAAATGGGGCTGTTTAAAAAATTTGCAAATGCTCTTAAAAAAACTCGCGAGGCTTTTGCAAGAAAATTTGATGCAATTTTAAGCCACGGCGAGTTAGACGATGATTTTTATGACGACCTTACTGACATTTTAATCTCATGTGATATGGGCGTGAAAACATCCATGGAAATTGTGGACGAATTAAGAGTTTATGCAAGGAAAAATAAAATTCGCACGGCGGAAGAAGTTAAAACTGCTCTTAAAAAAATACTCACAGATTTGCTTGAAAATGCGCCAAAAGTTGAGTTAAAATATCCGCTTATTATAACAATCATTGGCGTAAACGGCGTGGGAAAAACAACCACCATTGGCAAACTGGCAAAATATTTTAGTCAGCAAAAAAAATCTGTAACCTTGGTTGCGGGTGACACATTTAGGGCCGCGGCAAGCGAGCAACTTTCGCTTTGGGCAGAGCGCTCCAAAACCCGAATTATCAAGCATGCAGAGGGTGCGGATGCTGCGGCAGTGGTTTATGACGGCATCGCCTCTGCAAAAGCCAAGGGCACGGATGTGCTTATTGTGGATACAGCGGGCAGGCTTCACACAAAGTCCAACCTTATGGAAGAACTTAAAAAAATAAACAAGGTTATTGACAGGGAATATCCTGAGGCACAAAGGCTTTCGTTGATTGTGCTGGATGCCACAACAGGGCAAAATGCGTTAAACCAAATTACGGCGTTTAATGAATATGTGCCAATTGACGGCATTGTTTTAACCAAATTGGATGGCACTGCCAAAGGCGGCGTTGCAATCGCGATTGAAAAAGACCTTTCCAAACCTGTTGTTTTTGTGGGAACAGGTGAAGGGATTGACGACATCGATGTGTTTGATGCAAAAAGTTTTGTTGATGAAATGTTTTAAATAAAAAATGTGTCCAAGCAAAAATCGGTAAATTTCGACATATATATTTGCTTATAGGGAGAAATATTGTGTTTGAAAGTTTGCCGCTTTTTTTAAGCAAATTAAGGTGTTTTACCGCTTTTGTGAATAATACAGAGTGTTTTCCAAAACCTCTTACAAAGGAAAAAGAGCGTGCGCTTTTGGTGGCATATCATGAAAATGGCGACATGCGTGCGAGAAAAGAGTTAATCAATCACAACCTAAGGCTGGTTTCGCATATTGTGAAGAAATATGCGGGCTCGGTTACCATTGAGGTTGATGATTTAATCTCAGTTGGTGCAATCGGGCTTATTAAAGCGATTGATAGTTTTAAATATGAAAAAGGGGCGGCGCTTGCCACTTATGCTTCAAAATGCATTGATAACGAAATTTTAATGCTTATTCGAATGAACAAAAAGCATAAGGATACAATCTCGCTTTCCAGCAAGTTTGCCTCCGATAAAGAAGGCAATGAAGTGCTGCTTATGGACATTTTAGAGAGTGATGAGGATGAGGTTGAAAACGCGGTTTCATCCAGTTTTATCATGGAAAAAATCAATGAGTCTGTCAACAAACATCTCTCGCCAAGGGAAAAGGAAATTTTAACAAAACGCTATGGCCTTAATGGCGAAAAAGTTTACACGCAAAAGGAACTTGCGCAAAAACTTGGCATTTCACGCAGTTATGTTTCGCGTATTGAGGCAAAAGCCCTCGACCTAATTAAAGACGATATTGCAAAAAATTATTACGACAAAAATTAAAAAAGTGCTTGCAATAATAAAATTTTTATTGTATTCTAAAACTGAGTAATGCGGTTAGGGGTGAATTATGGAAAAGGAGAAGTTCTATTTTATTGTAAACAGACTTATACTTCCTCTTTTCACAGGTTCATTTTTGGTGGGCGAGGAAGAATCCAGTGCGCGTGAGGCAGAAGTTGCACTTGGCAAACAAAACTCGCTGCTGATTAAACCAAACAAAACCGCTGATTATAGGTTAATTTTAAAACGCGGCAGGGCATTTCAACCATTTGAAATCAATCTGCTTAAAAATATTATTAAAGAAATAAATGACATCACCGAAGTTCCGCTTTTAGACCCAACTTATGAAATGACGCTGCTTGATAAGGCCATTGAAAAGGCGGTTTGCGACAGTGTAGCGCTTTCGGCCTCTTCCACCATGCTTGGGCTTGTTACAGAGTTAAACCATTGGAGCGAGCGCACATACGAAGGCAAAAAAATCAATTTTGGAATTATTTTAAACCTTAGCGAAAACGTTGAAGAACTTGCGCTGCATTACACCAACATGCTTTCCAGCGACTTTTTTGCATTGCTTTCAGACGGCAAAAGTTCTTTTGTGGAATTTAACAGAGACGGCTATTTAATGGGGTATGTTTCACTTGCAAAAGTTCGTAACTATGCTTTTACTGCGCCAAACGAGTTTGGGTTTGTGGCAAGATATTGCGGCGAAAAAAAAGTTGGAATTGCGCTTACAGAAAATGGCGACCTTTTAATTTTCAAAAACCGCACTTTGATGTTTGCAAAGCGCCGTGGCAAATGGAACATTTACAGCCACGAAGAGGTTATCCAATTGCTTTCTTACAGAACCGCACATTCGCTTAAAGAAATCAGGCGCGCGATTTATCTTTCCGCCATTGACTGCTCGTTTAGATACACTGGCGGCATAATTGTTTATCTTAAAAAAGATATGGCGCAAAGTGCGCTCATGCATGTTGATGCAAGAGATATTTTAACTGAAAAACATTATGAAATGAAAAAGGCGCAGGAACTTGAAGAAAGCGAAAAACTTTACAACCTTTCTTCCGCTGAAAAGACGCGTGAATTTTATTCGCTGCCATATACTGAGTTTTTGGCGCAAAATAATTGCTATAAAGCAGAGTGCTTAAAACAGATTATTGAAGACAAAAAATTCCATGAATTGAACAGAAAACTTAGGGAAGAAATCATTGCCATGGACGGGGCAACAATCATAGATTTTGACGGCACAATTATTGCTGCCGGCGCAATCTTGAAAATTGAGGCTGGCTCGATTGGCGGTGGTGGCAGGCTTGCCGCAGCAATGGATTTGGCAAAGTATGGAATTTCACTTAAAATTTCGCAGGACGGCGTTATTCAAGGTTTCTCTTCGGATAAAAAGAACTCTAAAACCAGGTTGCTGTTTACAGTAAGTTGACAAAAGGCTGAAAATTTGCTATAATATGATGTCAGTTAAACATGTGGTCGCAGGTTGTCTGTTATGGGCAACATGAGGAAAGTCCGAGCATCTAAAAGACAGAGTGCCAGTTAACGGCTGGTGAAGGCGACTTCAAGGAAAGTGCAACAGAAATAAACCGCCTGAATTTCAGGTAAGGATGGAAAGGTAGGGTAAGAGCCTACCGGGGCTGTGGTAACACGGCTCGCTCTGTAAACCCCACTCGATGCAAGGCTAAGCAAAGGCAAATGTGCGTCTTTTCACGCCTTTCAAAAACGCCGCTTGACCCTTTTGGCGACAAAAGGGCTAGATAGATGACCACATAATACAGAACTCGGCTTATAGTTTAACTGACAAAAAGCAAACAATCATGTTTGCTTTATTTTTTTTTGTCAATCATTTTGTTATGAATAAGAAAGATTATATTTTTAACATGAGTTCACTGATTATCAATCGTTTAATGTTTCATGCGCCAATTTTGCAGGATGACTTTATTGATTTTGAAAAAGTTATTTCGCTTGGAGTGGATGCCACGCTGCCAGTGTTTTTTTATGACAAACCCATGACAAGAATAATTGCCAAATGCTTTAAAGAGGTTAAAAAGAAGATGCCGTTTAACTTGGTGATTGCCAGACCTGATAAAATTGCGCAAAAATTGCATCCAATAATCACTCGCAACGCCGAGGTGCGCAAACTTAATGTAAACTATAAGTCAGGCCTGCAATTTGATTATCATAAGCAAAGTGATTTTATTAAAATCAATGGCGCGTGTCCACAAAAATGCCTAAACGGGTTTTTTCTTGAAAGTTTTGGCGAGCAAGGTGAGGTGGTTTACTTTACCCGCGAATTTGTGCTGAGCGGCAACAACTATTACTTTGAATTTTTAAATAAATCTAACAAGGAGCAGTCTGTAACTTTTGAAATAAACCTTGACCTTGGCAGGGGATATTTCTGTTTTAGGCGGCTGATGGGCGCAATTCAAGTAACCAACTTGTATAACATGGAAAAGCAATATTTTAACTATTCCTCTTTAAAAAATAATTTTTGTTTTTCTTGTGTGGACGGCGTGGAAACTTCATGCTATGCAAGGGTGTATTTAACTTGCACAGAAAAACTTAAACCAAAACAAAAAAAGTGCTTTTTCTTTAACTTTGGCTCGCAAAAGTTTAATCTAAGAAGCCGTGATGAAATAGACTACTTTATGGGCCTTTGTCAAAGCAAAAATAGCGAAAAATTTGATGTGAAAATAAACTGTAATTTTAAAAATGATGAGCGGCTTTGCAACAGCATTTTGCCTCAAAAAATTTACACCGCTTGGCTTAACAGAAGGCGAGATTATGAAAGCGAACGCCGATATGTTATGCTTAAACAGCGCTTTGCAGTTAGAGATGAAGACGGGTATGTTTTAAAGGATACTTCCTCGCTAAGCGAGTTAAAACTATGGAACGGAAAGGAATATAAAAGCATTTTAATTGGCTCTTGCAAAGGTTTAAGCGGGCAATATTTACAGGTGGGTGAAGACAAATTTTACGGCAAAAACAGCCTCTCTTTTAAGCAATTATCGAAGAGAAATTGTGCAATTTTTGTTTGTTAGTTAAAAATTGGCGGAATGTCTTTATTTATAAGGCAAAGCGCCATTTTTTGTTACATTTTTAAAAATGTCAATTTTTTAGTTGTTTATTTTTTGATGTTGTGCTATACTTTGGGCATGGAAAATCTTAGAATACCTCTTGCTGAAAGAATGAGGCCAAACAATTTAGACGAATTTTTTGGGCAGGAACATATTGTTGGAAAGGGCAAACTTCTCAGGCGAGCAATTGAATATGGCAATGTGGGAAGCATGATTTTTTATGGCCCGCCAGGCACAGGAAAAACAACACTTGCACAGATTATTGCCAAAACGCTTAACGCAAACATTGAAAAACTTAACGCTGTTTCAAGCGGTGTGGCCGATGCAAAAGCGGTGATTGAAAAAGCAAAGCGCGACAAATTACTTTTAGGCAAAGATACATATCTTTTGCTAGACGAATGCCATAGGTGGAGCAAAAGCCAAAGCGATTGTGTGCTGGAAGCCATTGAAAAGGGCAACATATTTTTCATTGGCTCAACCACCGAAAACCCTTACACATCCATGACGCGCGCGATTGTTTCAAGATGCAGAGTGTTTGAACTTAAAAGTCTAACGCGAGAGGATATTAAAAAAATAATTGCCAGGGCGCTAAGCGACAAAGAAAAGGGCCTTGGGCTTCTTCCAATTCAAATAGATGAAAAAGCGATTGATTATTTGGCAGAGGTTAGTGGCGGCGATGCGCGAACTGCGCTGAACGCTTTGGAACTTGCAGCAAACACAACCCCGCTTAACAAAAACAAAAAAATTGTGATTGACGACAAAGTTGTGGCTGAGTGCTTGGATAGAAAACCGCTTTCCATTTCAATAGACATGTTTTACGACCTATTGAGTGCGTTCTGCAAAAGCCTTAGGGGAAGCGATGCAGATGCGGCGCTGTTCTATGCTCAAAGGCTTATTGAGGCGGGTTGCGACCCACTTATTATTGCAAGGCGAATAATTGCTCATGCCAGTGAAGATGTGGGCATGGCAGACTCCAACGCATTGCTGCTTGCAATCTGTGCGCACTATGCAGTGGAGAAGATAGGCTTGCCAGAGGCGATGCTGAACTTGACACATGCAATCATCTATGTTTGCGAGGCGGAAAAATCCAACTCGGTGGTTGTGGCTATGAACAAAGCCAAAGCGGACGCTATATCTTTAAGGGACGACAAAGTTCCAAACCACCTTAAAAACCATCCGTCAACAAATGCAGATGGTCATGGAAAATATAAATATCCACACGACTACGGCGGATACTGCAAGCAGCAATATCTTCCAGATGCAATTAAAGACCATATTTATTACACGCCAAGTCAAAATGGCAGAGAAAAAAATATGCAAAGAAAAAAGTTTAGAGGAGAATAATAAATGTTTAGTAAACGAAGCGACGGAGTTAAAGTTAAAAACTTAGACCCTGTAACCAAAGCAGCACCATTTTTTATGCCTACCAGACTGGGCGCACAAAACTATATGGAAACGCAGTTTAGATGCGAGGCGATTGACGAATTTATTTCAAGACAAAGAAAACTTGGCAACACTTACACTTACACACACCTTATGATTGCCTCGCTTGTAAGGCTGTTGTATCTTCGCCCAAAATTAAATTATTTCATCAACCACAATGTGATTTATGAACATAAAGACATCACAATTTGCATGGTTGTTAAAAAACAACTCAGCGATGAGGGCGAAGATGTTGACATGAAATTTCATTTCACGGGCAGGGAAAGTCTTCCGCAGATAAAGGAATATCTTGACAGTGAAATAGCAAAGCATATTTCGCCAGACTCGGTTTATGGCACAACCAAGGATGCTGATGCGCTTGGCAAACTTCCAAATTGGCTGTTTAGACTGGCGCTTAAATTTGTTCGCTTTATGGACAGGCACAACTTTATGCCAAAGTCTTTGATTGAGGCAAGTTGTTTTCATTGCAGCGTGTTTTTAACCAACTTAAAATCCATCAAACTTGACGCCATACAGCACCACCTGTATGAATTTGGCAATGCTAGTTTGTTTGTTGCAATGGGCAGAGAAAAAGTTGCGCCTGTGGTGGAAAAGAACAAAGAACTTAAACTTGGTAAAGTTATGAACGTGGGCATAACCATGGATGAAAGAGTGGCAGACGGCTTTTATTTTGCAAAATCACTTAGAATTTGGAAGGATATTTTTGCAAACCTTGATTGTTTGCTTGACCCAATGCCAGATGACGGCTCAAAAAAAATGACAATCAAAAAACGCAAGAAAACCAAAAAATCAAAGGTTAAAAAATCAAAAGTTAAATCTTCAAAATCAAAAGAGCAGTCCGCATTAAAAAAACAACAGGAAAAAGAGAAAAAACTTCGCATAAAAGAAGAGAAAGAAAAGGTTAAGGAAGAAAAAGAAAAACTTAAAGAGGAAAAGAAACACTTAAAGCAGCAAAAACACAAGGAGGCTGAATGAAAAGGCTTATCTATTTCATTCTTTCTATATGCGTGATTGTTTACATCGGCATCATGATTTATGTTGCCGCTGTTCCTGACCTGCAAGCGCTTGGCGCATGGGGTGAAGCGCTTAGATACATCTCTTTGTATGGCGGCGTGGCACTTTTGTTTGCTTTTGCAATCACAAATTTTACTGGCAATATTTTTAAAATTATTCTTTTTATACTGCTTATTTTAGTTACAATTTTCTATATTTTCGTTGTCGCATTCCCAGATTATTTTGCAGATTTGTTCGGGATTACGCAGGCGCTTATCTCTTAAAAGAAGGTGAAAATGGATAAAATTTTGCTGATTGACGGAAACTCTCTTGCAAATCGTGCTTTTTACGCTTTGCCATTTTTGGCTGATCCAAAGGGCAGACCATCTGGCGCTGTGTTTGGCTTTACCAACATTCTGGTTAAAATGATAACGGAAGAGCATCCAGACGGCATAATTGTGGCTTTCGACCATGCAAGAAAAACTTTTAGAAACAATTTGTATGTTGAATATAAGGCCACAAGAAAAGAAACGCCGCCAGAACTTTTGCAGCAGTTTCCAATTATAAAACAACTTTTGCAGCAAATGGGCATTAAAGTTATCGAGCAGGATGGGATAGAGGCGGATGACATCATTGGCACTTGCGCGAAAACTCTTAGCGGAAAGAAAATTATTCTTTCAGGCGATAGAGACCTTTTGCAGTTAATCAGCGATGACACCGAAGTTTGGCTTACGATGAAAGGCGTGAGTATTGTAAACAAAATCGGCAAAAAAGAGTTAAAGGCCACTTTCCACCTTAATCCAGAGCAGGTTGTGGATTTAAAAGCGCTTATGGGCGACGCTTCCGACAACATTCCGGGCGTGGCAGGCGTGGGCGAAAAAACCGCTTTAAAACTTATTGAAGAATATGGCAGCCTGGATAATATCTATAAGAAAATTCACACCGTTTCGGGCAAACTTAAAGAAAAATTGATTGCTGGAAAGGAGATGGCGTATCTTTCCAAAACGCTTGCAACAATCAAAACCGATTGCGCGCTGGAAGATGACATAAAAGACTGCGGCTATCAGTTTCCATTCAGTGAAAAAGTTAGGCAAAGTTTTAAAGATTTTGCATTTTCCTCACTTTTAAAAAGAAGCGATTTGTTTGGCAACGACATAATTGTGGAGCAGAAAAATCGCAAGATGATTGACTGCGCCGAGGTGCTGGATGTTTTTGTTTCAAGTATAAACAGTACGCTGTGCTATGATTTGCATAAAATGGAGTTTTCAATTAAATCTGGTGAAATTTATTATTTAAGCCCAACCTTTGACATGTTTACAATGGGCATAACGCTTGAAGATGTTTTAACGAAATTGAAACCTGTTTTTGAAGATAAAAACATTTTAAAAATCACCGCCGATGCAAAAGGCGATATGCACAAACTTATGGCTTTGGGCATTAAACTTTCTGGCTTTTTTGATGTTAATTTGGCGGCATACTTAATTCATGCTGGCGAGGCTGGAAAAACTGTGTCGCAAGAGTGTGATGAATATTTTGCGCTTAGGCAGGCGTTAAATGAAAAGTTAACTTCATATAACCTTGAAAACCTTTATTATAATCTTGAACTTCCGCTTTGCGAGGTTCTGTTTGAAATGGAAGAGGCAGGGTTTAAGATAGACGAAAAATCTTTACAACTTTTGGATGAAGAGTTTTCTGCCAAACTTGAAAACCTCACCAAACAGATTATTGAAGAGGCGGGCGAGGAATTTAACATCAATTCTCCAAAACAGGTTGCGCACATCTTGTTTGACAAACTTGGTTTGGTGGCATTTAACAACAAGAAAAAATCCACTGGAATTGATGTGCTCAGCGAACTTAAATACGCACATCCTATTGTCGATAAAATCATTCAGTATAGAAAATATCAAAAACTTAAATCAACCTACATAGATGTATATCTTCGCATCTGTGCAGACAAGGGCGATGTAATTCATACAAGTTTTCATCAAACTCTCACCAACACTGGCAGAATTTCAAGCAGCGACCCTAACTTGCAAAACATCCCAACCAATGATGATGAAGGCAAGGCGCTGAGAAAGATTTTTGTTTCAAAGTTTGATGGCGGGCATTTGATTAGCGCCGACTATAACCAAATTGAACTTAGGCTGCTGGCAGATATGTCGGGCGAACAAAAGTTGATTGACATTTACAACAAAGGCGAAGACATTCACACCATGACGGCATGCCAGATTTTTGGAGTTGAACCAAGCCAGGTGACAACCAAAATGAGAAGGGAAGCCAAGGCGGTTAATTTTGGCATTATTTATGGCATTAGTGATTATGGCCTTTCGCAAAACATAAAGGTTTCAAGGCAGAGCGCGAAAGAATACATCGAGTCATATTTTGCAAAGTATCCTGCGGTTAAGCATTTTGGTGAAAACAATGTTGCATTTGCCAAAGAGCACGGCTATATAAAAACAAAATATGGCAGAATAAGGCATATTCCAGAACTTAAATCCTCCAACTTCAATCTGCGCAACTTTGGTGAAAGGGTGGCTATGAATATGCCTTTGCAGGGCACAGCCTCCGACATCATTAAAATGAGCATGCTGAAAGTAAGCGCGGCGCTTAAAGAAAACAACTTAAAAAGCGAACTTATTTTGCAAATTCACGACGAACTTGTTTTAGATGTTTATCCAGGCGAAGAGCAGCAGGTGGAAAAACTTTTGCATAGCGCCATGGAAAGTTGGGTAAAATTGAAAGTGCCTTTGCCAATTTCGTTGAACATGGGCAAAAATCTTTTGGAATGCAAATAATTTTATGCAAATTGTTTGACCTTTTTGTAAATAAAATGTTATAATTCGGCTGTGATAAGTAACAAAAGCAATAGAATTATGGGCATCGATTATGGCATCAGGCGCATTGGAATTGCGTTTTCCGACTTATCTGCGTTAATCGCCACTGGCTATGAAGTTTATCAAAGCCATGGCAGAGAAAAGGACATTGAATATCTTTGCAATCTTGCAAACCAAATGCAAGTTACAAAAGTGGTGTTCGGGCTTCCATTAAACGCAGACGGCACGGAGAGTGAGCAAACTTTGGTTACAAAAAACTTTGCACAAAGTTTTGCAGATGCTGCTCAAATTCCTGTGGAGTTTGAGGACGAAAGGTTTTCTTCCTTAGAGGCCGAAGAAATTTTGAAACGAAGCAAACTTTCTTGGCAAGAGCGAAAGAAAATTTTGGATAAAGTCGCTGCCGAAGTTATATTGCAAAATTATCTCAACAAAATTAAAAGGGGTTAAAATATGAGCGCTGTTAAAAAAAGTAATGTAAAAAAAGAGGACGAGGAGAAAATCGTTAAAGTTGACCTTTTGGATGTTCTTCTTGACGAAAACAACACTGCACCAATATATATGCATGATGAAAACGGCAAACAACTTAAATTTGAGCAGGTTGCTGTTATTCCATACGGAGAGGAAGATTTATACTGCATTTTAAAACCAGTTACAAAACTTCCTGGAATTGCTGACGATGAGGCAATTGTGTTTAAGGTTGAAGAGGATGAAAAAGGCGAGGCAATTTTGCGTGTAGAAGACAAAGAAGAAGTTGCAATCGCTGTTTTCGACCAATATTATGACCTTATTGAAGAGGCTGAAAAAGAAAAGGCTTCAAACAAAAAAGATAAAAAAGATAAAAAATAAGCACTAAGAGAGTATAATTTTCACCAAAATGCTCACCATAAAGGCACAGGGAAACCTGAATAATAGGAGGTGAAAACTATGTTCGGCAAAAAAAGTGCTAGCAAAAGCAGCAAGAAGGCTACAAAAAACTGCGGTTCAAGCAGGAACGTAGAGGCTTCTAGCGAGAACAAGTCTTCAAACGCTTCATCAAGAAGCGAGAAGTCTTCTTCTTCAAAATAGTTTTGACTAACTATGAGAAAAGAGGCATCAGCCTCTTTTTTCATTTATTTAAATATGTGGCGGCTATATTCGCTTTAACAAAATTCCCCAAAAATAACAGAGTATTTTTTTTGCTATTGCATAAAATATTTGAGGAAGGAGCGGATATGTGGGAATTTTCGATAAACTTAAACAGCGATAAAGGTGAACTTGCCGCTTCTATTTTTAATATACTAAGAAGGGAACTTGCACTACTTAAAGCCATTGTGGCAAGAGGTGAAGGTGGCGGGTTTATTAACATTGTGATTGCTGTGCCGCGTGAAAACAGGCAAGAGGCCGAAATTGTTTTGCTTAGAACAATCACTTTGGCAATCTGCAATTCGTTTAAAGAGGATTTTTTAAACAAACATCTTTTTCTTCCAAATCAAGATGAAATTGGTGTTACTGCATTTAAAAAAGCGCTTATCAATTTTGACAAGGAAACCGATTATTTTTTAATTTCAAAAGCGCTTAATTTTGACGAGTTTTTATACCTTGAAAGTTTTTATCAGTTCAAACTTGCCAGACTTCGCGATAAGTGGGGCGAACTTATTCGTCTTGCAAATGAAAATAGAGATTATCTTGTTTCCACTGATGCTTTTAACGACCTATTAAAGTTTTTAATTGATAATCTTGACATCTGCAAAGATGAAATTGATGTTGTGGAAGATGAAGATGGCTATCACATTTGCGAGAAGGGTGAAAAAAGCCTGCCGCTTTCATCATCGGCGCTGGTGAGTTCGCTTATAGACCTTTCGCCGCAAAAAATAAACATGTATTGCAAAAATGAAAATCATGCCACCAACCTTTTAAAAATCATTTTTGACAGACGCCTTACAATCCTGTCGGCGAAAGACAGCAAAAATAATGTGCATAATTTAAATTTTTTTTCAAAATAGTTGACTTTTGAGTTTTGTGGTGATATCATATCATTAAAGCGGAGTTAAAAGACAAGTAGCATCCTTGCAAGCGCACAGAGAAAAGTTGGTTGGTGAAAAACTTTAAGCGGAAAGGAAGTGTGAAACCACTTTTGGCGTTGATGCCGACAATTTAAAATCGAGTGGCAAGTTTTCTTGCAATTAAGGTGGAACCACGGTTGAGCAAATCGTCCTTAAATTTTTAAGGGCGTTTTTTAATGCCAGAATAGGAGGAGAATATGATTATTAAAAAACAAATTGATGAAAAACTGCACATGATGCGCCACAGCCTTGCGCATGTGCTTGCTAAGGCAATTATGCAAATTTATCCAAAGGCTAAACTTACAATCGGCCCAGCAATCGAGGACGGCTTTTATTATGACATCGACCTCGATGAGCCAATCACGCCTGACAAATACGCCGAAATTGAAAAGAGGATGAACGAGATAATAAGAAAGGGCGAAGAGTTTATAAGGCAAGAGGTTTCTCGCGATGAGGCACTTAAAATGTTTGCTGGCAACGAGTATAAAGAAGAACTTATAAAAGAGTTGCCTGAGGACGAGGTTATCTCGGTTTACTATCTTGGCAATGACTTTGTAGACTTGTGCCGAGGCCCTCATGTTGAAAGCACGCGTTCTCTTCAAAACGCCGCATTTAAAATCCATGCAGTGAATGGCGCATACTGGCGCGGAAATGAAAACAACAAAATGCTGCAAAGGGTTTATGCTTACGGCTTTAAAAGCAAAAAAGAGTTAAGCGAGCACATTATCATGCTTGAAGAGGCAAAGAAAAGAGATAACAGAAAACTTGGCAAAGAACTTGAACTTTTCATGATTTCACCAGAAGGCCCAGGCTTTCCATTCTATCTGCCAAACGGCATGATTGTGAGAAACCTGCTGATTGATTACTGGCGCGAACTGCACACAAAGGCAGGCTATAAAGAGGTTTCAACGCCAATCATGCTTTCTCAACATTTGTGGCAAACCTCAGGGCACTGGGACCACTACAAAAACAACATGTACACCTCCAAGATTGACGATACGCTTTTTGCAATCAAACCTATGAACTGCCCAGGCGGAATTTTGGTTTATAAAAACTCACCGCACTCTTACAAAGAACTTCCACTTAGAATTGGCGAACTTGGCATTGTTCACAGGCATGAAAAATCAGGCGAACTTGGCGGGCTTATGAGGGTGAGATGCTTCACTCAGGATGACGCGCACATCTTTATGATGCCAAGCCAGATTAAAGATGAAATTAAGGGCGTTGTGCAGCTTATTGACACTGTTTACAAACTTTTTGGCTTCACTTACCATGTGGAACTTTCAACTCGTCCAGAAAACAGCATGGGCAGTGATGAGGATTGGGAGCATGCAACCAAGGCGCTTCAAGATGCGCTTGACGAACTTAAAATTGACTATGTAATCAATGAAGGTGACGGCGCATTCTATGGGCCTAAAATTGACTTCCATTTGACTGACGCCATTGGCAGAACATGGCAGTGTGGAACAATTCAACTTGACTTCCAACTTCCACAGCGCTTTGAACTTGAATACACTGGCGAGGATGGGCAAAAGCATCAGCCAATTATGATACACCGCGTTGTGTATGGCTCTATCGACAGGTTTATGGGAATTTTGATTGAGCATTTTGCTGGCGCATTCCCAGTTTGGCTTGCTCCTGAGCAGGTGAGAGTGCTGCCAATTACCGATCGTAACAATGAGTATGCAAATTCAATTTGCCAAATTCTTAAAGATAACGGCGTGCGCGCAACCGTGGACGAAAGAAACGAAAAGGTTGGCTACAAAATTCGTGAGGCACACAACATGAAAGTGCCATATCTCATCATCGTTGGTGATGACGAGCAGGCAAATGGCACAATTTCACTTAGAGGCAGAGGAGGCGAAAACCAAAGCGGATTAAAAATGCAAGATTTTGTCGAAAGAATTTTGCAGGAAATAAAAACTAAGAAAATTTAGTTAAAATCGTTTTGAATTGTTAAAAATTTAATTTATAATAAGCCTATCTTAAAAAAGGAGAAAATGTTTATGTCGCAACTTCTTGCACTTGATGCAACACAAATTGTTTTAATTGTTTTAATAGCGCTTTTGGTGATTGCTTATCCTCTTTTGATGATTAGGCGCAATAAAAAAGAAAATCAACGCATGACCGAGCAAACAAATTCACTTAAAAGAGGGGATAAAATCCTTACAACAAGTGGTGTTTACGGCAAAATTGTTGACATCAAACTTGATGGAACTGCAAAACAAGTTACAATCGAAACAGGCAGCGACAAATATAAAAGTTACATGACTGTTGACGCATATGCAATCTATCAAGTAATTAAAGATGAAATTCCTGTTGCAAAAGACCTGCCTTTAACAGATAAAAACAAAGTTGAAGACAAAAAGGCAGAGGCTAAGGAAGAAAAAGTTCAAAACAAAGAGGAAGAGAAAAAAGAGGAAAGCAAAGATTCCGCTAAGCCAGAGAAAAAAACTCAAAGCAAAAAGCAATCAAAAAATAAAGATGCCTAAGCGCATCTTTTATTTTTTCATATTTGCTCTTAGACAAGCATAAGTTAGAATGTATTCTAATAGGGTTAAAGTATAAAAATGCGTAAAGGAGTCAAATATGAAAATGAGGGCAAAGAACTTGGAAGAAAAAAAGCATAGCGGCGTTTTTCTTTCAATTGTCAAAGGCAGTTTAATTGCGCTTTGTGTAAGTTTAATTGGCATATTGATTTTTGCTTTCTGCCTTAAATTTACTTCACTTTCGGACAAATTGATTTTGCCTATAAACCAGGTGATAAAAGGTTTAAGCATATTTTTAGGAGTGTTTTTTGGCCTAAAAAAACGCAAAGAAATGGGGCTAGTAAGCGGACTGTTGATTGGGTTTGTTTACACAATTGTGGCTTTTATAGTGTTTTCAATTTTAAACGGCGCGTTCAATTTTGACCACACTCTTTTAAACGACATCGTCTTTGGCACCATCATCGGTGGAATTTGTGGCATTATATGCGTAAATCTTAAAAAATCTACCAGGTAGGCGCAAAAAACATTTGACACTGCCCCTTGATTTATATATAATGATTTAGGAAGTTGTTTGACTTCCAATAATTATTTATAAGTCAACTAGAATTTAAGGGGTTATAATGGCTAAAAAGCGTTCAATTTGGAAGTTTGCGATATTAGGTGTGCTGATTGTTATTGGCCTTGTTTTATCCTTTGCGTCATTTCCAGTTGCTGGAACAGATTATATTTATAACGGCTTTTTAAATGCAATCCCTCTCGGCCTTGATTTGTCGGGGGGTGTTTCTGCTGTTTATGAGGCGTCTTTGTCGCCAACCGCCAACACAACCGATTTGGATGGCGCGGTTGAGTCAACTGTTTCGCAAATTGAAAGCCTGCTTTATGACAACGGCGCGTTAAACGCATCAGTTTCCAAGCAGGGTGGCAATCAAATAAGAATTGAGGTTGCAAAGGATTCTGTTTCGGGCGATTTGTTCAATTTAATCGGTCAGCCAACAACAGTTTACATTGCTTCAAGCGACAGTTTTGATGTAAACGATGTCGCTTCGTTTACAGGCGATTATATTTCAAGCGCAAACATTGAAAATGTTTATGTAAGTTACGATCAAGACAGCAGTTCATATGGCGTGGTTTTGGATTTTGACAGCACAGGCACTTCAAAACTACAAGAGATGAGCGAAATTGCAGCAGAGAAAACTGAAAACAATTACTTGTATGTTTATATTGGCAGCGATGACGCAATTCAATTAACTTGCAGCGAGGCCATCACTGATGGACAGACCTTTATTTCAGGCGGGTCAATTACAGATTCAACAACTGCACAGGAATATGCAGTTACAATTTTATCAGGCACTTACAACGCTTCACTTGAACTTATCCAAACAGGCGTTATTTCAGCAACGGCTGGAACAAACACGCTTATGTATATTTTAATTGCAATGGGCGTGGCGCTATTCTTAGTTATGCTGTTTATGGTGCTTAGATATGGACATTTTGGTTTGCTTGCAGATGTTTCATTTGTTGTGTTTACAATTTTAATGCTGTTTTTCTTGCAGGCAATTCCGCTTATTCAATTAACAGTTGCAGGGCTTGCCGGCATCGTGCTTTCATACGCGATTGTAATCGGCTGCCATGTGCTGATTTTGGAAAGAATTAGGGAAGAATATGCTTCCGGCAAAAAAATTCCTCTTTCATTTAAAAATGGCTTTAAAAAAGCATTGTGGCCAATTTTTGATTCACATGTTGCACTTGCAATAGTTGCAATCATCTTGTGCATCATTGGCTATGCTGGGCTGAGAAGTTTAGGGCTTATCATTTTGATAGGCGCGGTGCTTTCAATGTTCTGCTCGCTTGTTGTTACTCGATTTTTGATTAAATGGTATTTGCCATTTAACTCAGTTAATCCAAAACCGCTTAACTTAAAGCGTTCAAAATTGCTTAACCCTGATTATGACAAACCTGAAATTGTTGAGGGGGCTGATGAGAGCGCCGAAAAAGAAATCACTGTTACAGAGGAGGGCGCAAAATGAAAAAGTATAAAAAAAGCCGTCTTTCCTTTGACGAGGTGATTGCATCTTCAAAATTTAATTACTACAAAAACATGAAATGGTTTTTGATTGCTCCTGCCGTTATTATTCTGGTGGCAATAATCCTGCTTTGCACAGTAGGTTTTAAAAGCGGAATTGATTTCACTGGCGGATCGGTTATGACTGTTTACACCAACAGCGAAAATGTAATCGAAGGCGCAGAGCAATATGATGCAAACAATGCAGAAGATTACAGACAAATTCAGGATAAGATTGATGCTGTGTTAGAGGCCAACGGGCTTAGCGCAAGTTCTTATCAAATTTCATCTATGGATGTTGCAGAGTTTGATGTTTATGGCGGACAAGCCGTTGTGGTTAAATATCAAAATGCTGAGGGTGCAACCAGCCAAGAAATAATTCAAACCAACAATGTTATTCATGAGCAACTGTTGCAAGCGTTTGGGTATGACGCTGTTGTAGATGGCGAAAACGCCATTGAAAACACGGGCACAATCACTCCAACTGCTGGGGCAGAACTTATTTACACCGCAATTATCGCTGTGGTTGTGGCAATGGTTTTGGTGCTTGTTTACCTTGGGTTTAGGTTTGATTTTACAACAGCATTTGCCTGCATTTTGGCGTTGTTCCACGACATTTTCATAACAACTGCATTCGCACTTATTTTTAGAATAACCATTAACCCTGCATTCATAATCGCAATAATCGCAGTTATGTGCTTCTCAATTTTCAACAATATTCTGCTTATGGACAGAATTAGAGACAATCAAAAAAGCGGAGTATATGACAATCAACCAAATGAAGTGCTTGTCAATGACAGTGTAAGGCAAACCATGCCAAGAAATGTTTTCATCGCTGTTACTGCATTCGTTGTTGTGGCATTGGTTGCTGTGATAGCCGTTACTGATGTTAGAGATTTCGCACTTCCAATCGCAATAGGTGTGCTTGCAAGTTTCTATTCGTCTGTGTTTATCACTCCGTCGCTTTGGGCGCTTGCGCATAACCCTAAAAAGAGGAAAAAACTTAAAGCACAAAAAGATAAAGAAAAAGATAAAGTTGTGGTTTAACCGCAACTTTTTT
>ERZ1643251.1140-NODE-1140-length-31678-cov-68.458748_pt1 | contig 31678 bp, 23 predicted proteins | sample MGYA00579261_ERZ1643251 | MGnify/ENA primary metagenome ERZ1643251 (study PRJEB29033, sample SAMEA4952267) | chicken gut metagenome | biome: Broiler Chicken; feature: Gastrointestinal Tract; material: Caecum | place: Ireland | collected 2018 | study: Broiler... | reverse complement strand
TTCACTTTTCAAGCTTCTTTTTACTGCCGCTCCCCGCGACAGCCTATTTAGTCTAGCATATCTTTCAGACGATGTCAAACATTTTTTTTAATTATTTATATTTTTTTATTGAGCGCCGAAAAACCTTTCGTTGAACAGGACGGACGGATGAGAGGGGCGCAGACTTTTTGCCTTTTCATGAAACATCAAAGCCTTTTTTTTGTCCCCCAGATAAAAATAACAGCACGACAACTCGACAAACGGTATAAACGTCCTGAATTCCGCCCTGTCGAACTCGCCTCTTGCGGACATATCGCCGCATTTCGTCGCCGCGTCGTACCAGAATGCCGCAGTCTCGAAGTCGCGCCGCGCCTTGAAAACGCCTGCAATCCGACACAGAATGTCCGCGCGGGGAGGTCCCTTTTCCAGACTTCTGCACAGCGAAAGAAACGCTTTCTGTTTTTCGTCCATCGCGTTGTAGCAGTCGTATAAAAACAGGCACGCTTCGTTGCGGTTGTTTTTCAAATCCATATCCAGCGCTCTTTCCAGCACCGCCGCTCCCTCCGCGTACATTTTGTTGTAACACAGCTCCCTGCCGTAATAAAAGGTGTTTCGCGCGTCAAGCTTAACGCCCTGCGAAATTTTTTTCTGAAAGATTCTGAGATTTCGGTCGCCTGCGCCTCTCTCTTTTTTGTGGTGGACGGTAAAATCCGAATAGATAATGTTACCGCGCGGGGAAATGCACTCGTGAATAAACCCCTCCCATTTGAAATTTGCCGTTCGTTTGAGAAGTCTTTCTCTGAAAAAGCTGAAAAGCGGCGTTCCGTTTTCGTCGAAAGAAGTGACGTATCTGCACATCACCACATCGGGATTTTTCTGCGCCAGCGTTTTTTTCAGCTCCTTTAAAAGCCCGATATTTTCGGAAGAAACAACGTCGTCGGCGTCCAGCCACATCAAATAATCCCCCGTCGCCTTGGAAAAAGAAAAATTTCTTGCGGCGGCAAAATCATCCGTCCACTCGAAGTCGAAAACCTTGTCGGTAAAATCCCTGCAAATTTCCTTTGTCCTGTCGGAAGAGCCGGTGTCCGCTATTATTATTTCGTCAACGCAGCGGGACACCGAATCCAGACAACGGGCGATTACGTCCTCTTCGTTTTTCACTATCATGCAAAGCGAAATTTTTACGTTCATATCCATATTTTATATTATGTACCTGCAAAAAAATTCGTCTTTGATTGGCAGTGAAAAGCTTCCCGACGTAATTACCGAAACTAAATTACCCCCTTGCTTACGTCAATCCAGCCCAAACTGCCCGAATATTTTTCCAGCTCGCAAGGGGTAAGTTCTATTGCGCTGTTGGAGCTGCCGCACGCGGGAAAAACCGTGCGAAAGCGTCTTAACGAAACGTCGAGATACACCTCCACCCCCTCATTCAAGGCGAAAGGACAAACTCCTCCGACGGCGTAACCGACAAGTTTTTCCGTCTCTTCGGGAGGCAGCATTTTGGCTTTAGTCCCGAAATATGCCTTGAATTTGGCATTGTCCGCTCTTACGTCCCCGGCAAAAACAACGACAATAACTTTTTCTCCCGCAAAAAAAGACAGCGTCTTTGCAATCCTTCCCCTTTCGCAATTCAACGCCGCCGCAGCCAACTCGACAGTCGCGCTTGAAACGGGAAACTCCATAATCCTTTCCGAAAGACCGAAAGCCGCAAAATATTTCTTTACTTTTTCTACCGACATAACCTGCCCCTTGTCAAGCCGCCGTTTGAAGCGTCAAGTCGCAGACAAACGGCAGCCGCCGAATTTCTTAAATTTTACAACGGTTTTGTGTCGGCAGAGGTTTTTTCCTGTGCTTTGAAAAGCAAAAATAATAAAACTGTCCGACTTTTTCCTTTCGGTTGACGGTTTTGCACAAAAACAAAATATTGTTTAGAGTTTTGTTAAAATATAAACGGCAAACAATGCATTCTATATATATTTTGATTATACGTCCCGCCACCTTACGCGTCTGCGGACTTTTCGTCTGCCCGTTTCATCGATTTAGGAAAAACAATGAAAAATTTTTTCGACAAGTTAGAATTACTGATTGACGACTTGTTTTACGAAACAAAAGAAACCGTCAAAAACAAGGAAATGTTACTTCTTGCGCGAAAACTCAAAAAATTCAGGAAAACAGGAGCCTCGCTCGAAATCATGCTTGACGTCGCACGTTGTCTTGACCGCTCGGCAAGCTTCGTTCTCGGGCTCGACGATTTTCCGGACAGCTATGAACAAGACATGAACTGCAAAAATATAGCGCCAAACCTCCGTCGATTCGTATCAAAAAACGCGCCTAAAATGTTTTACCTCAAAAAGCACGGTTTTCTTCAAACATTTCCTTCTTTCAAAAATTGGCTCAACGGCAAAACCATACCGAACTCTTTGAATTTTGTCAGATTGTCAAAAGCGCTCGGACTGAGCGCGGAAGACTTGCTGCGTCCCGTACTCAGTCAGCCACTGCCGACCGACACTGACAAACCCGAATAATTCTTTTCCTTCAAACAGAAGCGTAAGCACATAAAAACAAAACGCCCCATAGGAGCGTTTTTGTTTTTACTCTTTTGATTATAAAACTCATTGAGCAATTTTTATTATTTTGTCAGAATATTCATTCCAGCCTTCTGCATTTTTGTACGACTCCATCGAATCCGCGGGCACTTTTATTGTTAAATGTTCTATTCCGTCAAATACGCCGTATTTAATTTCAGGCGGTTCAGTCGCAGTAACGGTAACACTTAATTCTTCATTGCAATTTGCAAATGCATTATAACCTATATACTTGATTTTTTCTCCGATGAAAACCTGTTTTAATTTAACACAACCGCTGAAAGCAAGCTTAGAAATGTCCTCTATTCCGTCTAAATTTATGGCAGTTAAATTCACGCAATTCATAAATGCCCAATCTGAAATACTATGAATAACGGCGGCGTTTTTTACTTCCGTCAAATTGCGGCAATTCATGAAACAACCGTATTCTATCCCTATTCTCATTTCATTGTCAAAAGTTATACTTTTTACATTTTGATTACTACAACAAAGAAAATCATCCAAAACTTTTATTTCTCCGATTCGGGAATCAATCTTTTTCTGATATTTTCTTTCATTTGGGTAGTATTCTTTGTTTTTGGGAATAAAATAATTTTCTTTTTCTTCATTGAAATGAGTAATAGTCAACCAATATTCTTTTGACGTAGCCGCATAAAATACGCTCATCTCAAATTCATCGGAAAACACGGTAGGTTCATAATCACATCCCGCAAAAAAACAGACGCACAATAATAAAATCAAAATCAATGCAATCCTTTTCACTTACTCCCTCCTTATTTAACTTCCCCAATGTGTTTTTCAATAGCAGACTTCAATCAATTTTACCCAGCTTAATCATAATAAATCCATCATAAAACTTTACTACATAATGAGGATTATCCGAATCATCTAATTTAAAAAATCTAAAATATTCGCTGTTTTGCCACGTATAATCTATGAAAAACTCCATGACAACTCCATTTTCAAACTCGATGATTATATCCGCCGTATCGGTCACCTTCACGCTTTTTATGACAGAATCCCCTAATATTTGCATTAATTTTTCTGTGTTTGTTTTTAACAAACTTTTAAGATGCATCGGGTCTTTTTTGTAAACTTTGACCGGCATAGGTTCGCAATTTGGATAATAATTTTCATCCGCAGCCGTAAGCAAAATTCGATTGTCTTTCCGTACTTTAAAAGTACAATAAGTATGTAGCGTATATTCGGTTTCATCACCGAAAACAAATATATAAAAATCTAATTGTTTAAAAAATTTTTTTAATTTTAAGCCTACCAGCCTTTGCATGACATCCAAGTCGCTAGCTCTGAATTCTTTAATATTCATTAATCCAAACCTAATTACGCCGCCTGACGATGCTCCGCCGTTGTTTAGGCGTATTCCTTTTTTGCTTAAAAGCATTTATTAGAACTTTATTATTATTTTAACCTTAATAGATTTTTTGTCAAATTGATTCATATAAAAAAACGCCCTTTAAGGGCGTTTTTTTATATGAATCCGAGTAATTTAATAGTTATCATAAATCCAGCGCCGAAAAATGCGGATAATCCGATTAAAAACAACAAAACTGCCAATGTTTTTTTTTCAATTTTAAAATTATAAATTGAGAATAAAATTATTGACGCAGCTAATATAAAGAAAATAGCACAATAAACTATTAATTCTGATTCTTCTTTTAAAAAAGCTTTATATTCATTAGCTATACCAATGACAAAAAAACTAATTAAAGAAATTATCAATAAGATTATGGCAATTATTTTTAATCTTTTCATCCCCAAATTTTTTTCAACCTATCCTTTAACTCTATCAAATCCCAGCCCATACTGAACTCAAAGCCAACAACTAAATAAAAACCTGCACTGACCCCAAAAAATGCTTTAGGTTCATTTGTAGAGCTTTCAAAACCTTCTCCACCATAAGGTTCATATTCCTCGGAAAAATTTAATCCAAAAGTAAAAGCCCCTACATTTCCGCCAAATCCGACTTCCCTCTCCGTACCAAAAGGATAATCTTCATCGCCTCCGGCTTTGAAGTAAAACAAATTTCCATGTCCACCGCCATAAAGCGATACAGGACCGACTGTGCCTTCAAGACTGAACCCCATGCCGACACCGCCTTCAATACTGAAAGTCATGATTACCGCATCTATTGTATCTACGACTTTGTTGAAAAAGTTGCCGACTTTTTTCCAAAAGGATTTCCAATCTTCTCCTGTCGGGTCTTTGTAGTTTATCGGATTGTTTATACAGTAAGAATAAAGATTTAAAGCGTTTATTTTATTAAAATTAATTACTCCGTAGCCGACGTTGTCCTCATTTATGAATCTGCCTGTCTGAGGGTCGTAGTATCGGGTTTGAAGGTAGTAGAGGTTTAGTTCCTTGTCCCAATAGTACCCGCGGTAGCGGAAAGGGTTGGTTTCCATTATCTCTATGTTGTCCGCCCCCGCAGCCTCTATCGTGCAGTTGCCCCATGCGTCGTAGACGTACTCCCCGATTAAATTCATGTCGGTGTCGAATATTCCGTCTATGTCGCCCAAAGCGTTTTTGCGGTAGATATAGTCCGCCTTGACAGCATCTGCAATCCCCGTCTGCCTTGACAAGGTGAAGCCCGCCAAGCCGCTGTTTAAGTGGAAATACCCTATCTTGGTTATTTTATCCGTCCACAGCTTTATGCCGAAGTTGCCTTGCAAAACCTTTTCGCTCTTCGTCTCGCCCCAAAGCTTGCCGTCCTCGTCGTAATAGAAGCTCCACGTCTTGTCGTGTCCGTCGGCGTCCTTGGTCTTTTTGCTATTTCTTACTCCGCGGTAGTCAAAGGTAAACTCGTATGCGTTGGCGTCTCCCGCTTTTTTGTAGCTTTTGAGCCGTCTGCCCGCTTCAAACCCGAGCGTAGCTCCTCTGTACGTCGTCGGATTGCCGCTTGCGTCGTAGACTATGCTTTCTCCGTCATAGCTCAATAGTTGGTCTTTCCAGCCGCTTGTGCGGTAGACGTACTCCTTAGTCGCCGTTGCCGTTTCGTTGTCAAGCTGCTCAGCCGTGGTGTAGGCGTATTCCTTCCTTTCCGTTATGTTGCCGCCCGCGTCGTAACTGTACGTCCAAGTCTTCCCCAGTCTTTCGTTGTTTTCTCGCGTCAGGCGGTTCAGCTTGTCGTACTCGTATGTCGAGCTTGTCACCGTGCCGAGCGCAATTGCAATTCCGGGCTTTGAGTACGTGTGCTTTGTGATGTTTCCGTCCCCGTCGTACTCCAACGTATATACGCTTAGCGCAGGCTCGTTTTCGTCTTTTTTCCCGTCTCGCACATAGATGCTTTTCACAAGCTCGGAAGCGTACTTCTTGTTCCCTTCCTCTGCGTCGCTGTCGTTGTACGTTATCTCGCGTTTCAAACTGCAAGTCTTTCTCGGGCTGCTCACGGCGGAAGTCATATCCACGTCTATCCTGCTTACCCGTTTCTGGCTGTCCAGATTGTAGTTTTCCGTATAACGCCCCGCTCCGCTTCCCAACACTCTGTCAGGCTCGTCGGGATACAGCAATTCGCCCGCATAGAATATGCTCGAATTCACCACCCCAAACGGCGTGGATACATCGCGCATATACAGTCGGTTGCTTTCGTCGTACCAAACACGATATCCGTCTATTTCCGACACTCTTCCGCTATTGTCATAATTATACCGTGTACCTTTTTCTTTGTCAAGTACGTTTTAGAATTTTTATTCTTAATTATATAATCTATATAATCATTATTTTATTAAACAAAACATAAAAAACCAAAACGCCCTTTGGGGCGTTTTGGTTTGAATTACGGCGTTTAAACTTCTTTTCTATTGAAATTCCAATTCCAAATCAACACCAAGCGTATCTAGTAAATGAAATAACTTTGAATTTAAAAGAATATAAGATTTATTGTCCATATAGACAGATAATGTTGCAAAACTATAATATTTTTCAAAATATGGTTGCAAAACTGATTTATATGAATTCAATATTGTGAGTTGCTCCCAAACAAATCTATTGATATCCTCATTATTTAAATATTGAAAATCAGACTTATACACCCACCTATTCGTTTTTTGTGTTATACTATAAATTTGCTTTCCCTTATATTCTTTAAATGTAATTTCACCTTTATGAAAAATATCGCAAGGCAAATTTAAAACATTATTTAATTCTTCAGGATTTAATGTATCGCCCTTGATTGTTAAATAAAAAAATGCACTATCGTAGGTTTTATTTTCTTTAATCATTTAAACAATTCCATAATCATTTCAACTATCAAGTCGATTATTTCACGCGACAAATTATCATTTCCGCCTCTTCCTTCTTCTTCTTTATAACTTTCGATTTCTCTTTGAAACATCTCTCGTTGTTTTTGAGACATTCCTTTTTTCTTATATTCAATATAAGGATCTTTGGCGAACTTAACAATGTTTGTTCCCAAAGCCAAAGCACCTACACCTGCAACAACGCCTGCGCCTACAAGCGCCGTTCCGGCAACAGCTGCACCGCCTGCAAAGGCACCGCCTGTCGCAAGACTTCCGCCTATCGCAGTTCCTGCCGCAGCCGCACCTCCGACCAACGCGCCTGCGCCTGCTCCCAAAGCTCCGCCTGCCAATGCTCCGCCAAATACGCCAAGCACTGTCCAACCTACAAGCTCCCAACCTTCTGCTCCGCTTTCTTTGGCTTTTTTGTTTACAATCACTCCGCCGGCAGTTCCGCCTATTATCGCGCCTAAAATCAATCCTATCAGTATCAAAGAACTTCCGCTCTCATCTGTATACCCTATTGGATTGTTTAGGCAATACGAATATAAATTTAATCCGTTTAGTAATTCAAACTGCGTCAAGCCATAGCCGACGTTGTCCGCATTTATGAATCTGCCTGTCTGAGGGTCGTAGTATCGGGTTTGGAGATAGTAGAGGTTTAGTTCCTTGTCCCAATAGTACCCGCGGTAGCGGAAAGGGTTGGTTTCCATTATCTCTATGTTGTCCGCCCCCGCAGCCTCTATCGTGCAGTTGCCCCATGCGTCGTAGACGTACTCCCCGATTAAATTCATGTCGGTGTCGAATATTCCGTCTATGTCGCCCAAAGCGTTTTTGCGGTAGATATAGTCCGCCTTGACAGCATCTGCAATCCCCGTCTGCCTTGACAAGGTGAAGCCCGCCAAGCCGCTGTTTAAGTGGAAATACCCTATCTTGGTTATTTTATCCGTCCACAGCTTTATGCCGAAGTTGCCTTGCAAAACCTTTTCGCTCTTCGTCTCGCCCCAAAGCTTGCCGTCCTCGTCGTAATAGAAGCTCCACGTCTTGTCGTGTCCGTCGGCGTCCTTGGTCTTTTTGCTATTTCTTACTCCGCGGTAGTCAAAGGTAAACTCGTATGCGTTGGCGTCTCCCGCTTTTTTGTAGCTTTTGAGCCGTCTGCCCGCTTCAAACCCGAGCGTAGCTCCTCTGTACGTCGTCGGATTGCCGCTTGCGTCGTAGACTATGCTTTCTCCGTCATAGCTCAATAGTTGGTCTTTCCAGCCGCTTGTGCGGTAGACGTACTCCTTAGTCGCCGTTGCCGTTTCGTTGTCAAGCTGCTCCGCCGTGGTGTAGGCGTATTCTTTCCTTTTCTTAAAAGCAATTGTTAGAACTTTTTTAATATTTTAACCATAATAGCTTTTTTTGTCAAATGAATTCAAACAGAAAACGCCCTTAAAGGGCGTTTTCTGTTTAATGAGGTTTGCTTTGTGCATTTGGCTTAGAAACAAGAACATCCGATTTCTGCCATACAATAGATACTGTTTTGCATTTTGCATAATTTAAAGGTTGGTTCCAGTCATTCTTTGATTTTAATTCTTCTATTTCGGACTCTGTAAAATCATTTAACGGATGTTCTAAGTATGAAGAACGATTATGTCCGAAAATGTGAACAACATTATTATCCGATAACGCATCGTAGATATAATTAATTCCAGAATAAAATATTGCTCCGCCAGTTGTTCTGCCTTGACTTATCATCAAATATACTATTGAATGTTCTCGATAATCTTCCTCGCAATAAACAAACAAACTTCTCCCATAACTATCCGTTTCTATAAGTTCTACAACCGAAGGATGACCAATTTCCGAATGTATGAAACCCTTTAAACCATCTACACTGTTTATAGCAACTGAATACAAATCCGGGTAATTTCCCAAATATGTCATATCTACCCTACATGCTGTCATTGTAAAGGAAATAAATACCAAAATAATAAACAAAAATACAAAGTTTATTTTTCTATTCATATTCTCCTCGAAGCTCAACGCAGACATTAATATTCACCGATTAAAAACAATGTTCCCATTATCCCCAAAATTGCTACTAAAGCCAAATAAGCTATTCCTGCGCTTATATTATGATTTGAATGAACTCTACCTTCAACTCCCCCATAATAATCTGCTGTCACTTCCCAAGGTCTGTCGTAATAATCTTTATTTCCCAAATCCTGCCAAGAAGGAATACCTATGGTTAGACCATATTTCAATGCGCCTAAAATTCCCTGCTGAACAGTGTGTCCCCATTCATGCCTCAAATCATCGACAGTATCACCTTGTGCAAGCAATATACACAAAAAGGAACCCGACCTAAAGCCATACTCTTTTCTGAATATAGGCACACCTTTATAAAAGGAAACTTTTAACGAACCCAACGTCGCACTTTCATCACTATTAAGCGGATTCCAACCTATCGCATCCATGTCAGCCTGAACTTGCGAGTCAAATACCGATGCCGCCATAAAACCGCCATACATTGCTGCCGACACACCTAATTGTGTTAGGTATCCTCCTCCTGGCATAATCAATGCTGTGGGCAATGTGAACAATGCAACCGCCGCACCGGCTACCGCCAAAAGTGCACCGCCAACCACTTTGCCGAGCTTTTTCCAAAAAGAACGACCAGTCGGGTCACACATCATTATCGGATTGTTTGCGCAATAAGCATAAAGATTTATGCCGTTTACAACGTTAGGATACGCATAAGCCAAACAATCCGCATTTATGAATCTGCCTGTCTGAGGGTCGTAGTATCGGGTTTGAAGGTAGTAGAGGTTTAGTTCCTTGTCCCAATAGTACCCGCGGTAGCGGAAAGGGTTGGTTTCCATTATCTCTATGTTGTCCGCCCCCGCAGCCTCTATCGTGCAGTTGCCCCATGCGTCGTAGACGTACTCCCCGATTAAATTCATGTCGGTGTCGAATATTCCGTCTATGTCGCCCAAAGCGTTTTTGCGGTAGATATAGTCCGCCTTGACAGCATCTGCAATCCCCGTCTGCCTTGACAAGGTGAAGCCCGCCAAGCCGCTGTTTAAGTGGAAATACCCTATCTTGGTTATTTTATCCGTCCACAGCTTTATGCCGAAGTTGCCTTGCAAAACCTTTTCGCTCTTCGTCTCGCCCCAAAGCTTGCCGTCCTCGTCGTAATAGAAGCTCCACGTCTTGTCGTGTCCGTCGGCGTCCTTGGTCTTTTTGCTATTTCTTACTCCGCGGTAGTCAAAGGTAAACTCGTATGCGTTGGCGTCTCCCGCTTTTTTGTAGCTTTTGAGCCGTCTGCCCGCTTCAAACCCGAGCGTAGCTCCTCTGTACGTCGTCGGATTGCCGCTTGCGTCGTAGACTATGCTTTCTCCGTCATAGCTCAATAGTTGGTCTTTCCAGCCGCTTGTGCGGTAGACGTACTCCTTAGTCGCCGTTGCCGTTTCGTTGTCAAGCTGCTCAGCCGTGGTGTAGGCGTATTCCTTCCTTTCCGTTATGTTGCCGCCCGCGTCGTAACTGTACGTCCAGGTCTTCCCCAGTCTTTCGTTGTTTTCTCGCGTCAGGCGGTTCAGTTTGTCGTACTCGTATGTCGCGCTCGTTGTCTTGGTTTGCAGGATAGTGTAATCCGAAGTTGCAGGCGGCATTAAACCGAAACTTTCAGTTGTCGCGGGGATAAACAAACCGGAACTTTCATATGTCACTTGCGTGGTGTGCTTTGTGATGTTTCCGTCCCCGTCGTAATCCAACGTATATGCGCTTAGCGCAGCCGCGAATTCCCCTTTGTTTCCGTCTCGCACCGAGATACTTTTCACAAGCTCGGAGGCGTATTTCTTGTTCCCTTCCTCTGCGTCGCTGTCGTTGTACGTTATCTCGCGTTTCAAACTGCAAGTCTTTGTCGGGCTGCTCGCGGTGGATGCCAGTTCCACGTCTATTCCGTCTATGCGGCTCAGACTGTCGTAACTATAATTCTCCGTATATCCGCCTGACCTGCTCCCTTTCACTCTGTCCGGGTTGTCGGGATACTGACCGTCCGCATAGTCTACGTACGTCGCTATCTTTCCAAACGGCGTTGTAACGTCTCTCGAATACAGTCGGTTCTTCTCATCGTACCAAACACCACATCCGTCTGTTTCCGACACTCTTCCGCTACTGTCATAATCATACCATGTGCCTTTTTCTTTGTCAAGCACGTTTTAGAATTTTTATTCTTAATTATATAATCTATATAATCATTATTTTATTAAACAAATCGTAAAAAAACAAAACGCCACAAAGGGCGTTTTGTTTTGAAATAAAAAGTTTTTTCCTATTTCTAGGCAAATAAAATGTAATAAAAGTTTAAAGTAATTCAATAGATTTGTCAATCATTTAGACATATTTTCTAAAAAAGTTCATTTCTTACAATACACACAAATCCAAAAATTAAATACTTTCAACATTATTAAAAATACTAGCTAATATAGAAATTTTTGTTTCTTCCATAGATTCACATGATATATGGCTTATATCATCTATATTTATTGTTTGCATGCCATCTGTTTTACCATATGGACTAATAATTTCTATATCTAAATATTTTGCTTCAATTTGTTTAACAAATCCAACAATAATATTATTACCGCTATTACATATTTCAATGGTGCACAGTTTTTTGTTCTTGAAAATATATTTAATAAAATTTAACAGTAACTCGTTGTGAAAAAATAAATGTTCACATCTTTTTTGCTTATAATAAGTCGAAAGTTTTATAATGCTATCCAAATATTCACTGTCTACTTCTATTTTTATGATATTTTCAATTAGTGAACAAAAGTACCCATCATTTTTTCCATACTCATCTATGCATTCCATTAAAAAATATTTTTCGTCTAATTGTAAAAAATAGCCTACTGCAAATTTATCTACAAAATCTGAATCAGTATATACTGCGCAAATTTTTTGACATTTTAATAATTCTTTAATTTTTGATTTCATTAAAAACCTAAATTATTCCCCACCTATCAAGTCTTCTACTAAATCCCAAATGCTAAATAAAAAAGGAATCAATCCTTTAGAATTACGTTTCCATTTTTTATATTTCATTCGGGAATCTTTTTTTTCAGGTCCACCTGAACGTGTTCCAGAATGTTTATCCCAATTACTTTTCCGCTTGTTTTTCGTATGCTCACGAAATTCAACAATCCCTGCCAAAGCACCTACACCTGCAACAACGCCTGCGCCTACAAGCGCCGTTCCGGCAACAGCTGCACCGCCTGCAAAGGCACCGCCTGTCGCAAGACTTCCGCCTATCGCAGTTCCTGCCGCAGCCGCACCTCCGACCAACGCGCCTGCGCCTGCTCCCAAAGCTCCGCCTGCCAATGCTCCGCCAAATACGCCAAGCACTGTCCAACCTACAAGCTCCCAACCTTCTGCTCCGCTTTCTTTGGCTTTTTTGTTTACAATCACTCCGCCGGCAGTTCCGCCTATTATCGCGCCTAAAATCAATCCTATCAGTATCAAAGAACTTCCGCTCTCATCTGTATACCCTATTGGATTGTTTAGGCAATACGAATATAAATTTAATCCGTTTAGTAATTCAAACTGCGTCAAGCCATAGCCGACGTTGTCCGCATTTATGAATCTGCCTGTCTGAGGGTCGTAGTATCGGGTTTGGAGATAGTAGAGGTTTAGTTCCTTGTCCCAATAGTACCCGCGGTAGCGGAAAGGGTTGGTTTCCATTATCTCTATGTTGTCCGCCCCCGCAGCCTCTATCGTGCAGTTGCCCCATGCGTCGTAGACGTACTCCCCGATTAAATTCATGTCGGTGTCGAATATTCCGTCTATGTCGCCCAAAGCGTTTTTGCGGTAGATATAGTCCGCCTTGACAGCATCTGCAATCCCCGTCTGCCTTGACAAGGTGAAGCCCGCCAAGCCGCTGTTTAAGTGGAAATACCCTATCTTGGTTATTTTATCCGTCCACAGCTTTATGCCGAAGTTGCCTTGCAAAACCTTTTCGCTCTTCGTCTCGCCCCAAAGCTTGCCGTCCTCGTCGTAATAGAAGCTCCACGTCTTGTCGTGTCCGTCGGCGTCCTTGGTCTTTTTGCTATTTCTTACTCCGCGGTAGTCAAAGGTAAACTCGTATGCGTTGGCGTCTCCCGCTTTTTTGTAGCTTTTGAGCCGTCTGCCCGCTTCAAACCCGAGCGTAGCTCCTCTGTACGTCGTCGGATTGCCGCTTGCGTCGTAGACTATGCTTTCTCCGTCATAGCTCAAAAGTTGGTCTTTCCAGCCGCTTGTGCGGTAGACGTATTCCTTCGTCGCCGTTACGTTGCCGCCCGCGTCGTATCCGTACGTCCAGGTCTTCCCAAGTCTTTCGTTGTTTTCTCGCGTCAGGCGGTTCAACCTGTCGTACTCGTCTCCGCTGTTGTCATAATCATACCATGTACTTTTTTCCTTGTCAAGCACGTTTTAGAATTTTTATTCTTATTATATAATCATTATTTTATTAAACAAAACATAAAAAACAAAACGCCCCAAAGGGCGTTTTGTTTTGAAAATAATAGATTTTTTCTATCTCTAGCAGACTAACTTGCACCGTTAAGAATAAATTTTTAAAAACGTAACAATTAGATTAATTAATTGCTTGATTTTTTAATATCATTACTTCATTATATTTAGGAGAAAATAATATGTTTATATTTTTATTAGCATATTTAACTAAATATGGCGCAACCTGCAATTGCTTTCTATTCCCATTTTTTATTTTTATCAATTTTCCGTCATGTTTAAATATGACTTCAATAGCAACCTGCTCTAAAGAAAATAAAAAAGCAGGCAATCTTTTTAATTCCTTTGCATAAACTGTTAATTTTACAGCATCTTGCAACCAAAACTTAACTTTTTTTTTTATCTTATAATTCTTCAATATAAAATAAAAAAACCAAGTTTCTATTGATAAAAAACAAATACTCCATATAATGATATATTTTAACAAATCAAAACGATTCTGATATTCCATTAAAATTATATCATAAAGCGCATAACCAAATGCTAACAGAACGACAATTATAGAAATAGAATTCAAGATAATCCAATTTTTGTTAAATATTTTTCCATAACGCAAACTGACATCTATATCTTCAACTTTCATTTCAAAAACAAATCTAACAATAAATCTTTTATTGCATCAAATATGCCATTATTCATAATTTCGTCAAAATCATTATTTTCGTTCATGAAATAATTTGTTGCAAAACCACTAGCCACTTGTGCAACCAAATTCGCTCCGGCTTGACCTAAAAACGAACCTGCACCTACTAAAATATCCCTTGAAACGATACTACCCATAGTAACTCCGCGAATGGCATGTTTGCTGAAAGATAACCCCAATTGGCTTCCAACGCTTGCTCCAATGCCCATAGCCACATGCGACACTGCACCTGTTACAGCTCCAACCGTGGCTCCTACTGCCATATCTTTCAAAAAACTTCCCCACTTAAAATTTTCAAACCCGTTAGTTTGAACTTGTTCGTGAACATTTTTAGACATAGCAAATAGTGCTCCGGTTGCGGCGCCTCCGACAACAGCTCCTACCAACCCGCCTGTGACTAATGCTCCTACTGCAACAACAACAGCAGCAGCCATAATAGCAAAAACACCTATTATATTAAATATCTTTTTCCAATTAATAGTACCTTCGGGGTCTATACCCATTATAGGGTTATTGTTGCAGTAAGAATAAAGGTTTAAAGCGTTTATATTTTTATATTGTTCAAGAGCGTATTCGATACCGTCCGCATTTATGAATCTGCCTGTCTGAGGGTCGTAGTATCGGGTTTGGAGATAGTAGAGGTTTAGTTCCTTGTCCCAATAGTACCCGCGGTAGCGGAAAGGGTTGGTTTCCATTATCTCTATGTTGTCCGCCCCCGCAGCCTCTATCGTGCAGTTGCCCCATGCGTCGTAGACGTACTCCCCGATTAAATTCATGTCGGTGTCGAATATTCCGTCTATGTCGCCCAAAGCGTTTTTGCGGTAGATATAGTCCGCCTTGACAGCATCTGCAATCCCCGTCTGCCTTGACAAGGTGAAGCCCGCCAAGCCGCTGTTTAAGTGGAAATACCCTATCTTGGTTATTTTATCCGTCCACAGCTTTATGCCGAAGTTGCCTTGCAAAACCTTTTCGCTCTTCGTCTCGCCCCAAAGCTTGCCGTCCTCGTCGTAATAGAAGCTCCACGTCTTGTCGTGTCCGTCGGCGTCCTTGGTCTTTTTGCTATTTCTTACTCCGCGGTAGTCAAAGGTAAACTCGTATGCGTTGGCGTCTCCCGCTTTTTTGTAGCTTTTGAGCCGTCTGCCCGCTTCAAACCCGAGCGTAGCTCCTCTGTACGTCGTCGGATTGCCGCTTGCGTCGTAGACTATGCTTTCTCCGTCATAGCTCAAAAGTTGGTCTTTCCAGCCGCTTGTGCGGTAGACGTATTCCTTCGTCGCCGTTGCCGTTTCGTTGTCAAGCTGCTCCGCCGTGGTGTAGGCGTATTCCTTCCTTTCCGTTATGTTGCCGCCCGCGTCGTATCCGTACGTCCAGGTCTTCCCCAGTCTTTCGTTGTTTTCTCGCGTCAGGCGGTTCAACTTGTCGTACTCGTATGTCGCGCTCGTCACCGTGCCGAGCGCAATTGCAATTCCGGGCTTTGAGTACGTGTGCTTTGTGATGTTTCCGTCCCCGTCGTACTCCAACGTATATACGCTTAGCGCAGGCTCGTTTTCGTCTTTTTTCCCGTCTCGCACATAGATGCTTTTCACAAGCTCGGAAGCGTACTTCTTGTTCCCTTCCTCTGCGTCGCTGTCGTTGTACGTTATCTCGCGTTTCAAACTGCAAGTCTTTCTCGGGCTGCTCACGGCGGAAGTCATATCCACGTCTATCCTGCTTACCCGTTTCTGGCTGTCCAGATTGTAGTTTTCCGTATAACGCCCCGCTCCGCTTCCCAACACTCTGTCAGGCTCGTCGGGATACAGCAATTCGCCCGCATAGAATATGCTCGAATTCACCACCCCAAACGGCGTGGATACATCGCGCATATACAGTCGGTTGCTTTCGTCGTACCAAACACGATATCCGTCTATTTCCGACACTCTTCCGCTATTGTCATAATTATACCGTGTACCTTTTTCTTTGTCAAGCACAATGCGCAAAGGACTGTCGGCAGATATTGTCATATTTTGGTCAAACGGGTCGACGATGTTCGAGACGTCGTTGTCGCTGTAAATATAGACGGTTTTCTGTTCAAATTCGTCCGAAGCGGACAGACGCTCCTCCACCTTGACAAGGCGCTCGTATTTGTCGTACGTTTTGCGCACCTCGTTGCCGTTGGCGTGCTTTGTCACCACCACGTCCTTTTGCGGCGTGTGCTCGTAGGTTTTTTCGAGCAGCTTGCTTCCTCCGGCGTAAACCGAACTTACCTCGTTGTAGCTGTTGTAGTAAAATTGATAACTCACTCCGTCGTTGCTTGCACTTGCAAGACGTCCCGAATTGTATGAAAAACCGTTTTTGTTTTTCGTTCCGTCAACCGTGGAAGAAATTTCCGTGAGCTGAACGTTGTTTGCGGCGTAAACGCTTGATGTCGTCTGTCCGCGAGGGCTTGTCACCTCGGAAACATTGCCTGTGGAAAGAGTGTTGGAGTATTGCACCGTGACCGCGGGCGACAGGTCGTGCGTCGTGACGCTTTTCAAAAATCCGCCGTTCTGCTCGTAGACGTATTCCGTTTTGAAAAAGGTGTCGGGCGACCAATAATCATAGGTTTTTTCCGAAGTCAGGTTGCCTAGGTAGTCGTAAGAGTATTCCGTTATCATATCGTTGAAGCCTTTTTTTCTGACGGCAAGCATATCCTCGTCCAAATCCGTGTACTGCTCTATGAGATAGCTGTCGGAGCCGCCGTCATAATTTTCTATAACGTTCCTGACCGCCCTGGCGTATACGCCCGTTTCGGGAGAATAAACAGTCTTGTCGATAATCGCTCTGCCGTTCTCGAAGGTGACTCTTGCAAACTCGACGCAGTTAAAGGTGTATTTTGTCGAGCCTGTAAAAAACTTTACGTTATGGGCGTTGTGTATGCAGTTTTTCAAGCCGTTGTACCACACGTCAAACCCCGCCGTCGAGTCGTTGGCGTTCTTTTTGTTTACTTCAAAGTCCTCCGCAAGGAATTTTATGTTGTTAAGCTCCACGACGGCAGAGGAGGCGGTAGGAGTATACTCCACAGACATATTCCCCGTCAGGGACGACCATTTCTGTCCGCACACGTTGTCAATCACGTTTTTCCCCATGTTTGTGCAGTCGTATGTCTTTGGCTTCAAGGTTTTCGTCAGCTTGACGTTGTAAAAGCCTCCCGAGCTGAAAACGGCTTGTCTGACAAGCCTGAACCCCACCTGACCGACGTCGCCGAGTACGGTAAATGAAATTGCGCGATATTGAGGGCGGTTTTCTCCCGCGGTAAATTCGAGAGTTTTTATTACCCTTTCTGTCGTGCCCGCTTCCACAAGCTCGATTTTGTAAACTTCACCCGCGTTGGTTCCCGCAAGATTTGCCGTTGCCGAAAGCACATAGTGCTCGCCCGATTTGGTTTTCGGCAGCTCCGAAAGGGAATTTACGCTGTAAGCCGTCGTCTGAAACTCGTCCACCACCTTGCTGTTGTAAATTTCGCCTGCCGTCTCGAACATACCCGAAAGCATGGGCGTGCCCGTGTTGGTCTGCACAAAGTGCTCGAATTCGCTCTCCGACCTGAATTGTATGTTTCCGTAAGAGTTGAAAGAGTCGTCGAGAGCTTCGTAAGTGCGGACGGTTTTGCCGTCGCCGTCAAACTCGTAGACGTATCTGATTTTGTCCGTCGCGTCCTCGTCGTCCGTGTATCGGTAAGTCACCGTCTTGGTGAGATAGCTTAAAGTATAGTCAAACAGGGTGTTGCCCACGGTCGAGCCTTTTACTTTGTTTTTCACGCCTGCAACGCGCCCCTGCGCGTCGAAGGTGAAAACGGCTTTTTCTCCCGCGCTGTTTTCCGCGCTTTCCAAAACTCCGTCCGCGTAGTAAGCGTAAGAGTTTGAGGTGCCGTCCGACTCGGACAGCCCCGCAAGGCGCCAGTCGTCGTTCATTGTCATTGTCAGCGTGTTGCCGTCGGGCTTCGTCACGGTTACGGTTCTTCCCGCATATGCAAACTGCGTCACGCGCCCCATGCCGTCCGTCACGGAAACCAGCTTGTCGGCGTCCTCCGCGTCGTAAGCGTTTGTCATGCTTAAGGTTGCGTTTTTGAACGTCTTTTCGACGGAAATCAAAAGCCCCTTGGCGTTGAACGTCATGCGGTTGAACGTGTTGTCCTTTATTTCAAAGCCGTCCGTCTTGACGTAAAGCAAAAGTCCCGTTCCCGCCGTGTCGAAATATACGTCCGTCGCGTTCTGCGCAAGCGCAAACCTGTGATAATTGTAAGCGCCGTCCACGTAAACGTAATCGTTTCCCGAAGGAAACACATACTGCTGACAGTTGAGCTTGAAGCCCTTTGGCATATGCGTGGCAAGATTAAAGGTTTTAGCCGTCGAGTTGTCGGTGTTGATTTTTCGCGTATCGGCGTTGGCTTTGTTGTAGCAAAGCTCAAAGCTCGCGGGCATTTTGTTGCCGCCGAGCGAAAACAGCGGTTTGTCGAAAAACAGCCGCCCCGTCCTTACGTTTACGCCGTATTCTCCCGCGTTGCCGGCGCCGCCCTCTACGTAGGACTGCTCCTTTTCTTCAACTGCGGCGTATTGCAGATTTGCGGCAACGTCCGCAATATCTTCGTGGCTTGCGTCAACGGGCAGAGTGTATTCCACAACCAATTTAGGTCTCACGCTTTGCTCGGCAACAGAGCTGCAAACAGACACCGCCATCATCGCAGACGAATACGGCAACAGGCAGAACCCTCTGTTAAGGCTCGCGCCCGCAGTTGCGGCAACGTCGATTGTCGCCCAATATCTGTTGTCTTCGCCCAAAGAATATGAAAACAAGCCTGTTGGCGTTGTTGAAAACGACACCGAATTAACCGTTATCGGGTTACCCTTTATATTGGCGTAAGAATAAAAAAGATTGTCGGGCGCCGTGCTTCCCGTGCATAGATACAGCTTGCAGCTTTGTATATCTATCCCTTGGGGCACGCTTCCGCCAACCTGTGCGAAGGCAACCCTGCTCATTGCCGTTCTGTTGCCCTTTACCAAAAAAGCCGACGCGTTGCGTGTAATATTCGGCGCATACATTCTGTACGTATTGTTTCCGCTTAACGGAGTAGACAAATCCGCGGTAAACCCGTACACGGTTACGCCGAGATTGAGCGTTTGACTGTCTGCGGCTGCGGCGGTTGTCTTAACGGCAGCAGGCAATTTGTCCGCATTCGTTTCTTCCGCAGAAATCGTTTCCGCGCATTCGGAAGCGTAAAATTCCGCTCTTATGTTGCCGTTTGAAAGCAAAAAATATTTTGCGTTCCCATTGCTTTTCTCGGTCAGCTCGCGCACGACGAAGCTTTCCGCATTTTGATTGTTGGTGATTTCCATTTCTTCCTCCTGAAAAAAATTGACATTGCGCGCTTATCAAAATCATGGTAGCAAACGAAATAAGACAACAGTATGTCATAGTTGGGCTATGAGTCCGATAAAGCTTTTATTTTGCGGGCGTTTTTAAACGCTGCGGCAACGGCTTGGCTTGCAGACAAAAAAACGCCGCAAAAAAACTCTGCGGCGAAAAAAAGTCAATCAAATTTCATTTTGCGCGCTCGAACGCAAGCCTCGCCCGACAAAAGAGAAAATTTACTTCAAATTCAGCGGACAAAAAAGAGCGGTTTTCCTTCAACCGCTCTAAAAAACATCGTTAAAAAACCAAAAACAAATTTTCACTCCGATTTTCGGGCAACGACCAGCAGCTCCCTGTGTCCCGTCGTTTCTTCGCGGTAGTCCTCCGTCAAAGCTACGATTTCCATCCCGTTGCGCCGCAAAACGTCTGTGACAGCCGACATGTCGTGCGCGCAGTAAAAAAATTTTTCTCCGAACATCTCTCCCGACGTCTCTCCCTCTCTTTTTCCGTGGGTAAACAAAAAATATCCGCCCCTTTTAAGCATGGCGCCAATATGAGAATACGCTTCAAGCTGCTTATTTCGAGACAGATGCCACAGCGAATCAAAGGCTATGACGCCGCCGAATTGCTCATCGGAAAAATACTCCGCCGCGTCGGCGAGCAAAAAGCGCGCGTTTTTCAGGTTTAGTTTTCTTGCCTTTTCCAGCATCCTTGCCGAAACGTCGATGCCCGTGACGGAAAACCCCTGCCCGCTCAAATACGCGTCAATGGGGAAACCCGTGCCGCAGCCTATGTCCAGCACGTGACAGCCTTTTTCAAGCAGGGCGGCAAACTGCACGACGCAACGATTGATCGGGCTTTTATTTCTCGTTTCAGCCCAACTGTCGCAAATCGCGTCGTAAGCAGCAGCGTTTTTTTCAAAATCGGCAACCATACAGAAAATATCCTTATCCGTCAAAATAATTTGTCCAATTTCAATTTATCCATTAAACTTAGTAACGACAAAAATTTGTTTAAAAATTCCTCCTTAAATTATCTTTATACGAAATATAAATTCTGGAGATCCAAAATCTTTGTTTGTTGCCAAACCATTATATCTTACCGTTATCCAATATAGCCCGCGGTCAATTATTTCATCTACTTGCTCGCTACTTCCTTGTTTAGTAATTGTTACATAACAAGGCTCATCGATTAATTTGTACGAATAATCTGTTCCTGTATTCTGTCCTTTTAATTTATATTTGAACAGGATGTTTTCTCCGGTATACGGCAGCTCTGTCGTACTGTTTTTCTCTATTTTCTTGTTTGTCTTCAAAAAATACACTTCCAGACATACTTGAATTTTTCCTTCAAATATATCTGTCTTTTCTTCGCATCTGCCTGCACAAAAACAAATACTCAACAAAATCATTGCTACGGCTATTATACTTGTTACTACTCTGTTTGTTTTTTTCAATTTATTACTCCCCTGTTTAATTATATGTCAATGCACTCTTTCTCCCCTACATCAATCGAGTCGGCACGACGCTTTAAGCATAATGTTCAAAATTTTAAGAAAGCTCTGTCGGCATAAGCCATCAAAAAACATATGCCCGACAAAGCCTATTCGTTTTTTATGATTTTAACACAACCGATTACCGAAAGTCAACAAGCGCAGCCGCTTTGGCTGCAAAGTCTGCCTTTTAAATATTCAATCAATAAACTCTTACCCAATTATTTAAATCCTGCAAATCAGTAAAATATGTTTTATAAATTTCTTTTAAATCAACAGGATTTAGTTCTGAAAAATAATTTAATTCATTTAATTTTATCAATATATCAATTATAGTATTTTTATCCGTTTTTTCTACTAAAATCAAATTAGGCTCAAATTTAAAAATTTCCCCTTCACTAATAGAGTAATTGGAAATTGCAGATTTTTTCAAGGCAACATTAAATCTTATTGCCGCCTTTGTTAATTGACCTAAAAAAACCGCCGTTTTCGCAGACGAAAACGGCGGTTTGAATTTTGAAGTCTGTGCACGGAAAGCAACAATTATCTCTTGGAGAACTGCGGCGCTTTTCTCGCCTTGTGCAATCCGTACTTTTTGCGCTCCTTCATGCGGGGGTCGCGCGTGAGGAAGCCTGCCTTTTTGATTTTGTCCTTGTCCTCTCCCGCAAGCACCAGAGCGCGGCTTATGCCGTGACGTATGGCGCCCGCCTGACCGGTAAAGCCGCCGCCGTGAACATTGACGGCAACGTCGTATTTGGTCTGCGTATCGGTGAGAACCAGCGGCTGACGCACGATATACTTCAACGTGTCCAGATTGAAATAGTTGTCAATATCCCTGCCGTTGATGGTAATGCTGCCGTTGCCGTTGGGCAAAACGCGCACACGCGCAATGGATTTCTTTCTCCTGCCCGTGCCCCAATATTGTATTTTTTTACTCTTAGCTATTTTTGTCGCCATAATTCACCTCAATCAATCCGCCAATGTCAAAGGCTGCGGCTGCTGCGCCTGCTGCTCGTGCTCCGCGCCCTTGTAAACGCGCACCTTTTTGAGCATTGCCGCTCCGAGACTGTTTTTGGGAAGCATACCCTTGATTGCCTGCATGACGGCGAAATCGCTTCTTTCCGCCATAAGCTTGCCGTACTTGATTTCCTTGAGATTGCCGGGCTTGCCGGAGTGACGGCGATAAAGCTTTTGTTCAAGCTTTTTGCCGGTAAGCACAACCTTGTCCGTGTTGATAATCACCACATGGTCGCCCGTGTCGACGTTGGGAGTGAACTCGGGCTTGTTTTTGCCGCGAAGAATTGCAGCCACCTGACTTGCGAGTCTGCCCAAAACCTGACCGTCGGCATCTATCAGATACCACTTTTTCTGTATAGTTTCAGGCTTGGCCATAAAACTTTTCATGATTGTTTTCTCCTGATTTTGCTTTAAGATTTGCCGTTCACGGTCGAATAACCACGCCCAGTGGAGAGGCAGAAGCGGCGGGCAGAGCTTAAAAATACCCGTCTTGATTATTCACAGCCTTTCAATTATATAAAAATGCGTCGGACGTGTCAAGCGTTGAAAAGCAAATTTTTTCGTCCGACGGCTCTTTTTTTCCTTTTATTTCAATATTCGACGCTTTCAAGCGTCAAACCGTGCGGCGGAAGAGTCTTTCCGCACCGTGACCTGTCTTTTGAAGCGATGATTTGCGGCAAGTCCTCCGCCTTTATTTTTCCGCGCCCCACCCACAAAAGAGTACCCGCAACAATGCGCACCATGTTGTATAAAAAAGCGTTGCCGCAAACCGATATTTCTATAATATTCCCCTCCTGCCGCACGTCGCAGGAAAAAATTTCCCTGACAAAGGTCTTTGCGTTGCCGCCCGTCGCGCAGAAGCATTTGAAGTCGTGCCTGCCGACAAGCGCGGCTGCCGCCCTATTCATCGCGGACAGGTCGGGCTGTTTGTAAATCTGCAAATGATTGACGTCGAGAAAGGGACGCCTCACGCTGTCCACGTACATACGGTAGACGTAGGTCTTTCGCTTGGCGTCTCTCCTTGCGTCGAAAGAGTTGTCCGTATACTCCGCATCGACGACGGCTATGTCGTCGGGCAGTCTGACGTTTGCGCCGAGAATCAGATTGAAGGGTTTTATTTCAACGTCGGTATCGAAATGCGCAACCTGCCGTCTTGCGTGCACTCCCTCGTCCGTCCTGCCGCTCGCGGTAAGTCTGACCTCGTGTCCCAAAACCCCGCCAAGCGCTTTTTCCACAAGCTCCTGAACGGAAACCGCGTTTTTTTGGGACTGCCAGCCGCAATATTTCGTTCCTATATACTGAACGCCTATTTTCACGCGGCGCGTCAAAAGGTCATCCATTTTACCGACTCCAACAATTCGGCGGGGAGATACCTCAACGTAATGACTCCGCCGATAAACAGCACGGTAAAAACGGTTCCCGCGAGGTCTCTCCAAGAAAATTTCAATTTTTTCATTTTGGTGCGTTTGCGCGCCCCCTCGTAGCAGCGCGCGTTCATAGCCAGCGCAAGCTCCTCCGCGCGTCTGAAAGCGTTTACCAAAAGCGGAATAAGAATAGGCACAAACGCCTTTGCGCGCGCAATCAGTCCCCCCGTATCGAAGCTTGCTCCGCGCGCCTTCTGCGCCCGAATTATCCTGTCCGTTTCGTCCATAAGCGTGGGAATGAACCTGAGCGTTATGCTCATGATGAGCGCAAATTCGTCCACGGGCACCTTTATCCAGGTAAGCGGCTTCAACAGGCTTTCTATGCCGTGAGTCAAATCGACGGGCGTGGTAGTGAGCGTCAGCAGCGAGGCGCTTGTTACGAGAAACACAAGCCTGACCACCATTTTGACGGCAAAATTCACTCCGTCGTCGGTTATTCTGAATATCCACCAATCGACCAGCAGGTTGCCGCTTTTAACAAAAAACAAATTTATAATCGCGGTAAACAGCGCGAGAAAAATTATGCCCTTAACGCTTTTCAGCACGCTTTTCAAGGGGATTCGGGACGCAAAAATGCTGATAAGCAGATACGCAAGCATAAGCGCGTATCCGAAATAGGACTGCACGAGAAAAATCGTTATCATATAAAGTAGGTTGAGCAGGATTTTCACGCGCGGGTCCATGCGGTGCACAAAGGATTTGGCGGGATAATACTGCCCGAATGCCACGTCTCTGAACATCAGCCTTCCTCCTTTGTCTGCGGCAATTTGCCGTGCGCCCTCGCGTAATCCAGAACAGCCTCTGCCATTGCCGAGACGTTGCGGGGGCGACAGCCCAGATTTATCCCCTCCGCTTCCAGACGGTTGGACAGCGCCGCCATCTGCGGCATTTCAAGCCCAATGCCTTCAAGCTCGTCGGATTTTCTGAAAAGCTCCTCCGGAGACATAAGGTATTTCACCGTGCCGTCTACGAATACGGCGACCCGAGAGGCATATTCGTATACCTCGTTCATGTCGTGGGAAATCATGACGATTGTCTTTCCGTGATTGTTTCTCAGCTCCACCGCCAAATCAAGAATTTCCTTTTTTCCGCGCGGGTCGAGACCTGCGGTAGGTTCGTCCAGCACCAGCACCGAAGGACGCATCGCCAGCACTCCGGCAAGCGCAACGCGGCGCTTTTCGCCTCCGGACAGCTCGAAGGGGGATTTGCCCGAAACCTCGTCGAAATCCAGACCTACCGACGCTATCGCTTCTCTCGTCCTTTCGTCAATTTCTTCCTTTGAAAGCTTCATATTCTGCGGACCGAAAGCCACGTCCGCTTCGACTGTGGAGGCAAACAGCTGATACTCCGGATATTGGAATACCATACCCACCTGCCCGCGCAGCTGTTTCAGCATTTCTCTCCGCAGTTTTTTCTTTTTTAGCGTGAGGTCTAAACCGTTGACCTCCACAAAGCCGCTTTGAACGGGCACAAGCGCGTTTAGATGCTGCACAAAGGTGCTCTTTCCGCTGCCCGTGTGCCCCACTATGCACAAAAATTCGCCGTCGTTCACCTCTAAATTCACGTCAATCAGGGCGTGCTTTTCATACGGCGTTTTGGGATTGTAAACAAAATTCAGTTGTCTGACAGCAATCGGCATATCTCGTCTCCCAATTCGTCAACGTCGAAAATCGCAGGCTCGATTTCAAGCCCCGCGCTAAAAAGCTCGTGTGAAAGCGCCACGCTTCTCGGCACGTCAAGACCGTAGCCGTGAAGCTTGTCCTTTTCCTTAAAAATTTCCCGCGGAGCGCCCTGCATAACCAGTTCTCCCTCGCTTAACACCGCCACGCGGTCGGCTTCCGTAACCTCGTCCATGAAGTGCGTAATCGCCACCACCGTTATGCCCTCGCGGTTCAAGCGTTTTACCGTGTCCATAACGTCTTTTCTCCCCTGCGGGTCGAGCATTGACGTCGCCTCGTCCAGCACAAGAACGCGCGGACGTATGGCAAGCACGCCCGCTATTGCGATGCGCTGCTTCTGCCCGCCCGAAAGCTTTGTGGGCGTCTTGTCGTGATATTCGCTCATGCCTACGGACTCCAACGCGCCCTCCACCCTCTCTACGATTTCCTCGCGCGGCACTCCGAGGTTTTCCGGTCCGAAAGCGATATCGTCCTCCACAATGGACGCTATCATCTGATTGTCGGGATTCTGAAACACCATTCCGACCTGCTCGCGTATTTTGTAAAGCTCTTTTTTCACCTTGGGATTCAACCCGTCGACGCAAACCTCTCCCGACTGCGCAAGCAAAAGCCCGTTGAGCAGCTTTGCAAGAGTGCTTTTGCCGCTGCCGTTGTGCCCGACCAGAGCAAGAAACTCTCCTTCAAATATTTCCAGACTGACATTCTGCACGCCCTTTTCCTCTGTGGGGGGCGCGCCGTCGTCCTGATAGACCTTGTATTTGTAGGTCACGTTTTCCAGCCTGATGATAACCTTTCTTTCTTCCGTCATTTTAATATTTCCGCAGCATTTTTTACGCTGTTTTTCAGTATATCATTTTTCCTCTCGGTTAGTCAACAAAACCCGACAAAAAAAGAAGCCTTGCGCTTTAAAAGCCGCGCGTTTTCGGGCGCCGTTATTCCGACCCCGCGGTCGGTTCCCTCTCCGACGTCTTTACTTTCGCCAAAAAGCAAAATTGTCGCCGCGTTTCCCGCAAAACGATTGACTAAACCCGCCCGAAACTATATAATTTTAACGGTGCCTTGCGGGCAACCGTTTTTCATGTAAAAATTTTTACGGAGGACATATAATGACCAAAATCACAATAGACGGCAATACCGCCGCCAGCCACGTGGCATACGCCTTTTCCGACGTTGCCGCAATCTACCCTATCACGCCCTCTTCCCCCATGGCGGAAATCGCCGACGAATGGGGCGCGGCAGGCAGAAAAAACCTGTTCGGACAGCAAATCAAAATAGCCGAAATGCAGTCTGAGGCAGGCGCCGCGGGAGCGGTGCACGGCTCTCTCGTCGGAGGCGCTCTGACAACGACCTTCACGGCAAGTCAGGGACTTCTGCTCATGATTCCCAATATGTACAAAATCGCCGGCGAAATGCTGCCCTGCGTTTTCCACGTTTCGGCACGCGCACTCGCCGCGCACGCGCTGTCCATATTCGGAGACCATCAGGACGTTATGGCGTGCCGTCAGACGGGCTTTGCGTTGCTCGCCTCCAACAGCGTTCAGGAAGCCATGGACCTCGCGCTTGTCGCGCACCTGTCCACTCTTGAAGCAAAGGTGCCCTTCCTGCACTTCTTCGACGGTTTCAGAACAAGCCACGAGGTAAGCAAAATCGACGCCATAGACTATGCCGACATGGCTAAGCTGCTCAAAACGGAATACGTCGACGAATTCAGAAGACGCGCGCTCAATCCCGAGCATCCTCAGTTGCAGGGCACGGCGCAGAACCCCGATATTTATTTCCAGAACAGGGAAGCCGCAAACAAATACTATATGGCGACTCCCGCAATAGTGGAAAAATATATGAAGCAGGTGTCCAAGCTCACAGGCAGAGAGTACCACCTTTTCGACTATGTCGGAGCGCCCGACGCGGACAAGGTCATCATACTCATGGGCAGCGGTGCGGACGCGGCGGAAGAAACGGTCAATTACCTCACGCGCAGAGGAGAAAAGGTGGGCGTGCTCAAAGTCAGACTTTACCGTCCTTTCAGCGCGGAAAGATTTGTCAGAGCCTTGCCCAAAACGGTCAAGAAAATTGCCGTGCTTGACAGAACGAAGGAAGCGGGCAGCTTGGGCGAGCCCCTCTACCTCGACGTCGTTACGGCGCTCAGCGAAACGGGCAAGCTGCGCGGCAAGGTTGTCGTGGGCGGACGCTACGGTCTCGGAAGCAAGGAGTTCACTCCTTCCATGATAAACGCCGTTTACAAGAACCTCGACAGCGAAAAACCCATGAACCACTTCACGGTGGGCATAAACGACGACGTAACTCGCACCTCTCTTGCCATAGACGAAATGATAGACGTGGCTCCCGAGGGCACGACGCGCTGCAAGTTCTACGGTCTCGGCAGCGACGGCACAGTCGGCGCCAACAAAAACAGCATAAAGATTATCGGCGACCACACCGACCTTTACGCTCAGGGCTACTTTGAGTACGACTCCAAAAAATCAGGCGGCATCACTATTTCCCACCTGAGATTCGGCAAAAGCCCCATCAAGTCAAGCTATCTCATAGACCAGGCGGAGTTCATCGCCTGCCACAACTCCTCTTATGTTACACGCTACGATATGCTCGGCGAAGCCAAAGAGGGAGGCACCTTCCTGCTCAACTGCTCGTGGAGCGACAGCGAGTTGGAAAAAGAACTGCCCGCTTTCGTCAAAAACCAGATTGCTCAAAAGCATCTTAAATTCTACACAATCGACGGACTGAAAATCGCCAAAGAGTCGGGCAGCGCCAAATCCACCAACATGGTTATGCAGGCGGCGTTTTTCAAGCTTGCCAACATAATCCCCTATGAGGAAGCCGAAAAATACATGAAGGCGGCTGTTCTCAAAACATACGGCAAAAAAGGCGAAAAGGTTGTCAACGCCAACAACGCGGCAATCGAAAACGCGATAAAAGGACTGCACGAGGTCAAAGTGCCCGCAGAGTGGGCAACCACCGACAAGGGCGCGGCGCTTCCCGAAGTCACCGACAATCAATATTACGAATCCTTTATCAGACCGATAATAGCTCAAAAAGGCAACACTTTGCCCGTGAGCGCCTTCAACGTCAGCGGCGTAGTGCCCACAGGCACCACAAAGTTTGAAAAACGCGGAATAGCCGTCGAAGTTCCCGTATGGCAGAGCGAAAACTGCATTCAGTGCAACCAGTGCAGCCTTGTCTGCCCTCACGCCTGCATACGTCCCGTGCTCATAGACGAAAACGAAAAGACGCCCGACGGATTTGTAACCAAGCCCGCGACGGGAGTCAAGGGAGCCAAATACAGAATACAGGTTTCTCCCCTCGATTGCACGGGCTGCGGAAGCTGCGCCAACGTCTGCCCCGCAAAGCAGAAGGCTTTGGTCATGACTCCCGCGGACAAAGTCAACGAAACGGAAAATTGGGAATTTGCCGAAAAGGTTCGTCAGGTGGAAAGCGGACTCAACAAATTCTCCGTCAAAGGCAGCCAGTTCGAGCAGCCTCTGTTTGAATTTTCAGGAGCGTGCGCCGGCTGCGGCGAAACGCCTTACGTCAAGCTGATAACACAGCTGTTCGGCGACAGAATGGTCATCGCAAACGCTACGGGCTGCTCCTCCATTTACGGCGGCAGCGCGCCCACGTGCCCCTACACCACCAACAAGGACGGTCACGGTCCCGCATGGGCGAACAGCCTGTTCGAGGACAACGCGGAATTCGGATTCGGCATCAACCTCGCCTATCTGCAACGCAGAAATAAGGTCACAGACCTGCTCAATCAGGTGCTTGAAATCGGCACGGCAAAAATGAAAGTTGCCGCAAAGCTGTGGCTTGACAACAAATTCGACGCGGAAGGCAGCAAAAAAGCCGCGCAGGCGGTAAAAACCGAAATTATAGAAAACGCCAGAGGAAAAGTCAGACCGATAGCAAACGAGCTTGCCAAGATGGAGGACTGCCTCGTCAAAAAATCCGTATGGATTTTCGGCGGCGACGGTTGGGCTTACGACATCGGCTACGGCGGACTCGACCACGTGCTCGCAAGCGGCGAAGACGTAAACGTGCTCGTTCTCGACACCGAGGTTTATTCCAATACGGGCGGTCAGGCAAGCAAAGCGTCCCCTACCGGCGCGGTCGCCAAGTTTGCCGCGGCGGGAAAACGCATCAAGAAAAAGGATTTGGGCATGATGGCAATGTCCTACGGCTACGTTTACGTGGCTCAGGTGGGCATGGGCGCAAACATGAACCAGCTGGTCAAAGCGGTGTCCGAAGCGGAAGCATATCACGGTCCGTCCCTGATTATAGCTTACGCTCCCTGCATAAATCACGGCATCGATATGTCCAACCCTCAGCAAATCATCAAGGAAGCCGTAGACTGCGGATATTGGCAGCTTTATCGCTACAATCCCGCGCTCGCCGAGGAAGGCAAAAATCCTTTCATTATGGACAGCAAAGAGCCTACCGGCAGCTATCAGGAATTTTTGCGCAAAGAAACGCGTTACACAAGCCTGCTCAAAACAAAACCCGAAATTGCGGAAAAACTGTTTGAAAGAGCGGAAGAAGAAGCCAAAGAGCGCGTTAAAAAATATCAGCATCTCGGACAAAACGACTGATAAATTTCAAAAGCCCCCGATTTTCGGGGGCTTTTTTGTCGCTTTAAATCGCGCAAGGAGTCTCACGACAGCCGTTTATTCTATTCCCACCGAAGCGGAAACAGCAAGGCTGATTGGAGTCGAAGTCGCGGGCGATTGACTGTCGTCGGCAACAAGCACGAACAGCAGCCTGTCGCCCTCGGTCACAGCCTGACCGACGTTTGTCTGATTGAGCGTAAGCAAAGTGTTGGCATTGACCGTTCCGGTAAGGTTTGGCGTGTAGTCGTATTCGGTACCCGTATAATTGAAGGTATTCGAACCGCTCGTAGCAATATAAAGTCTTAGCTTCAAAGTCACGTCAGCCGTATTGAGCGCCGCCTGCGCCGTCACCGTCGCGTGCGAGGCTATGGTCTCGATTGTGCCCGTCGTAGTCACGTCAATCGGAGTATTTGAATTGGCGGCGTCGAGTGTAATGGTCGCGCCCGGCGCGCCCGTCACAGTCTTGGTAAAACCGGACGAAACGATGAGATACTCTGGCTCCGCGCCCGCTTCGCCGGGAGTCAAGTCGGCAGCGGTAGCTCCCGAGTTGTAAGCAAGAGTGATTGGGTTTGTTCCCGTAGGTCCCGTTGGTCCCGTCGGACCTGTCGGTCCCGTGGGACCGGTAGCTCCCGTGTCGCCCGTAGGCCCGGTAGGTCCGGTTTCCCCCGTTGCTCCGGTAGGGCCCGTAGGACCTGTCGCGCCTGTAGGTCCCGTCGGACCCGTGTCGCCTGTCAACCCCACAGCTCCGGCATCGCCTGTCGGGCCGGTAGCTCCTGTCGCTCCTGTTGCACCGGTTGCACCCGTTGCGCCGGTAGGTCCCGTTGCTCCTGTGTCACCGGTAAGTCCTATTGCGCCGGCGTCGCCTGTAGGGCCTGTCGGACCTGTCGGACCTGTCGGTCCCGTTGCTCCCGTGGGACCTGTTGCACCGGTAGGTCCCGTAGCTCCTGTGGCGCCCGTTGCTCCTGTGGGACCTGTGGGACCTGTCGGTCCTCCGCCTGTGCCTGCGGGACCCGTTGCGCCCGTTGCGCCCGTAGGTCCCTGCACACCCTGCAAGCCCTGAACGCCCTGCGGGCCGGTAGAGCCTGTCGCGCCTGTTGCTCCGGTAGGACCAGTCGGGCCTGTGGGACCGGTAGGACCGGTCGGACCCGTTGCGCCTGTCGCACCCGTGCCTGCGGGGCCTGTTGCGCCCGTAGCTCCCGTAGGTCCCGTGACTCCCGCAAAGCCCTGAATACCTTGAAGCCCCTGCACTCCCTGAGGTCCCGTCGGACCTATAGGACCTGTCGCACCCGTGGCGCCCGTGGCGCCCGTAGCCCCTGTTCCCGCGGGACCTGTCGCGCCAGTTGCTCCTGTGGCTCCAGTGGGACCGGTAGGACCTGTTGCGCCCGTAGCTCCCGAGCCTGCGGGGCCTGTTGCACCTGTCGGACCGGTCGCGCCGGTGGCTCCCGTCGCTCCGGTCGCTCCTTGTATACCCTGAGGTCCCTGCGCTCCGGTTGCTCCTGTCGCTCCGGGAAGCCCCTGAGGACCGATGGGACCCTGCGGTCCTTGGGGACCTTGAGGGCCCGGAGCGCCGGTAAGTCCGATAGGACCGCGGGGACCGACGGGACCTTCGGGGCCGCGCTGTCCTCTTGGACCCGCAACGCCTACGCAAACGGGTTGAGGGGGCGCGGGAGGAGGACAGCAGTTGTTGTTATTTCCGCCGCAGCAGCCTCCCAAAAATTCACAAAAACTCATATAACACAACCTCTTTAAAAATATTTTCGGAGCGGAACGAAATAATATTCGCAAAAACTCCCACTAATATTTTATGTCCGATATTTTATAAGGTTTCATTTCCGCAAAAACAAAAACAAAACGGATTTTTTGTTTCAAACAAAATCCGTCCTATCGGTTGCCAAAAAAAATTATTTGTTGTATAATAAATCGAAAAGTTGCGAATGTAGTTTAGTGGCAAAACGAAAGCTTCCCAAGCTTTAGTTGTGGGTTCGATTCCCATCATTCGCTCCAGAGAGACTGCGCCTGTGTCTCAACAAAACCGAAGCCTTTTTCGGCTTCGGTTTTCTTTTCGCCTTTT
>ERZ1643251.1135-NODE-1135-length-31745-cov-5.433197_pt1 | contig 31745 bp, 38 predicted proteins | sample MGYA00579261_ERZ1643251 | MGnify/ENA primary metagenome ERZ1643251 (study PRJEB29033, sample SAMEA4952267) | chicken gut metagenome | biome: Broiler Chicken; feature: Gastrointestinal Tract; material: Caecum | place: Ireland | collected 2018 | study: Broiler... | reverse complement strand
GTTTCGTAATCGTCCCCAGCTTTTTTCTCTGCCACCTTTGCCGCTATCTCTTTCGCCCTTATGTCTGCGCCTGCTGCCGCCTGCTCCGCAATCTCTTTTTGCTCCTCTGGTGCCAGCTTCGCCGCCTCATACGCAGCAGATATGCCTATATTCCCCTGTGCAAACTGCTCTTTAATCTCCGGCGTGGCATTTTTGTTGATACTATCCATTCTGGCTACGTTTGTGCTGCTCTCATTCATCAAATCCGCGATAACGTCCCGCAGTTTCCCGGTAATCTCTAATCCGTCCTCTTTCTTTGCCCTCAAAAGCGCTTCTTTGAGCTTCTGCGCCTGCTGGGTTTTCTCCCACGGTGTAAGCTCCCTGTTGTATGCGTTTCCGATAATCAGTGACAAGTCAAGCATGGCCGCCGTCATATCCTTGTAGAGATAACGGACGTGCTTATATTCTTCGTGTCCCCGCTCAAGGTTCATAATATTGGCAAGGTTTCTGCGGTGCCCGCTTACTATGCGAAACTCTCCGTTTATCCGTCCCAGTACCGTAGGCTGCTGCTGGCCTACCGCTAAAAAGCTGTCTGCCAGCTCCTCTATATTCTCCTGTGAGTAAAAATTATTTTCGGACGGTTTTACATCATGCGGATTTAACCAGATTTCCGTATAATCCGTAACCACTCCTGCTCCTGCCGCCTTACTCTTTGCGTTCAGAATGTCGTTAAAACCAAACTTTGCCATACCCTCTACCTCGCTTTCTGCCTCTCTATCTCAATCTTTTTCTTACACTGTCCCATTATGCCGTTGCACATTTCGCAGGTTCTCCAATGTTCGCAAGCGTCACTTTGCGGGCAGGCTCGCCCGGCAAATTTACCGCCCCAGTTCCAGCAGGTAGTACCGCCATTTCTGCTGCAATCCCAGTACGCGCAGCAGCTCTCTTTATGTGCCATGTTCTACCTCGCTTTCCCGGTGTACTGCGTCACAAATTTTTTGTAATCCTGCGCCGCCCCGCAACAGGGGCTATACTCATAAATCGGCTTAAAATTGAATGTGCTTTCTGCTACTTTTCTGGAATATCGGATAACTCCTAAAATGCTGTAGTATGGCTGCCCGGTTCTGTACGCCTCCATTTTCTGCCGTTCCAGCCATTCCTTACCTGCTACCTCTCCGTCTGTATTCTGGTATGCTGTAATCAGTATCCCCCGCAGGCAGAGGCGCGGGTTAATCTGCTTTGCGTCCTCTATCTGCTCTGCCAGAACGTCCAGCCCGTCAAGCGCCCATTCGTCAATCTTCACAGGTACTATAACCTCGTCCGTTACTGCCAGCGCATTTACCACGTTAAGCCCTATATCCGGCGGATTGTCGATAATGCAGTAATCGTAATACCCGCTTACCCAGTCTGCGTGTTCCATAAACTGCTTAAAGCGGTCTATCTGGTTTCCCGCCTCCTCCGCTGTCAGCTGCCACGTAGCGCCCATAAGCGACATATTTGCTGTAAGAATATCTAAGCCCTCGTAATCCGTGTGCTGTATCAACTCTACCGCTACCTGCCAGTCCCCGCTTAATATCCTGCTCACTGGCGCTACGCTCTCTGCGTCATATCGCCCATACGCCCGGCTTAAATTCCCCTGCTTGTCATTGTCAACCAGCAGTACCTTAAAGCCTCTGCGGTGCAACTCATAAGCCATATTTACCGCCGTAAAGGTCTTGGCTACTCCTCCCTTTAAATTCAAAATGCTTACTGTCCTCATTCTCTACCTCGCTTTCTTGCGCCGCCTCCGGGCGCAGCTGTTTGTATGTTTCCTACTCTTTTGTTCTGTCACGCTTTCCCCAGCGTTTGCCCCGGCTCTCCCAGCTGCCCGGTATGCAGTAAATACCGCTCTACCAGTTCTGCCGCTGTCTGCCAGCCGTAGCATACCGCCGTGAAATATCCCTGCTGCCGCAGGTAGTCTAACCAGCTCCTCTGCTTTGCCGTTGTTGTGTTCCTCCCGGCCTTAAGCTCTATGTAAAGCCCGTGGTATATTCCCCTCGGTGCTGGTAAACAAATATCCGGCACGCCTGCCTTTACTCCCTGCCGTTTCAGTGCTATTGCCGTCGCCGCGTCCCGCTTTCCTCCGTTTGGGACGTGGTGCATATATTCCAGCTCCGGCATACGCCCAGTATTGTAGGCCGCCCAGCTGAAAAGCGCCTCCTGTTGCCCGCTCTCGTCGTCCAGTCTAAAGTTTCTCATGTTCCCGCGTCTCCTCGCTTTCCTTTTTGTCCGGGTTTTCTTCCCATTCGTGGCACTGATTGATACCCGACGTAATCCCCCGCAGAATAAACCAGACGATTTCTATAACGGCCAGCGCTATAAATACAATTCCGGCTATCAAAATCACTTTTCCCATATCGTTCTATCCTCCGTCCTTTTCGATTTCTACAAGCGTATATCTGAAATATCCGTACCCGTAATAATCCGGGCTGTGTATTCCCTTGCTTACGCTGTCCTTATCCACGTAATACCCTTTTATCGCCCTCGGCTCTGCCTTAAACCATGCGTGCTCTGTTATTATCCTTATCTCCGGCTCCGGCCTCACAAGGTTCTTGCTGCAATTCCAGCGCTTACCCTGTAGCGCCCCGTCCTCTTTCGTTCTATGCTTGTCCGTATACTTGATAAAATAGCTTGCCAGCTTCGCATAATTCCCGGTATCGTCCAGCGGAAAAACCTTTACCCTGTTGTGCCCCTCATAAGCCTTATACCAGCACTGCTGCAATACCTTTGTGTCTATCTGGTTTATGACAAGGTGGTGGTGCCTTGCCCCTTTTTCGCCTATCTCCATAACATGTATGTACTTAAGCTCTTTCCCCTGTCTCCGGTACTCTTTTCGCAGTTCCCGCAGGAATATATCTATATCCTCCCGCATTTGCTCCCGGCTCCTTGGTTCTTTGCCTTTCTCCCGTATGTAGTCCAGTATGACGTGATAATCTCCATAGCCAAAATTAGCGTTCATCAAGATACGCAGCTTTCTTTCTGCCTGTCTGGTATTTACCTTTACCTGCTGCTCCTTTGTGGGCTTAACCTTATCCCCTCTCTTTATCCCCGGCTTTTTATATCTGCTGGTAAAGTAACGCTCTACCTCTATGGTCTTTCCAGCCCTTGTTATCCTCTCTACGTATGGCATATATATTTATCCTCCCTGTCGGATAGTTAATACTTTTATCAAGTGGTAAAACGGGCATTTCAGCCCGTGTAGTTCCTTGACTTTTCGCCATACAATGCTTATACTGGATTTAGGTTGAAAAGCTGTATAGCTTAGCCCCTATGGTATTCCCGTACCGTAGGGGCTTTTTACTGTTGTCATGGATTTACAGGCGTTTTGCCGCTTTCTTTTTGCGGATTGCCTTAATCTGCGCCAGCAGGCCGTTTTCTGCGGCTTCTGCCGCCTTATGGCGTTTCAGCTCCTTGTAATCCGCCCACAGACTGCGGAAAATTGCAATACTCTTTCCGTTCTGCCCGTAATGGCTCAATCTGTTTGCCTCATTTCTCAATACTGCCCGTCTTAATTTCCTCATTATCCTAAATCTCCTTTACAAAAGTTCTGTGTGCGTAATCGCAAACTCATAGGCCGCCCGGTATGGTAATCTGCAATCATAACCAGTACAGGTATGTAACCTGCTCCCTTTGCAGAAATTGCAGCAGTTCATTTTCGCGTATCTTTCTGCTTTTATTTCCTCCTGCCGCCTATCGTCCAGTAGCTTAAATGCCAGCCTGTCTGCGTTTACTACCTCGATACCCAGCCTGTCCGCCGTCTGTATCTCCCGGCTCATGCCCTCGCTTACTCCATATTTCACGCCAGCTATGACAAAATCACAGGTCTTAAGCAGCGCCATACCCGCAGCCATTCCCTGCGCCCGCTCCTGTGGCTTTTTATCGTCTAAGCACTGCGTCATATATAAGTGCGGCGTTATCGGCGCTAATCCGGCATTGAGCGCCTGCTTTGTAAGCGCCTGTGCGTACTCTATGTTTCTATCCAGCTCCGCGCCGTCCTTTGCCCGGTACGGACTGCAAATATATACCCGCTTCATTCTCTGCCCTTTCTGGCTCTTACCGCCCTCTGCTGTGCCTCTGCTCTGGCCTGCTCATTTCCTGCCAGATATGCAGATAGACACATTAAATCATCAGCGCTTTTCTCGTCGATAAACTCACAGTCAAGGCAGCATTTGCAATACCCTGTAATCTGTATGTACCTGTCGTACACTTCCTGCGGCGTTTTGCAGGCTTTTAAGCTGTTTACCATGTTTGCCAGCTGTGTAACAGCTTTAATTCCTGTAGCTCCGCCCTTTCCGCATATTTCTATACTAATTTGCTGCATTTCTGCCGCTCCGTCTGGTTTTATAAATGTTTTACTTCTCATTCCCTGCCTCCATTTTCTCTATCAACTGTACGGAAAGCTCGTAAGCAGTCCGGCGCTCCGTCTCCCGGAAAGCCTCTTTTCCGCCAGCGTAATACGTTGCTACTTCCTTATCATATTCCCGGCTCTGGTATCTGCCTAAAAGCCTTACTTTGGTTCCCTGCTCCCAGCCTGCCACCTCGTCTGCGGTTTCCTGCCAGCAGATACAAGGAATAAAGCAGCTGCCCGGCGCAAATTCCTTTTGTACCTTTATGAAAATGTCTGAAATACGCTTGCCTCTGGGCGTTTCCCTGTGCGTCGGATTAAACACAATCTCGCCCGTTATGGCTACGTCGTTCTGAAATTCTGCCTTTGGGCTTGCGGCCACATAATCAGCCAGAATAAATACAAGGTACTTTCCTGTTTCAAAGTCCTTAAGCGTCTGTATCTTCCCTGTGATTAAAAGCCTGCTGCCCGGCGCAAATTCCTGCAATACGTCAAGTTCTCCCTGTGCCGCCTTATACGGCGTGTCCTGCTCAAAGGCTACCGCTACCTCGTCCTTTATCCCACTCGGCCTCGGTATCTCGATTTTCCCCAGATACCCGGCAAACGGCAGGCCACATATCTGCGTAACCTCTGCCAGCTCCTTAACCTCTCCCACCAGCCCCGCCACGTTCCGCGCTCTCCCGCGCTTTGTCAGTTCCTCTAAAATCTCTTTATTGATTTCTCCCAGAAAATCCGGCTTTTTCATCTTCTCCACTTCTGCCGCTCTCCTTTCTTTCGTTTGCCCTCATATCCAAATAAGTACATATCCATGCTTACAATGTCCCCGGACGGCAATAACGCGCGGTTTTCAAACCACCATGCGCCCGCTGTGTCCCGGTAATAATCAAATACAAGCCGCCCGTTTCTTTCGTCTCCGTCCAACGCTCCGCTTATCTTGCTGCCTATGTACGTTACCCCTCTCCCGCCTGCTTCGTGCGCCTCCATACTCTCAATGCTCCACGCCTCTTTATATGCCACGCGTTCCAGCTCCGGGCTTATCTCTCTATACTCCTGTGCCATAATTAAGAGAAAAAGGCGGCTGGTGCCAGCTCGTAGCCGTCTATATCTTCATTTTCAAGCGGCCTGTCATACTCCACATATCCCCACGCCTGCCGCCCAATCTCCGGCACGTATTCCCGGCTGCTGAAATTATGAATAAGCATAGCCGGGTTATTCTTTGGCTTTGGATACGCCCCCGGCGTGACCGGGCGCTGCGTGCTGTAATACCTGTATTTCACACTCATACCTCCCTTTTTCGCTTATATTTGCAGTAATGCCAAACGCATACCACCTTATAGCTGTTCTGTGCGTAATCCTTACTCATGCAAGCCCCGTTTTTATCGTTGTGATAAACACACTCTTTGCAATAGTCCGGGTGCTGCGGGTGCAATATGATTTCTGCCATGCTATTTCTCCGGCATTTCATAGACGCGCGGCGCTCCTATCACTGGCTCCTTTAGTGCCCCCTCCGCTCCTGCAATCCATGTATAATATCCCGGTATAAGAATATTGAGGCCGCACACATTCTGTATCTCGTCCAGCACTTCTAAGCAACGCTCCTTACTCTCATACTCTGCTATCTCCTCTAAGCAGCCGTCAGAAATGCAGATTGTATGGTGTACTCCCGCCTCTTTCCCTCTCTTAAAATCCTGTTTCTCGCTGTATTCCAGCGCATTAAAGGAAATTCCAAAACGGTACAGTTTTTCTCTGTTCTGGCTCCGTATGTAAACCTCACTCATTCCCTGCTCCCTCGCTTTCCTCTGTATATTCCGGCTCTCCGTGTTCTAAAAATCCCTCCAAATATCCGACACACACTATATCAATGTCCTGCCCTGTGCTGCCGTCGCTGTTTATCGTGATTTCTCCGTAATATCCATATACCGCTCCGTCCGGCGTGTATATGGTTATGGTTCCTTTTGTGGCTGGCTCTGGTATCTCAATAACCAGCGGCTCCGCCTGCTCCTGCTGCATAGTCTCTGCTGCCTGCTCTGCCTGCTGCCCTCTCCACCAGATAAGCATAAGTAGCAATACCAGCGCCGCTATAAAAGCCGTTGCGCCTGCTGCCGCACATATCAGCGCCCTAAGTATCCTGTTTTCTCTCCTGCGTTGCTTTCTCATTTTCCCGCTCCTCTTTTAAGTGCTTTTCCGCAATTCTTATAAAAGCCTCTATCCTCTCAATCTTTCTATTGTGTGCTTCTATTTGCTTCTGTGCCTTTCCTTTTATCCATATCCAATATGGTATTTCTGGATTTTCTTTTTCTTTCCGCAAGTCTTTCTTTGCCTTTTCTATGGCCTCTGCTAAATCTCCTGTATATGAAAAACTCCGCTCGTTCTTTGTTTCCTTTATTTGATATGTTGACTTCACTTTTTTACCTCCATAGTTTGATTAAGAAGAATTTTCCTAAACAGGCTCTCAAAAATTGGTACAGGTATACTATTGCCCGCCTGCTTATAAAGCGCCATTTTGTACCGCCCGTTTTTCTCATGTACTGCCGCTGCCGCTTTAAAATCCTCGTCGGTATATCCTTGCAAGCGCCAACATTCCAATTCTGTAAGATACCTGTAGCGTCCGTTTCCCATATCAATTACCTGCGCAGGCGTTCTGTCCTGTCTGGCTGTTATTGTATAGGCATAGTCCTGTATCACTGTTGCGCGCCTTATGCCCTTTTCCCCTATCACGCTTAATACGCTCGGCTGTGTAACGTCGTACACTGGCGGCGCGTCCGGTAAAAGAAACTCTTTTATATCCCTCATGGGCGTTTTTATCAAATCGTCAAAGGAAAATGCTTTTTCTCCCAGCGTCGATACGGTAAATACTCTTTCCCTTGCCTGCGGTAAACCAAATTCGCGCGCGTCCAAAATCTTAAAACTGCTGCTATACCCCAGCCGCTCCATTTCCTTTATGTACCTGTCAAAATTTGCCCTCATGTATCGGCTTAGTACATTCTTTACGTTCTCCCAGATAACGTACCTTGGCCTCCATTCTCCCATTTGCTCTATAATGTGAATGGTTTCCCACATTAAGCTGCTGCGTGTTCCGCTACCCTCGTCTGCGCCTTTCCCTCTGTTTATCCGTCCTCCCTCTGCCTTCGCTTTCCCTTGGTGTCCTGCTATGCTAAAGTCTTGGCATGGGCTGCCGTGTATCAGAATATCCGGCTTTAAATTCCAGCCTACAACGCTCTGCGTTTTATATCGCAATTCCTCTGAAAACATAGCATTATAGGAACGCACCGCCTTTTCGTCGATTTCAACGTAATCTATGGCTTTTACAGGTATCCCGATATTCCGTAGCGCACAACGCGGGCTGCCTATCCCTCCAAACAGTTCCAAAATCTGTACCACGCTTTTCCCTCTCTTTCGTCTGCCAGTAAAAATTATTCGTTATCAGCATTTCCCGGCTGAATACCAGATACATCCCCAGCGGTACTGTCAATACCGCTATTGTCGCGTCTCCGTCCAGCAGCCATACCGCAAACGCTGTAAAGGCCAGCACTGCTATGCCCGTTAATTTCTGCTTGATAAAATACCAGCGCCTCTGCCTGCGCAGCTTCTCCCGCCTGCGCCTGTGCCTCTCCGCTCTCTTATGTTCTGCTATTGCCTCTGTGCTGTCGGTAAGTATAATGACCGCGTACCTCATTCTCTGCCTCTCCTCCTGCGGCGGCGCTCTTATCTGCTTCACTGCCTCCGCGCTCCTACTCTGGCGTATATTTACTGTGTTGGCGCTTTTTCGCATTAAAAAAGCTGCTTAAAAACCTGTTGACCTGCCACATACTCTATAGCTGGTATGACCGCTGCTATTTTTCCACAGTATACAGATACGGCTATTTGCCTGCCGTCCTCTGCCGCAGGTCTGCCAAACCTGCTACAAATACGCCTTGCTGGAATTGAACCAGCGCCCCGCCTCGTCCGGCTGCGGTATTCTTCCACTAAATTAAAGGCGCTTACTGGCGGCAACCGCCGCCGTCGCTTACTAAAAGAGAAATCCCTTATCAACTAAAAACTTTATCCAATCGCAGCCCGTAACATCTTCTTGCTGTATGAAGCTGTAAAAATCTTCTCTCGTTGTTACTCCGTCCTTATCCATAAAACGCTTTGCGTTCTCTGCCGCATTTGTTTGAAATACGTATTCTGCGTAAAATGTCTTTTCTGCTGTTCTGTAATCGTTTCTCCCTCCTGGCATTCTCATTTCTACTACTACCATTGGCCTATTGCTCTTTTTGCCTCTCGTTTTTCTAAGTACCACGGCCTCACTGAATAACCAACCGTTCCAGCCTCGACGCATAGGCGCAAATTGTGTGCGCGGAACCTGCACCAAATCTCCCGGCTGCATTTTTTCGTAGTTCGCAATTTTCATGGTTTTCCACCCTTTCTTTTCCTTTGGTTAAAGTGTTTTCTGTGCCTTGTCTGCGCTATAAGTTTCCTGCGTGGCTCCGCAGCGGGTAAGCTCTTTATAAATCGTGTCCCTATGCACTCCCAGCGCCGCCGCTATCTCAATTACCCTGCTGCCCGCCTTGCTCATATTCTCTATGGTCTGTCTGTCCTTATAGCACAGTCTTTTGTATTTTCTCGCCACCGCTCCCGCTCCTTTCTGGGTAAAAAAATTAGCGCGTCCAGAGATTTTTAGTCTCTAAACGCGCTTTTCATTTTCCCGTATATAAAAAAATGAAATCCGGCTTGAGATTTAATATCTCCTGTCGAATTTCATTCTAAAACTTATCAATTTTTTTATAATTTCTAAAATTTGTGCATTTTACTGCCCTTTAAAGGCAGCGGCCGGACATATGGCCCGCTTACACATCGGCAGAGGGCATTTCTGTATAAGGCTTATTCCCATCATGCCCACTCTCCTTTTCGTGAGTCTGCCTGCATTCCCTGCAATAACCGTACAGCTCAAGTTTATGTCCTGTAACGATAAAGTCTCCTGTTTCCTGCTCTAATTGTACATGTGCAAAGGGGCAGCTCGAGAGCTGTATTCTTTTATGGCAATCCAAGCAGACAGCATAGTGAGTATGTCCCCCACGATTCAGCTCATACACCGCCGTTCCGTCCCCCAACCAGTTGGTTCTATTGACCATGCCTTTTTCCTCAAAAGCAGCAAGAATACGATAAATAGTAGACACTGCATAGGATGCATCTGACTCATCCTTTTCCACACGGTTATAAATCTGTACAGCGCTCAAAGGCTCCTTTGCCTCTAAAAGAACCTGATATACGCATTTGCGCTGTTTTGTCCACTTGATTCCTTTTGGGTATGTGATATTCCAAATTTCCCGGTTTTTTCTTTCCTGACCGCTCATGCTCCTCACTTCCTTATCGCGAAAGCCCCGGATGCCCGTCAGCCGCCGGTGCGCCTGTTATATGACCCATTCTATCACAATTCCAGTTAAAACGCCAATAGCATATAACAGACATACAATTTTCAAATTTTCCTTTTTATTATGGTTTGCCCGAAATAAAACCAGAAGCCCGGCGCCCGCGCCCGAAAGCAGCCCCGACATCATGGCCCCCGTGCTCATGGCTCCGCTGAGATAAAGCTGCGTGATGGCTACTGAGGCCGCACAGTTTGGAATCAGTCCCACAGCGCCCGCAAGGATAGGTCCAAGCACAGGACGATTTAGAATCAGCTCCGCCAAAGCTTCCTCTCCCACAAAATGCAGAACTATATTCATCACAAAGGTAATTAAAATGATAAAAAAGGTGATCTGCAGCGTATGGCTAACTGCGGATCGCAGAATTCCTTTCTCACAATGACAGTGCTCATGTGCACAAATGTCATGAATGTGATGATGCTCCTCCTTATCACTCTTCCTGAAAAGAAAAATGTCAATCAGAAAACCGGCAGCCGCTCCAATAAGAATTTTTGCGCTTAAGATATTAAGAATCAGTCCCAAAGGCTGTTTTTCTGAAATCAAAATAGGCAGCATTTCATCGGATGTAGAAAGATAAATCGCTATCAGCGTCCCCAGAGAAATCACGCGGCCCGCATACAGTCCGGAAGCAGCCGCCGAAAAGCCGCACTGTGGCACGGCTCCCAAAATTCCGCCGATTAGGGGGCCCATTCTTCCTGCTTTTCGTACCAGCCTTTCCGTTCCTGCACCGGCTCTGTGCTCCAGATATTCCATTGCAAGATAAGTCAAAAACAAAAATGGTATCAGCTTCAGGCTGTCAATCAATGTGTGCTCGATTATATGTAGCATACGCTCCTTCCTTTCCTTCAGGCATCTTACTCCAGCGAATAAACGGATATTTTCTATCTCTTTACAGACATAACAAAATTCATGTTTTGTCGTCTTTCCGGTCCATGTATAAAAGTAGTCTAAATGCAAATGAATTGCATTTGCATTTAGACTATACCATAATCCGAGAATTGTCAAGAATTTTTGAGTTTTTGAATAAAAGTATCAACATCCTCTGTCAATATTCGTTTACCACCTGAAAAATATAGAATTTCAAATAAAAGGACTGGTCTGCAGCCCACAAAATGGGATGATCGCAGGCCTGCGTCCGAAATTCCACCTGCCTCAGCCTTCTGTGCGCCCCTTGTGCGGCTTCACGAATGGTTTTTGCAAACAGCTCCGATTCCATAAAATGAGAGCAGGAGCAGGTTGCCAGAAAGCCCCTGTCACGCACCAGCCTCATTCCCCTTAAATTAATCTCACGGTATCCCTTCACAGCGTTTTTCACGGAGCTGCGCGACTTGGTAAAAGCGGGAGGATCCAGAATCACCACGTCAAAGCTTTCCCCCTGATTCTCCAGCTTTGGCAGAAGGTCAAATACATCCGCGCACTGAAAGCTCACTCTACCCTCCAATCCATTCAGCCTTGCATTCTCCCTCGCCTGCTCCACCGCAAGGGGTGAGGCATCCACTCCCAACACGCTTTTTGCTCCCGCTATCCCTGCGTTTAGCGCAAAGGAGCCGGTATGAGTAAAGCAGTCAAGCACCTTTTTATCATGGCACAGGCGCCGTATCGCCATCCGATTATTTTTCTGATCCAGAAAAAATCCTGTTTTCTGTCCGTCTTCCACATCCACAATATATTTTATACCGTTTTCCAATATTTCCACTCTTGTATCAAAGGCTTTCCCTATAAATCCCTTATACCGCTCCATGCCCTCCTGAAGCCTTACCTTGGCGTCGCTTCTCTCATACACCCCCCGAATAAGAATCCCCTCCTCCGCAAGCACCTTTTTCAGCGCCTTCACAATTACTGTTTTCCATCTGTCAATTCCCAGAGCCAGAGACTCCACCACCAGCACATCCGAAAATTTGTCTACTACAATGCCTGGGAGAAAATCGGCCTCCCCGAAAATCACACGGCAGCTTTCCGTGTCAATGGTCTCCCTTCGGTACTCCCAGGCTGCTCTTACCCGCCTTTCCATAAATGTTTCATCAATAAGGTCCTCTTTTTTTCTTGACAGGAGACGGATGGCAATCCTCGATCTCATATTGATAAATCCATATCCCATAAAATAGCCGTCAAAATCCTGTATGTTCACGATGTCTCCGTTTTCGAAGCCTCCCATAATAGAATCTATCTCGTTGTCATACACCCACATTCCCCCGGCTTTCAGGGTGCGTCCCCCACCCTTTTTTAAAGTCACTGTCGCTTGATACATCATCCGCTCACTTTCCTTTCCCTGTTGTTCATCCATACCAAAAATAATATCCGTTTTTTACTTGACAATCAACGCCTTTTTATTTATTATTTTACTGTTGGAACAGCGATGCGTGGCTCAGCTTGGTAGAGCGCTGCGTTCGGGACGCAGAGGTCGCAGGTTCAAATCCTGTCGCATCGATTGATAAATTCGTAAGCTATATTTCTGCCCTGTAATTAAGGCCGGAATGTAGCTTTCTTGTTTTATATTTTACAATTGTAATCATATCAAGCCAAAATCCTTATAATGATACTTATGAATCCAATAACAGCGGTGAGCTTACACGTTGATATATGAAACCACACCGATAAAAGTACGGCAGAAAAAAATAGCTGTCACTTTTTTGGAGAAGCAGAGAGCTGTTCTGCAGAAAATCAAAACGCTTGAGAAGAAACTGGAGGTGACTTGATGCCCGTACATATTTTTCAGGTGGATGAGACCAATTTTGAGATTTGCAGAAAATACGGATTGGCTGGAATATTTGATGCTGAAAGGGGAAACATTAACGACACTCTCATATCTCGCCTTTCACTTATGCGCATCGGTGATCCGGTGCTCTTTTACGTGGGAAGGTCCAGCATAAAAAAAGAGAAAAGCAAAAAAGAGCTATATGGAGTGTGGAAAGTTTCAAGCGAGCCTTTTTATGATACCTGCCCCGTCTGGACGGACCAAGTGTACCCTTACCGCATCTGTGTGGAAGAACTGGATGGAGCCGTATTTAAAACCCCTATCAGATTAAGCGACATTTACCATCTCATAGATACCGGACGAATTTGGACCTTTGCGCTGATGCGCAACCACACTTCTGTAAACGCAGTTTTTTCAATGACTGCCCAGGAGTATGATGTAATCTACGATGAATTTATCAAGGTGAACCAAGATGGCCCTACAGTGCAATACCTGACTGAGCCCTATAGGAACAGCGACTCTCCGCTGATGAAGCGGCTTCACTATGAAAAGGGACTGCCCAAATTTGAGTCTTCCTTAATGGCATTGCTGGCAGACGGATTAAAAACACATACTTATTCTGATGTTCTGCATCATTACAGCGACTACTCCATGTACGTTCCAACCAACTGGGGAAAAGAAATCGATATGCTTCTGATTCACGGTCATCCGAAAAAAACGGATACTATATCCTCTTATGATATTATAGAAGTCAAGAAGCAGCAATTTGATGAAGCAGGGCTGGAGCAGCTATTGGACTATAAATCCTGGTTTATCCAAAATAGGGTACGGGGAGATGCACAAATGGTACGCTCCATTGCAATCGCACAATCCTTTCATCCCAATGTAATAAAATATCTTCAGATGCGGTCTAAATATGAGAAGAAAAACATAAGTCTGCTGAATTATACAGGTGCCCCGGATGGAAAAATACAATTAGCACCGTATGATATATGACATTTGAAAAAACATATCCCCCTCTTCCAAGGAGGGGGACGCTTCTGATGGAGCATGTGTAAGTATGAAGAGATTTAAGCATTCTCCTCTTTTTTATAGCGTTCTGCCATCTCATCCAGGCTGATCTGTTCGCACAACGGCGCTTTTCCAAAGGATCCGAACTGCACAATGAGTGTGCCCACCGCTTCTTTTACTCCCCTTTCAATGCAGCAAAGAATTTCTTTCGTATCTTCATCTTTTACTTCTCCGTACATAACTGCGTGCATGATAGGAGCAAGAAATACTCTGGGATCAAACTGCTCTTTTTTCGCCTCAAGAAGTTCATAAATACCACCCACGGACGCGCTGTTTCTCTTCTCGGGATATTTAACGAAAAACTCTTTCATATTTCTTGTAACAGCAAGACGTATATCAGTATCCACGTTGATTTTTCTGATTCCACAGGGTATGGCCGCTTTCAGCTCCTCAATGGAAATCCCCGCCGTATCGGGCAGCAGGCCTCCAAGCCCATTGATCTCCTCTACAATATATCCCGGAACCGTAGAAGAGCCGTGGGACACAAGGGCGCAGAAAATCCCTTCGTATGCCAGGCATTCGCTGATGGCGATGGGAATCTCTTTCCTGAGTTTTACGTTTTTTCCCTTTGACGCACCATGCATTGTCCCATAGGAAATGGCAAGCGCATCCACTCCTGTCTTTTTCACAAATTCCACTGCACTTAAGGGATTTGTGTATGTGGATGCAGCGGAAAACACATGATCTTCCACGCCGGCTAAAACTCCCAGCTCTCCCTCTACGCTGACTCCTCTTGCATGCGCATACTTGACCACCTCTCTGGTCAGCTCCATATTTTCCTCAAACGGAAGGGATGAGCCGTCAATCATCACAGAAGTATATCCTCCCTGAATGGCCGCTATGCAGGAGTCCATATCCTTTCCGTGATCCAGATGAAGCACCACTGGTATCTCTGCAGACTCACCGTATTTTTTTACCGCATTGGCAATATTTTTTGCTCCGGCTTTTTTATCCTCCAGGGTGGCATTCATAAAATCAACACATCCCCCCATAAATCCGTTTGCCAGATCGGCTCCCTGTAAAATCGCCGTTGACCGGAACATTTCATGAACCTCAATGACTGCTTTGGCCTGGGCCACGGCATTTACATTAAAGGCTCCCTGCGCATATCCATATTTTGATGCGGCTTCCAAAACAGGCCTCAATGGTATTAAAGACATATGTACTCCTCCTTACTTATTCATCCTGAAGTTTTGCAACATACTCAGTGAATGACAATGTAATATCTGGGTGCTTTCTTAATAGCGTCACGGGAAAGTCTGTCGAGGTCTCCCCATAGGCGGCTCTTCTGACAACTGCCCGGTGCCAGTTTCTGAAGCAGCCCAGTCTGATTTTTTTTGATTTTAAAATTTCAAACATACCGATTGTTATACAATAGCGGGGCATATCCTCCAGGGCTCCGCTCAAGTCTCCAATGGCGTTTGCGGTCCGTGTTTCCGGAGTGATCTCCAGAATTCGGGTTTTCTGCGCACAAAATTCCTCCGCAGAGAGAGAGGGATCCGCTTCGTTAAATGCCACATGTCCGTTAATACCGACGCCCCCAAAGACAATGTCCACTCCCCCCAGCTCCTCAATTAATTCCAAAATTCGTTCGGGATCTTCCGGATCCGGAAACACCCTTTGCTCCTTTGGCATCACAAGCTCATCATCTATCTTTGTGTAAACGGCGCGTTCCATAAATCCCCGAAAACTGAGAGGATGATTTACGGACACCCAGCTTTTGTTCTCATCCAGATATTCGTCCATATTGATAAACCATACATTCTTCAGACTAATCCTGTTTGTATTCACCAAATCAACGAAATAAGGATATTGCCCCACGGGCCCTACAGGGCATATCATCACTGTCCTGCGCCCTGCGGAATTATTTGCGCTGATTTCATCCGCCATCTGCTGCGCCATTTTTTGAAAAACAGTTTCATTATCCTTTTCGCAGATAAGTCTTAGCTGCGGGCTGTTATTCAGTAGCTGCTCTTTGTCATATAAATAATATTCTTTCATCAATCTCTGCCCTCCTGATATTCATCAAAAAACTCAGGACGTCCGAAGGCGCCCTGAGTTCTTCAAAATCTTATTCTCCTGCTTCTACCATAACATCCAGCATTACATAGTCTGATACCGGAGGATCAACAGTAACCGTACCCGCATCAATCAGATTCTGTTTCTGTGTTGTATAGTAGCCTTCAACCGTTCCATCTGCCGCGCCTGCAGAAACCTCTTGTCCGGTCAGCCAGTCTGCGTCGCCTCTCTGGCTGTAAACAGTATCATAATCCGTAGCAGTTTGTGCCGCAACCCATTCTGCAACCTGCTCATAGTTTCCTTCCGCCGCATAGTCCATTCCTTTAAACAAGGCTCTTGTAAACCTTACAAGCGCATCTCTGTTTGCCTCTGCATAGGAAGGCGTGCAGATCCAGCTCGCAAGAGAGATGGTGGAATCAATAAACGTCATATTGTCGCACAGCTTAGTGGTTCCTTCCACCTGCTCCAGAATGGTAAGGGTTCCCGGAGACCATGTTGCAGCCGCGTCTACGCTGCCCGATGCCATCGCCGTAACAATATTCTCCGGAGCCATGTCCATAGCTTCAATATCTTCCATTGTCATTCCCACGCTGCTCAACGCATTTTCAAGAATATCCTGGCTGGATGTTCCGGATGCATATGCAACTGTCTTTCCTGCCAGATCCTCTATGGTTTCAATGCCGGGCCCTCCGATAACGGCATCACCGTTGGAAATGTGGGAAAGTGCAAATATTGTGGCATTTCCTTCCACACAGAGTCTGTGAGCTCCCTGTCCAATATAACCTATGTCAACGGAGCCCGATTCCATGGCAGAAATAATAGTGGGGCCATCCTGAAACTCAATGAGGTTGACCGTAATCCCCTCTTCCGCAAAATATCCCTGCTCAATGGCAGTCATAACAGACCAAAGACTTCCATAATTGGGCATATAAGCCACATTGAGCGTCAGCTCATCCTGGACCTGGCCGGTTTCCGCAGCCGCGCTCTCGCTGCTTTCTGTGCCTTCAGCGCTGCCTGTAGTATCAGCCGCTGCTTCCGTTGTGCTTGCAGCGCTGCTTGCGTTGTTGCCTGCACCTCCTGTTTCCGTGGTACCGCCGCATGCAGCCAGCGATACTGTCAGCGCCGCTGCCAGTCCCGCTGCCAAAATTTTTCTCATCATAATATTGTCCTCCTTTAAACTTTATATAAATGGCTTTTTACGCCATTACTTGCGCACTTCCAGATATTCCTGATATACCTGCTTCCAAATATGGTTTTTCAACTCCATAAACCGAGGACTCATCTTTGTTTCCTGGTTTCTTGGATAAGGAATATCAATGTCCACGATATCTCTGATCCGTCCGGGTCTTGCACTCATAATAACCACCCTTGTGGCAAGGACAATTGCTTCCTCCACATCATGCGTTATAAAGAAACAGGTTTTCCGCTCATTTTCCCAGGTTTGAAGCAATTCTGTCTGAAGCTGAGTTCTTGTCTGCGCATCCAGAGCGCCGAATGGCTCATCCATCAGCAGGACTTCGGGCTGCACCGCATAAGCACGGGCAATCGCCACACGCTGCTTCATTCCTCCGGACAGCTCCTTGGGATAACTGTCGGCAAAATCAACCAGATCCACCTTTTCCAGATACTTCATTGCCACTTCCCGGGCTTCCTCCTTCCCCATTCCTTTCAGCTTCAGGCCAAACATAACATTTTTGATCACAGTCAGCCAGGGAAACAGGGCATACTGCTGAAATACAACGCCTCGCTCCGTACCGGTTCCCTCTACCTTTTTTCCATCCAGATACACGGCTCCCGATGTTGCAGGGAGCAATCCGGCAATAATATTCAAGAGAGTGGACTTTCCGCATCCGGAGGGTCCTACCACACAGATAAACTCATTTTCCTTAATGTCCAGATCCACACCGTTTAATGCGACCATGGTTCCCTTTTTTGTTTCAAAAACCTTTTCCACATGATCGATTTTTACTTTTATACTTCTCTCTTCTCCTGCCATCCCGTAAGCTTCCTTTCAAGAATCTTGATCACCTTTTCACAGGTCATTCCGATAATTCCGATAAGTATTATGTACAGCAGCATGGGCGCAACCTCAAAGCTGTTATTCAACGAACGGATTCTCATTCCCAGTCCCGCTATGGCTCCAGTAGACTCCGCCGCAATCAGAGTTGTCAGAGCCACGCTGACTCCCAGACGCACCGCTGTTATAATAAAAGGCGTTGTGGCTGGAAAAACGACCTTTACCAGAATATCTTTATCCTTTGCTCCCAACACTCTGGCTGCCTTAATCAGAGTCTCATCCACATTTCTTACACCCTGATATATAGTGACGCTCATAATAAGGAAAGTCGCAAGCCAAATTACAATCACCTGAGGCCTCCTGCCCACTCCGGCCGATATAACAACCAGGGGCACATATGCCAGAGGCGGAATATTGCGGATAAACTGAATCCATGGTTCAACAATATTCCTCACCGGCCGGTACCAGGCCATAAGAAATGCTACCGGAACCGCAGTCACAAATCCAAGGATAAATCCCAGGAATACAGATATCATACTGCTGGAAAAATCCTGCCACAAGACCCCTCTCTCGGCCATAGTTCTACACGCCTCTATAATGGAGGGAATAAAGGGGAAGCTGCGTGCCGTGGAAGGATTAATGGACAGCACATACCATAATCCGATTGCAGTCATCAGAGAAAGAAGCAGCCACGCCCAATTGGGTATTTTTCCAATTATATCTCTGTTCTTTTTTTCCTTTTTTGCGTTATTGACATCCATACGCCATCATCTCCTCCCATTTTGCACACTGAATGCACAATAATTTTACTTGAATGTTTAATAATTATAGCATAATTGCCATGCAAAAAAAAAATATTTTTACACAAACGATTGCATGCCATTTTCTCCCATTATCTTCACATGTTTATACCTAGCATTTGTAGAATTTTTCTAGAAATAAATATATAATATTCTTAAAGTCAGGATGTCGTTCAGATACAAAAAGGACGCCGTTTCCCTCAGCGGCACCCTTTACGGAAAGGGGGGATTCCTCTATATGACATTAAAGGAAATTGCAAAAGAGGCGGGCGTTTCGGCCTCCACCGTATCCCGGGTTATTAACCGCAAGCAGTCTGCCGCAAGCAAAGAAGTACAGGATAAAATATGGGAGATTGTACGCAATACCGGACATTCTCCCAATTCTGCCGCCCGTGATCTGAAAACAGGGCAGACATCTCCTGAGATAAAGCATATGCGCTCTATCGCCTGCATTTTTGCTCGTACTGCCGATCCCATCAATGACGCATTCTTCTCAGTGCTGGCGCGGGGAGTGGAGCAGGAGGCGTTCCGTCATAATTATATCGTAAAATACATTATTACTCCGCTTGATATTGACAATCCCTCTATTTTTCATCTAATTACCGATAACCATGTGGACGGAGCCGCAGTGTTGGGCCGATGCGATAAAAGGATGCTGAGTTTTCTGAAAAACCATTTCAACTATGTGGTATACAGTGGTTTAAATTCACTGAATGCAAAATATGACCAGGTTATCTGCGATGGTCAGCAGTCCGCAGCTATGGCAATGGAGAAATTATGGGAGCTTGGCCATTCCAAAATCGCTTACTTAGGAGAGACTGTAAACGAAAACCGCTATGCCGGTTACTGTGACTTTTTAGCGGCCAAAAACCTCCCCTTCATCAAAAATCGGGTGATTAATGTTCCCATGACTATGGAGGGAGGATATCAGGGAGCGCTGAAACTGCTGAAAACGGAAGGAAGCTTCACCGCCGTTTTTTGCTCAAACGACATTACAGCCTTCGGGGCCAGTAGGGCACTTCAGGAAAACAAGCTGAGAATCCCTGAAGATGTTTCTTTGATCAGTATTGATGATATAGAAATGGTACAGTATATAACCCCCATGCTCACCACAGTCCATATTCCTATTGCAGAAATGGGGCAGATGGCTGCCAAACTCCTTATTGACCGGATCGAGGGCGGACATGTGCTTCCTCTTAAAGTGAATCTTCCCTTTTCTCTGACCACAAGAGAAAGCTGTGCAAATCCTAAAAAGTTTTAAACCGGAATCCTATTCCGGAGCCGTGGAAAACATAACTCTCTCCAGCGCTGTATTTTGTCTTTTCCAGGCGGACTCCAGATCCTCAAAGTCTCCCAAATGCTCTATCCGAACTCCAGCAGTATCTATTTTTACATCTGGCTGCTCCTGCTGACCGAGAATCGTGGAAGGGATCTGCCCCTGAAGCTGCCCCCGTATACTCTGTGTACGCAGCAGGCATATCCGCTCCAAGGTCTCCACCGCCAGTTGATGATCCTCGTAGGAGCAGAATGCAGTAGGGTCTTCCTGTACATAGAGAGCGATCATTCTTTCAGTCTGCCTCAGTCTTGTCTGGAACAGACCGCTTTCAAAATATTCCTCAATAAGTCTGTAAAAATACTCATGATACAGGGCAAAATAATCCTCATTCTTCATCAGATTGTGATATAAGGGACGGTTTAACATAATTTCCCCCTCCGCAGGAGTATTTATAGGGTAATTAATCAAAATCCAGGGATCCTTTATCGGCTCGCTCATTCCCAGCGCATATGTGCCGAAGGCCAGATTGTAATCCCAGGGCAGGATACTGAGCACGCCTTCTTCCTCATATAAAAAATAATTATGTCCCGTATGTCCGACGTAGCTGTCCCAGTTCATCACAAAAACCTGAACGGTAAAATACCGAAGGGTCTGATCCACATTCACAGCCCGTTCCAGCTCCTCCCCTGTGGACAGAATTCTCAGCGACTCAATCAGGCGTCTCTCATCCTCCTCGGAAATCTTAAACTTTGCATTTTCAAATATATTTGGGTAGCTTTCAGGATCATCGTCTATATACTTCAGAGCCACATCCGCATTTTCTTCCTGCAAAGAACGATAGTCCGGCTTATACAGCTTACCGTAACTTCTGCCGAAATTCCGTCTGGCAAACGCTTCCTCCGGTTCTTCCACCGCAAGAAAAAGCCCCCATGCCTCTCCGTTTACCGTAACCCATACATAGCTGCACAGCGGCGCCGGAACTTCCATAAATTCCATCATATCATAAACCATATAAGTTTTCAGGTAGCTGTTATCCTGAAAGGATGCATCCAGGGAAAATTTGTCCAATCCGTAATAGTTGCCACCATCCACATACTGATCAAATTCCAGCTTCAGACTGTAGCGGCACAGCCCGTATTCCTTCGTCAGACGCAGCGAGTTATTCCCCTTTGCCCGCAGCCCCACCTGATGAAACCTCTCACCGTCAATCTCCACCGTGCAGGCCACATATTCTTCCTTTTCCGCATTTTCAATGAATTCTCCCCAGTTCTCAATCTGTATATCAATGACATGCACCCGGCTGTCATCAAACAGGCGCAGCGCATAGCCGGGCAGAGAGTCTGCTCTCGATATACCAAGACGCTCCCCAAACATAAAAACGACTGTGAGCAGCGCTGCAAGCAGCGCCGCTCCAATACAGATACCGTCTACATACTTATGCCTCACCATAATTTATCCCATATAATCCCCATTGTAGGACACCAGAACCACCCGGCTGATCCCCTGCATAGATTCCAATTCATTGACAAAATAACAGCCCCCATCCTTCAGGCGGATCTCATAATTAAGCTCCACACAGCCGTTATCCACACTCTTACTCTTCAAACTCATGCGTTTTACCTGGGATGACACAAAAATCCGCGCCTGCTCTTCCAATTCATGATTTTCACAATGTATTACCAGAATATAAGGAGAGTCCGCCGCCTTTCTTCCCGAAAAGATAAGCAAAACAATTCCAATAAAAATGCTTCCAAAAACAGCCAGCGGAATCAGACCCGCGGCCAATACGATTCCCACGGCGATTGCCCAGAAAAGAAACACAATATCCATAGGCTCCTTAACAGCAGTACGGAATCTCACAATGGACAGCGCTCCCACCATTCCCAGGGAAAGAACAATATTGCTCACCACAGTCATGATTAACAGTGTGGTAATCAACGCCATAGCCACTAAGGTTACGCCAAAGCTTGCAGAATACATAACTCCGCTGTAGCATTTCTTATAGATGAAAAATATGAACAGGCCAATTAAAAAAGCCAGTACAAAGGCAATTACCATATCCAGCATGGAAATACTCACAGCATTATCCAAAAAGCTGGATTTAAAAATATCCCGAAACGTCATTCCGCAATTCTTCCTCTCATCCCATGTATTATGGAAGGCTCTGACACATATCTGTAAACGTTAGTCAAACCGCCTGCACAAAGCATATTTAGAGCAGGCAGAGGCCCTTCTGTCCGGAACCTGTACCGCCATACGGACAATTTCGGGCAGAAATGCGTCATATTTTATTTCCAGCACAGTACCTTCCTCCAATGCGCAAACGCAAAACAGATCTGTGTTCAGAAAATCTACACTCAAAAGGCCTGTGCGGACATGGCGATCCAGTGTAATCCGCACATTGCCCGGACCATACAGAAACGCCTCCCTGTCATACCGGACAATTGTTTTCGGCCTCAGCCCAGTTCCCTGCAGCTTGCTGTAAAATTCTATAAGCAGCGGATCTCCCGACTCCAGCAGACAAGCATATCTGCCCTTAAGCAAATCATCCGTCTGTTTTTGTGTGATTCTTGCGCTGCGCTTACCGCATAGACCGTTCACCTTAAATTTTTTCTCCAGTCGTATAAAGGATGTATCTTTTCCATAATACCGAAGGCGAAATTTCTCCCGCTTATTAACGCCATCGATTTTCTCCCGAAGAGCGCTGTCGTAAGGCGTATCGAAATACAAGCTGGTCACGCCATATGAACCATCGTCTCCCGCGTTTTTATCATGGGTAAACAATTTCCGGAGTCTTTGGGAAAGCACCAGATCCTCCCGAAGGTTTATCCGGTGCTTCCACTCATGCCGCAACGCTGCAGACTGCCGTGTGTCAGTCGTCATAGTTACTGTTTCCGCCGTCATTATAGTTGGTGTTTCCGTTATCATTATAATTACTGCTGCCTGCCTGGCTATAATCCGTTACACCATCGTTATTGGGGCCGTAGTCCGTGTCGTTGTAGTCTGTCACTCCATCGCTGTTCGGGCCGTAGTCCGTGTCGTTGTAGTCTGTCACCCCATCGCTGTTCGGGCCGTAGTCCGTGTCATTGTAATCTGTCACCCCATCGCTGTTCGGGCCGTAGTCCGTGTCATTGTAATCTGTCACCCCATCATTATTCGGGCCGTAGTCCGTGTCATTATAATTTGCCGGAATGTTTGTCGCAGGCGGTACTGTTGCTGCACCTGTTCCGCTCTGCGTCTGAGGCGTCGTCGCACTCGTTCCGCTCTGTGTCTGAGGTGTCGTCGCACCCGTTCCGCTCTGTGTCTGAGGTGTCGTCGCACCCGTTCCGCTCTGTGTCTGAGGCGCCGGAACCACCGCTCTTTGTTCCGCTTTTATCACTTTGCCTGTCTGTGCATCGACTTCGTAGTCGTAAACATTTCCGTTTGCTGTAAACTCCAGCTCAAAGGTAGCCGTACCATCATCATGATCAAAATCTCGTTCCGCAAAAACTGCATCCGCCGCATTGACTCCCGCCTGAGCAAGAGCAATTTCTTTTGCTTTGTCAAGTGTAATATAGGGAGAAGGATTCCCTTCCTGCGCATAGCTTGGGTCATAGTCATCCCCATCAATGGTTACTATACCGGATGTAAGCTGCAATCCCTGTACCGCCTCCTGAGTGCTGGCGCTGATATTTGTCACAAAATCAGCGCTTGGAAGGACGGAGCCTGGCTCCACTTGAATGACAATATTCTTTTTCGTTCCATCAATATCATCTACAAAATAACCGGCCTCATTGATTTCCACAACCAAATCCTTTAAAACCGCATCACATTCCTTGCCAATAAAATCCTGATAACCGGCAACAATGCCTTCTCCTTCCGCATTTCTCCCAGTCAACGCAGTTACCAGACCCGCTTCGTTATACTCAATTTGAATTTCAGGATTGACGCTCAAAATAATCGTTCCCGCTTCCTGGATAGTAACATCCTGAGGTATGGTCTCCTGGGATACGTTTTGCTGAGGCACAGCCTCCTGCTGTATGGTTCCCGGAACTCCAGCTTCCTGGGATACAATTTCCTGAGGTATGGTACCCTCGATGAACGGAGAGCCGCATCCGGTCAGAAGGACGGTTGACATAGCAGCCAGGGAAGAGACCGTTGCAAAAATTTTTCTTCTCAGTTTCATAGTATTTACTCCTCTCAAATGTTTAACTTTCGGCTTTCTATTGCCTTATATTCTTAGATTACGATAGGTAGATGCAATAACAGGGGTAATTTGGAAAAATTATGTATATATTAATCATAATCGTCGCTGTATCCGCTGTTTCCATAGTAATTAGAATTTCCTGCGCTGTAACCGGAATTACCGTTTCCATAATTTGAATCATTTGGAATTCCTGCAGGCGGTGCAGGTTCCGGCGTTGGCACGGAGGGCTCTGACCCAGGGGCCGAGGCAGGAGGTATGGATTCCGACGGGACCGTTGGCGGAACAGGCTCAGGTGGAGATGATGGTGCGGATTCCGATGATGGCTCCGGCGGGACGGACTCCGGCGGAGATGACGGGGCAGGCTCCGATGATGGCTCCGGCGGGACAGATTCCGATGGCGCTACGGATGATTCCGCTTCAGGCGCTATGATTGGCGCCTCCTGCTCAGGTGTTGGCAAAGTTGGCTCAGATGCAGACGTTGGTCCCGTGATTTCCGCCGCAGGAGATTCCTCCGTTGGCGCCGACGCCCCCTGTTCTCCCTTCGGAATGCTGTCAAAGTCCACAACTTCAATGGTAACCGTAATCCGTCCCTCAAGATATTTTGCCACCTCTGTGCGCAGCTCGATCCCATATTCCTGGAACAGCTCTTGGTCAGGAGCATCAATGGCAAAGGAGATCAATCCTCCTTCCTGCAGGAAACCCAAATAAATTGCACGGTCAATCAATTCGTCTGCAACTGTCACCTTATCCTTGCCTTTACCGGAATATCCTTCCAACAAAATCCTTCCTTCCTCGTTTGTTCCCGTCAAAGCAATGACTTCTCCCCTGCGGTTCAGCTCCATCCGAATCGCGGGATTGATTTCCAGGTAAATAGAAGAATAAGGTTGAACATGATTACGGTAATATCCTAATCCAAAAGCCAGGAGGAGACATGCCGCCGCTGCCGCAATCATCCCTCTCACCCTGCGGGAAGACCAGCTCTCATTTTCGGGCTTCTCCCTCATCAAGACAGGATTGTACACCGTCTGCCCCACTTCATAATAAAGATTTGCCGCCTTTAAAAAATATCCATTCTCGTCCAGAAGAATTACATAACTGGGGCGGCATTCCATAACCATATATCTCATTATCCTGCCACTCCTTTCATCACCTGCTTCAAATGGCCCCTGATAATTTCATATCCATTCGTATAAATGAGCAAAAGAGCAACCATATATTTGCGGTGCCGCTCCAGAGTTTTCCTATCTGCGCCGCCTCCCTCGCTCATACGGGCGAGGGGAAGTCGCTTTGTGCGTAGGAATTCATCCAAAATATCAGAGTTTTCTTTCGCATACTCAAGGGCTTTCCGGCAAGTCTCCATGGTACGGCGTTGTCTTGGACAGTTATCCGCAACATCGCTAAGCTTCACACCAAACTCCTCCATTTGTCTGGCCAGTTCTTCAATTTCAGCCCGTGTAGCTTCTCTTGCCGTTAGTTCTTCTGTATGATTTTTTCCATCAGTCAAAGAATCTCCCAGGGATAACTCCTCTTCTCCTGACGGCATATCCAGCGAGAGTGCGCCGCTATGCCGCTGTTCCTTCCGCCGGTAATCGATCATCCTGCTCCTCATAAGCATTGCCGCATATTTTAAAAAGGCTCCCCGCATTCTGGAATATCCCCGTATCGCTTCATGAAAAGCAATCATTGCGATACTCAGCTCATCATCCTGTCCCTCAATGGGCGGACGTTTTAAAAATTTGGCAGTCTCCGCTTTTATAAACGGCATATACGCACCAATCAGTCTGTCTGCAGCCTGTAGATCTTCTTTTGCAGCATATACCTGTTGGATGATTTTGTGTTCATCATTCATGCAACATTTCCCCCTGTAAATAGAATACGGCTTCCGTTTCCGGAAACCGGGGCCAGCTTACCATAATTTTCAGACACTTATTCTATCAATATTCTACATTAAAAGTATCCTATGTTGAGGGGGAAACACAATCAAGGGCATGTTAAGTTTATGTAAAAAATAAGTAAATCCGGACGCCGCTTCATTCAGCGCCCGGATTTACCGGAATTCAGATATTAATTCACATGTCGGGCACGGCGCTCTATTCTCCTGTTTCAAAGCAAAGAACCGCACCCGCCGAAACCATAAGCAGATTTAATACATAAAATAACAGACTTCCATTTTCCCTCTATCATATTTTCTGTGCATATCCGTCTTCACTCCGGAAAGCGAACGCTCTTTCTCATGTATGCCCGTATATACGCCTCACCCATGCCAAAGATCACGAATATGGTGGAGGTATTCATGGCCTGCTGGAAGCTGAACATATTGTTCACGGTATAGGCCAACAGGCAAAAGCCTGCGGCTGCGGCTATATAATTACTCTCTCTCTGCCTTATATAACGGAAAATTCCGGTAACAAACATACCGGCATAGCCTACAAATCCAACAATTCCCATGTTTACAAGAGTTGTCAGCCATTCATTATGGGCATTCGTAAGCTCCAGGGTTCCAAAGCGTTCGCTTACCATAGCCAGAAGTTCAGGGCTGCCATCCCTATATAAATACGCCGGCATACAATCCGGTCCAATCCCCACCAGCTTATGAAGTAAACCCTGTTCCGCAAAGCACATAATCCCGGCTCTCCAGGTAGCCCCCCGGTTGCTGCCCCATTGCGGTGAAAAGGTAAAAGCGTCCATATTCGATAACGGACCAATGCTGCCCGGCAGCAGCGTATTTATACAGATCAGAAGGATAAAAAGCATTACAGCCCCCAGGATGCCGAAAGCTACGGCCTTGCTCAAATTTCTCCATAATCTCTCGTTGAAACGCTTTTTTCTTATCATCCAGACAGTTGCCATATACAATACTGCAGCGGCCCCGGCAAGTAAAAAAGGCAGAAATGTATTTGTCAAAAGCTCAGAAGCCGTTTCAATATATGTCATTCTTCCCGGGAAGACTCTGTGAACAAAGAATACCGCCATACATACCGCAGATAAAATCATCAAGAGCTTCCAAAACTCCAGCATCCGACTTTCGTCTGAAGCAGACAGAAGGAAAAACGCCAGCAAAAGCACTGCCATGGTGAGAATACCGCTGCTGCTGCCCTGTGTTACCAGTGTTCCGAATCCCACTGTCACATAAGCCGTCAACAAAGCTCTCTGCCATGGGCGCGAACCGAACCGAACCCACAGCAGAAAAACACCCCCGAAAAACACCGAAACCAAATATCCGCAATACCAGTTAATGTTGCCAATGGTGGAAATAAACTGCGCATTCTGCAACTCCATAAAAATAGGATAAATACCGAAGCGGTTCAGGATACCCAGAAAAAACACAACACCGGATACGGGAAATATAAGAAAAAACATTTCTTTTCTGGGAATCCAAAATCTGGATATAAGAAAATAAGCAGACAAAAGCATAATCTGAGGGTACAGCCCCATAAACCACCAATCCGCGCCCCATAGAGCCATATCCTTATAATCGGAACAGATATAGGAGACAAACAGACTTATGCCGTATACAGCCGCAAACGCATCTGTAACAGATAAATCCCTCTTCAGACTTACCCACACTGACTCATTGATCACTCCTTTTTTCCTGTCCTGTCGGTACACAAGAAATGCCGTTACAAGGTAGCATGTTAAAATAGGAATCACCAGTCTGGCTCCGATCACACCAGTCTGGCTGAAAAAAGTTGATTTATCCGTTCCAATGCGGTAATACCCATCCGTAAAATAAAAAGGCAGAACTCCCAAAATCAACGCAATGTATATACAGATCAGACAGTGCAGTAGGTAATGAAAAAATTTCTTAGCGGAAACCACTGCTGGTTCCATCTCATCCTTTTGTTTCTTCAGGCAGCTCATGGTATTCTCCTTGCTATGAAAGTCCTGTCAGGAAGACAGTGCAAAACAATCCAATGTGAAGAAGCTCTGCTTCACGTTCCATACCTATGATAGCTCATTCCCCTTTTTCCGTCAATTCCATTTCCCCATCAGACAATCTCGGTTTCCATGCCATCCTGATTATTATTTTCCGCTCGCCGCCTCAGGCTGATATAAGTCTGATAGATCAGAATAAATCCCAATGGGCCCTTAATGATTCCCCAAAGCCCGAAAAGCTGTATACCCGCATAAAGGGAAAGAAGCACCGCAATAGGAGTCACGCCTATCCGTTTACCGATCAGTCTGGGCTCCAAAAATTCTCTGAGAAAAATACATACCACATACAGTCCGATACAGAGCAGCGCCTTCCCATATGATCCGTAAAAAAACTGAAGCAAAGCCAGGGGAATCAATATAATGCCTGTTCCAATAAAGGGCAAAGCATCCAGGATTCCGGCCAGAATCCCCCATAAAACTCCGTGCCGGATACCTCCCAGCCCCAGCCCCAGGGCGCAGCATCCAGCAATAATGCTCATAATAATAATCTGTGCCTTTACAAAGGTGGCAATATAACGGATAATACCGCAGATTACTTCCAGAAGCACATGGCATTCCTCTCTGTCCAGAAGCCTGTTCATAATGTCATCATAGTCCTTTGCAAGCAGTACCGCTGCTATTATAAAAGTCACCAGAAAGCCTCCAATAGCTCCTGCTGCCTTTACATATTCCCATGATTGGGAAAGCATTCCGGGCACAGTCTGAAGCTGAAAATATTCAATACCCTCCTGAATGCGGCTTAAGATAGTATTTTCCAGATAAAGGCTGTCAACTCCTATAACTCCTCCCACCGCCTCACAAACACTGTGGACAATCACCCGGATATCATCATAGGCTGCATCCAGACCGTCTATCCAGCCCGGCAGGCTTCCCACAATCCAGGAAAACAATATCCAAATAAGCGATATTAGAACTGCTCCCGCAAAAAGCAGCAGAATAATCGCGCTTATCTGTCTGTGTATACACAATTTTTCCTGCATCTTTTTCATCGTGGGGCCAAAAATTGTAACAAACAGCATGGCTGTCAAAACCGGAGCAATCAGAGGCGTTATATATTCCAGAAAAAAATATACTGCTCCTGTTAAAAGAAGCAGCACGAAAGCTTTATTATTTTTCAGCCTGCCGATCATACCACTTGTCCCCCTTATTTTCTTTCTCAAGATTAGTATGTTACTTTTCAAGAGAATTATGAGATATGTTTTGGATTTCAAGTGAAGAGGGACCATGAGAGAGTATCGAAAAAAGAAAGAGCACAACACATGGAGCAAGGCACATGATGATGCAGTAGATATGAATGATCAGCTTATTGGCAATTTACGTGATCTGAGCCATATAATGCGCTTTCTCTATGAAGGAAAGGGCAGCCAAAAACGCATCCTCATTGTTCTGGAGGAAATCGGCGGCTCCATTACACAGCAGAAGCTTACTGAACGGCTTGGAATACAGCCCGGATCCGTAAGCGAAGTAATTTCCAAACTGGAAAACGCAGGATATATCAGAAGAACCCAAAATGAATCTGATCGAAGAACATCCGTTATCGAGCTTACCGAGGCGGGAAAGGTTATAGCCATAGAAGCCAGAGATCAACGAATTCGCCGCCGCCAGCAAATGTTTTCGTGTCTGTCCGGTTCTGAAAAATATGAGCTGCTGTCATTGCTGGAAAAGGTAAATACAGATTGGAAAGAACGGTATGGGGATATTGAAAAACCCCGCAGCAAAGTTGCATATCATTATAATGGGGCGGTCCCACTACAAAAAATGCACCGCCAAGAGGGAGAATGAAACTTCCAACAATTGAACTTGTTGTGCTGAACAGACTTTGCGGTTCTCTTCACAATGTATTATCATAATTGTCAAACAAAAGGAGAGTGAGCTATGAACACGAATGCAAAAACTTGTCCTATCTGTCCGCGGCATTGTAATTTATCCGCTCCCCATTGTGAGCGCGGAGAGGAATATTCAAAAACCGGAATTCTTCCGCAGAAGCAGGCGGCCCAACACAACCACGGGCATTTCCAGCGGCTTCAGTTTGAAAAAAGAGAACAGCAGCTTATTATGAAATATCTGCATCATGCCGTCGGCGCGGCAGACCGCGGAGGCATTACTCAGGAAAACGCAGAGAAAATGTTCTCTGTGTTCACAGAGGATGAAACAATTCTTCTGGCAAAGCTTCTGGAGAGATTATCCGATCACTGGCTGAAATTAGCCCCGAACAGTCCTTTGCGCCATAGCCGGCATTAACAAAAAGAGAAAACGCCCTTCCCTCCGGCAGCGTGTGAAAGGCTATTTGCCGACCTGTTCTCGGGTGACGCAAAGTGATGCTGAAGGCACACAATGCAGGAGTTGTTATATTCAACATTTCCGAGACCTCTATTGCCTTTTCATCCCCGTACTTCCGGTCGCCCAAAAGAGGCATTCCGGCATAGGCCATTTGAGCCCGTATCTGATGAAATCTACCGGTCTCAATGGTAATTTTTGCCAGACAAACTCTGAGTCCTGCCATTGCCCTCTGAAGAATCCTATAATTCAGAACCGCTCTTTTTGCCTCCTCAAAGTGGGGCTGCCCCGGGGTTAGGATCTGTGCTTTTTGATTTTTATCTTTGTACAGATAATTCTCAAGCCTTCCTCTGCCTTGGATTGGTTCCCCCAGTACCGCGGCATAATATTCCTTATTCAGCTCTCCCTCTGCCAGCTGGGCCGTAAGAGCCTTTGCGGCCATTCTGGTCCTGGCAAAGACCAGAAGCCCCTCCACGGGCTGATCAAGGCGATGAATCACCCCTATGTAAGGTTCCTTCCGGCTCTCTGCGCCTTTTGTGCCGTTTGTTCTCTTTTCTGCCAAATAGTTTTTCAGTTCGCTGATCACATCCGGCTGTCCGATCTTTGCCGTCTGTACGGCAAGTCCGGCCGGTTTCCGTACGATCAGCATTGCGTCATCCTCATAAATGATTTTTGTTCTCATTTTCTAAGTCCCTTCGGATAATGATTTTTCATAATTCCTCCGGACAGCTTTCCCCAGCCAAGGCTCCAGCCATCCACACAGATCAGATACCAGCCCTTCGGACCAAAAGCTCCAAAAGTTTCTCCCCTTAAGTACGCTTTTACCTCAGCATCCCTTGCATGCAGATTCCATACATAAACAGCCTCCACAGGTGAAAGCGCCAGCGCCAGCGCGTGGGATGGCTCAAAACGTTTCTTTTTCAATGTACCCAAATGCAGCCCAGGTCTCAGCACCCTGAGTCCCTTCAGTCCAGGCATGTCCTTTGGGGCAAGATAAAGGTTGTCTCCAAATCTCAAAAATTTACCAGACAAATTTTTCTTTAAGAAATCCCCCTGAAATTCCTTCCATTCACCCAGTTCCTTCTCAGGAATCCCCTTCTCCACGCCATTTAGCGAATCGAAATGCACCCAATCTTCTATATCCCCTGCTTTTCTCAAAGCGGCAGCAAAATGCCCCTCTCCTCTGATAAGATGAGGCCACAGCCGCAGAGTACCCTCAAGGCCCAAAACCGGGTTTTCTATCCATTCCGGCCTTCCTCTTAAACGCTCCGTTTCCACTCCATGACCTGAGCCTTTCTGTACATACACTTCCTTTTTAATTGGCATTATGGTGAATTCAGGATGCCTTGTCAAAAAGCGGCTCACAGAGCCCTCATTTTCCAGCGGGGCAAAGGTACAAGTGGAATAAACCAGTCGGCCTCCAGGACGAAGCATCCGGGCGGCACAGTCCAGAATTTTGTCCTGGCGCTCAGCGCAAAACCCTACATTTTCCTGGCTCCATTCTCCCAAAGTCTCCTGATTTTTCCGGAACATTCCTTCCCCCGAGCAGGGTGCGTCCACCAAAACAGCATCAAAATAATTGGGGAAAATTACAGCCAGATGCTCCGGCGCTTCATTGGTGACGCAGGCGTTTCGTACGCCCATTCTCTCTATGTTTTCCGACAATATTTTTGCACGTGCAGGGTGAATTTCATTGC
>ERZ1643251.1134-NODE-1134-length-31753-cov-61.705281_pt1 | contig 31753 bp, 39 predicted proteins | sample MGYA00579261_ERZ1643251 | MGnify/ENA primary metagenome ERZ1643251 (study PRJEB29033, sample SAMEA4952267) | chicken gut metagenome | biome: Broiler Chicken; feature: Gastrointestinal Tract; material: Caecum | place: Ireland | collected 2018 | study: Broiler... | reverse complement strand
TGAGGGAAGCTCTTGAGACAGCAAAAACACCAGGTCCGCAGGGGCCACAGGGTGAACCGGGACCGAAAGGTGACAGAGGCGAAGCAGGTCCACGGGGTGAGCAGGGGCCACAGGGATTGCCAGGAAAGGATGCTGACCTGACTGGTGTAAAATCGACCGCGCCGATGGGAGCTGATTTCAACGATGTCGGCATGGGGAAATATGCCTTTCCTCTTTTGGGGCAGGAAAACAGTAACGCCGCCGCAGTAAGTAATCACCCCATTCCCGGTTCAACAGGTAACACAGCCTGGGGGATTGTGTGGGCTGCACCCCGAAGCATCTACCCCGCCCAGATTTTCATGAATTATGAGGGCCAGATGCTGTCCAGAATTAAAGCCAATTATGGCTGGTCAACATGGTGGCAGTTTGCAGGTAAACCGCTAAGCGAATACCCGGGCACATATATGTTTAGCGTAACAACAACTGCGGTCAGATATCTGCAGGAGGTTTCTGGCAGCACGCTGACACCACAGCGAGCTGGTAACTGGATTGCTTTAGGTGAGACGGCAGCGAACAGTGCAACACTATTTCAGAGGATAAGATGATGGAAGAAGTGGAAACAGTTAACTTTATTACCGCAGTCAGGAATGCTGTGTTCAATGAATCTGGCGCTATTGACTGCGAGGTGCAGTTTGAGGGGGCAGTGGATGCCACAGGGGGGGCGATGTGGTCACCTTTTACGGCCACATCATCAGACGTAACGGACTATGGGCGACAACTTTATCACGGCCTGATTAATGGGGAATATGGCGAAGTACTGCCTTTCACTATAACCCCCGAAATGCTGGAAGCAGCAAAAGCAGCCAAACGCCAGGAAATAGATGCATGGCGCACAGAGCAGGAAGCACAGCCGTTCACGTTTGAGTGGAACGGTCGCACCTGGAACGCTGGCCCCGACTCAATGGCCCGTCTTTATCCTGTGGTAATGGCTGCGAAATCCGATACGGCACGAACCACCCTTGCGTGGGGCGACGCTGATAATCAACAGGTGAAACTGTCGATGCAGGAACTTGAAGAACTGGCGGCAGCAATGGCGCAGGCGCAGGTCGATCGCAACGACGAGATTTATCAGCGTCAGCGGGAGATGAAGCAAGAGTTGAATAACCTGGAGGATTTGCGCTCAATCAGAGCGTTTGACGTTACGTAATTGGTAGGTTGCGTCATGTTGAATTGTTACTCTTAGTTACAAATAGAAAAGCCTCTGACTTCACAATCAGAGGCTTTTTTGAAATGCACGTGCATTTTGCGTGTATATTTTTGTCTTTTTTAAGTCCGCTTACTGTCTGGTCAGTGTCCGTAAGTGGCTGTTTTTATTGCCGCTGTCCGGTTGCAGTCCTATCAAAAGTGGTGGAGCTGGCGGGAGTTGAACCCGCGTCCGAAATTCCTACATCCTCGGTACTACATGCTTAGTCAGTCTTTACATTCGCTTGCCAGCTGCGGACGGACACGCCACTAACAAACTAGCCTGATTAAGTTTTAACGCTTCAACCCCAGGCAGGGCTTCCACGCGATCTCTTTTGGGTTTGACCTCTCTTGATCCCCGTCCTAAGAGCGGAGGCTAGGGAGAGAGGGCTCTAAGCAGGTTATTAAGCTGCTAAAGCGTAGTTTTCGTCGTTTGCGACTATTTTTTGCGGCTTTTTACGAGGCCAACCGCCCCTCGGCATGCACCTTGGGTTTCGCAAATCCCGTCGAATCCAGAATCAGCCCCAATGTGTAAAGGTAAGTATACCAGATTTATGAGCGCCATGACCAGCCTCAATGGCGTTATCGTTAAAGATTTAGCACCCATGTAGCCTGATTTTTATTCGATTAAGCAATGGGATGGCAACATTTGTGTCGGATGTGATAGCCAATAAGATGTTCATTCGCGCCGCCGGAGAGGGAGGCGCGGTGAGGAACTGGTCAATAATTGGAGTGCAGGTTTAACGGTGGGCGTTTTTCATGATACGTGCTTTATCCACCTGCCATTCGCGCTCTTTGATATCTGAACGTTTATCGTGCTGTTTCTTACCTTTGGCGACGCCGATTTTCACTTTGCACCAGGCATTTTTCCAGTACAGGGAGAGCGCCACTACGGTATAGCCTTCTCGATTGACGCGACCGTACAATGAGTCCAGTTCGCGCTGGTTGAGAAGTAACTTGCGGGTACGGGTAGGATCGCACACCACATGCGTGGAGGCCACGGCCATTGGCGTGATGTTAGCGCCAAACAGAAATGCCTCTCCGTCACGCAGAAGGACGTAGCTGTCGCTGATATTGGCTTTTCCTGCGCGCAGGGATTTAACTTCCCAGCCTTGCAGGGCAAGTCCCGCTTCGAACTCTTCTTCGATAAAGTATTCGTGACGGGCGCGCTTGTTAAGCGCGATGGTCGCTGAACCAGGTTTATGTGCTTTTTTCTTCGTCATAAGCGTCGTGAATCATCGGTAATCTGAAATCGAAAACACCCCATATCAATCCTGCGGGGGACAAGGCTCTATCTTAGCATGAACCCGATGTTACCCAGCGCCGGGATAGCGTTTTTTTTACAGCAGGATAAATGATATTATTTGTTGGATTTTTGTTGATGGAAATTGTTATGCCTCAGATTAGCCGGACCGCACTGGTACCCTACAGCGCGGAGCAAATGTATCAGTTAGTGAATGACGTTCAGTCTTATCCTCAGTTTTTGCCGGGTTGTACCGGAAGTCGGATTCTGGAGTCCACTCCTGGGCAGATGACTGCGGCGGTAGATGTCTCTAAGGCTGGGATCAGCAAAACGTTTACTACCCGCAACCAGTTGACCAGTAACCAAAGTATTCTTATGAATCTGGTGGATGGGCCGTTCAAGAAATTGATTGGTGGATGGAAGTTTACGCCGCTGAGCCAGGAGGCGTGTCGTATCGAGTTTCATCTCGACTTTGAGTTTACCAATAAGTTGATTGAACTCGCCTTTGGTCGCGTGTTTAAAGAGCTGGCGGCTAATATGGTCCAGGCTTTTACGGTTCGTGCGAAAGAGGTTTACAGTGCCAGGTAAAATTGCCGTTGAGGTGGCTTATGCGCTACCTGAGAAGCAGTACCTGCAGCGAGTGACGCTGCAGGAGGGCGCGACGGTTGAAGAAGCTATTCGCGCCAGTGGCTTGCTGGAATTGCGTACCGATATCGATTTAACTAAAAACAAAGTCGGCATTTACAGCCGTCCGGCAAAACTAAGCGATAGTGTGCATGATGGCGATCGGGTGGAGATTTATCGCCCTCTCATTGCCGATCCGAAAGAGCTTCGCAGGCAACGAGCAGAAAAATCAGCGAATAAATAACAGACAGAAAAAAGGTGCTCATTGAGCACCTTTTTTAACGTCTTTGAGAGCAACTTTATTATTAGTTACCACTCAGCGCAGGTTTGTTATCAATATTGGTCAACACACCGCTACTGTTAAAGGTCAGCGTCAGCGTTTGCTGAGTTACACCTTCATGACCTGGTTGCTGGCGGAAGACATAGAACCAGGTATTCGTACCAAATGGATCGGACATCAGCGGTGTACCCAATGCGTACGCAACTTGTTGTTGCGTCATGCCAACACGTATTTTGGATACGTCGTTAGCGGTCAGATAGTTCCCCTGGTTGATGTCAGGACGGTAAACCACTCGCTCCAGAGTGGAACAGCCTGCGGTCAACATCAATAGTACTGCTGCTGCAGCAGTCAGCGTTTTACAGCGCATAGTGATTTGATTCCTTTTCGGGCCCGAGCAGTACGTGGCTCATCTGTAATATGCCGATGATAATAGACCTTTCATCACTTTAAAACCTTTTGCTTTCCGGTCTTACGGCGTTTTGCTGTTTACTCTGACCGTGAAGCAGGAAAAAAGTTTACGCTGCAAGCAGTTCTTTCGCATTCGCCAGTGTATTACGTGTGACTTCACTGCCACCAAGCAGGCGCGCCAGCTCTTGTAACCGCGCTTTTTTATTCAGGGATTGCATATGCGTTTCTGTCATCGCACCATCGGTTTCTTTGCTGACAAAATAGTGTTGATGACCACATCCCGCGACTTGTGGCAGGTGGGTAACACACATCACCTGAGTTGATTCGCCGAGTTGACGCAGCAGTTTGCCGACAACTGCCGCTGTTGGACCGCTAATCCCTACATCCACTTCATCAAAAATCAGTGCCGGGGTTTCCATTTTACGCGCCGTGATGACCTGGATTGCCAGTGCGATGCGGGACAATTCACCACCGGATGCGACTTTGGCAATAGGCTGCATTGGCTGACCTGGGTTGGTGGTTACCCGAAACTCAATACGATCGGCACCGTCAGCGCCCAGGTGATGCTCGTCAAATTTAACATCGATCGTAAACTGCCCATGCGGCATTGAGAGCGCATGCATACTGTCGGTGATCAGCTGTGCAAGTTCTTCTGCATATTGCTGGCGTTGTTGGTGTAATGCGCGCGCGATTTCCAGTGCCTGCTGATGATGTTTCGTTACCGCCAGCGCAAGCGTTTCTTGTGAGTCGGCCTGATCGTCCAGTTGCTGCTGTTCTTCCAGTAGCGACTGGTAATACTGTGGCAATGCCTCAGGGCTGACGTGATGTTTACGTGCCAGCGAAATCTGTTTTGAGATGCGCTGTTCAAGTTCAAATAGTCGGTTGGGATCGAGATCCAGACGATCGCAGTAGTGGCGCAGTTCATCGCTGGCTTCAGCAATCTGGATGGTAGCTTCTTCCAGCATATCAAGTACGCCGGACAGTTTGCTGTCCATGCCAATCAATTCGCTCACCAGTTGTTTAGCCGTGTAAAGCTGACTTTGCAGGTTTGCGTCTTCACCGTCGGCCATTAATGCCAATGCATTCTGGCTGGTGGTCAGCAATTGACCGCTGTTCGCCAGACGTTTGTACTCTTCGTCGATTTGTTCAAACTCTCCGGGCTGCGGATTAAATTCGTTAAGTTCTTTTAATTGGTATTGCAGCAGTTCCGCACGGGCGGCGCGTTCCTGACTTAACTGTTGATGATGCGCGAGGTCACGGCAGCTTTGATGCCACAACTGATAACGTGCGGTCATTTCCTGCAGTAGAGAGGTTTCATTGGCATAGCCATCAAGCAGGAATTTTTGGTGCTCAGGTTTGGTGAGTAATTGATGAGCGTGCTGACCATGGATCTGAATCAGCAACTGACCCAGTTCGCGCAGTTGTGACAGAGGAACAGCTGTACCGTTGATGAAACCACGGGAGCGACCATCGCTGCTGATCACGCGACGAAGCAAACATTCATGCCCGTCTTCAAGCTGGTTTTCTTCCAGCCAGCGCAGAGCCGCTGGCGTATCTTTCAGAGAAAAACGGGCGCACAGGTCAGCGCGAGCAGCGCCGGTACGCACCATGTCGGCTTCAGCGCGACCACCGAGACAAAGACCGAGGGCATCTATTGCAATAGATTTACCCGCGCCGGTCTCGCCAGTTATTACGGTCATGCCGCTATGAAAATCAATCTCAAGCTCACGAACGATAGCAAAGTTGCTGATGGTCAGTTGTGCCAACATAGTCGTTTTCCTGTATGAAAAACCATTACTGTTATTGTGTACAGTATAAACTGGTTTTATATACAGTAAAGAGGCTGGCGTAAAATTAGAATAATTTTTTTGACCAGCCGAGCTTGGTGCTTAATGTGTTGAAATAACTGTAATCTTTCGGATGAATCAGATTCAGATGGTAATCACAGCGACGAATCAGGACATCTTCACCTTCCTGAATCGGCAGTGCTATCTGGCTGTCGCAACTGATTTCCAGGTCGTTACGGCGATGCGAAAAACGCAGACGGATCGTGCTGCTGCTGTTTATGACCAGTGGTCGTGCTGACAACGTATGCGGGAACATGGGCACCAGGGTAATCGCATCCAGAGAGGGGGTCAGAATAGGACCGCCTGCAGAGAGGGAATAGGCGGTGGAGCCTGTTGGCGTCGAAATAATTAGTCCATCAGATCGCTGAGAAAACGCAAAGATCTCGTCGATATACACTTCGAACTCAATCATATGCGCCACTTTGCCTGGATGAAGCACCACTTCATTTATCGCGGTGCTGATGCGTTTCTGGCAATCTTGCTGACAGACTTGCGCTTCCAGCAAAAAACGTTTCTCGCTGATGTAGTGGCCTTCCAGCACATCGGCTAACTGTTGCTGGGCGTTATCGGGGTCAAGGTCAGTCAGGAAACCCAGGTTGCCACGGTTGATTCCAATAACTTTAATATCGTAACGGGCGAGTGTGCGTGCCGCGCCCAGCATATTACCGTCGCCACCAACGACTACCGCGAGATCAGCTAGTTGCCCAATCTCCGCGAGCGTGCCAGTTTTCACATTCTTCAGTTGCAGTTCGTGAGCGATTTGTTGCTCAACGATGACCTCGTAACCTTTTGTGCACAGCCAGCGGTAGAGCATTTCATGTGTTGTCAGTGCAGTGGGGTGCCGTGGGTGTCCCACAATGCCAATACACTTGAAATGATTATTCATTTTTCCGAGGTCCTTGTTGCGAAGATTGATGACAATGTGAGTGCTTCCCTTGAAACCCTGAAACTGATCCCCATAATAAGCGAAGTTAGCGAGATGAATGCGAAAAAAACGCGGAGAAATTCATGAGTAGTAAAGAACAGAAAACGCCTGAGGGGCAAGCCCCGGAAGAAATTATCATGGATCAGCACGAAGAGATTGAGGCAGTTGAGCCAGAAGCTTCTGCTGAGCAGGTGGATCCGCGCGATGAAAAAATTGCGAATCTCGAAGCTCAGCTGGCTGAAGCCCAGACCCGTGAACGTGACGGCATTTTGCGTGTAAAAGCCGAAATGGAAAACCTGCGTCGTCGTACTGAACTGGATATTGAAAAAGCCCACAAATTCGCGCTGGAGAAATTCATCAACGAATTGCTGCCGGTGATTGATAGCCTGGATCGTGCGCTGGAAGTGGCTGATAAAGCTAACCCGGATATGTCTGCGATGGTTGAAGGCATTGAGCTGACGCTGAAGTCGATGCTGGATGTTGTGCGTAAGTTTGGCGTTGAAGTGATCGCCGAAACTAACGTCCCACTGGACCCGAATGTGCATCAGGCCATCGCAATGGTGGAATCTGATGACGTTGCGCCAGGTAACGTACTGGGCATTATGCAGAAGGGTTATACGCTGAATGGTCGTACGATTCGTGCGGCGATGGTTACTGTAGCGAAAGCAAAAGCTTAATTTCTGCTTTCGTAATAATTCACGGCCCTGCATGCGAATGCCGGGCCGTTTTCGTTACTCCGCCACACTCTCGCGCAGCGGTTTCACAGGAAAAACTTTTACCTGCTTAATCATATTGTCCTGTACGTCGAGAATATCGATATCGTACTCGCCAATACGCACGCGGGTGCCTGCGACAGGGATCTCTTCCAGTGCCTCAAGAATGACGCCATTAACCGTGCGGGCATCATCTTCCGGTAGATGCCAGTTAAAGGCTTTGTTGATTTCCCGCACGTTGGCGGTGCCATCGATAATCACCGAACCGTCGTTTTGCGGCGTGACCTCTTCGGCAAGTGTTGGCGACATCGACGTAGTGAAATCGCCGACAATCTCTTCCAGAATATCTTCAACCGTCACCAGCCCCTGAATGTCTCCATACTCGTTGACGACCAGGCCGACTTTCTTTTTGTTGCGCTGAAACTTTACCAACTGCGTGCTGAGCGGCGTACCTTCCGGCACAAAATAGATCTCGTCCGCGGCGCGCAGCATGGTTTCTTTGGTGAACTCTTTTTTCTCCGACATCAACCGCCAGGCTTCACGTACTCGCAGCATACTGATGGCGTCGTCCAGCGAATCACGGTAGAGCACGATGCGCCCGTGAGGTGAGTGGGAGAGTTGGCGCAGAATCGATTTCCAGTCATCGTTGATATCAATACCGATAATTTCACTGCGCGGCACCATGATGTCATCAACGGTCATTTTTTCCAGATCGAGCACCGACAGCAGCATATCCTGATTGCGACGGGAAATTTGTGAGCGTGATTCGTGCACGATAGTGCGCAACTCTTCTTTGCTCAAAGAGCCGCTAACCACGATATCGGTTTTGATACCCATCATGCGCATCAGCATACGGGTGATAGCATTCAGCAACCAGACCAGCGGCATCATCAAAATTTGCAGCGGAGCCAGCAGAAAACTACTCGGATAAGCGACTTTTTCCGGGTACAGCGCGGCAATGGTTTTCGGCAATACCTCAGCAAATACCAGTACGACAAAAGTCAGCACACCAGTCGCAATTGCCACGCCCGCATCGCCGTACAAACGCATCCCAACAATAGTGCCGAGCGCGGAGGCAAGAATATTGACCAGGTTATTGCCGATTAACACCAGGCTTATCAGGCGGTCTGGCTTACGCAGCAATTTTTCGACGCGTTTGGCCGAGCGATTACCCTGTTTCGCCATATGTCGCAGACGATAGCGGTTGAGGGTCATCATTCCGGTTTCGGACCCGGAAAAATAGGCTGAAATGACCACCATGATGATCAGAATAATGATCAACGTAGTAGTAGAAATGTGTTCCAGGGGAAACTCCTTTTCTGGGTTTAGCTGATTAACTGCTGGACAATTCGGCTGCCGAAGTAGGCCAGTGTCAGAATTACCGCGCCCGCAACGTTAAACCAGACGACGCGGCGTCCACGCCATCCTTCATGATAATGTCCCCACAGCAGCACAATATAGACAAACCACGCCACGATAGAGAGCACAGCCTTGTCGATATTTTCCATGCTAAATAAGTTGTGCATGTAGAACAGGCCAGTGCAAAGCGTGAGCGTTAGCAGCACCACGCCAATCTGCGTGATGTGGAACATTTTACGCTCGATACTCATCAATGGCGGCATTTCCTGGTTAAACGCCAGCTTCTTGTTCTTCAGTTGGTAATCAATCCACGCCAGTTGCAGCGCGTACAGGGCGGCGATAATTAGCGTGGCATAGGAAAAGAGCGATAAGCCAATGTGCACCAGCATCCCAGGCGTAGCTTCCAGATGGGTGATGTATTCATTGGGCATGAAGGTTGCCAGCGCCAGGTTGATAAGCGCAAAGGCATAGACAATGGGTAGCAGCAGCCAGCCACGATTGCGAGAAGCCACAATGGTCATTACCGTACAGATCATCAAACTGACCAATGAACCAACGTTCAGCAGGCTGAGGTTTTGTCCGCTATCACCGTCGGGCAGGATGCGGGCTTCCAGAGCGATTGCGTGGCAGACCAGCGCAATGACCGCAGAAATAATAGCCATGCGCCGCCAGCCGCCGTTTTTTTGCAGCAGACCGGGAACAATCAGCGCAAGACTGACGGAGTAGGCGACAAGCGCGAGCAGAGCAAAAACGGGCATAGTGATGTCGACAGTTTGAGCAATAAGAAAGAGAAGCAGTATAGCGTCAGGTGAACGCTGCTCCAACCGTTGCATAACAACAAAGACGCCTTCATGTTATACTGCGGCAAAATACTGATGATGTGTCGCGATTGCGGCCAACCGTTTCCACCCCAGGCGAGAGACAATGTTTGATAATTTAACCGATCGTTTGTCGCGCACGCTGCGCAATATCAGTGGCCGTGGACGCCTCACTGAAGACAACGTAAAAGATACGCTGCGCGAAGTGCGCATGGCGCTGCTGGAGGCGGACGTAGCTCTGCCGGTAGTGCGTGAGTTTATCAATCGCGTAAAAGAGAAAGCGGTTGGTCATGAAGTTAATAAGAGCCTGACGCCGGGGCAGGAGTTCGTCAAAATAGTCCGTAACGAACTGGTTGCGGCGATGGGCGAAGAGAACCAGACCCTGAACCTGGCTGCGCAACCGCCTGCGGTCGTACTGATGGCGGGCCTGCAAGGTGCCGGTAAAACAACCAGCGTTGGTAAACTCGGTAAGTTCCTGCGCGAGAAGCACAAGAAGAAAGTGCTGGTGGTTTCTGCCGACGTTTATCGCCCGGCGGCAATCAAACAGCTTGAGACGCTGGCAGAGCAGGTGGGCGTTGATTTCTTCCCTTCTGATGTTGGTCAGAAGCCGGTAGATATCGTTAACGCGGCGCTGAAAGAAGCCAAACTGAAATTCTACGACGTGCTGCTGGTGGATACCGCTGGTCGTCTGCACGTTGACGAAGCGATGATGGACGAGATCAAACAAGTCCATGCGTCGATTAACCCGGTTGAAACCCTGTTTGTGGTTGACGCCATGACCGGTCAGGATGCGGCCAATACGGCAAAAGCATTCAATGAAGCGTTACCGCTTACCGGCGTAGTGTTGACCAAAGTGGACGGCGATGCCCGCGGCGGTGCGGCGCTCTCTATTCGTCACATCACTGGCAAACCGATCAAGTTCCTCGGTGTTGGCGAGAAAACTGAGGCGCTGGAGCCGTTCCATCCGGACCGCATCGCGTCGCGTATTCTCGGCATGGGCGACGTACTGTCGCTGATCGAAGATATCGAAAGCAAAGTTGACCGCGCGCAGGCAGAGAAATTAGCCAGCAAGCTGAAAAAAGGTGACGGCTTCGATCTCAACGACTTTCTTGAGCAGCTGCGCCAGATGAAAAATATGGGCGGCATGGCTAGTCTGATGGGCAAGCTGCCGGGCATGGGGCAGATCCCGGATAACGTCAAGTCACAGATGGACGATAAAGTGCTGGTGCGTATGGAAGCCATCATCAACTCGATGACGATGAAAGAGCGCGCTAAGCCAGAAATCATCAAAGGTTCGCGTAAACGCCGTATTGCTGCCGGTTGCGGTATGCAGGTGCAGGACGTTAACCGTCTTCTGAAACAGTTCGACGACATGCAGCGCATGATGAAGAAAATGAAGAAGGGCGGAATGGCGAAGATGATGAGAAGCATGAAGGGTATGATGCCCCCAGGCTTCCCTGGTCGCTAATCGGCCTGGCTTGTTTGCCATTTTGGCACCGGGATGTGCTCGTCATCCTCACGTACTGCGTGTACGCTCCGGTGACTGCGCGCACTCCGGCACCAAACTGGCTGCACCGCCGACGGCCTTTTACAGCAGAGTTAGCAACTGTTGATTGCAATTCCCGCAAAAATGAGTAAAATTTTCGGGCTTTTAATATGACACCGGACTCCGTTCCTCGATGGGGTCCGGTTGTTTTATTCACACAAGAGGATGTTATGGTAACTATTCGTTTAGCACGTCACGGCGCTAAAAAGCGTCCGTTCTACCAGGTTGTTGTCGCTGACAGCCGTAATGCACGCAACGGTCGCTTCATCGAGCGCGTTGGTTTCTTCAACCCAATCGCTAGCGAAAAAGAAGAAGGCACTCGCCTGGATCTGGATCGCATCGCTCACTGGGTTGGCCAGGGCGCAACTATTTCTGATCGCGTTGCTGCGCTGATCAAAGAAGTAAACAAAGCAGCTTAATCTGTCACGGTGGTCATGATGAGCAAACAACTCACCGCGCAAGCACCTGTTGATCCCATCGTTTTGGGAAAAATGGGTTCGTCTTACGGTATTCGTGGGTGGCTCAGAGTGTTTTCTTCCACCGAAGACGCCGAAAGCATTTTTGACTATCAGCCCTGGTTTATCCAGAAGGCGGGTCAGTGGCAGCAAGTCCAGCTGGAAAGCTGGAAGCACCACAATCAGGACATGATCATCAAGCTGAAAGGCGTTGACGATCGTGATGCGGCGAACCTGCTGACGAATTGTGAAATTGTCGTGGATTCATCGCAGCTGCCTCAGCTTGAAGAGGGGGACTACTACTGGAAAGACCTGATGGGCTGCCAGGTAGTAACCACTGAAGGCTACGATCTCGGTAAAGTCGTCGATATGATGGAAACCGGATCTAATGACGTTCTCGTCATTAAGGCAAACCTGAAAGATGCGTTTGGTATCAAGGAACGTCTCGTACCGTTCCTCGATGGGCAGGTTATCAAGAAAGTCGATCTCACTACTCGTTCAATCGAAGTAGATTGGGATCCTGGTTTTTAAACCACCGGATAAACGGTAAAAGACGGCGCTATGTGGATTGGCATAATTAGCCTGTTTCCTGAAATGTTCCGCGCAATTACCGATTACGGGGTAACTGGCCGGGCAGTTAAAAATGGCCTGCTGAGCATCCAGAGCTGGAGTCCTCGCGACTTCACGCATGACCGGCACCGTACCGTGGACGATCGTCCTTACGGCGGCGGACCGGGGATGTTAATGATGGTGCAACCCTTGCGGGACGCCATTCATGCAGCAAAAGCCGCGGCGGGTGAAGGCGCAAAGGTGATTTATCTGTCACCACAGGGACGCAAGCTTGATCAAGCGGGCGTCAGCGAACTGGCAACGAATCAAAAATTGATTCTGGTGTGCGGTCGCTACGAAGGTATAGATGAGCGCGTGATCCAAACCGAAATTGACGAAGAATGGTCAATCGGCGATTACGTTCTCAGTGGTGGTGAGTTACCAGCAATGACGCTGATTGACTCCGTTTCCCGGTTTATTCCGGGAGTACTGGGACATGAAGCCTCGGCAACGGAAGATTCCTTTGCTGAAGGATTGCTGGATTGCCCGCACTATACGCGGCCTGAGGTGTTAGAAGGGATGGAAGTTCCGCCAGTGTTACTGTCGGGCAACCATGCCGAGATACGTCGCTGGCGTTTGAAACAGTCGCTGGGCCGTACCTGGCTTAGAAGACCTGAACTTCTGGAAAACCTGGCTCTGACTGAAGAGCAAGCAAGGTTGCTGGCGGAGTTCAAAACGGAACACGCACAACAGCAACATAAACATGATGGGATGGCGTAAGCCCCCGAGATATCAGTTTACCCAGGATAAGAGATTAAATTATGAGCAACATTATTAAGCAACTTGAACAAGAGCAGATGAAGCAGGACGTACCTTCCTTCCGTCCGGGTGATACCGTGGAAGTGAAAGTATGGGTTGTTGAAGGTTCCAAAAAACGTCTGCAGGCATTCGAGGGCGTGGTTATCGCTATTCGTAACCGCGGTCTGCACTCTGCATTCACTGTTCGTAAAATTTCCAACGGCGAAGGCGTTGAGCGTGTCTTCCAGACTCACTCTCCGGTAGTTGACAGCATTTCTGTCAAACGTCGTGGGGCTGTTCGTAAAGCTAAACTGTACTACCTGCGTGAGCGTACTGGTAAGGCTGCTCGTATCAAAGAGCGTCTTAACTAAGATTTCGCTTAAGCGACATCCTGTTAAGAAGGGCTGGCCAATTGGCTGGCCCTTTTTTATCTGTTTGCTGGTGTTTTAAGGGGTAGTAATCACCACTGCGACGCGGCGGTTCTCGGCGCGGCCCTGGGCGGTCTTGTTACTGGCTATGGGATATTTTTTTCCTAAACCCTGTGTGGTGAGATTGCTGCGTGGAATTTGTCCACCCATAGCCCATGCATCGGCCACGACATTCGCCCGTTTCAATGATAAGCCTTCGTTGTAACTGTCTTCACCATAGTTATCGGTGTGTCCATCCATACGGGCATGTGTTAGCCCTGTCGAGGCTAATTTAGCTGCCATGGTTTGGATCTGTTGCTGGCTTTCCGGGAGCAATTTGTAGTCATTTTTTGCGAACAGAATGGCATCTGATAAGCCCAGCGACCAGTCGCCGGCGGATTCAGTAAATCCATAAGATTGCATAGCGGCGACTTGCTCAGGAGTAAACTTTCCCTGAGGGGACTGGCAGCCAGTCAGTATTAGTGAGGTGAAAACCAGGGGTGCTACCAGGTGCTTTATCACATCGATATATCCTTGTTATCTCACCAGCTTTTCGGCACGCTGGTGTTTGGCCTGATACATATTGTGATCGGCAAGCTCTTGTAATTTTTCCGCAGAGGCGTGCTCAATGGTCATCGCGTAACCAATGCTTAATGTCATGGTGGTCTGATGGCCATTATGAAGATCAAACGGGAGATTAAAGATTTGTGTCAGTGCTGAACATATCTGCTGCACTTCAGATTCCGACTGTACATCATAGAGCACCATAGCGAATTCATCGCCGCCCAGGCGGTATGCTTTATGTCGCAGCCCGCCAAATTCAGCTAACCGTTTTGCGATTTCAATCAAGACTCTATCGCCCGTCGCATGACCCCAGGTATCATTGATGTATTTGAAATTATCGCCATCAAGAAATAGTAACGCCGACGTTTTTCGGGCATCGGAATTGTTCATCAACGTGTTGATGCCGCTACGAAACGCTGCGCGGTTAGCCAGCCCGGTTAATGGGTCATGTAGCGCGGTACGTAGAAGCTGCGCATTTTTAGCCTGTAAACGAAGCTGCCACTCTTCCATTTCATCCAGCAGACTGTTGAAGTCGAGAGCGAAGCGGTGAAACTCAGCGATACGTTCTTCCGAAACTCGTCGGGAAAAATTGCGGTTGGAACGCACATCATGTACGACATCGGTGATATTTTTCAGCGCTTCTACCAGGCCATTGTGCAAATGGCGGGTGAGGGTAATTGCGATGCCTGATGCCAGCAGAATACAACCGGTCAGTACGGCGAGCGAAAACCAGATAAAATGGCTGATTGAACTGTCGCGAGCGGTTAAGCGTACTTCGCCAATGGTTTCACCATTGTGACGAATCGGCTGAATGATGGGGGCAGGGAAGAGCCAGTGGCTTATGAAATTACTGAAAGTATCGCCTGGATCCTTACGGGTGTAATGCCAGGATGCCAGAATATTTTGCTGCTTATCACGTACTTCTGCAGTTGAAAATTGCCCTTGCTGGCCCAGCGCTGCCAGTGTTTCAGTTGCTGCAGGGCCATCGGCAAAAACGACAGCTGCTTCCAGACTGTAAGTCATTGTTGCTGCTGTCAGTGCCAGGTTTTTTTGCGCGTACTGTTTCAGGGTCAGCACCGAGGTCACGGAAAGCAGCAACCAGATCAGCATCATAGTGATAAATATGCTGGTCATACTGATGTTGCGTAATGCTCTTTTAAACGTGGGGCGCTTATTAAGAGAATTATCGTTATCCATCATTTTTCTTCCGTGCGAGCATTAAGACATCCGGGTTGACCTTTACACCGCTACGCGATAAGGCATCCAGGTTTACGGCAAATCTGACGTCATTATTGTGGATGATCAGACAAAAGGCGCTACCAATAATGCACTCGGTATTTTGTTCGGCAATTAATAATAACGCCTTTGACGGATATTGTTCGGTTAATTCCATCTGGAATGTCGGTGACTCGTTGCCAAAATAAAAACCATTGCAGCCTGAAATCATCGCCTCTTGTTGAGTGTGAATGATGACAGGCAGATAAGGCAAAGATGTCGCGGCATTCTCTTGTAGGGCGGTACTAAAACGTGAAGATGAAAAGATACATAACTTTGGTGGCCCTGATAGCGCAGGCCAGCGGGTGTAACTGACAATACCGGAAACCATCATACGCACGTTTTTCGCAACGTCAGAAGGCTCCTGAGCGAGTATTGGTGCTCCCGTCAGCAGGAGAATCAGAAGTAAGAACAGTCGGTGAGAAAAACGCATTCAGGGATCCCCACCATCTTCGCTCGAAATGCATCGATATTTTTTCAGAATGCTCATTAAAATATCATTTTTTCATGCGACCGTCATCAATGTGAGAAATAAAACACAATGAGTAAAATCTTATGTTTAATTTATTTGTGGGGTTTTAATTAATTTAATCGTATTGTGCTGGCATTTTCATCAGCCCCTTTTTGCCATACTTCATGCAGTTGGCTGGCATTTTCAACATTGTTGCAGCTGGCAGGAAAGCTTTTACCGGAAAGTCCTCGGGCATAAGTAAAATCGGTCTGGCAAGTTTTCTTTTGTCCTTCGGCATATCCTTTAAGGTATAGACCGCGATCCGCCTGTGAATCGCTAAATGCATCGTCATCTTTTATGGCGCTGCCCGATATCGCATCTTCCATACCGACATCATACCAGTCGGTGCTGGTCAAGGTTGGCGCGTGAGTATAAGGATCAATCTGACATCCGCTAACCAGTAAAGCCAACAAGGGGGCGATAAACTTTTTCATCATTTCTTTCTCCTTTTTCAAAGCATAGCGGATTGTTTTCAAAGGGAGTGTAAATTTATCTATACAGAGGTAAGGGTTGAAAGCGCGATTAAATTGCCTGTGTAAATAAAAATGTACGAAATATGGATTGAAAACTTTACTTTATGTGTTATCGTTACGTCATCCTCGCTGAGGATCAACTATCGCAAACGAGCATAAACAGGATCGCCATCATGCAAAAAGACGCGCTGAATAACGTACATATTACCGACGAACAGGTTTTAATGACTCCGGAACAACTGAAGGCCGCTTTTCCATTGAGCCTGCAACAAGAAGCCCAGATTGCTGACTCGCGTAAAAGCATTTCAGATATTATCGCCGGGCGCGATCCTCGTCTGCTGGTAGTATGTGGTCCTTGTTCCATTCATGATCCGGAAACTGCTCTGGAATATGCTCGTCGATTTAAAGCCCTTGCCGCAGAGGTCAGCGATAGCCTCTATCTGGTAATGCGCGTCTATTTTGAAAAACCCCGTACCACTGTCGGCTGGAAAGGGTTAATTAACGATCCCCATATGGATGGCTCTTTTGATGTAGAAGCCGGGCTGCAGATCGCGCGTAAATTGCTGCTTGAGCTGGTGAATATGGGACTGCCACTGGCGACGGAAGCGTTAGATCCGAATAGCCCGCAATACCTGGGCGATCTGTTTAGCTGGTCAGCAATTGGTGCTCGTACAACGGAATCGCAAACTCACCGTGAAATGGCCTCCGGGCTTTCCATGCCGGTTGGTTTTAAAAACGGCACCGACGGCAGTCTGGCAACAGCAATTAACGCTATGCGCGCCGCCGCCCAGCCGCACCGTTTTGTTGGCATTAACCAGGCAGGGCAGGTTGCGTTGCTACAAACTCAGGGGAATCCGGACGGCCATGTGATCCTGCGCGGTGGTAAAGCGCCGAACTATAGCCCTGCGGATGTTGCGCAATGTGAAAAAGAGATGGAACAGGCGGGACTGCGCCCGTCTCTGATGGTAGATTGCAGCCACGGTAATTCCAATAAAGATTATCGCCGTCAGCCTGCGGTGGCAGAATCCGTGGTTGCTCAAATCAAAGATGGCAATCGCTCAATTATTGGTCTGATGATCGAAAGTAATATCCACGAGGGCAATCAGTCTTCCGAGCAACCGCGCAGTGAAATGAAATACGGTGTATCCGTAACCGATGCCTGCATTAGCTGGGAAATGACCGATGCCTTGCTGCGTGAAATTCATCAGGATCTGAACGGGCAGCTGACGGCTCGCGTGGCTTAAGAGGTTTATTATGGTTGCTGAATTGACCGCATTACGCGATCAAATTGATGAAGTCGATAAAGCGCTGCTGAATTTATTAGCGAAGCGTCTGGAACTGGTTGCTGAAGTGGGCGAGGTGAAAAGCCGCTTTGGACTGCCTATTTATGTTCCGGAGCGCGAGGCATCTATGTTGGCCTCGCGTCGTGCAGAGGCGGAAGCTCTGGGTGTACCGCCAGATCTGATTGAGGATGTTTTGCGTCGGGTGATGCGTGAATCTTACTCCAGTGAAAACGACAAAGGATTTAAAACACTTTGTCCGTCACTGCGTCCGGTGGTTATCGTCGGCGGTGGCGGTCAGATGGGACGCCTGTTCGAGAAGATGCTGACCCTCTCGGGTTATCAGGTGCGGATTCTGGAGCAACATGACTGGGATCGAGCGGCTGATATTGTTGCCGATGCCGGAATGGTGATTGTTAGTGTGCCAATCCACGTTACTGAGCAAGTTATTGGCAAATTACCGCCTTTACCGAAAGATTGTATTCTGGTCGATCTGGCATCAGTGAAAAATGGGCCATTACAGGCCATGCTGGTGGCGCATGATGGTCCGGTGCTGGGGCTACACCCGATGTTCGGTCCGGACAGCGGTAGCCTGGCAAAGCAAGTTGTGGTCTGGTGTGATGGACGTAAACCGGAAGCATACCAATGGTTTCTGGAGCAAATTCAGGTCTGGGGCGCTCGGCTGCATCGTATTAGCGCCGTCGAGCACGATCAGAATATGGCGTTTATTCAGGCACTGCGCCACTTTGCTACTTTTGCTTACGGGCTGCACCTGGCAGAAGAAAATGTTCAGCTTGAGCAACTTCTGGCGCTCTCTTCGCCGATTTACCGCCTTGAGCTGGCGATGGTCGGGCGACTGTTTGCTCAGGATCCGCAGCTTTATGCCGACATCATTATGTCGTCAGAGCGTAATCTGGCGTTAATCAAACGTTACTATAAGCGTTTCGGCGAGGCGATTGAGTTGCTGGAGCAGGGCGATAAGCAGGCGTTTATTGACAGTTTCCGCAAGGTGGAGCACTGGTTCGGCGATTACGCACAGCGTTTTCAGAGTGAAAGCCGCGTGTTATTGCGTCAGGCGAATGACAATCGCCAGTAATAATCCAGTGCCGGATGATTCACATCATCCGGCACCTTTTCATCAGGTTGGATCAACAGGCACTACGTTCTCACTTGGGTAACAGCCCAATACCTTCATTGAACGGGTGATTTCCCCTAACTCTTTCAATGCTTTTTGCATTTCCGCTGATTCAAGATTGGCCTGAATATCCAGATAGAACATCTCTTCCCATGGATTACCGTGAATCGGGCGTGATTCCAGACGGGTCATAATCAGATTGTGGTTGCGCAGTACCAGCAACGCTTCAACCAGCGCACCGGCTTGTTGCCCGGTCGCCATTAACAACGTGGTTTTCGCCGGAACCTGATCAGACACGTTAATGGCTTTACGCGCCAACACCACAAATCGGGTGAAGTTTTGTCGCTGATTTGCTTCAATACGCTCCAGTACCTGCAAACCGTACAAAGTGCCGCCAGCTTCGCTTCCCAACGCAGCAACATGCGGTGATTTTGCCTGTGCAACCTTTTCCATTGCCGCAGACGTACTTTCGGTATATTCAATCTTCCAGTGCGGATAACGATTAAGGAATTTGCTGCATTGCTGGAATGGCTGCGGATGGCTGTAGACCGTATTGATGGTGGATAAATCAGTAGTGCCGGAGACCAACAAACAATGGTCGATAGTTAACGTCATCTCGCCAACAATCGACAAGCTGGTATGTTGCAGCAGATCGTAAACGTCGTTTATGGCACCGGAGCTGGTATTTTCAATCGGTACGACGGCATAGTCGGCCTGGCCGGTTTCCACCTGATTAAAAATATCGGCAAATTTGGCGCAGCCACTTTCAATGAATTGCTCAAAGTGACGGGCAGCATACTGGCGCGCCGCAAGATGGGAATAAGAACCTTTGGGGCCGAGAAAAGCGATGCGTGCTGAGTGCGGATTAATTTTATTGAGATGTTGTTGGAGCAAAGCCTGCTGAGTTAATACGGAATCTTCAATGATGAGCTGGAACAGGCGAGTAATGTAATGGGCGTCCAGATGGTGCGCTTTACCGAGCGTAATTAATCTTTCCAGCAAATCGCGTTCACGATCAATATCACGTACCGGGCGATGCGAGAGCAGTTTGGCTTTTCCCACCTCGACGGCCAGTTCGCGCCGTTCTGCCAGTAACGCTAATAATTTTTCATCCAGCGCGCTGATTTTCTCTCGCAGCGCCAGTAACGGGTTTTCCGATGTCATAGTGTTGCCTTTTTGTTATCAATAAAAAAGGCCCCCCGATTTGGGAGGCCTTATTGTTCGTCTTCGCATTCTGTTTCACACGACGAAACGCCTCCCATTCAGGGGAAGGTAAAAAAGAATGCGAAGAAAAACGGTATGTGTTTCATGTTTGTTTCCTTAAGTGACTTTAGTACAGTACCCGTACTGTTTTCACGCTGTCAACAAAAAACGCGCCCGAAGGTGCGTTGTAAAACCCACTGAATTCAATGTTTTCCCTTTGTTTTCAGCGGGTTTTGTTATTGGTGGGGGGGTACTGATTACCCTATAAAACCCACTTATGTGGATGAAATGTGGATGCCTCCTTTTAACGGATTAAGTGAAATTGCATCCTGGAGGAAATCAGGAGCGAGGTGCGCATAGGTCATAGTTTGCTGGATCGTGGCGTGCCCCATAATTCGCTGGAGCGTAAGTATATTTCCTCCATTAATCATAAAGTGAGCAGCAAAGGTATGGCGTAGAACATGTACAGCCTGTCCTTTTGGTAGGTCTGGCTTAACACTGCGAAGCACCTTGCGATATTCCTCATAATTGACGTCAAACAAAAGGCCGGATTTCTTTGTTTTGATCTCACTAACAACTTCATCAGAGACAGGAATAATTCGAACTTTTCCGTTTTTAGTTTTGTTAAACGTCACGCGGTTATTGATGATGTGTTCCGCGCGCAGATTTTTCGCTTCTCCCCATCTCGCACCAGTACTGAGACAAAGTAGCGTAATCCGCCGGGCATCACCGCTTACTGCATCCAGTAATTTGGCAATTTCTTCCGTGGTGAGATACGTCATTTCGGGTGATTTTCGTTTCAAAGAGGGGAGGGCGCGGAGCGGATTTTCTCCGTGAAATTCCCCGGCATTTGCCAGGAGTGTAAACATTCCTCCGAGATCCGACTCATCACGCCGAACAGTAGACTCTTTTACTCCCAAAGATAAACGGGAGCTTCGATAAGCGGCCATGAAACGAGCATTAATCTGGCTAACCCTTGGATCATTCATTTCTTTGATGATTTTTTTCAACCTGGTTAGAACGCCGTTAGCATATGGCTTATTGCGTCCACCCAATTCCCACCATAACGGAAGCAGATCTGAGAGATGACGTTGCTCTGTTGGCTTTTCAAGCCATTCCTTATCGTGCATGTGGCTGAGAACATAACGCTCAAAGGCCACTGCATCTGCCTTTTTCTTAAAAATCCGCTGAATCCGACGTCCACTTCGGCCACGCGGTCTAACATCCACTTTATACCGTCCACCATCGAGTGCTTTAATTGCCATTGGCAAGCCCTCCGGTGAAACGAGGAAAGACATTTCCAGTTTGTAAAACGTAAGAATAATAAAGGGTTAACCAATTTTCCTTTCGGATGGGGGTAAATCCGTTGGTTCTTGCCCATAGTGTGCGAGAGCCGGAGCTATCTGCCCGGATTCAGGCGCAATTTTTCCAGTCATAAACCACAACGCATATTTCTCAAATCTGGGGTTGTTTAGTATTTGCTCAATTACTTCAGCATTAGGGATAGTTTTACCGCTTTCATATCTCCACAGAGCATCACGGTTTAAACCAAGCATTTTTGCTGTATCCGGGAGGCTAGTAAGTCTCTCGCTTTCACGCATGATTTTTATGCGCTCTCCAATAGTCATACGCATGTTGCAATTCTCCAACGTCTGTATTAATGTTTATACAAATGAGTTTGATTTGGGGCATCCGTCGCAAGAAATACCCCAAACAGGGAGATTATCACATGAATGAAGAACTATTGAGGGCATTGTTTAAGATCCCAGACCCCATCACCGTCGATGAGTTTTCCCGCCGCACAGGTAAGACCGAATCAGCCGTAAGAAAGTTGGTAGAGCGTCGACTCATCCCTCTAACTACTGAGCGCGAGGTTTTAGGCGAGGAAGGGAGTTCGCGCCGTCTTCTCATCCTTTGGAATGAGTGGCTCGAAATGGTCTATGACGCAACGAAACAGCTTCCTCCTGAGCGTAAAGATTGGCGCAATCACTGGCTGAAGAAAGCCAAGAAGCTGGCGGAAGATTTGGGATTAGGTTTTCTTAATTTTGCTGCATGAGATGCAGGGAGTTTTGATATGAAACAGCAACGTAATTCACGCTTTCGTAATGGTGCTGAACGCCACGCTAACCGTTTCGCTACCAGCGCATCACGCAGCAACATCCGCTACAGCCTGAGTGATACACACGCAACGCCGGATGGCTACCCAGTAAAACAAATCGGCGAGCATGCCTGGCTGATTGAAAAAGCTGGAATCGTGGTCCACAAATGCCCACGCAATCCGTTTACCGGAAACCGCATTTTTGCATTGAGCTGCGGCGACAATCAGTTCGGGCAGGATTTCACATTATACGAAGCACTTCGCACGGTTGATCGTCTGCTTCGCGGGCAAAGTTTTATTAAACAGGCTGATTTATAACAGGTGCTTTATGACCAAAGAGCATGCACAAGGTGTATTTATCCGTTTTATTGATTTTCGCGGTGAACTGTTATTACGCGCATCCGCTATTGATGGAGTGGCTCCGGCGGGTAAAAACGGAGCCGACGAAGCCACTTACGTTTATCTGAACGGCACGCGACTGCTTGTGGAACTTCCGTACCAGACCGTACGAGAAATCATTAGCAAAGCTGAAAAAGCGCGCCAGGCTAATGGCAATGAACCCTATATCGAAATTATTTGCATGGATTCAGAAGCTGAAATTAAGAAAGCAGATTAAAGGGCGTTGCGATGGGCAAAGAATATAAAACTCTCATTAACAAAGCACTTGAGCGTTTCTATTTTCGCTTAAGTGCATCAGGCGCTCATGCTGAACGTGCTGCCCGTGACTCATTGACCAGGGCAATCCGGAGTCTGTATGACGTGGCTTTTTACGCTGATGATCTGGATGCACTTAACGAACTTTCCGAGCTGATCTGTGCCGCAGAATGCGGGGAACATATTGAACCGTATAAGCTGGGGAATATTGCATGAGTATATTTATCTCATGGCTTGTTCTGATTATTTCGGTGGTTTGCGCAATTGGTATTATGCGAATTATTCATTCAGTAAAAAAGATTGAACGTTTTTTCACTGGCGAATAACAGCATAAACAAAACACCAGATTAAATACGAAAACCTGAAAACAATCCGCATTCGCGGAGGCGTTCGCACACGTAAATAACGGAGATACAAAAATGTACGCAAAAGAAGAAGGCATTATTCACAACCTGAATGAAATCGCAGATATGCAAGGTGAAGTAGCAAAAGAAGCCATGGCGAATGGCCACATGGACACCGCAACTCTCTCATTAATAATCGCAAAAACTGCTACTGAAGCCGCTGAAATCATCGAAAAACAGGCCCACGAACTGGAAGTTCTCAGGGCACAGCGAACAAAAGAAAATTCGCCCGCCACCAATATCGGCAAGCGAGTTCGCCTCACTGTTGCTGACGACAAAGTTTACATCATCGTGGCTGAAGACCAGGAGAAACTCTTAATAAAGACAATCTCCGCCAGCCCCGCTCTGGAAGTTAATAAAAAAGAAGTCCACTTCATTGACTGACGGAATAACGCAATGGAGAAGCTGAAATATCACATGGCTCTGATGAGCCACATATTGAAAAGCGCAAGTGGCTTTTATGTATACCCGTTCAGTCCTTCATGGGATGCGGAGCTACAGCAGCTACTGAATGAAGGCATTCTCATCGCAACGAGCAAGTACAACGCGATTTTCATCACAACGGCAACGTCGTTGAAGTATGGATTGCTAATCGCTGGTACGGCTACGGCTGGCTGAACCGCGTTAACGGACGCGAGACTGACGCCCGTTGCACCCGCCCACGCTTTCGCACCATGTACCGCCTGCATCAAATGGTGCAGGCCTTCCAGGCAAAGGAAACGTAATGGCAATTAAGCATTTTCCCGTCGTTCGCTTTACCTCCAGAGAGCGCGAATACGAGGTCGACGAACGCCTGATTACCACAATCGACAAACACCGTTCAGAAAAGGATGCACATCACATCTATCTCACTGACGGCACTTACTTCTGCGCCACGAATGTGGTGCGGGTGAACCTTATCCGACAGGTACAGGAGTCACGCAGATGACCATTCTGGACTATATCGCCGCCAATCCGGGGTGTAGCGGTGGAGAAATCGCCGCAGCACTGAATACCCCAACCACAGCCATTAATGCGGAGTTACGCCGACTCTGGCGCAGCGGTTCAGTCATAAGAAAAGAGCGCAAAACAGGCGGTCGCTTTTCTTACCAGATAAACCCGATGCCGTTCGGGTGCGGCAATCCACTTACCAACATGTTTAACCAGCTACTGAAGGAAGCCAGAGCATGAGCGCCATCAACCACCAGGAATTACGCGAACTGGCGATTGACCTGCAACGAATGGCAACACATCAAAAATTACTGGCGTTTCGCGCAATGCTCTCGCCGTCTGCCGTGCTGGCGCTACTGGATGAACTGGAGCACGCCAGAACCACAGCTCCTGCCATTCGCCTGACACTCCATCATGAAATCGCTGATTTCTGCGCATCACTGGGTTCGCCTGGTGAACCAGAAACGCCGGAAGCAATGCAACGAGAGCTACTGCAACGCATCGACAACGTTTTCGATTTTTTCCTTAACCAGTAAGGGAGCAAATCACAATGAAACTCAAACCCATGGGCATCCCCGGTCAGGCACCAAGACACGTTAAACAATGGACGAAACAGGAAGATGCGTTGCTGATAAGCATGTACCCGAAACACAGCATCAGGGAAATGACATCCAGACTTAATCGCTCATTTCATGCAACGGGGCAGCGCCTTATCACCTTGCGCAAGCGAGGGCTGATTGGGCGGAAACGCCAGCGGCTGGATGAAAAGGCAATAGCAGAAATAATCAGCAACCGCCACCGAAAAAGTAAGAGGGATATGGCGCGGGAAATGAAATGTAGCAAATGCACCATACAAAAAATACTCCGCGATCGTGGTTACAGCGCAATGAAGTGTGGAGACATACATCATGCTGCTAAATACGACGATCATATTGTTCATCTGGTAACTGAATTGCGTGATGGGCACGGCATGCCATTCAGGGAAATAAGCAGACATATACACAAAATCACAGGGATACAGGTGGCATACAGCACAGTATGGTGGCTTTACAACCGCCGAACCGCCGCCGACGCCGTGCTGTACGAGCTATTACCAAACTGAGTAATCATCATGCACACACAAAAAAACCGCTTGCCATGCCGCAATCAGTCAGGTTACATTTCTGCTGCACCTCATAAAACGGGTGCCGGGATTCTCAACCTGCTGACAAACGAAGCGCACAACCGCGCCAGCGGTTTTTTTGTTCGTACTGTATTGCCACGTCTTTTTCGCACACGAATTATGGTGGGGCGTACGGGGCCGACTTCGGTCGGGCCGGTTTCTTCGTTTGCCGGTGTTGAGAACCCCGTACGTCTCGCCACCCCGAGATTCTCAACTCTGGTTGGTGAGTATCCAAAAACTCACAAACGAAGAGGCCAAACACCATGGCAAACCGCAAACAGCACCGCGCTATCGCGGAGCGTCGTCACATCCAGACTGAAATCAACCGCAGACTTTCCCGCGCATTCCGCGTCGCTAAAATCATGCACATCAATATGCTGCATGAGCGTAGCTGCGAACTTTCAAACCTCTATTCATCCGCTGTTTTCAGCTATCTGGCGGATGATCTGCGCGAGCTTCAGCAGCTCATCCAGCAGCAAAACAAACTCCATTAATTCCTGTTCCGGGCCTTTCCTGCACCTTGCGGCGGGAGGCCTTCGCACATCTGTAGTAAAGAGAATTGCAGCATGATTGACGCTCATGACTTCACAAGATGGGTGCGCACACAGGACACCCGTCTGGCTCCCGTTCTTCAGGGATTATTTGATCTTTACATCCGTGGTCGTGACAACAGAGCACGCACCACAAAACCGGAGAACGCGGACACCCTTTATTTCACAGTAGACGACTGCTACCGCGTGGACTTCACACCACACGGGCTGGCGTTGCACTGCCTGACACCACACGGCGAATCACTGCTGGCGTATTACGACTCCCCGGCCTCCGCATTTGCGGCAATGCTGGCGCATCGCACTGCTGGCGGGTGTGCCTCGCTGAGTGAATACACCGCTGAATTTAACCGCCTTTCCGCCATCTTTTCGCAGGAGTGGCAGCGCGTGACGGGATACCAGCCATGAGTGAGTTTGCATGGAGCTGGAATGAGCCACGGCCAGCCATTGATCCGGCCAGATTTACGGAGCACAGGCAGGAAACTGAAACCGACCTGCAACGCGCCATCCGTTACTACCTTGAGGCAGACAAAAAGGCTCTGGAAGAACAGGAAGCGAAGGAGGAAGCCTTTTTCGCACAATCCACCGTGGGTAAAAAACTCATGGCATCCCTTGAGGAAGCCGGACAGCGTGAAAAGCTGGCACAAAGCATCATCAGCAAGCGTCAGGCAACAGAACAAGACCCGGTGGCCCGTGCTTTTGCCACACTGAAGGTGCTTCCCGTTTATCTGCGTGAACCTCTGAGCCGCCACCTCTCTTTCCTGCGCAAAAAACAGGAAGCCGATCGTCAGAAAGGCAAAAAGAGCTGGCAGGCGGAACGCTACGCGCGCGGAACCCTGCGCAAAATATTCGAACGTCTGGACCGCACCGACAGCCGCTGGCTGACACCGGGTTATCGCTCCATTGCCGGACGCGAACGCCTGGACGATTTGCTTTACCTGCCGCAGCTCAACAAACACCAGATACAGACGCTGGCCACCATGACGGCGGCGATGTTCAGCAGCACCTTCGAAAAGCTCTGCGATGGCTTTGGTGCGACTGATGGCGAGCTGACCATGGATGTAACGCTGAAGGCGTATCAGATGCTGGCCCGCATGGCGTTACACCTGCACGCCATGCCTCCGCATTATGACGCACTGACAACAGACAAAGACCGGAGGAACGAACCGGACACGGAGCTGCTGCCGGGCGCAATCCTTCGCCTGACCTGTGCAGAATGGTGGAAACGCAAACTGTGGCTGTTACGTTGCGAGTGGAGAGAAGAACAACTCCGCGCCGCCTGTCTGGTTTCCAGAAAAACATCGCCCTATCTGAGCCAGGACGCGTTAAGCGAGTTTCGCGCACAGCGCGAGAAAACACGCGATTTCCTGAAAAGTTTCATGCTGGAAAACGAAGACGGGTTCACGATTGATCTCGAGACAGTGTATTACGCGGGAGTAAGTAACCCGGTTCACCGTAAGGCAGAAATGATGGCCACCATGAAGGGGCTGGAACTTCTGGCCGAAGCCCGTGGCGACAAAGCGGTGTTTCTGACTGTCACCTGCCCGTCAAAATACCACGCCACAACAGAGAACGGTCATCCGAATCCCAAATGGAACGGGGCCACCATGCGCGACTCCAGCGATTATCTGGTTAACACGTTTTTTGCGGCGGTCCGCAAAAAACTGAACCGCGACGGCCTGCGCTGGTATGGCATCCGCACGGTGGAGCCTCACCATGACGGCACCGTGCACTGGCATATGATGGTCTTTGCTCATCCGGAAGAAATCGACAGCATCGTGGCCATCACCCGCGATATTGCCATTCAGGAAGACCGCCACGAGCTGGGCAATGATATTACTCCGCGCTTTAAGGTGGAGTATGTCGACGGCTCCAAAGGCACGCCAACCAGCTACATCGCCACCTACATCGGAAAAAATCTGGACAGCCGCGCCGTGGATGGAATCGACCCGAAAACGGGCAAACCACGCGTTGACCACGAAACCGGAAAATCAATGGCCGAGAGCGTGGAGCGCGCCATCGGCTGGGCGCGCCTTCATCGGGTCCGCCAGTTCCAGTTCTTTGGCATCCCCTCCCGTCAGGTGTGGCGTGAACTGCGCCGCCTTGCCAGCCAGATGGCACGCAATCCGGAAGGCCCGCAACGGCTGAAGGATGACGCAATGGATGCGGTACTCGCTGCCGCCGATGCCGGGTGTTTTGCCTCCTACATTGAAAAACAGGGCGGCGTACTTGTTCCACGTAAAGACTACCTGATTCGCACCGCCTACGACCTCGCAGATGAGCTGAACGATTACGGCGAGCAGAGTGTACAGATTTACGGGATCTGGTCGCCGCTCATCGGAGAGTCTTCCCGCGTGTGCACGCACCCGGATAACTGGAAGCTGGTAAGACGTAAACCGGAAGCGGAAGACAGCGCCTGCGAAAATGGTTTTGACCTTCAGGGCGGCCCTGCCGCCCCTTGGACTCGTGGCAATAACTGTCCCCGTGTACAGGAAACGGACAACAACGGGACAGAACAGCCGGAAGAACGGCCAGCACCGTGGCCGCAGCTTCCTGACGGCGTTGAAGTGAACGAATGGATGCGCTCACTGAAACGGCACGAACGCCGGGCGCTGATGCGTTCGCTGCGTGACAAACAGGCAAAAAACAACAGTGATGAAATGCAGAGCTGGACACAGAGCCGCAAACAGCAGCGGCCTTTGCCTGATAACCACGAATTACTCGCTAAAGAATGGCGGGAGTCTGCTGAATCCCTTGGCCTGCATATCGGTGAACAACAGATGCAGCACCTGTTACGGGGCGGCAGTCTGTACGTTGACGGCAGCATCATTGCACCGCAGGGATTTGAAATTGTACGCAAACCGGATACCCGCCCGGACAGCCGAATCACGCAGCTCTGGCAGCGCCTGAGCCGTAATCACGATGTAAGCAGCACGGAGATCCGCCATAACCCGGTCGCCAGCTATCTGGCACAGCTGGGGGCATCAGACCCTGAAGCCGCTGCACGCCTGGCATCCACACTTCAGCAGGACCAGAACACCATGAAAACACCCGTTACCGTGCTTTCTGACATGCTGCGCGCCATCCGCGACGCAGAGCACGCACAGAGAATCAGTGAAACCACTGAACGCGCCCGCCGCAAAGCAGACCTGCTGCGGGGTGGCCTGACCAGTGGAAACAAAAAACAGACAGAAACGGGATTCACAAATCCCATAAATGAGCAAAAAAACGCGCCGCGATATATGAAGCGCGCATAAAACAGGCAAAAACGGGATTTCAGAATCCCGTAAACGATTAATTAATCAACATAAGGAAAAGCGACATGAAAATTTGTATCGACGACGGCTCCACCAACATCAAGCTGGCATGGACTGAGAACGGCGAACGCCGCAACGCCATCAGCCCGAACAGCTTCAAGTCGGAATGGTCTGCGCCGTTCGGTGGCTCGCAGCCTGCTAACTACATGCTTGATGGCGTGCGCTATGGTTTTGATCCGGTCAGCGATCGCTTTGTCCAGACGACCGACACGCAATACCAGTACAGCGATGTGAATGTCATTGCCATTCATCACGCGCTGGTCAAATCAGGCATCACGCCACAGGAAGTGGATGTGGTTGTCACCCTGCCACTGAGCGAATATTTCGACACAAACGCACAGCCGGACATGGCCAACATCAACCGCAAAAAAGCGAACGTCATGCGCCCGGTGGAGTACCAGAACGGCGAAGCATTCACTATCCGTGACGTACGGGTTATGCCTGAATCCATTCCAGCTGGCTTTAAAGCACTGGCTGACATGAGTCCGTTTGAATCCCTGCTGATTGTGGATTTGGGCGGAACCACGCTGGATGTGGCAAAGGTTCAGGGGCAACTGGCAGGTATCAGCCAGGTGTTTTGCGATCCACACGTAGGCGTTTCTCTGATGGCCGATGCCGTACTGTCGGTGATGGCCACTAACGGTATGCGCACCAGTCACCACATCGCCAATACCATTATCGAACATCGCCATAATGAAGCCTGGCTGCGCCAGCACATCCACAATGACGCGCATTACGCCAGCCTGATGGCGGTTATTCGTGAAAAGGAAGAAACACTGAAACAACGCGTGATCCGCGCGCTGGCGGTTTTTTCGGGTTACGGGCGGGTGATGGTTGTCGGTGGCGGGGCGGAGATTGTGGCACCCGCTATCCGCGAAGCCTGCGGAGTTAATGCGACTTTCATCGCGGACGGGGTGCCACAGTTTGCTCTGGTTAATGGGCTGTACGCAATGGACAAGGAGTAAACCAATGACGACACCAACCAGACGGATAAGTTTCTATCTGAAGCCCGCCGCCGTCAAGAACGAAGGCGAAGCATGCGCCTGGCTGGACAGCCTTACACCAGAAGCCCGCAAAAGCGGCCAACGCGTGGCTTTTCTGGCCGGGCTGGCACTTCTGAAAATGAATCCGGCAGAGGCTTACCGACTGGCTGCATGGGCTGACGATGAGGCGTTATCGGTGACACAAACCAGGACAGAACGCCCCGCGTCACAGCCAGTATCAACCGCACAGATAACCAGTCAGATGGCCAGAAATATCCGGGCGTTATTTCCCGAATAACACAACATCAGGGCGCATCCGCCCTGATGACTTTAATCCGGGAACATAAACAAGGGGGACACAATGCAACACATTGACAGAGAAAAAGCGCAGCGACTGATTGAGCGAATGGAAGCGCTGGCGAAAGAAGAAAATGTCAACATCCAAAAAATAGCTGAATGTGGCCAGATAGTTCTTCGTCGTGAAAAAGACATCAAGCAACTGATGTCTGGCGAAATCAGCAAAACATGGACTTCAGGCAAGAAGACGATTTATTGCAGCTTCTGCAATAAATCCCAGCACGAAGTCATAAAGGTGATTGCCGGACCGTCTGTTTACATCTGCAATGAGTGCGTGGATTTGTGCAATGAAATTATCAGAGGAGAAGTGACAGACCATGAAGAAAAAACGCATGAATGACGAATTTGACGGCTTTTAATTTTATCGGGGCGCACTGTCTCCCCCCCCGCACGAGGAAAACACGATGAAAAAATACGAATACATGCTAATGAAAGAAGCACTGCGGGCTGGTCTGGCTCCCTGTCCTGTATCCGTAGAAGCTGTTGTTGGGAACACGATTTTCCGAACGCTGCGAAATCGCGTATCCGTGAAGATGATTCACCAACCACCCAAATCTACCAGCATGATCTATCTGCCGCTGCCCGAGGCTATCAAACTTATGCGTTCGCTGAAATTTGCGATTTGGATGCAGACACAACTCAACAAAGCGGTGCAAAACACCTTCGTTAAGAAACTGATGCCGGAGCTTGCTGCCAGATGTGCAAAATGTACCAGACCCGCACTTCAATTTGATCTGTCATTGATTCAACAAGCTACGGAGGCAGAACTGTACCGCCTGTCACCTCTCCATGATGTTCACACGGAAGCCTCAGAAATGTTCCGGCTCATGTTTCAATTTAATTTTGCCGTTCGACGCACACGCGTTCAGGTCAATCGCATGATGCAGGCGCAGGAAGAGCTGACGCAACACAAAGGAGGCAACCAGTGAGCAAGATTGACTATCAGGCATTACGCGAACGCTATTCACCTGCGCCAGTACCGAAATGCCCTATTTGCGGCGAGGAAATGTCAATTCAGCGAATATCTGGAGCACAGGTTGTTTATGCCTGCTCCGGTTATGGTGATGATGGAGATTTCAAAATTGGTCGAACTCTTGCCGACGAACATTATGAAAAATCGCGCGTAACAGTGTTGGATGTCGGGGATCCTGAAGTATTGGCGCTACTTGATTGGCTGGAAACTAAAGACAACCGAATCGCTGAACTGGAAAAAATCGCCACTGACTATGCACTTAAATTCCAGAAAGCACAGGACGCATTAAAGCATGCCGCTTTGCTGCATAGCCGGACGGCGCAACAAACAAATAATTTTGCAGTATCGCTTCCGGACATAAGCGAATATTTCATTAATGACGTATTTCAGCCCTTGCGATACGAGCGGGATGTTGAAAGAGCCATCATAAAGGCTGGCGGAAAAGCATTGTGGCAGGAGAAACACGACGACAGATAAAAATAACACCTGATCTCCCTCAAACCAGGGCGATAATCGCGCATCGCCCTGCTGCACAATAGTGCACAAATTTGCACAATTTTTTTGAACGACTTTTTGCCCTTCCGGCCCGCGTGGCGGCTGGATCCGTCAAGGATCCGTGCGTGCACAAAAAAACGCGTTTTTTCTGCGCGCAGGTGACGGGGGAACAGCCCGCGTTTCAGGGGGTAAATAGCA
>ERZ1643251.1133-NODE-1133-length-31764-cov-7.870037_pt1 | contig 31764 bp, 36 predicted proteins | sample MGYA00579261_ERZ1643251 | MGnify/ENA primary metagenome ERZ1643251 (study PRJEB29033, sample SAMEA4952267) | chicken gut metagenome | biome: Broiler Chicken; feature: Gastrointestinal Tract; material: Caecum | place: Ireland | collected 2018 | study: Broiler... | reverse complement strand
TGGATGCCCCTTCCCGCACCGCCTGATAAGGACAATCATGTCCCTGCCAAAGCGCTGGTTGCAGAGTTTAAGGCGCAAAAGCTGGATAGGCTGGAAAAGAGACTGCGGGAGGGATAGGGCTTGACAAAGAAGGAATTTCGGGCGTTGTGGGCTGTGCCGATAGATATAGACGCGAGGCGCAGAAGGATTAAGCGGATGCAGGCCATGCTTGACGATGCGCCGGTGGTAGTGGACACAGTGCAGGCCAGCAGCGATGCGCCAGCATACGGAATGCACACTGTTAAAATTACGGGCATAGATACGGCCGGGAGGGCTGAGAAACGCACGGTGCTGGCAAAGCTGCAAGCTGACATGCAGCAGCGAAACAAACAGTACAGGGCAGACTATGCACAGGCGGTGGAGCTTATAGAGGGGATAGAGGACACAGACCTGCGGGCGGCTGTACATATGGCATGCCTGGAGGGTGAAGGATGGGAATACATTGCGGCAAGGCTGGGCAAAACAGGCGATGCATGGCGTATGCGGGTGGAACGCTGGCTGGATGCAAACCTTCAATAAAAAGTCCCCAGCCTTTTACGGGCTGGGGATGTCTTTCATGTATTTGTTTTTCTTTTGTGATATATTTTGTCATGGTGCTAAAAAATATTTTTCAAGATGTTCGGAATGTTCGAAATGTTCGTTTTTGGTATGCTATAATTATACTGGAGAAAGTGGAGGCTGGACGCTTTCTCACCGTCAGAAAAAGCCGCCCCGTAATTGGGGCGGCCTTTCCTTTTGAGGTTATGCCATGGATTCGAGCACGCGGCGGGCGGCGGCCTTGCCGTTTTCAGTAAGCTGGCGCTGCCATGCGCCTTGTGACGGAGACCAATGGAAGCCATTGGCTTTCAGCAGCGCGCGGGTGTTTTCACTGGGCTTGCTGTCGAAAACAAGCTGCACGCGCATAATGGCGGAGTTTTCCAGATAGGTGCATCCGTTGTGCTGTTCTTCCTGCGTGGGGGAGGCTTTGACGGCCTGTAAAGAGGCGATACGCTGGCGGATGCGCTTGATATTGGCATTGCTGTTTTGCAGGTCATAGGCGGGATATGGGCAGCCGTAGAGCGCCAGCGGAGAGCCGTCGCCTTTGGCAAACACGCCGGGGCGGGTGAGCCATTCGCGTGTTGCCTGCGAGATGCCGGGGCAACCGTCCAGTGTTTTGTGCTTGCGGTAGTAGGCATTGGCCTGTTTCATTTCAGCGTGGGAAGATTCCAACCTTGCAAGCTTTGCTTGCAGGTATTCCAGCGCTTCCGGGTCGCTTGACTTGACGCCTTGAATGTGCGCGGTTTTGAGCTGGTGGAGATAGTGGTCTGCTTTCTCGAAGTTGGCGCGGTTTGCTTCCCAGGCGGCAACCTGCTTTTCCTTTTTGCGCACTGGGAAATTGGAGGCGCCGGCAATAAGTACAGACGGGCATCGAGTGCCGATGGCGTTTTCCTGGTTGATGGCCTGTGCCAGCTTCTTAGCGTAGCGGTCGAAATAATGCTCGGCACGCTCGCGCTGGGCTTGGGTTTTGCACTTGGCCTTGACTTCTTCCAGCACGGCGGCGGCACGGTCTACCGCAGCGCGGTATTCACTGGTGGCGCTGTTTGGGATGTAGTCGCGCATGCTCATGTTATCATGGGCAAGGCGGGCGGCGGCTTCGTTGATTTCGTAGTACATGGCGTTTTCCTTTCTGCCCTCGTGACCTCCGGGGCGGGTGATAAATCAGTCGAAGCACATTTCCCGGCAAATGCGGTAATGCTCTTTGAGTTTGTCATAGGCGCGGAGGGTGACGGTGTAGGTGTTCCGCTGCTCGTCGTAGGTGATGCCGCGGCCATGGAGCCGGGGGAGGCCGTCGTGGAGCGGGCGGAGGAAATAGTGCTTTCCGTAATAGGCTAAGTCTGCGGAGTAATCGCAGCCGTTTGGCGCGTGCTGCGTCTCGTAATAATAGGCGTATTCCCCGGGCGCTTTGGCTTGGACAGCAGGCAACTTTTCCGCCTCTAGTGCATCATAATCTGGGGAATAGCCGTAGAGTTCTCCAGTTTCGGGGATGAAGCTGGAGGCGCACATAGCGGGGACAAAAAGCGTTGTGCGCTCGTCCACCTTCTGCTCGTAGCCGCCGGGGACTTTGGAGAAAGTGCCGGGGATCAATCGTTCAACTGCTGCCATTGTAAAAACCTCCTGTTTTGTGTTGTGCGGGCGGGTTTACGGCCCATGAGCGCCCCCGCCCTTGTGGAGCGGGGCCGGGCTTGCACCGGCGGCGCGTTATGCGTCGGCCTTGCGGGCGGTGTACCGGTATTCGTCGTCGGCGTTGTAGGCACACCAGGCGCGGAGCTGTTCATTGTCCATGGGGCCGGGCTTGTTGGTTTCGATGTAATCAGCGGGGCCGAAGATGGAGGCGGTGGGTTCGATGGGATCATGCTGGGCGATGATCTTTGCGGGCTTGCCGGGTTCCGTGCTGGGGATTTCGATGCGGTGCAGGTAAAGCAGCTTGTCATAGTACCATTCCGCCGTGAGATAGCGTTCCTCCACGTCCGTCCATTCGATGGCCTGGATGTAGTCGGCCAGGCCGCCGGTGGCTTCAATTCGGATGGGGGCTTTGTCGTCGTCGTTCATGTCGTACAGGTCAAGGGTGGCGAAGGGGAGCGCGTTGGGGTTGTTCCGCCGGTAGCTGAAACCGGAGATCGTGCCGGTGTACTTGTATAGCTTCTTCATGGTGTTGTCCTCCTGTTCGTGTTGTGTGGGGTTGTTACCCATGAGCGCCCGCCCCGGAGCGGGGCGGCTGGGCTTGCACCAGCGGCGGCGGGAGCCGTCGGCCTTGCGGGTTGTATGTCAGGAATTAAGAGGCTGCGCGGGCCTTGCGCTGCTGGGCAAGCATGCGGTTATAGGCCATGAGCTCTTCGCGTGTTTTGACCTTGATGGGGGCGGTTTTCTCGACCTGCGAAGCGGTGAAAAGGTGGGCCATGGTTTTGTAGTGGTGGCTGCGCTCCTGTTCCTCCACAGTGGCGGCGCTTCCGTCTGCATTATACATGCCAGGGACTTCCACCAAGTTGCCGGTCTTTTTAACTTCTTTCCAGCGCCAGAGCATAAGCGAAAGGGAGGCGTGTTCTCCCTGCTTGACCTGATAGCCAAGGCGGCGCCACTCCTGATAGGTGTGGAGGGGAAGACGGCGTCCAGATTCGAGGATAGCGATGGCTTCCTCTTTTGTGAATATGCCGGAAGAGATTGCGGCGTTGAAGATGATTTGCTCGTTTGTCATGATGGGTTCCTCCTTGCGTTTGTCGTTGTCCTTGCTGTGATTACATAATATCACGCCGACGCGATTTAATCAATAGACAGATTGCACGAATAATTTCACGTCGGCTTGTGTAATTTGCACGTTGCCGTGGAAAAACCTTTGCGCTATAATGGTGTAGAGGTGATTTTATGGCAAGGCCGAAGAAATACAGCACGCCGGAAGAAGCGTACCGGGCGAAGCTGGCAAGTAATGCAAGGAGAGAGGCGCAAAGAATTATGCGCATAGAAATAAAGCCAGAAAAGGCAGAAGGGGAAGCAATAAAGGCGGCCGCAAAAGAGGCGGGAGAAAGCACGCAAGTATACATATTGCAGGCGGTGAGAAATCGCATGGAAGCCGAAAAGGCGGGTGCGACGGTGTGCAAGATACGCAATGATGCGGTAGGGCCAGCGGCAGAGGCTGCGGGGCAAAGTATCAAAGAGTATGTAACGCAGGCGATACAAGAGCGCATGGAGCGCGAGCGGTAAAAAAATAAAGCCTTTCGGGTAAACCGGAGGGCTTTTTCTTATAAGGTGGTGAAAATATGGCAGAAAAGTACGATAGACGCAAAAACCTTGTAAGCTTAAAGGACAGGACGCCAGAAGAGCGGGCGGAAATTGCGCGCAAAGGACAGGCGGCGTCAGTAGAGGCGAGGAGACGCAAGAAGACGCTTAGAGAAATTATGGAGGCTGTTTTGTCGCTGGAAGCACCGCAAGATATGCTTGAAGCTGGTAACGAGATAGCACGGAAAATGCAACGGCTTGCAAAATCGCGGGGGGAGGTTGTGGATGTATACGAGGCAATCGCTATGGCACAGGCGCATAGAGCCGCCCAGGGCGACACAGCGGCAGCAACATGGGTGCGCGATTCCGCGGGCGATAAGCCGACCGACAAGCTGGCGCAGACTGGCGGGCCGGAATTGACAGAGGCGGATATTGCGCTGCTTCGCAAGCTGGATAAGGCGGGTACGCTGGACGCTTTGACAGACGCAAAAAGCGGAAAAGATGGTTGATATGTCCATAATATACAGCCAATAAATGCACATAGGACAAAAAATGACGATATATCGTCATTTACAATTTCGCCAAATTGGTATTTAGCGAAATTGCAGGCGAAAAGAGGAAAAAGGAAAGAGGCAATAAACTGGGAGGCCGGAAGGTCAGAAAGCCGGAAAGGCTACCCCCTCCCTAGGGGGTAAGACATAAGGCAAGGGCTGTATTTTTTTATTTTTTTCTGCGCGCATATATATAGGGGCCCCCGTGTGGGGGCATACCCCTCCCAAAGGCGACCCCGGCGTTCCGAGGATGGGGAGAGGGTACTATATATATTTTCCCCGCCGAAAATTATAAAAAATATACCCCCTGCAAAGGTTGCCTATACCCCATTTTTCTTAGGGGAGGTAATTCAAAAATTGGGATTAGATTTATTTGGCCCGCTTCGTGAAGAAAAAATCCTTGTGACTTTTGATGTGCCCGAATTGTTTGTGTGTGTCGATGAGAAGAGTGAGCGTTATTTATTCCTCAAACTCAACGGCTACGAAAGATATTTGTGCGTGAAAACACCTGTGCTTATGTTGCTCTTGATGTTGAAGGGACATATTCCTATGAAAGAAGCCTTCCATAAGGCCGTTGACGGAGTTGCGTATTATGCCCAGTTCGATTTTGATTCTTTGAATTATCATTTCGAGCGAAAGAATATTCAAGAGATTCCGGCAAAAGACCTGCCAGCAGATGGCGCGTTATTTACACTTCGAAACAAGAGCATTGAAAAATACATTGCAAAATTGGAAAATAAACAGACCTACGAATGATAGGGGGGTGATGCCTATGATTCCGAACGAAACCTCGTTCTCTCCGATGTAGTTAAGCCCTGCCGATTGTGGCAGGGCTTTATATGCGGAATGCAAGAAGCAGCCATTTATGGTAGGAAGGTAGCACCTTCCGTTTCGCACTACAAGCTTCCGTGGAGGAATAGCAGATGCTAGCAAGCGCGGGTAATTCCGTGGAACAGATAAACGGCAGAAACGGCCAGCTGCAAAACAGAGCGAGGGATGTTAGTCTGGCATCCTATCCATAGTGCAAATCCTTACCCGCAAACTTGTGTCAAATTGGAAAATGAGGCCCTATAAAGCTGGGTTCCTGAATAGGATTAAGCCATGCGCTTAGAACCCTTTGCCTATGGGTTTTATTTACGGCCCGGGCGTGCCGTGAACGCTTAAAAGGCTCCAACGCGGGGCCTTTTTGTTTTGCAACCATAAAGGAGAAACCATGAAAATAGACATTCTTGGAACACCATATGAGCTTCTATATTCTTCGCAAGAAAAGGACGAAAGACTTGTACAATGTGACGGGTATTGTGACGATACCACAAAACGATTGGTAGTTGACGATATGCGCAAGGGCACTACAGAAGTTATGAGCAAAGGAAATCTGGATGAATACAGAAACTGCTGCGCGCGCCATGAAATTATCCACGCGTTTTTTTTCGAAAGCGGCCTTGCACATAACAGCGATTTTGCAGCCAATGAAGAAAACGTGGATTGGATAGCAAGGCAATTCCCGAAAATGCTTAGGGCATTTAGAGAAGCCAAAGTGATTTGACACACGGTTTGATATGAATGGGGTGGTAATGTGACGGCGCATGAACTGAGAGAAAAGACGGTGGCACTGTGCCGGAAAGACCCCGTGTTTTTTACAAAAACCTTTGTGCACATTGAGGACAAAGACGCGGAAGAACTGATACAGCCATTTCAACTTTGGCCAGCACAGGAAGAGGCCCTGCGCAGCATGCATGCGCACAGGCTGAATGTGATATTGAAAGCGCGCCAGCTGGGCATTACCTGGCTGGCGCTTTCGGTTGCAGCATGGCTTTTGGTTTTGTTTACCGGGCGCACAGTGGTGTGCTTTTCCCGCGCAGAGGAAGAGGCCAAAGAGCTTGTGCGCCGCATGGTGGTGATATTGCGTCACATGCCGGAATTGATTGCAGAGGAAAAGCATGCGCCAGCAGGATGGAGTGGGCCGGTGTTCAGTTATACCAGCCTGGAAGTAAAAATACAGTTCCCCAATGGGCCGGAAAGTGTTCTGAAAGCTTTTCTTTCTAGCCCGGGCGCGGCGCGCGGCTTTACGGCAGACCTTGTTATTCTAGATGAATGGGCCTTTCAGCAATTTGCAGAAGAAATATGGGCGTCTATTTTTCCTGTAGTAAACCGTCCAAATGGCGGCATGGTGATAGGGCTTTCGACCATAAAATTAGGCACACTGTTTGAAGAGATTTTTACTAACCCAGACAACGGGTTTAACAAAATTTTTCTTCCATGGAATGCAGACCCTGCGCGCGACAAAGCGTGGTATAACCGCACACTTGGTGCGCTGGGCGAAGATAAGACATTGCAGGAATACCCCGCCAGCGTAGAAGAGGCGCTGAGCGTGCCGGGCGGTGTGATGTTCCCAGAAGTAAAGAAAGAAACGCATGAAACAGAAGAAGAGGTGCCGGCAGGCGCGCGGCGGTATGTTGCAATAGACTATGGCCTTGATATGTTATCGGCCCACTGGGTAGCGATTGGTACAGACGGACGCGCGCTGGTATATCGGGAATTTGACGAGCCGAACAAAACGATTGGCGAAGCGGCAGAAATTATCTTGAACCTTTCGGAAAATGAGGAAATAGATGCTTTTTTGGCTCCGCCGGATTTGTGGAGCCGCGAGCAGATGACAGGCAAAAGCCGAGCCATTGTTTTTTCGGAAAACGGACTGAATTTGACGAAGGTTTCAAATGATGTGGCGGCTGGATGCGCCAGCATGAAGGAATGGCTATACCCCGGGCCGGATGGCCCAATGCTGCGAATAAAGCGACGGGCAGCACCGAACTTGTGGCGTTGTTTGCAGAAGATACAAAAGGACGAAAAAAAGCCTGACACTTATGCAAAAGAGCCCCATTCACTGACGCATGACGTGGACAGCCTGCGCTATTTCTGCGTATGGTGGACAAGCCCTGCTGCCAGGGTGGAAAAAAGGGTGCGTGCACATTGGGAAGATGACCTGTTTGAAGATTATGAAAATGCAGATGAGCAGGGAAAGGCTTACCTGATTTCCAAATATGGAAACCCGTTTTAAGGAGGACGCATGTTTAAGAAAAATAAAAAACTTGCGGAATGGCAGGACAAGCTTCAGAGGGCCAAAAGCGAATACCAGACAGAGCTGGATAAAATGGACAGGCGCACAGCCTACTATGAGGGCACTTCTGACATTTTGAAAAAAGACGGCTCTCTTGCAGCGCGCAAAGCGTCTAATGTGCGCAACATTGTGTATGAGCTTTTGGAGAGTGAAGTGGATTCCACGATACCGATGCCGCGCGTAGATGCCATTCATGAAGAGGACAAGGAACTGGCCCGAGGTATTGAGGCGATTTTACGCAGTGAAGTGCAGATGCTTCGGCTCGTTGAGATGAACGATATTCAGGAGAGAACAACGACTACGCAGGGTGGGGCGTTGTGGCAAGTAGACTGGGACGAGAACAAAGGATTCCACTGCACAATGGGCGATGTGGCCGTGACAGACCGCCACCCCCGGCAGGTAATACCGCAGCCGGGAATTTATGAAATAGAGCAGATGGATTACATATTTGTGCAGGTGACACAGACAAAACAGGCCATTAAGCGAAAATATGGCGTGGATGTTTCGCAGGAAGGCGAGGAGGCGCCGGAAATTCGCGGAGAAGGGGCTGACACCTGGGATGAACTTGTGACGCAAAACATTGCCTATTTCCGAAACAAGGATGGAGGAATTGGACGGTTCAGCTGGGTAGAAGATACTGTGTTGGAAGACATGGAAGATTACCAGGCGCTGCACATAAAAGTTTGTGCTGAGTGCGGGCGGCCCAAAAGTGGAAATGAGAAAACCTGCCCGGTTTGTGGCTCGAAAAAGTGGAAGGATGAAGTGCAGACTGAAGAAGAGCTGATAGAGGATGTCAGGCTGTTCGACGGAACGATAATTCCACAATTTCAGGCGGAAGAGGAACGCGAGATTTTGGCGCCGGATGGCACACCCATGCTGGATGAAATAACAGGTGCGCCCTTGATGCAGACAGTGGCAGTTGCAACGAGAATACCGAGGTATAAGCCAGACCGTTATCCGCTGGTGCTGCGCCGGAATATCAGCAAGTATGCTTCCTTTATGGGCGGCAGTGATGTGGATGTGATATGCGACCAGCAAGAGGCAATTAAAAAGTGCGGTTCCAAAATAGAGGAAAAGGTTTTGAAGGGCGGAAGCTTTGTGACGCTGCCCGAAGGGCTGGACGTAGAAACCACAGACAAAGAGTTTAAAATCGTGCGCATTAAAAACCCAGCGCAGAAGGAACTTATCAGCGTGATGAATGTACAACCCGATATTACAAAAGACCGGGTTGTGCTGGTGGACAACTATGACTATGCCAAAAGCACGCTGGGCATTACGGATGCGTTTCAGGGCAAGTATGATTCTTCGGCTACATCAGGCAGCGCCAAGCAGTTTTCGGCTAACCAAAGCGCCGGGCGCTTGCAATCGAAACGAGAGCAAAAGAACAGCGCCTTTGCACGGCTGTACGAACTGATGTTTCGCTTTCTGCTGGCGTATGCGGATGAGCCGATTCCTTACACCACCAAGGGAAGTGATGGTCAGCCGACATTTGCGCATTTTAACAGGATGGATTTTTTACGGCAGGATGCAGCGGGAGAATTTTATTGGGATGATGAATTTATCTTTACGATAGACCCCAGTGCAACGCTTTCTTCGAACCGCAGCGTGTTGTGGGAACAAATGGATTTGAAGCTGCAAAGCGGCGCTTTTGGACAGCTGGGGATGAATGAAACGATGCTTTTATACTGGACGCTGATGGAAGAGCTGGATTACCCCTATGCTGGCGAAATTAAGGCCATGATACAAAAGCGCATAGAGGATGAAAAGGCGCAGCAGATGCAAATGCAGCAAATGCAGCAGATGGCAATGCAGCAGACGGGAGGAATGGGAAATGCTATGCCCCAGATGCAAGGTTGAGATGATGGCCACGACATCTTACCACATTGAAGGGAAAAGGCTGTTTTTGTGGCAGCAATTTTTTTGCCGAAACAGGCAGTGCGAAAATTACGGACAGCCTGTTAAAACCATAAAGCACGAAATTCCAGTGGAAAAGGAGGAATAGGGTATGGCGAAGCTGAATATTCCCAACACGGGCAGCATGACGGTGAAAGCGCCGAAATCTTCCGGCAGCACCAAAAAGCCTACCGTGAAAACGGGCGGCGACCTTCGCGCAACGAAGTGAAAAAAATAAGCCGGGCCGGGGCGTGATACCGGCCAGCCCTTTTACCGGGTGAGGAAAGGAAAATATGGAACTGGAAAATGGCGTAATGGATGTTCAGGAAACCAGCGAAAATGCCGGTGGACAGGAACTTGAACAGGGAGTAGCCAGCCCTGATGTGCAGAATGTGGAAGCGGAAGAAAATTCCGCAGGCGAAGAGCCTGCCGAAGCCGGGCAGGCACAGGAAGCACAGATTCCGAATGACGTGTGGAAAACGGCCCGTTTGCGCGCGGAGCGTGAAGCGGCAACCCGTTATGCGCGCCAGCAGGCGCAGCAGGATGCCATGGTGGCGGCAAGGTTTGGGCATTTGAAGGTGCCGGGAACAGACCGCAATATTCGAACGGTAAAGGATTATTTTGACGCCCTGGATGCGCAGAATAAGGCCCAAACGGAGAGCCGTTTGAAAGCCGCCAATATAGACCCCAAAATTATTGACCGTGCAGTTGCGGAAAACCCCATTGTGCAGAAAGCGGCGCAGGTTGTGGAACAGGCGCAGCGGGACGCAGGCGACAGAATACTGAAGCGGCAGCTGGAAGAGATAACGAAGATAGACCCGGCTGTAAAAACGCTGGAAGATATTCGAAAAATGGACACGTTTCCGCAATTTGACGCACTGGTGCGCAGCGGCGTGCCGCTGGATGTAGCCTATAAGGCAACAAACTTTGAAAGATTATCCAGCGGGAAAGCGACGGCGGCAAAACAGGCGGCAATCAATGCGGCAAAGGGGAAAAGCCACCTTGGGCCAACCACGGGGACAGGTAAGGAAAAACCGAGCCTGACAGAAGAAGAGTACGAATCTTGGGCGAATTTGGGGTTTTCCCGAAAAGAGGCCGAGCAGTACCACAAACAGTTTAACAGTTGACAGGAGGAAAGATATGTTCAAAGTAGCAAAACGCGAAGTGGGCGATGTAGAACCTTTGGAGTATTACCCCAGCGACGCAGCACTGACGATTGGCAGCGCTGCCACCCTGGGCAGCGGCGGCAAGCTGAGCAAGGCATCTTCTACCGTGCGTCCCTCGCATATTGTGATGGGCGAAAAAAATGAGGATGGGATGTTCCCGGCAATGAAGGTGATGCCGTCCACGACGTTCGAAGTGCAGAGCACGGCAACGGTTGCCGACACACTGATTGGCAACAAGGTGACATTGGGCGAAGACGCCGAGACCGTTACCGCAACCACTACGAGCGGTGTATTTACCGTAGACTGGACAGACGGCGCTACAACCAACAGCACGGTGCGCGGCCATTTCGCATAAAGAGGAGGAGAAAGGAATATGGCAGGTATCATTTTTTCGGAAGGTTCTGGGCTGAATAACAGTGTATACGGGAAAAGCCAAGAGCCTATCCGCGCCATGATTGAAAAGAATGTAGAAGCGTTCGAACAGCAGAGCCAAATCAAAAACGTGTATTTCATGGACAAAACCAAAAACTTTGCCGAGAAGTACACGCAGGAGACAAGCCTTGGCAACTTTGAGGATGTGGGTGAGAACGGCGCCTACCCCAAAACCAGCATGCAGGAAGGCTATGCCAAAGTGGTAGAGCCTACCACCTGGAAAAGCTCGTTTGAAGTGACGCAGGAGATGATTGAAGATGCGAAGTTTGGCAAAATCAAAAGCCGCGCTAACATCTTTGCCACCAGCTTTAACCGCACACGCGAAGAGTTTGCTGCAAACCTTCTGGCAGGCGGTGTATCTGCGAAAACGAAAATTGGGACGCGAGAATATGCGACCACCTCCGCGGATGGCGTGGCACTGTTCTCTGCTTCGCACCCGTCGATTACGAAGGGCACCAAAGCACAGAGCAATATTTTTTCTGCAGCATTCAGCGCCTATGCAATGGATAAGGTGCAGGAATATATGCAGGGCTTCAAAGATGATGACGGCCACCTGTTGAACGTAGCGCCGGATACCATTCTCATCCCCAATGTAGGCGAGCTGAAACGCGCTGTGCTGGCGGCCGTGGGCAGTGACCTTGACCCGGAAAGCAGCAAGAATGCCATGAACTTCCAGGCTGGGCTGTGGAACGTGCTGGTGTGGAACTATCTGCCTAAAACCATTGGCGACAAGCCCTATTTCATCATGCTGGATTCGAAATTCAAGGATGACTACATGTGTTTGCCGTTCTTGGACCGCGTGCCGCTGACGGTAAAAAGCGACATTGACCCGAACACCGATGCCAACGTGTTCAAGGGCCGTGCGCGCTTTATGGCAGGATTCAACAACTGGCGCTGCATTTCCATCTGCGGCGAGGGTGTATCGGGCACCACGATTACGGCACCGGTACAGACGCAGAATGTAACGGTGATGAATACCACGGGTAACCCCGTAAACACGAAGGAAGTTGGCGCAGGCGGCTAACATAAAGGGCGGGTAACCGCCCTTTTTATCACGGACAAAAGGAAACGGCCGGGGCAGTGCCGGCAGACGTGAGAGGAGAGAAAAGGCATGACATGGAAGGACATTAAGCTTGCCACACTTCAGAAAATGTTTTCGGCAGACGGCAGCAACCTTGTAGAGGACGAAACCACAAAGGACTACCTTGCAGGCATGCCGCAGACAGCCAATGAAGCACTGGCGCTTTTGTGCACGTCAAATAAATACCTGCGCAAAAGCGCCCTGTTGGAAAAGCCGCAGGGCCCGGCCAAATTTACCATGAAAGACCAGGCAGAAGATTTCTGGATTTTTGGCACGCCGGAAGTGTACCGCATGGAAAACGGCCTGCCGTATAAAACCTATGCCTATTCCATTGTGGCCGGGCGGGATATTATTTTTCCCGCCGAAGAGGCCGGGCAGTATGAGGTGTTTTACAACGCATGGCCGCCGCAGATTACCGGGGAAACGCTGGATGATTACGAGCTTCCACTTACACCGGACGTGGTGGTGCTGCTGCCGCTTTATATGGCCAGCCAGCTTTATAAAGATGATGACAATTCCATTGCCACCATCTACCGCAACGAGTTTGAGGTGGCCCGCGGCGAGCTTGTAGCTGGAACAGGTGGGGTTGTAACAAGCGAATGGACATCAAAGGATGGGTGGTGCTGAAATGGCACAGTTTTCAATTCCGGCCAGCCCATCCAGAAGCATTTTAAATGTGAATGAGTTCTATGGCATAGATTACACTAACAGCCCGGCCAACGTGGATAAAAGCCGCAGCCCCAACGGGCAGAACATGATACGCGATGTGCCGGGCAAGGTGCGTAAGCGTATGGGCTATGAAACCATAGCGCAGTACCCCGCACGCATCAACGGCGTGTTTGCCCGAAGGGAGGACAGCGAATTTCTTGTACATGCAGGAACGAAACTGTATTTGGGCGAAGAGGAAATATATAGCGGCATGGCGGACGCACGCAGCAGCGCTTGGCAGTTTGGAGATAAATTGTACATCATAGACGGCGCAGGGCTTACGGTGTTTGACGGCACAGCGGCGGGCCCGGTGGGGGACGCAGCTAGAATACCGCTGTTCACCATTGCCAAGGCACCCACGGGCGGCGGTACGCAATATGAGAACCTGAACCTTATTCAGCCAAAATTTACCGAGCAGTTTTTGGGCACAGAGGAAGACACACAGTATCATCTTTCCTTTGCGGAGCTGGATGATGCCCCGGTGAAAGTGGAGGTTTTGGGCGCAGATGGCACTTGGCAGGAAAAAACAGAAGATACCGATTACACGGTAGACCGCACCGCGGGCATTGTCACCTTCACCACAGCGCCGGGCAAAAGCCCGGTGGCGGGCGAGGACAATGTGCGCATTACGGCCAGCCGCACGGTGGAAGGGTATGCCGCGCGCATCTTCGGGTGCACCATGGGCACGCTGTACGGCGTGAACGGCGCGGCCGACCGGCTGTTTGTATCAGGCAACGCGCAATACCGCAACTACGATTGGTACAGCGGTATGAACGACCCAACCTATTGGGCCGATACAGCCTATGCCACATTAGGTACAGAACAAAGCGCCATTGTAGGATATTCCATTGTGAATGAGCGGCTTGCCACCCATAAAGACAACATGGAGGACGGCCGCAACGTCATCATCCGCGAGGGCAACCTGGTGGACAATCAGCCCGCCTTTCCTATTGTGAACACTTTGCAGGGCGAGGGGGCCATTGCGCCGCGCAGCTTTGCCTACCTTGTGAACGAGCCGCTGTTTCTTACCAAGCTGGGCGTGTTTGCCATTACCGCGCAGGACGTGACGGGCGAAAAGTATGCCCAGCAGCGCAGCTTTTTCTTAAATGGTAGCCTTTTGAAAGAAGCGAATTTAGAAAATTCCGTGGCCGTGGTGTTCAAAGACATGTACTGGCTGTGCCTGAACGGCGCGGCCTACATTTTAGACGGCCTGCAATCTACGCGAAGAAATGAAGAACCATATTCAAACAGGCAGTATGCTGGATTTTACTGCACGAACATACCGGCGCGTGTGTTGTTCGTGAAAGACGAACGGCTTTGGATGGGAAGCGATGATGGAAAGCTGCGCCGATTCTATGAGGACACAGCAGCCCTTACCAGCTATTCGGATGATGGGCAGGCGATTCATGCCATATGGGAAACGCCAGACCTTTCCGGCAAGCTGTTCTACAAAAACAAGACGTTCCGCTTTTTGGCCGTGCGGCTGGCAAGCGCTATTGCCACGAGCATTCGTATTTCCGGCCAGCGGCGCGGGTTGTGGACGCACATCAAGGAAGACACCACAAAGGCAAGGTATTTTGACTGGGGATATTTGAACTGGGACAAATTTTCATGGAGCAACGACGAGACGCCCAAGACGCTCTCGACCAAAGTGCGCATCAAAAAGGTGGATAAAGCGCGCTTCCGCTTTGAAAACAGCGAGGTGAACGAGCCGTTCGGCCTGTTTGACTTTGCGGTGGAATTTGTGGAAAACGGGAACTTCAAGGGCTGACGCCCGGCGCGCGCCGCGGCAGGTGCAGCGCGCCGGGCAGAACACAGAAAAGGAGGAAAAGCATGCCGTTCAAACAGGTGACGGAACAGGATTTGAAAGGCAAGGGCGTCATTGGGCAGCCCGCAGTGCCCGGCCTTTCGGTGACAGAAATGCAGAAAAGCGTAGAGCAGGTGGTGCGCGAGGCGGCCATCCCCGCGCACAACCAGCTTTGCGAACAGCTGGAGGCCGAGGCGGCCGCCGCAGACATTGGCGCGGCCGTGCCGGGCCAGGGGGACATGCCGCCCGAAACGCCCAAAAAGCTGCAAAGCGTGCTGGAGGCCATGCTGGCCTGGGCCAAGGAAAAGCTGGGCCTGAAGGCCGATAAGGCCAGCACCTACACAAAGCAGCAGGTGGACGAGGCCATCAACGAAAAGGTGGTGGCCATTGGCGCGGGCGACATGACCATGGCCGTGTACGACCCCGAAAGCAAGAAAAAGCCTTACATGCCCGCCGAAGAGGCCATGGCGAAAGCCGTGTACGACCCGCAGGGCGAGGGCGTTGTGGCGCAGGCGGCGCAGGCGCAAAGCGCGGCCTGTGCCGCGCAGGCCGCGGCCGTGCAGGCGTATGTGCCGCCGCAGGAAACGCCGCAGCCCGGCGGCGAGGGCACGCAGCAGGAGGCCGGGGCGGCCGCGCCGGCGCAGGCCCCCGCACAGGCGGCGGCCGCCGGCCAAACCTTTGGCGGGCCTGTGCGCCTTTCGGTGGACGAGGCCACCGGCGCCGTAACGCTGCACGCGGTGAAGCAGGGCCTTGGCGAAGAGGGCGAGCCCGTGGGCGAGGCGGCCGTGGAAGAGGTGCCTGTGGCAAACGCCGCGGCGCTGGGCGGTAAAACGGAAGCAGAACTGAGCGTGGGCGATTCGGCCAAAATCGGTGGAAAGGCGCTTTCCATGTCGCTTTCAGGCACCACGCTTACTATCAACTATGGCTAATTGGAGGTTGTACAGAATGACGATTTCCAGAAATTTCCACGGGGGGGGGTGCTGTGTAGCCCGTAAGGGCAATTTGCACAAAGCACCTACCCTGGAACGGGGGCGCATCAAATGGCCCTCATAGTAAATAGCACAAATATCCCCGCGGGGGGAAAAGTAATCCAGAACGGAACAGCAGCGAAGCAAATATACTTTGGCAGCACGAAGGTGTGGTCTGCCACGCCACCCCAGTTGGTGCTGTACGATGGCCCCGGGAACATAAACCGCATGACGGCCGTCAATTTTGGGACCGTCTACAACAACAACGCCACCACGCAGGGCAATGGTGTAAAATGCTGGAACCTCTCGCCCTGGGGTAATGGCGACAGCAACCTGCGCACGGCAGCTATTTTGCGCTCTAGCGCTGCATACGACCTAACAGACTATACCACTTATCACATGATATGGACATCCTATGGCGGATATGGCGCGGCGCCTTGGGGCGTGCCGCGCTGCACCATGTATACGGCTACTGTGACGGGTGCTTTGCCGCACACCAACAGCCCCGCCCGCACTTGGGCCGTGACGGACACAAACGAATATAAAATTGACTCCGGCTGGCATACCGGCACCTACAGCATTGCATCTGTGCAGGGTATGAACTATGCGTATGTAGGCAACTGGGGCAACGGAAATGCCAGCAGCGTCTATGTTCAAAAACTTTGGCTGACATAAGGAGGAAAGAAAAAATGAAACAACTGATTTGTGCGAATGAAGCTACCTATGAGGTGTGCAATGAAACTGTGTGCTTCCCTTCCGGCAGCGCCAATGTGCGGAATGTGCTGGAGCTGTGGATGCCGGAAAGCGCCATGGCGTTTGACGAGTTTGAGGCGCTTTGCAAAGACGGGCAGGCCATGCAGCGCATCGTGCTGAAGGAACCCAAGCCGGGCAAGGAGGACGAATATTTTGAAGCTGTGTTCGAAGGGTATACTTTGCCGGTGGAGATAGCAAAAAAACTGCACACGACGTACGATGCAAACACCGGAGAAACCATCACAGAAACGCGATTGTTTGCCCGCATGGAACAGCTTACTTTCATCGAACGCAAACTTGTGGAACTGGGGCTGATGTAAGATGGCGCTGATCATAAACAGCACCGAAATTCCACAAAGCGGTGCCGTTATTTGCAACAGCACGGCACAGGAACAGGTAAAAGCGAACAGCGTATTGGTGTGGACGGCCACGCCGGACCCTATCACCATCATGAGCATCGGAAAGTCTATCGGCTCTTGGCTGGGCGGGGGGGTGCTGGGTGGAGATGCCGGGTATCAGGTGTTTTCCATGGCAAGCCAAGGCTATAAAAACTGTACAAACGGCAACGTGCAGGCCCATGGCGGCATTGTGGATGGCAAGCTGCGCTTTGGCGGCGAAGAGAGCACCGTGGGCAGCAACCGGGCTTTGCTGGTGTCCAACTTTACCGTTGATACGCGCGGCTTTCAATATCTGCGGTTCAAATATTATACCGAAAACAACAATGTGCCTGCCAATGCGCCTTCGCTTGGCATTGGCCCCGCCGGATGGAGCGAGACGGTGAACGCATCGGTAAGCCTGATCAAGCAGAACGGCACCAGCGCGGTGCAGACGGTGACGCTGAACCTGAGCAATTATCAGGGGGTATATGCAATCAAGGGAAAATGGGGTTTTTCCGGCAACACCAACAATAACCCGTACTGGGCAGGGCGCAAATGCTGGGTGACGGAAATTTACATGTACGCTTAGGATGTACAGAGAACGCCACTTCTACAAAGCAAATGGAACGAACGAATATTTGAGGTTTTACAAAATTCTGATTTCATAAGGAGGTACAAACAAATGGCACAGGATGAAATGCTGCTCTTCCGAGGGCGCAACCGCATCCGCTATGGCTATGCCCGCTGGGGCTACACGCGCGGCGGGGGCAAAACGTGGCACGGCGGCGCAGACGTGGAAGGGCTGGACGACACCACCATCCGCATGCCCGGCTATGGGCTGGGCGCAGGGCGCCAGGCCATTTCCGGCACGGTGGTAACGGCGCGCAGGGTGGCGCAAAGCACCGGCAACCCCACGTGGGAATGGGGCTGGTATGTGTGCGTGAAGCTGGACGCAAACCAAACGCCGGACGCGGTGAACTATTTATACTTCTGCCACAACGCCAAAAACCTTGCGGCCGTGGGCCAGCGGGTGAAAACGGGCGACGCGCTGGCCGTAATGGGCAACACCGGCAACGCGGCGCTGGCCAGCCCGCCCTATGCGCACTGCCACTTCGAGGTGCGGGCCACGGCCACGGGCAGGGGGCTGAACCCCGCGCAGTACATGGGCTTTGAAAACGCGGTGGGCACCTTTGGCACGGCGCCGCAGCGCTTTGCGCCCTTTTCTTCGGGCGAATGCCTGGTGTGCGCGCGCGGCAGCGGGCCGCTTTCGGCCGGGGACATCCAGCTGCTGAAAGCCTGGGCCGAAAGCAAGGCGCTTTCCGAACAGGCCGTGCAGCTTCAGCCGGACGGCAGCGCGCTGGTGGGGCCGCTTTCGGCGGGCGACCAAATTTATTTTCAGCAGCACAACGCCGATATGTACGCGCAGTATGGCGTTTTGGGCCTGACGCTGGAAAAATACCAGCCGCCGAAGGAAAACAGCGGCAGGGTGCGCATCACCACGGGCGGCAGCCGCCTGAATGTGCGCACCGATGCCGGCACGCACGCCGTGCAAATTGCGCAGGTGAACGACGGCGAGGAATACCCCTTTGCCGATAAGCAGAACGGCTGGTACTTCCTTCTGCTTGCGCAGGGCGCGGGCGGCTGGGTAAGCGGTGAATATGCGGTGGAGGTGTAACATATGACAGAATGGGGCGTGGTGGGCGTTGTTGTGGCGCTGGTGGGCTTTCTGGCCGCTACGGCCGGGCCCTTGCTGAAGCTGAACGGCGCCATCACGCGGCTGACGGTGGCGGTGGAGGGCTTTCAGAAATCTCTGGATAAGCTGGACAGCGAAAACCGCAACAGCCACAAAGACATCTATAAACGGCTGGACGGCCACGACACCGCGCTTGCCGAGCACGGCCAGCGTATCAAACATCTTGAGGAGGAATGAAACCATGGAAATGATGCAGGCATTGCAGGAATACATTAAGCCGGAACTTTTGGTGCTGGTGCCGCTGATGTTCGGCCTGGGGGCCGCGCTGAAGGCAGATAAACGCTTCCCCAGCGCCAACATCCCGTATACGCTGGCCGTGGCGGGCATGGCGCTGGCGGCGCTGTACGGCGCGGCCACCGCCCAGCTGGACGGCTGGCAAAGCGTGGCGCTGGCCGTGTTTACGGCCATTGTGCAGGGCGGGCTGTGCGCGCTGGCCAGCGTGGGCCTGCACCAGATGTATAAGCAGGCGAAAGAGAAAAAAGAAGAGCCCTAACCCAGGGGGCCCCGGCGCGGAACGCGCCGGGGCTTTTGCGCGGGCCGGGCGGGGGAAGCGCACATCCCCCGTGCCCGGCCCTTCCGCTTTGCACGGCGCATTTTCTGCGGCTGGTTGCCGCAGCCGCGCAAAACAAAACGTTGTGCCCGCCCTTCGGAAAGAGGGGCGGGTATTTTAGTAGAGAGGAGAAGAAATATGATAAGAACATCAAATCAAGACCCTCAGCCACATGCTCATTTCTTGCCGGGGAACAAGGATGAAATTCAAGCATCCATAGAGGCTGCAAGAGAACAAGCCTATGGTGATAAGAATAAAAGACCTAGTGGAAGTAGCTCGAACTATTATCGTGGCCCTTCCCAAGCAGAACTTCTACAAAGCATCTACGCCCAGCAGCAGGCAGCGGCAGCCGCATTGGAGGCCCAGCGCCGCGCCGCCGCGCAGGCTGCATATGACCGCAGCATGGCAGCCCTGAATAATTCCTACAATACGATGAAAAACGGCCTGAACAGCAACTATGATTCCACACTGGGGCAGTTGGAACAGAACTATAATACAGGCGTTTCGGGCGTAAACAAGCAGGCCGATAACGCCCAGCAGCAGGCATATATCAACTATATGATGAACAAGCGCGATATGGGCCAGCAGCTTGCGGCGCAGGGCCTTTCGGGCGGCGCCAGCGAAAGCGCGCTGGCCGGCATGTATAACAACTACGGCAACAGCCGCAACACCATTGACTCCGGCCGCAATGACAGCCTGGCTGATTTGATGAACGACTGGAACACGAACAAGGCCAGCGCTTTGCAGGCGTATAATAACCAGCTTTCAGAGATGGAAATGCAGAAGGCGAACGCCGTGCAGCAGCTTGAAAACAATTTGGCAAACCTGATTGCGCAGGCGGCCGCCGACAATTACAACACACAGTTCAGCCTTACCAATGAATACCTGAATAGAATGCTGGATTTGGCGGGGAACAGCGGCAGCTATGCTTCCAGCGTAGCAGGACGCTCATACTCTCCGACCAATACCGTGTCCAGTACAAGCACAACGCAAGGCAGTTCCAGCGGCAGAAAGAACAGTAATAGTTTCTATGAAGATATGGTTGCACGACAGGCTGAAAAGGATGCGGAGGAATATCTTTCCAGCCCTACATCAGCAACATTACAACAGATTTTGGGGTACAGGCCCGGACAGTTTTTAGGACGTTAAAAGGTGGGTGGAGCTATGGCAAAATATTCTGATATTCGTAACAGCGATGTCTATAAAAAAGCGTTTGAAAAAGCATTTCAAAAGGCAGTGAAAAACAACCCGAATCGAATAAAGGAAATGGCGCAGCAGCACACAGAAACAGTGCGAGAGACACGCGACACAGCGGGGGAGCAGCAGATTCCCTATTTGGAGGACGAACAGGAATACAAGCCTTCTGCCTCTTCTCAGATGGATTTTGTCATAGACGATAGCCCGCTGTGGGGGGAAGCGTTCAACCCGACGTATGAAGAAAACCTTGCTGCGCTGGAGAGCATGAAAACCCCGGCGCAGGTTGCACAGGAAAAGGCTGAACAGGCCAGACAGGAAATGAATGCTTCTTACCGGGGAGCAAACCGCTATGGTTCCCGCGGGGCGACTGGCACAGGCGACACGCGCACAAACGACGAGAAGCGCCGAGGCGTTTCTATTGCAGAGGCAAACGGAACAGCGCAGGCGTACCGCGAGGCCAAAGCAGACGCGGATAAGCTGCAAAAGGAAGAGGACGAAGCCGCCGCAGCGCGAAAAGAAAAAGAGGAAGCGGCGCTTCGTCAAAACCCGGAAAACAAGGAATACTGGGCAGAAAAATGGCAAAATGAAAACCAGCGAATTAGCGAAGCCAAACAAAGCGGCGCTTCTGAAGAAGAGATTGCCGGGATGGAAGCGCAACGAGACGAATATTATCAAAAATACATGGAGCTTTCCGGCCAAGGAATGGTGGAGCGCAGTAAAGAAGAGGCTGAACAGAAAGAGCTTGCCCAGCAACAGACGGCGCCGGAAGCGGAGGGCCAGCCGCAAGAAAAATCTGCCCTAGAGCAGATAGAAGATGAATTGACCGAAGCACGCTTGAAGATTGCAGACCTGCGAGATGCGGGGGCGATGTATGCACCGGACGGGTACAGCTATTCAGAAGTGTTTCAGGCTGCGTTAGATGAAGAAGCGCGTTTGGAAGCACGGTTGGCCGAGCAGAAAGAACAGGATGAACAGCAGGCAAAGGATTCCCTGAGTTGGGGGATGCTGTATGAACTGGCACAGCCGGGCCGCAAAATGACGGAGGCCGAAGAAGAGGTTGTACGGGATGCCCTGGAAACGTGGAACGGCACAGTAGGGCCCGACCTTGATGTTTACTACGAGACGGCCCGGCGGCTGCATGAACTGGGGCAAAGCACAGAAGAAGTTGAACGCCTTTTGATGCAAACCCAAATTATGGACACGCTGGCCACTAAATTGAGCGGGGTGCGCAGCGCATTTTCCGGCGCAGGGAATGCGCTGCCCCTTGTGCCGCAGATACGAGAATCCTTAGAAGACAGCAACTGGGAAAATGCCGGGTTTGAAGGTGCAAACCCTCTTGGGCTTTCAGAACGCAGCGAGAGCGCACAGACACAAAACCCGCTGGCATATGGCGCAGGCTATATGGGGAGTATGCTGGGGCAGTATGCTCTTGGCAGCGCGGCCATGAAAGCAATTCCCGGAGCGGGTTCTGCACTGGGCAGAGCCGGGGAACGGCTTGCTTCTACAGGCGCAGCGCAGGCTTTGCAGCGCATTCCGGTATTGGGCGAACTGGCGACGCCGCAGGCCATTTCTGGCATGCTGGGCGATTCTATTCTTGACCTTGGGCTTGACACGCTGCCCATGACGCTGCGGATGACCGGGGAATATTTAGACCAGCAGAAGAACGGTGTAGCGCCCGGTGAAGAAGAACTGAGCATAGGCGACATTTTAAAAGAGGCTGGCATAAACATCGCCACGAATGCGGGCTTTAACGCGCTGGGCGAGTTGGCCCCGGCGGCGATGCGGGCGCTTAGTGATTTGTTCCATGGACGGCCGGTGATGTCTGCCGCACAGAGCGCAGCGCTGGACAAAATGACCCAGGGGCTGAAACTGACAGACACGGAACAGCGGATGGTAGACAACCTGACAGAAGCATACCCGGATTATGTGCAACAGCGGGAGTTTTTGCCCTTGGAGGCAGAAGACCCTGTGATTTTGGATAATGTGCTGCGGCAGGAAGAACAGGGCAGCGTAAATGAGCTGGCGAGGGCATACCGAGCAGGAACATTGACAAATGCCCAGATGGAAACCTTGAAGCCCGGTGGCGTAAACCGCGCAGCCTTTGAACAGGCCACGGGCGTGAAATTGCCGGAAACGAGCAGCGAAACACGGCGTGTGCTTCGTGAAGGGCTTGACAATGGGCAAAGGGTGGCATATAGTGAAACTATGAGCAGCACGGGAGGTGCGCAGAATGAGTTCACAGGAGCAGAAAGAGTTCGAAGCTTGGGTGAAGACGCTTTGCCCATGGGACAGGGAATGGGCTTTGCAGATGGCGGCGGAGGGAACCCCGCTGACGGAGATTCAGTATTACGTGGATTTTTGAGCCCAACAGAAAATATCAATAATGCAGTTGCGCGCACAGGCGCGACGCCGTTAGAGCTACGGGACACGACGAGTGAACCGCAGCTCTTTTCTTCTGCCTTGGAACAGGCGCGGCAGAACAACCCGCATGGCCTGATGGTGAGCGGAAAAAGCGTAGAAGAGCTGACACAGCCGGGCACTGTTACCTTTATGAGCCGTGATGGGCTGGCTGGCGCCTTGGTAACGGCAGATGGAGATATTGAAGCGGTGTTTAAAAACCCGCAAAGTGGCGCCAAAGGGGCAGGGAGTTCGCTTTTACTGAATGCGGTAAATAACGGAGGCACGAAGCTGGACTGCTATGGCGATAGGCTTGTAAACCTGTATGCTAAGCATGGCTTTGAGCCTGTGGCGCGAGTGCCTTGGAATCCGGAATATGCACCGGCCGGCTGGACGTATGGGCCGCAGGACGTATTTGTAATGAAGCTGGCGGATGGCGTAGGGATTGATGACATTACAGCCAGATTGGGCATTAGTGAGGCAGACGGCGGATTCCACAGGTGGACACGTGAAGAATTGGACGCTCTGCCCGTAATGGACTATGACGCTGCATTGGCGTACCGGGATGAATTGATTGAAATAGGCAAGACCAATGCTATGCTGCAAATGCCACAGGGAAATTCAACAAGTATCGGCGTTGGAGCAGCCCGTTCAGAATTTGAACGCCCAGAAGTGCCCACACGCGACCTTGCAAACCAGCGCAGCATTATTGATGGATTGGACGAAGAACGCATTCAGTCTTTAGGCCCTCAAGACACACGGACACATATTCGTTATACGGATACTGAGGCTATGCAGGATGCCGCAAACAATGTTGAACTTTCGATTCAGCAGGCAGGAGGCGATGTACGTCAGGGCCTAATGGATGAAATGAACCGGCTGCGTCAGACCGGAGAAGGCGCGTCATGGAATAAGACAGATGTAAAAACTGCGCAGGCCGTGCAGCAACGCCTGAAAGAAGAATGGAAAGGCGTGGAACCGGGCACAGACGATTACGTTCTTTTGCAGAGCCTATATAACGACTGGAACAATGAAATTTCCAAGCATGCCACAGCAGCCGGGCAGGGACTTCAGGCATTCCGACAGGCTGATTTTTCCACCGAAACAGTAAATCAGAAAATTCAGCGGTATATAAAAGACAAGGCGGAACGGTGGGCAAAGAGCAAACCCAAAGAGGCAAAAAACCTGAAAGGGCTTTCACAAGATATTGATGTAATAGCTGGTGACTGGGACAGCCTGATGAGGGAATACAATATTGGTCAACAGGGTAAAAATGGCCTTGCCGGTGGGATGGAAGAAATTGCCCGCGGGGTTCATCCTGCCAAGCCAACACCGTTTGAAACGGCGCAAAGAAAAATTAGAGAGCTTGCCCAAAAGCGTCATGTGGAACTAACAGACGCCCAAGTGAAAAGCTTGGCTGCTGACTTGCTAAATGGGAATGGACAGACGGCATATTATGATAAGCTGCTGCAATTTGCCTCTGATGTGGACGAGTTAGACCTTGAGACAATTGAGCAAATTGATAATATTCTTGCACGCGCAGAAGGTATGACAGACAGCCGCGCCCGCAGCGAGTTAGAAAGCCAAGTGTATTCGATACTTGTTGACAAGCTTGGTGCAAATGCGACTTTAGAAGAAAAGATAGACGCATGGCGCTATTTTGCAATGCTGGGGAACCTCAAAACGCATGCACGAAACATAATTGGAAACACGGCAATGGATGCGATAACGCGTATCAAAGACGGCGTAGCTGTAGGGCTTGAACGCTTTTTGCCGAAAGAAGAGCGGATACATGACTTGTTGAACCCGGCAAGCGCAGAGGATAGAGCGTTGCGCGGTGCTGCATATCAATACGCGGAAAATAATGCATTCAGCAGCCTAACCGGCGGGAGCAGCCGTTTTAATGTGCAGCGTGGTGTAGAAGGCGAAAAAGCCATATTTAACACTGGCTGGCTGGAAGCTTTGCGCCGAGGTAACAATGCAGCACTGGAAGGAGAGGATTTTAAGGGAGCTATTGGTGTTTTAGATGCATTCCGAAATACGGGCGGGCCTGTTGGAGAATTTGCCAGACACATGCTGTCGGCGGCTGATGAATACGGGGCCAAAGGTGTACCGATGCTTGGCGGAATCCAAAACAATTATGCATCTGCCGCAGCACAGTTTCTAAAGGCCAGAGGATATGATGTAAGTATTTTTACCAAAGGAGACATGGCAAGCAAAGCGGTATTATCCGAAATGCATAAGGTTGCCACTGAATCTGCCATGCGTGCTACGTTCCATGAGTACAGCAAAGTAGCAGAACTTCTAAGCAATGCGCAGCGCGCGGGTGGTATTCCCAGTTTTGCAATAAAGGCAATCTCTCCTTTCAAGCAAACGCCAATCAATGTATTCAAACAGGGTATACGATACAGTCCGGCGGGACTTTTGAATGGGATACGAAAATTGGGGATGCATGCAATTTCCGGGAAATATACGGGAAATCAAATTGTTGAAAGCCTTGCTGAGGGCTTGACTGGAACAGGACTTTTTGCGCTTGGCGGATTCCTTGCCGCAAACAAAATACTGAACGGAAAAGCAAGTTCAGAAGAAAGCAAATGGAAAAGCGCACAGGGACAACAGGACTATTCTATCACTTTACCCGGCGGAGGCACTTATACGATAGACTGGGCAGCCCCAGTTTCTATTCCGTTGCTTGCAGGTGCGGCAGCTTATGATTCATGGGATGAGAACGGATTTGACCTTTCACAATTTCTGGATGCCCTTTCTAATATGGGAGAGCCCATTTTAGAAACAACAATGCTTTCTGGCATAAATGGAGTGCTTCAGAATATTCAGTACACAGACAAAGAAGAACCAACCGCTGCTTTATCCTCAATTGCAAGCCAGGCAGTGAGAAATTACGCTTCGCAGTTTATACCGACGCTTTCCGGGCAGATGGCCCGAACGATAGACCCTATGCGACGGGATTACTACGGCGGTGGGCAATCTGCAACTGAACGTGATATTTCTTATACGGCAGATACTTACCGAAACAAAATTCCGTTTTTGTCTATGACGAATGACCCGTATGTAGACGTATGGGGCCGGGAACAGGAAAACGCAGGCGGAAATCCCTTTGGCAGATTTATTATGAATACATTAAGCCCTGGCTATTATTCCCCGAATCAGACTACAGAAGTGGACGAACAGCTACAAGCACTGTACGATGAAACGGGAAATGGAGATATTCTGCCTAATACAGCAGAGAAACACATCAGGTTAGATGGAGAAGATTATTACTTTACTTCAGAAGAATATCATGACTATTCTCAAATAAGAGGGAAAAAAGCTGAACAGTTTATTGATGAACTGATGAATGACCCAGGATTTAATGAACTAAGTGCTGATGAACAGGCGGAAATCATTCCAGATTTGTATACGCTAGCCGGGGATATTGCTGCATTGGAAGTGAAGGAGGGATATACAAAAAATACAGGACTGTTTAAGGCATGGCAAGAAGGCGGTGATGATGCTGTAATTCCTTATTTGATAGCAGAACATTATGTTGGCGATGCACGCCAGCAAAAGGGTTCAACTTTATCAAATGCAGAATTATACGATGTGGTATACGGCATTCCTTCGCTTGATGAAGAGGAATATGCACAACAGTATTTATCGCGCGCAAAAGGAGAAAATGCACAAAAGGCATATGATTACGGTGGCGCAAATTTTCTTCAGGACTATGCTTACGCAAAAGCTACAGCAGACACAAACCATAATAACAGCCTCTCGAATAAAGAACGACAGGCTGCCATTGATAAAATGAGTGGGTTGACAAATGTGCAAAAAGCATTTATGTGGACTTTGCTTGGTGGAAAAGAACCTTCAAACCCATATGATTGATTTTTGAAACGTGAGAGGTGTGCATATGGAAAATAAGGAAGAAGAAATGAGCATGGCAATGGAAATTGTGCGTGAGTACAAAAAGCGGGAAAAGCGGCGCTGCATTTTTGACCTTGTGAAAACGCTTGTGTTTTGCGCCGCATTTTGCTTTGTGGTGGTGAATGCATATTTTCCAAACACGGCTTCTACGCCGGTGGCACAGGCGGTGAGCGAAAGCCATGTACAAGTTTGACTTCAGCCGGGCGGAATGCGACAGGTTTATAAGAGACTGTGGATTCAGCAATTTAGAAAAGGAGGTGTTCGAGCGCCGCAGGCGCGGGGAAAGTACCGTTGAAATGTGTATGGCACTGAACGTTTCAGAGGCCACGATACAGAGAAAAATAAAATCTGTAGCGAAGAAAATCATGCGAGAAACATGACGTTTTTCAGAGGGGAAGCCGAAAGGTTTCCCCTCTTTTTTTTGCCTAAAATTGAGATAGAGGGGCAAGAGGCGAACACACCCCGCCCGCCGCAAGCGCGATTCCATGGGACGTTACAGCCGTGATGGGCGCATGGGCGGCTACAGCCGCCATGACGCCAAAGAGGGCATAATGAGGCAGCTGCATGAGATGTTGGAGGAACCCGGCAATGAACGTGAGCGCGAAATGATTCGCCGCTTCATGGAGCAGATGGAAAGGGTTTAAAGAAGACTTTGTTAAATCATAAACTAACAAATAAACTAACAGAATCAATAAAATAACGATATATCGATATATTTATTATCCCCATGAAGGATGAGGTCGTGCGTTCGAATTGTATTAGCAGCTCCATAAAAATCCCGGAATTTGGCTATATAAAGCCATTTTCCGGGATTTTTTATTTTTTACAAAATGGGAAAATATGGATATGAAAACTCTGAAAAAGCCTCATAAACTAACACATAAACTAACACTTTTTCATTTTTTCCATTTCATTATGCAGATAAGTAATGTCGATGTCATCTGCATACTTATCGACAGTAGTGGAAAATTTAGAATGGCCGAGCACTTTAGACAAAGCGACTGGTGATACACCCGCGGTGATTGCATCCGCAGCCATGGTGTGACGTGTACGGTGTGGGGTGAGTATGTTTTTCCCATTCTCGTCTTTTCGTTCGATTCCCAGTTCATCAAGCTTTGGATAAAAACGCCTGCTTCTAAAAGTATTATCACTTATAGGATGATTATTTTCTTCAATTAAATAAATATTTGACTTGTTATAAAAATGCTTAATATATGGATAGATGCTATCTGTAATAGGGATGATTCGATTTCGCCCAGCTTCCGTCTTGCTGCCGCCTATCATTACTCTTCTTTCCAAATCAACAGAAGTTTTTTTCATTTTGAGCAGTTCGTTAAGGCGCATTCCCGTATCTATATAGATAAGAATGATTTTGACAACCTCATCTTCGTCATGTGCACGCAAAATTTCTTTTTCAGATTTTGTAAAATTGCGCTTCTGCGGACATGGCGCGGGAGGAAGTACCAGCAAATCAGATAAATTTCCGTCTTTGCCTATCATTTCGAGCCGAATCATCTCGTTATAGAGGTGAGACACAAGTTGCTTTATGCGGTTTTTCCCGTCATAGCCTAGCGGCTTTGCAGGCTGTGATAACAGTTTTAGGTAACGTTTTTTTTCAGATGGAGTGAGGGCTTCAATTTCCGGGGTTGTAAGGGCCTTAAAACGCTTTTTTACTTCGGCAGTATCTAATATCTGCTGATACTCTGAAAGTTTCACAGAGGTTGCTTTGCGGGAATGTAGAGGGGATAGCCGTTTCCACGCCGTCGACAAGCCGTCTTTTCCAGATTTTCCAAGCTTTTGATAATGGGGGGAATGACAAAAAGAATCATAGACACCCGCCAACGTCAGTTTATAATTTTCTCGCGCGACAGCTTGCGAATTTGCAGCGTCTACCGCAAGGCGGGCCTCACCTTCGGACGGAAAGCAACCTAAATATACCCCATTGCCGCTGACAGCTACCCAAGGTGATTCTCGCTTTTTATCACGAAGTATATAAATAGTGCCCGAACCCTTTGGCCTACGCCTGCGCTTGCGCTGTACTGGTGGAGTAGTTGCTGCCTGCCTTTTGCCACATAAGTTACAGAACATGGAGCCATCGGGTATTTCTCTTTTGCATCGGGAGCATAACATAAAAACGCCTCCTGGGTATACTTGCCAAAGCCTGCCCGGAGGTGGTATAATCCATTTGCGAGGATGGATTGCCCACCACGGGTAAGCTATTCTATCAAAACGCTTCGGTGTTACAGCACCGGGGCGTTTTTTTATTTTATTGCTCTAAGGTTTGGACAGGGTAGTTTGATTTTGCAGAAAACTTTATTTCATTGCAATTCAAAATAAAAAGTTACGGAAAATCTCGCAGTATTTCCTGCATAGCGCCCGTGACCTTCTGTAACAGTGACGGGGAAGGTTACGGAGAAGTCACCTTCTAAATCGGATGCATCAATTACAGTATACCGGCTGGCTTTTCCTATGTCGGGATAGCTGTCATTCTCTGTGCATTCCGCGTAAAAATCTACAACATCCGATTTCTGTAGAGTGAAATAAGTGCCGCTGCTTCCAAGAGAAATACCATTCACTTCCGCGTAAAAAGACCAGTCACTTCCAACGCTATCATTCCAATCGTTTTCAAAAGAAGCTGTGACGTGATACCTACCTTCCACTCTTGGCGTGGGCGTTGGTTTCGGAGTGAGGTTAGGGGTGGGTTTTGGTGTGGCAGAAGGAGAGGGCATAACAATAGGATTTGATGTAAAAGAAGCAGAAGATGCCGGTGGAACAGCAGGTGAGCCAACCCCCTTAGCTATCACTAGGAAGAAAAAACTGAATAATAAGAAAGCAAGAATTCCAACAAAAAAATTTGATGTTTTCAACTTACTACGCAATTCAGCAATTTCTTGTTCATAGTGCTTGGCAGCAGTATCTTCCGATTCAGGGGGTTCGGATTTTTCCTTAGAAGAATGTTGAACATCTAAATTGGGCAAAGAAGTATTTTGCCTTTTATGTATAGTATCGTAAGCGTCCAAATAGTCTTGTATCGAAGCTATATGACGGCGTGTTCCAGGCACGCAAAGAAAGCCAAACCTCTTTGCGTAACGCGCATTCAGTTCATCCAGTGAAAGCTTTTGGTTTGTCACAATGCTGCGTTTTTCATCCTGTGATTTAACAGCATCTAAATATTCTTGTGCCGACTGTATAGGTTTTTTTGTAAATGGATGGACATAGTGAGAAAAACGCTTGGAAATTTCTTTATCGTAGTATTCGAGATTTCTATTCATATTGGATTCAACCCCGATTATATATTCTCTGCTTCTTCAATCGAAAGACTATTATAAAAATCGTCTCTTTGGATATGCACCATTTCATGGCGCTGCGCCTGTAACTGACCATCATAGGACAATCGCGCATTTACATAAACGTTATAATCTCCGTCCTCGTCAAGTATGGTTACAGCGTTCATCCCGTAGGGCAAATCTTTTAGCCGCACAAAGATGTCTTCCATATTCCTACTTTTCTCCTTTGATTGCTTTAATCACATCTGTATATTGCCGCACCTGTTCAGGTGTGGATTTTCTTGTGATAGAAAACATTGCTCTGAGTTCCGGGTTCCTTCGGATATCCTCTAACATTTCATTCAGCTCGTTGTCGTCTTCGGCAGCGGGCTTTTCTTTATTTCCCAGAAGATAGTCTACAGGGACATTAAAGTATTCAGCTAGCGCCTGTGCATTGTTTGTTGATGGTAAAGATTCTATCCCCCTTTGCCAATTTGACTTCCAGTTGCTTACTGCCGAACGGGCAATTCCAGTATCGAGTGCAGCGCGAGTGGGTTTTACCCCTTTTTGTTCACACAGTTGAACAAATCTGTCATAGAACATAAAACATACCTTTCTTTTTTGTGCACTCTAACAAAAGTTCAATCAGATGAATAAAACTCTTGAAAAGTTCTTTCAATTGAACTATAATTAAAGCATAAAGTTCAATTGATAGAACAAAAGCAAGTTAAAAGATTGAACGGAATAAGTGCAAGTGAATTTATTGTAGTGCAAGATGATAATATCACTTGGCACGAAAAAGTTCAAGTGCTTGAACAACAAGGAGGTGAATTTTGTATGCCTGCACAATGGACTGGAGACGTTGTTGGGAAAATGCACATATATGGAGTGTCCATTAGAGACATGGCCTCCTTTATGGGCATTACACCGGAATACACGGGCCGTGTTTTGAATGGGAAGGATGAGCCTAAAGGGGCGGAAGAAAAATTTAGACTGGCTTTGGATGAGCTTATCCGGCAAAAGGGGATTTGAAATCGGAAATATTTTCCTGTGGCTATAGGGTAGCGCAAATGCAGTCCTATAAATAGGACTTGAAAGGAGGAGGCTATGGAAGGGTGTCCGACCATGACGTTGCACGAGCTTGCTGAAGCATTTCGGGCAAATCTTGTGCGGGTATCGGAAGATAAGCTGGGGCAAATGATTTTGGAAGGGAAATTTCCGTTTGCAGTAGGTACAGGCGGGGCGCAGGGAACCTACATCATTTTCAGGGAGGCATTTTATGACTGGTTATCGTGTATGACGAATCAGCCTTCCATAAAAATTTAGGATTCCATGCGGATATGAAATAAGCCGCCCGAAAGCGGCGAGAATGGGGGGATAAAAGATATGGATAATCAGCAGATAAAAGAAACGCTCGAAAAGCAGTTGCAGCTACTTTCCAAGCGTTCACATGAAGCGGGATTGCCTGTGCCGTTTATTTGTGAATTGACACAGGCAATGGTGCAAGTGGCCAAGGCTATTTGCTGTATTTAGCTTTGGCATTTTCATAAGCGGACTGGTAAGAATTGGCTATGCGAAAATAAGCATCCCAATACAATTTGCACATTGATTCGGGAGTTGCGCCGTTGGAACTCATGTTTTGCACATATAACATGGCAAGGGCTTCCGTACAATTTTGAGGAAACATTGAATTTTCCATTTTGAACACCTCCTTTCTTCAAACATTGTAGCATGGGGCGAACGTAGCAACAAGCATAGTGAAAGCAATAAAAAAGCCCCGCCGGTGGTAGGAACACCGACGAGGCAGCGGAACCTGATTGACCATACCAAACAGGCCGCAAGGACAGTATAACACTTCCTTGCTGGCTTTGGCAAGGGAGGTAATTTTTATTCGAGAGAACAGGGCTGCGCTGTATATCCTTACGGGGATATTGGTAGCCGCAGGGCTTTTTATCATGGGCTACTGGAGGTGAAGCAGAGCGTGAAACAGTTTTTGAAAGATTTTTGCCTTGTGGCGGCGATTGTACTTATGATTGC